>ERZ779890.643-NODE-643-length-37958-cov-4.728966_pt1 | contig 37958 bp, 34 predicted proteins | sample MGYA00511553_ERZ779890 | MGnify/ENA primary metagenome ERZ779890 (study PRJEB29588, sample SAMEA2152064) | human gut metagenome | biome: human gut; feature: human-associated habitat; material: faeces | place: Denmark | collected 2008/2010 ... | reverse complement strand
TGGACTGGCTGCGTTCCCTGCCCGCCGACGTGCAGCAGGCCATCATCGAGGCCGGGCACGAAACCACCGTCGAAATGCGCGCCCTGCTCGACAAGCAGGAAAGCGCCTCCCGCGAGTTCCTGAAGGAAAAGGGCATGGTCTTCTGCGGCGTGCCCACGGATGAGGACGAGTGGATGAAGCGGGCCGTCAGCATCTGGCCCCAGTTCTATCCCCAGATCAAGAACCTTGAAATCGTTGAGGCCTTCATGAAGACGCTGGGACGCCAGCTCCCCAGATAAGTCCAGGTTTGACGGGGGCGGCCTTCGGGCCGCTCCTCCCCTCAGGAGTTCCGCTATGAAGAATCTGCTTGCATGGCTCGACGTTCACTTTGAAGACGCGCTTTGCGGCGTCCTGCTCGTCGGCATCATGATCATGCTCATGGCGCAGGTGGTCGTCCGGTTCGCGTTCGGGCACGGGCTCACGTTTTCGGAAGAACTGTGCCGTTTCTCCTTCCTCTATCTCGTCTATTTCGCGGCGAGCCTCGTAGCCTGCAAGGGTGCGCACATCCGGGTGACCGCGCACACCCAGAAGCTCCCCGCGCCCGTGCGCGTGGGCCTGCTCATGCTGGCGGATCTGCTCTGGCTCGGGTTCAACGCCACGGTGATCTATCAGGGCGCGCTGCTCATCGACAGCATGTCCACCCGCCCTATGGTGTCGGGCAGTATGCTGCTTGATCTGCGTTACGTCTATTTCGCCGTTCCCGCCGCCTTCACGCTCCAGAGCTTCCGCATCCTCCAGCGGTGGTACCGGCATTTCCGGGGCGGCGTTTCCATCCTCGGTCAACAGCAGGAGGAGGTGTAGCATGTCCGCCGATGCCGTTCTTTGGATTGTTATGGCCTTCTGCCTCATCGTGGGCTGCCCCATTTTCGTGTCGCTCGGCGTGGCCTCCACCCTTGCCCTTATTTTGACCAATATCCCCATGCGCATCGTCGCGCTCGACATGCTCAAGGTGATGGACATGTTCCCGCTGCTCGCCGTGGTGGGCTTCATCTTCGCGGGCGCACTCATGGAAAAGGGCGGCATGGCCCGCCAGATCGTCGACGTGGCCTCGCTGTTCGTGGGCCGGATACGCGGCGGCCTCGGCATCACCACCATCCTCGCCTGCACGTTCTTCGCGGCCATTTCCGGCTCCGGGCCGGGGACCGTCGCCGCCGTGGGCACCATCCTCGTCCCGGCGATGGTCCGCAACGGCTATTCCAAGGATTACGCTTCGGCGGCGGCTTCTTCCGGAGGCACCATCGGCATCCTGATCCCGCCGTCCAACCCGATGATCATCTATGCGATCCTCGGGAACCTGTCGGTGACCGCCATGTTCACCGCAGGGTTCATCCCCGGGTTCATCGTGGCCTTCGCGATGATCATGACCGCCTACCTGCTGGCGAAGAGGAACGGCTTCAAGGGCGACGAGAACGCCGCGCCCTTCAACATGAAGTTTTTCCTCAGGAGCTGCGGCAACGCCGGGTTCGCGCTGGCGACGCCGTTCATCATCCTCGGCTCGATCTATACCGGCTGGGCGACGCCCGTGGAAGCGTCCGTGGTCGCCATCGTGTGGGCGCTGTTCGTGGGCATCGTGATCAACCGGGTACTCAGGCCACGGCACATCTACCGGGCCCTGCTGGAAGGCGCGATGACCTGCGGCGCGGTGCTGCTCATCGTGGGCGCGTCCACCCTGTTCGGCAAGATCCTTACCTTTGAGGAAGCCCCGCAGCGCCTTGCGTCCATCGTGCTCGGCATTTCCGACGATCCCCATCTCGTGCTGCTCATGATCATCGGCGTGCTGTATGTCCTCGGCATGTTCATGGAAACGCTGGCGACCATCATCATCCTCGTACCGGTGCTCCTGCCCATGATCCTCCAGCTCGGCATCGACCCGATCCATTTCGGCATAGTCCTTGTGGTGACCAACAACGTCGCCATGCTGACGCCGCCGCTTGGAGTCAACCTTTTCGTGGCGTCGCGGATAGCGGGCATCTCGGTGGAGCGCATCTCCGTCGCGGTCATCCCCTACCTGATCGCGCTGACCCTGTGTATCCTGCTGTTCACCTACGTCCCGGCGATCAGCACATGGCTGCCCAGCCTTATGGGGTACGGGCAGTAGCCCCGGCGGAGGCGCTTCTTTACGGTTCCGCCCGGCTTCTCCGCCGGGCGGATTCTTTTCCATTATAGTAACAACTTATGATTTCTTGCTTTTCGGCATGTGATGGGGCATAAGGAGAAGATGCTTCGAGAAACGATTCACAAACTAAGAACGGACATGTAATGTTGCAAGAGTATCTTGATCAGCTTTTTGACGCCTTCAAAGAGGGGATCTGCATCTCCGACGTGGAAGGGACCGTCGTGCATTTGAACAGGCGCCATGCCGAAATCACGGGCATCCCCCGCGAAGAGATGCTGGGGCATTCCGTGATGGAGTTCGTCAAGCGCGGCAGGCTCGACGTGGTGCTGAACCCGGAGGTCATGCGGACGGGGCAGCCCGCCACGCGCGTGCAGACCGTTTCCGACGGGCGGAAGCTGATCCTCGAAGCCAATCCGGTTTTCGACGCGCAGGGCAAGCTGGTGCTGTGCATCACCTTCCTCCGCGACGTGACCATGCTCTCCGAGATGCGGGAGCAGATGAGCGTCCAGAAGGAGCTGCTCGAAGCGTTCCAGCAGCTCAGTACCGCCGGGGACGCGCAGGAGCTTTCCCGCAAGACGCCGAAGCTGTTCACCAGCAGTGCCATGATCAAGCTCTACGGCGAGGTGAACACCATTGCGGAGACGGACGCCACGGTCCTGCTGCTCGGTGAGACGGGCGTGGGCAAGGACGTCATTGCCCGCCGCATCCACGCCCTGAGCCTGCGCAAGAACAAGACCTTCATCAAGGTGGACTGCGGAAGCATCCCCGAAAATCTTATTGAAACCGAGCTGTTCGGTTATGCGGCGGGCACGTTTTCCGGCGCGAGCAAGACGGGCAAGATCGGCCTCATCGAAGCGGCGGCGGGCGGCACGCTGTTCCTCGACGAAATCGGGGAGCTGCCCATGCCCATGCAGACGCGGCTGCTCCGGTTCCTTCAGGACTGGGAGATCATGCGCGTGGGTTCCACCACGCCGAAGCAGATCGACGTCCGCATCGTCGCCGCCACCAACAAGAATCTCGAACGCGCCATCGCGCGCGGGGAATTCCGCAGTGATCTCTATTACCGGCTCAAGGTGGCGGTGATCGCCATTCCGCCGTTGCGCGACCGCCAGGCGGACATTCTGCCCCTCGCACGCATGTTCCTGCGGTTTTACGGCAGCAAGTACCATCGACAGCTGGCGTTTTCCGAAGAAGCCGAATCGCTGCTCCTCGACTACAAGTGGCCGGGCAATATCCGCGAGCTGGAAAACCTTGTGCAGGGGCTGGCCGTGACCAGCAAGGACAGCGTGATCCGGGCCTCGGATGTCCCCATTTCGGGCGTGGCGAAGCCTGCCGCATCGGCGCGCAGGGACGGCCTCGATTTTGAACTCGACGGCAAGACATACAAGGAGATCATGAAGGACCTTGAGAACAAGGTCCTTTCAGCCGCGATGGAACGTTACGGCAGCATCACCGAGGTCGCCAGGCACTTTCAGGTCGACCGCAGTACGATTTTCAGAAAAGTGAAGGAATTGGAGAAAGAAGGGAAGATGCGGTGACGCTTGGGGCTGGGGAGGTGGCCGCTGTACATCGGGAATACATCGGGTGGGGCGGCGATGCTGGCTGTCGGCATCTTCAGCCCGTTTTATCGCCAGATAGGGAAAGGGCGGGGTATGGATTGCCTTCGGGGAATGCCGTTCCCGAACTTGAAGCCACCCGTGAGGGAGCGCGTCAAGACGGAAAAGGGAGGATGCCCGGCGTTGTTCGGGGGCCTCTTTACGTTCGCCAGAAGTTTTTTGAGCCCCTGGTGCTGTTTCGAAGGCTCGCCAAGCCTCCGTTTTATGGATACGGCGCGTACCGCGGACGTAACCAAGAATGGAATACAGTCAATAGGATGGGAGGGGGAAGCATGGATTCGGCCCTACCGCCGCATGAAGGCAGCCCGCTGAACTCCAGCGGGCTTTCCTTTTTCTGGCTATCCCATCATCCCCGCTAGATACTTTTCAGGGATACGGTCTGGAACCCGTCGGCGCTCCGCCCGTTGGGGTATTTCCTCTCCGCCGTATCCGTTCGGAATGCGTCACACGGTTGCCCATCTTTTCCGTCCGTAATCTACCGCATCTGTTGGAATAGCATTCGCGCCCCCCAGTCTTTTCCACGCTCGAAGGGGCGGCGTGCTATCCCACACGGAGGCGCTTGTCCCCCTCTCCTGTTTCGCCGGAAAAACAGGCGGGTGAGCAGAGACTTCCGTTGTCCTTCCCCCTCGGCATTTTTTCCGGCTTTTTCTTTCGCCTTTCACAGCGCGCCATCCTGTCAATCTTCCTTTTTCCGTTCCGCATCCGTTTCCTTGCGCGGGCAGGTTGCGGTCCCATCCTGGGATCCTGGCGGTGTGTTTTCGTGCCCTGAATGCCTGTCGGCAAAGGAGTCCGGAAACTGCGCTGCCGTAACTGTGCGGCATACCTGACTGAAAATAAAGAGAACGGCATAAAGGGCACTGTATTTTCATGTGGTGAGAATTTTTTCTCAATGAGATGCGAAAAGAGAATTTCAGGATGAGAATAATGTGCCTGCAATGATAAAAAATCTGTAACAATAGTGAGATGCGGAGTATGCGCCGTATGGCACAAAAATCGCATTAGAAAAAATGTCCGGTTACACGGAGAAGATGTGAAACCTTTTATGATAACAGGAGAAGTTTCATGGAATGGAATCCCGAAGTTGTACGCCGTGTTCGTGGGGCCATGCAGGACAGGGCCCGCTCTCAGGCCTGTCTGTTCAAGGCGTTTTCCTCAGTAATGACCCGCGAACAGGCCGAAGCCCTCGCCCGTGAGGGGATTGCCGAATACGGCCGCATCCGTGCCGAGCGCGACGGGCGCAAGCTGGCTCCCGAAGACTGGATGAACGAACACTACACCATGATGGGCGGCGTATTCGAGACGGAAATTTCCGACACCGAAGAATACTGCGAAATGAAGATGCACTACTGCCCCCTCCTCGAAGAATGGAAAAAGATGGGGCTTTCTCCTGAAGATCAGGATCTTTTCTGTGACGTGGCTATGGAACTGGATCGCAACCGCGCCAAGGAGCACGGCATCCCGTGCGATATCGTGGAACGCCTCGGCAAGGGCGACCCCTTCTGCCGCGTCGTGCTGTGGAAAAAGAAGAAGGATTGACCGGGACGGCGGGCTTTTTCGCCTGATCGCCCGACTCCCCGGAAAACGGAGGGCATACGCTCCCGCTTTCCGGGGGGCGAGGCCTCAACAACAAAGGAATTCCATGAAAAACCTCAACGATATTTTTTCCGGCGCGGTTCTTCTATGCCTTTGCGCGGTGGGGGCTTACGAAGTGTCGGCCTCCATCGCCCCGTCCGATGGGGAGGTTGTCGGGGCGGACGCGCTGCCCACGCTGGCCCTCGGCGGCATGGCGCTGTGCGGGGTTTTCCTCATCCTCCAAGGGCTGCTGAGGAACCGGCCCGGCCGTAGTTGGGGAAACCGATCCGCCGTCATCAAGACCCTTCTCTTTTTCGGTTTCTTCGTCATGTACCTGTCCGGCATGATCTGGCTCGGCGACCGGCTCGTGGAGCAGAGCTGGTTCCCGTGGCCGCACAACGGCGGGTTTACGATCTCCACGTTCCTGTTCCTGCTGTTCTCCCTGCCCCTTCTGGGACGCCGGAATCCCGTTGAAATCATAGGAGTGGCGGCGCTGACCACGGGAGCGCTGCTGTATGCCTTCGGATACTTCTTTCAGATCATGTTGCCGTAGGAGGACACGATGTCCGAGGTTTTTGCTGGGATAGAAGCGGCCTTGAGTTTCGGTTCGCTGATAGCCAACGTCACCGGGGTTTCTTTGGGCATCCTGTTCGGGGCCATGCCGGGCCTGACGGCGGCGATGGGCGTAGCCCTGCTCATCCCGCTTTCCTTCGGGATGCCGCCCGTGGAGGCTTTTTCCATGCTGCTCGGCATGTACGCCGGGGCCATTTACGGGGGATCGATCACGGCCATCCTCGTCGGCACGCCGGGCACGGTGCCCCCCGCCGCTACCCTGCTCGAGGGCCCGAAGCTGACCGCCAAGGGGCAATCGCGCAAGGCGCTGGAAATGGCCACGTTCGCCTCGTTTTTCGGGGGCATCTTCAGCGCGGTCGCTCTGGTGACCTGCGCGCCGCTGCTGGCGACCGCCGCCATGTCGTTCGGCCCGGCCGAATATTTCGCACTGGCCGTTTTCGCGCTCACGGTGGTGGCGACCCTGTCTTCAGGGGCCATGTGCAAGGGGCTTGCCGCCGCATTCGTGGGCCTTTTCCTTTCCACGGTGGGGATCGATCCGGTTTCCGGCGATTTCCGCAACACGTTCGATGTGCCGGAACTGTTCAACGGCATCTCGCTGGTGCCCGCGCTCGTCGGGCTTTTCGCGGTATCGCAGGTGCTCCTGTCCCTTGAGGATGTCTTCCTCGGCAAGAGCGGGATCGTCAAGGAGGGCAAGCTGTCCAATCAGGGGCTGACGCTCAGGGAAATCTGGACGAACAAGTTCAACCTGCTGCGTTCCTCGCTCCTCGGCACGCTCATCGGCATCATCCCGGCTACGGGGGCCAGCGCCGCGACTTTCATAGCCTACGGCGAAGCCAAGCGCTTCTCGAAGCATCCCGAAGCGTTCGGCAAGGGGACGCTGGAAGGCGTGGCCGCGACGGAAAGTTCCAACAACGGCGTGACCGGCGGGGCGCTCATCCCCCTGATGACGCTGGGCGTCCCCGGAGACGTGCTCACCGCCATCCTGCTCGGCGCGCTGATGATCCAAGGCCTGACGCCCGGCCCGCTGCTTTTTCAGGAGCACGGCGCCACGGTCAACGGCATCTTCGCGAGCTTCTTCGTCTCCAACATCCTCATCCTTGTGGTCGGGCTCATCGCCGTGCGCATCCTCGGCAAGGTCGTCCTCGTGCCTACGGCGATCCTCATGTCCGTCGTGCTCACGCTGTGCGCCATAGGCAGTTTTGCGGCCAACAACTCCACGTTCGACATCGGCGTAATGGCCGCCTTCGGGCTGCTTGGCTACCTGATGCTCAAGGCGGGGTTCCCCCAGCCGCCCATGCTGCTCGCCATGATCCTCGGCCCGCTCGCGGAATCCAACTTCCGCCGGGCGCTGTCCCTCTCCCGCGACGACTTCAGCACCTTTTTCACCAGCCCCATATCCTGCGCCATATTGGCCGTCAGCGCCTGCGTCGTCCTCAAAACCATTTGGGACGAATACAGGGGATGCAAGCGCGAGGCGGTCTGATTCATCCACACTTTTTTCAGGAGGAGCCTTCATGAAGAGGAATCTGTCCCGGATGTTCCGCACCGGCGTTGCCGCAGCCGCAGCCCTGCTCTGCGCCATGCCGTTCCAAGCTGCGGCAGAAGACTACCCGAGCCGCCCGATCACCCTGATCATGCCTTTCGGCGCGGGCAACGCCCCCGACACCGCCGCCCGTATTATCGGCGACTACCTGCAGCGCAAGCACAACATCACGCTGCTCATCACCAGCAAGCCCGGCGGCAGCGGCATCCCCGCCACGCTCGAAACCGTCCGTGCCCGTCCCGACGGCTATACCATCAGCCTCACCTCGGCCAACGTGCTGACCGTCGTCCCGCAATACAAGAAGTGCGGCTTCACCTATAAGGATCTGGCCCCGGTGGCGCAGGTCAACGTCTTCACGATGGGCTGGGGCGTCCGCGCCGATTCCGGCATCGCCAGCGTGCAGGATCTCATGGACAAGGCCAAGGCCGAACGCGGCAAGTACAGCCTCGCCAGCCCCGGCGCGTTTACGGCCCAGCGCTTCTACCACGCCAACGTGATGAAGCTGTTCCCCGAATCCGACCTCCCCTATGTGGCCTACAACGGCGGCGCGGAAATCGTGACGGCGCTCCTCGGCAACCACATCTCCGCAGGGTTCACGCCCGTGGTGAACTTCAAGCCACACAAGGACATCCGGGTCATCGCCGTGTGCGGCGCCCAGCGCGATCCCAACTATCCCGACGCGCCCACGTTCAAGGAAATGTTCGGCGACGGTTTCGTGTTCGACTCCGTGTACGGCATCGTGGCCCCGCTCAAGACCCCCAAGGATCGCATCGAACGCCTCCAGAGCCTGATCAAGGAAGCTCTCAGCGATCCCGACGTGCAGGCCAAGTTCGCCAAGGTCAACATGACCACCAACTACCTCCCCGCCGACGAATTCGGCAAGGTCATCGAAGGGTACTACAAGCTCTTTGAGGAGCCTATCCGCAAGGCTAAGGAAGCCGAAAAGAAGTAAAGGCAAGCCCTTCGTCAGGAAGCCGTCCTCAGGGGCGGCTTTTTTGTTTGGGGCCAGCACGGGCGGCGTCAAGGGGGGCCTCCCTTCCGCTTGGCGGTTTTCGCCGGGGCGCGGGAGGCGTCCGTATGCCGAAACGCCCGGCAACCGTTTTTCCTGCGGACAGCCACGGGCGCATCTGGGGATGGGTATCGCCCGCAACCCGATGCGGCCCTTTTGCAGGGGGAGGGCGGAAACGGCGGAGCCCCTTCAAGAGCAGGCGATGGAGGCTCGGTTCCGCTCTTGAAGACATGCGAAGGGCCTCCCCCCGGCGCAGCGGTGCTGTTGCATGAGAAGGTCCCGGCAGCCCCCGCCGTCCAAAGGCAGCCTCTCAGAATCGGTTTCCGCCACCCGCTTCGGGAACAACAAAAAAATACGGCTTCTCCTTTTTTCCTCCTTTTCGCTTGTCTTTTTCTCATGCAGGTGAGAAACTCAAAAGAGTAACTATAAAAGTAAGATACATCGATAAAACATATAGATTTGCCTATTTGGAGACACCTATGAGATCGGAAATCCATGCCGCTGTCCCCCTGTGGATCAACACCCCTCTCGAACCTCCCCTCCCCTCGGGTTCCCCCGTCACCGAGCGTTGGCGCCTTGTGCAGAAGCATCTTCCCCCGTTGGCGGAGCTGCTGGACGTGGAAATCGTGATCATGAACGCGGAAGGCTACTGCGTGGGGGGAACCGGCCCCTACCTCCGCGGTGTCGGTTTCCGGATGCCCGCGGACAATGCGCTGACCTACAGCCTGCGTTCCGGCCAGAGCTCCATGGTGCTGACGCCCGGCAAGGAAGAAGTCTGCCGTACCTGCTCCGGCAAGGGGGCCTGCGCGGATGTGGCCAATTTCACGGGGCCGGTGGTGATAGAAAACGAAATCGTCGCGGTCGTGCAGATCGTGGCCTTCACCGACAATCAGCGCGCCGAGCTGCTGATGAAGTCGGAAAAGGCGTTCGAGCTCATCAGCCAGATCATCGGTTTCGCATGGGCCCGCGGACGCGACGTGGAATCGCTCCCCGAACAACCGCGCGATGATCGTTTTCCCCGCATCATCGGCGAGAGCAAGGCCATCTTGCGGCTCAAGGCGGCTATCCTGAAGGCCGCCGGCACGAACGCCACCGTCCTTATCCAAGGGGAGTCGGGGACGGGCAAAGAGTTGATCGCGCAGGCGGTCCATGACAACAGCCCCCGCCATACGGGGCCGTTCGTCGCCATCAACTGCGGGGCCATCCCGGAGTCGCTTATGGAAAGCGAGCTGTTCGGCTATGAGCCCGGCGCGTTTTCCGGCGCGAACAGCGGGGGCCAAAAGGGGCTTCTGGAACAGGCGCACACGGGTACCTTCTTCCTCGACGAGGTATCCGAAATGCCCGTGTCGCTTCAGGTCAAGCTGCTGCGTGTCTTGCAGGAGCGCGTTGTCCGGCGCGTCGGCGGGAAGGTCAACCACAGCGTGGACATCCGCATCATCGCCGCCAGCAACAGGAACCTCCGTGAACTGGTGGCGCAGGGGGCGTTCCGTGAAGACCTGTTCTTCCGGCTGGACGTGATCCCCCTGTTCGTGCCCCCGCTCCGGGAGCGGCAAGGCGACATCCGGCTGCTGGTGGCCCATTTCCTCCAGTCGTTCAGCCGCGAACGGGGCTGCACCTACCGGGTCGCCACCGAACTCATGCACGCTTTCGAGGCCTACCCGTGGCCCGGCAACGTGCGCGAACTGAAAAACTTTGTGGAATACGGGGTCGGGTTTTGCGAGCACGGCGTCCTGACGCTGGATCTCATGGATTCCCGCTTCAAGACGGCAAGCCCCCCTCCCGTCAAAACGGAAAAAGGTATGCCGTCCCCACCGCCGGGGCCTGCCCGCGATACGGCGGAATACGACAGGATCATGCAGCTCCTCGGGCGCTACGGGCAGCACACGGAAGGGAAAAAACGGACGGCCTCCGAACTGGGGATCAGCCTTGCCACGCTTTACCGCAGGATGGGGCAGCTGGGCATCACGGCGAGAAAGCACGCGAGATGACTGAGGGCTCGCCTTTTCGCATGGATACGGCGGCAACCGCCCGCCCTGTCGCAATCCCCTGCATGGCGGGCCATTGCCTGTTCCAGGCCTTGGACGCCTTCAGCAGGCCTGCGCAAAGGAGAGGGAGGGGCCGCCTTCCCTTCCGTCATTTCCAACCCGCCCCAGCCCGCCTGGGGCAAAACATCCCGGCTGTGCCTCCTCCCATGCGCTGCCGGGGGACATGGCGGGGAGGACGGACCGCGCGGGGATAAGCGAAACGGGCGAACCCGTAAGGATGGGCGGGAGGATGGACAGGATGCCTGTCGCTATCTCGAGCGAGATCGCCCCATGCAGGAAACAGCCATAGCGGATGGGGTGGGCGAACGGCTTTCCCTTGAAGGGGATCCGGTTTTTGAGGCCCCACAGACCCCCTATAAGAAGATGCCTTCTTGGGGGGGGAATGCGGCTAGGCGGGTTGCGGCGAGGCAAAAACGGTGAAGGCGCATTGAGGAGTGCCATCAAGCGGTTTCGATTTGCAGCGGACAGATTGGGAACGCTTTTTCGGGTACGAAAAAAGGACTCATGATTGTTCATCATAAGTCCTTCAAAATTCTGGTGCGGCTGGAGAGATTCGAACTCCCGGCCTACAGGTTCGTAGTTTGTTTATCAGCGTCATTTCAAGGGGTTATTTAATAATCATCAATAACCCTTTTTATGCGTATTTGTCCTTGACTTGTCACATGGTTACGATCAATTCTTACTTTATCAAAAATTGTCTAAAATCACCTTCCATAGTCTAGAAATGTGGGGCTATGTTGGGGCTGGCGTGGGGCTGGAATATGGCGGGCATGATCAAGACAACCTTCCCCGGAGTCCGATACCGGGAGCACAAGACGCGGAAACATGGTATCCGAGCGGATCGCTATTTCTTCATCCGGTACAGGCTGGAGGGAAAAACAAAGGAAGAAGGGGCGGGGTGGGCGTCTGAGGGGATGACTGCATCCAAAGCTGCCGAACTCCTTTCCATGCTCAAAAGTAACATACGTTCGGGCTTGCGGCCTCAATCATTGGCGGAAATGCGGGGAATGGCGGAAGAGGCACGGCAGGCGGAAGAAAAAGCCGCCAGACTCGCCGCCCGTGCATCCGTCACCTTTGCTGAGTTCTGGGAAGCGGAATACCTGCCTTTCGCCGCCGCAACGAAAAAAGAACGGACTGTGAGGGAAGAGGAGGGGCTTTATCGGCGTGAATTAGAAAAGCCGTTGGGTTCTCTCCCTGTTCGGGACATAAGCCCTTTCATGGTGGAACGCCTTGCCCATGACGCTCAGGGCGCGGGGAAGGCCGCCGCAACGGTACGGCATATTGTCGCCCTCATCCGGCAAGTATGGAACCTCGCCGCATCCCGTGGCGTTGTTGCCGGAGAGTCCCCTACCAAGCGCGTGAGGCTTCCGAAACAGGATAACCGCCGGATGAGGTTCTTGACGGAAGAGGAGGCGCGGCTGTTGCTGGAGGTATTGGCAGATCGGAGCATGGATACCCATGACAGTGCCGTTCTTTCCCTCTTTGCCGGGCTACGGGCCGGGGAGATTCATGCCCTGACATGGGGGGACGTGAACCTTGACGCGGGTACCCTCTACATCCGAGACCCCAAGAACAAGGTTAGCCGCCATGCCTTCATTACGCCGGAGATACGGGCCATGCTGGTGCGGCGTGGGATGGATGGGATGAAGCGGGGGAATTTTGTCTTTCCGCCTACCAAAGGGCAACAGAGGGCACAGGTATCCTCTACTTTCGAGCGGGTTGTCAAAGAGCTAGGCTTTAATGAGGGAATTGAGGATGCGCGGGATAAAGTCGTGTTTCACTCCCTGCGGCACACCTTCGCCTCGTGGCTGGTACAGCGCGGCGTCCCCCTCTACACAGTGGCGGAACTCATGGGGCATACCACACTAGAAATGACCAAACGGTACAGCCACCTTGCCCCGGACACCATGCGCGCTGCCGCAATGGGGTTATCCGGCATACTGGATAAAAAGCCCGTCAAGGTAATGCCGTTCCGAAAGCGGATCGCGGAAGGAAGCGAGTAGCACTATAACAGGTACATAACTTTCCCCCGGCTAGGCGCGGATTAGCTACCCATGCCGAAAGACGAACCCTCTATCGTTTGCCGGGGAATTTTATGGAGGAAAACAGAGAAGAGGTTCTGTCTTGTCCGTAATAGTTGAAAAAAATAGGATCACTGGTCAGTTAGAAGTAGGTAAACCTGAATCAGGATACTATACATACAGTGAAATGGAATATTTTTTCCAAACAGGCCCATCTTTATTAATGAATTTAATAATGGATAACAATGACATTATAGTCCCTATCTTTGAAAATAAAAAAGATACTGAGCTATTTTTAAATAATTCTATATCAAAAAATATTCGCGCAACTTTATTGACTTACGCTAAATTCTCTTGGATTGAAGTCAGGGAATTAGACAATAGAATAAGAAAATTACATGCTAATTCAAGAAAATGGGAAAAATATTATTTACACGAAATTGAAATAGAGGAGAACTCAGTTGCATACGATGTAGAAAATAAAAATGACGATATAAAAAATGAAGTTCTACACTTAATAGAAGATCGTATGCCCCCATATAGTGTGAAAGATGAGGAACAGGTGTCAGGATTGATGCCGACAAGGGAGGCGGTGCTTGCGGAGGTTGGAAAGTGGCACGCCCTTGAACCCGCCAATGAAGTTATTCACGTAGGGTTGATGCGGCTTCAAGACTCATCTTATAGGGAAATCTATAGCAAAGTGTTTGGAGAGGAGGTTACAGGGGAATTCACCAAGGCCATGAGGGAAAAAATACGCCGCCGCTGGTGTTCGTTCCTTAACCTTGCAGATGATAGGGGCATCCCCAAAAAGACGCTTGAAGACATGGTCTCCCCACGATAGCGTGGCCCACGCGTGGCCCCACGCGATTTTTTCATATCCTAGCCTGCCGTAATGGTAGGCTTTTTTTTTGCAAAAAAGTTTCCCTCGTGGGTTCCGCGTGGCCCTCTCCCTGTGCGAATCTCCTTTCATCAAAAATGGTTACAGGAGGTTGTACGCTATGAATGAAGGTTTCATTGAAGCATTGCGTCAGACGCTTCCCCCTACGTTTTCCCGGCAAGTCGCGGCGGCGAATCTGGCGGGTATCTATAGCGCAGGCAGGCTTGCCAATTTGGATAGTAAGGGCGAAGGGCCGGGAGGTGTGCGGCTTGGGCGTTGTGTTGCCTATGAGCGCGAATCCTTCCTTGCATGGCTGGAGGGACGAATCAACACGCCTTCCAGCAATAAGCGGCTGGGAGGGTGCGCCTGATGCTCAGAAACACGAAAAGCCGAGGGGCGGAATCCTCGGCTCTCCAAAATGAAAAGGCATTTGTCTTAGCAGGACAAGAAAACGATACCATTCCCGCCTCTGCCCTGCAAGGTTTTTCGTCCTGCGTTCCCTGCGCCACCTGCCCCTATTTTCGAGTAGTCCGATTCAATAGTCGTAAAATTCGCCACCAGTGCGGCTATTCCGGCCTATGGCTGGAATCTTGCGGAGCGATTGAATGCCCTGTGCGACGTGAGGGGGTGGATTGTGCATAGTCCTCTCTGCTTTGCCTCTATGGGGTACCTGTGCTGCCGCTGCATACACTCCTCTATCCATGGTGCCTTTCCCGTCTCAGAACTCGTTTTTTGTCGTTTTTGGCATGAGGTGGTTAAGGCTGATTCCAAGCCGTTCTATTGCCCCCAATACCGAGTTGTCCGGGAGGTGGATGCATGAGTGCCATTCTCCAGACCACCGAGGAAATCCGCGCAGCAGTGCAAGCCCGCGCCATTGAAATCCAAGGCCCGGCAGAAGAGGAAACCACGCCGCAACCCCGACGCCCTTTGCAAGTCGACCTCTCGCAATTTTCTGGGATCCGTTACCTGAGGGAATATCCGCCCGCCTTTGACTGGCTGCTGGATAAGAGCTTTCGGCTGAACAGCCTAGGGGCCATTGTCGGTCCTCCCGGTTCGGGCAAGGGCTCCTTTGCGATCCAGCTTTGCGTTGCCGTGGCAAGCGGGACTTCCCTTGTGGACACGTGGCATACCGCCGCCCCTGAGCCCGTGGTCTACCTGAGTGCGGAAGACGACGCGCTGACTATCCACAGGCGGGTGCATCACGCGCTGGAACAACTGCCGGAAGACTTGAGGGAACAGGCGGCCGCCAACTTCTACGGGATCCCCGTACACGGCGGGGTGAACCTGTGCCGCGCCGTAGGCGGGGTTGTTGAAGCTACGGCAAATTATGAAGACCTGCGGGATATTCTGGACGCGATCCGTCCTCGTTTGCTGGTTCTGGACACGCTGGCCCGTTTTTCCGGCGTTGACGAGAACGACAACCCAGCCATGACCGCTTTTTGTGGGCTGCTTGAAGGGCTGATCGACGCCTACGGGTGCAACATCATTTTGCTGCACCACTCCAACAAAACCAGCGGCGATCTCATCGAAGACCCCAAGGAACTCGCCAAGGCGTTGACCCAGACGGCGATGCGCGGGGCTTCCGCCCTTGCCGGGTGCATCCGGTGGGGAATGTTGGTTGCGCCTTTGGGAGCGGCCCTTGCCCAAAAACGCATCGGCGAGCCTGCCACCGGGAAATATGACGGGGCGTTTCTCGCTGTGCGTGTGGGCAAGAAGAACAGCGGCGGCCCGGAACCTCGCTACTACCTTGGGCGCGACGAGCACGGGTTGCTCTACCGAGTTGATCCTGATGCCCGGCAGGAAGAGGGCGACGTGGTTTGGGATGCCCACCAGCTTGCGGAAGAGGTGGAGCGGCGGCAACGCACGGGAGAAAAGCCTCTGAGTGCAACCAAGGGGGGGCAAGAGGCTTTCGGATGGGGGATCTCACGGACTCAAAAGGCACGAGAGCGAGCTATAGAATTGGGACTTTTGATTGAGATCCGGAATTCGGGCAAGAAAGGCAGATCCCTAACTACGCCGCCCTTGTGTTCCAAAAATACCGAGGGTTCCGATTACATAGGAACTTAGAAGAAATACTTATATTTTACATAATTATAACAAAGTTCTTATAGTAAAGTTTTAACACCCCGGAACCAAGAAAAAACATAAATTATTTCAATATGTTTTAAAAATTCCAAAAGTACCCCCTAAAGGGGGGAATGGGGAAGGAACTTTCCCCAGTTCCTCCCCTCCCCTTTAGTCTTTAGGGGGCCGCGAAAAGGAATTTGTGAGGACTCTTCATGGATGTTTTGACCCTCTATCAAACTCTCTCTCCTGCCGGGGAGATCAAAAGCAAGGGCAACGGCGAATACTGCGGCCCATGTCCAACATGCGGGGGGCGGGATCGCTTCCTCGTGTGGCCTGAACATCCTAGCGGGGCTACAGGTGGGCGGTTTCTGTGCCGTGGCTGTGGCGTTCAGGGGGACGCTGTGGAGTTTTTGCGGACATTCCGGGGCATGAGCTACCGGGAAGCCTGCGAAGCCCTGAGAATCGAACCAAACCGCCACAACAGGCATGTCATAGCGAACAGCGCGGCAAGGAAGGAATGGGCACCCGACCCCGAACGCCTCCCCTCTGCCGGGTGGATGGAACGGGCCGCCGCGTTCGTACGCGAGTGCGCCGCTGGCGTCGAATCCGGGGACGGGCTGAAAAGCCTGTACGCGCGCGGCCTGACGGTCGAGACAGCCCACACTCTGGGCATCGGTTGGAACCCTGCGGACAGGTACGGCCGCCGCGCCGATTGGGGGCTTGATGAAGAGGTGAACCCCGAGACGGGCCGCTTCCGCAAGGTGTGGCTTCCCCGTGGGCTGGTGCTTCCGATCCGCCGCAAGGCCGGAGTGACGGCATTGCTTATTCGCCGGGCCGACTGGAAACCGAAAGATGACCTCCCCAAGTATTGGCAGGCCAAAGGTTCCGGGAACGGCTGTTACGTCGCTGGCAGGCCTGGCCTTCCGGTGGTGCTGGTGGAAAGCCTTTTGGATGCCGTGCTGGTCTGGCAGGAGGCGCGGGACGTGGCGGCGGCGGTGGCTCTCACCGGAGCCAGCAAACGCCCTGACGCGGGCACCACGGCGTTTCTGCGGGCTGCTCCCCTGATTCTGTGGTCACTGGACTTTGACGAGGCGGGCACGAAGGCGTGGGCATGGTGGCGGGAGCACTTCCCCGGTGTGAAGGCATGGCCTTGCGCCGTGGGCAAAGACCCCGGCGACATGCTCAAGGTCGGAGTCTCGATCCGTCTGTGGGTTGAGGCCGGGATAGCCGAAGCTGAAAAAGGCGCTCGGCAAGGTGAAGCTCTTCCTTTGCCGTGTGCCCCGGAAACGCCACAGAATCCCCCCTGCGCCACGCTTCGAACCAAAGACGAACCAAAGGCCGCTCCAGCGGTTCGAAGCAAGAGCAAACCAAGTGAAACGCCGCATCATGGGCATCCCCCAAAGGGTGTCGATATTCCCGACTTCCTCCATCGTCTGGCGGCTATCGATACCAACATTGATGCCCTGTTGGGTTGGGGATTGGTGCCGCACCTTCAAGACGGGGCACTCGTCATTGACGGCATGGACGCGCTGGACGCCGAAAGCCGGGACGGGCTGGAACGATGGTTTGCCCATGCCGGGCCGAATGGTGAACCGCGCCGGGAACGTGTGATTCGGGCGTTGAAGACGGGCAGGAGGTGTGCCGCATGAAGATTCTTTGCGATACCCGCGAACAAGCCCCCCACACCTTTGACCGCTACCAAGGGGTGACGGTGGAACGGGCCGCGCTGCAAACGGGCGATTACAGCCTTGCCGGGCTGCATGACCATATCGGCCTTGAGCGCAAATCATTGGACGATCTGACGGGCACCCTCACCAAGGGCCGGGAACGCTTCCAGCGCGAATGTGAACGCGGGCGGGGACTGGACTATTTCGGGCTGATTATTGAGGCCAGTTTAGAAGATGTGCGGAACCACGCCTACCGCTCTCAAATGACGCCTCAGAGCCTTTTGCAGACGCTTGCGGCCTATTCCGTCCGGTACGGGCTGCATGTCCATTGGTGCGGGAATCGGGCGGGCGGGGAGTACATGACCTATTCCCTCCTTCAAAAGTTCCTCGCGGAACAGGAGGGCAGGCTTAAGGCGTTGATCAAAGCGCATGGGGATGCGGCGGCATGAGTAAGGAATCCTGCAAAAACACGCAAAAACAGCCCTTACGCGGCGAAAAGGGGCAATTCCTTCCGGAGTATCCGGGAACCCCCGAGGACGCCCTAGAGGGAATTCTTGCCATGCTCTCAAAATGGCACGGCAAGCGGCTGAGGAAGTAGCGATCCCAAAATTGGTTGAAGCTGCAAAAGGGGGAGATTTGGACGCCTGCCGGGTGCTGGTTGCTTATGGCCTCCCCCGGCAACGCCCCGTAGCAATCCCTGAACCTGTCGCCCTCCCGGAGACAGGCAATCTTTCCGAACAGATGCAGGCCCTGTTGCGCCTTGTCTCTGCCGGGGAAGTCTCCCCCGCCGCCGCAAACGAGATCGCGGGAATCATTGCTGCCGCCGCCAAGGTGGACGAGGTGACGCAGCTCAGGGAACAGGTGGAATCTTTAAAGCGGGTGCTCAATGCCCGAAAGGACGGAAAAAGAAGATGAATGTTGAAATGCTGCGCAAGGAATACGACAAGCTCACGCCCTTTGAACGTGCCGCGATGATTATGAGAGAATCCGTTGGGCTTAAACGTGATTCTGAGATTGAAGCCCTCCATACGTCTACTTTGTTTGATGCCCTTTGGACGACGGCATGGAACAGTAACTTTTTCCATGTAGCGGCGTTCGCAGCGTTCAAAGCCGTATGTGCTGAAAAGTTTTCCCTTTTGCATTTAGCCTTTACCGAAGAAAGGCCGGGATTTGATGATCCCGCCCCCGATAATATGTTGGAAGCTCAACATGTTGCCGTGGGCTGGTTAAGGGCATTGCGGCGGCTTGGAGAGGAAACCGGAGCACCTTTTATGGACTCTATAAAGATTCTTGATCCTTTCTATGCAGAGCGACTTTTAGCCGCTTTTGAGGATGAGGATATTGATGATTCCCAACAGTACGCCTTTTTGTTGGAAGTATGGAAAGCAGTCACAACTCATGTGAATGCAGAAGATCAATACAGGTTGGTTGAGTTTGGGACGCCTCTAAAGGGAAATCGATATGAAGAAGCTGTAGCTACTTTTGGGAACTCGGATAGGGAGGCTAAGGCATGATCCGTATCCAGCAATACAATACGGGGCCCCGGCGTATCGGCGTAGGCGGCATTGATCCGGGGTATCAGCAACCGCGCATCGGGAACATCGCGGCTACGGCGGAGAACCAGCTTGCAGGCACGGTTCTGGAGGCCGGAAAAGCCCTCACCAACGTGGCGATCAAGGAATACGTGAGCACGGAGACAACGCGGGTATCCCAGTCGCTCCTTGCCATGCAGAAAGAGCTTTCCGCCGAACGTGACCGCTACATGGCAGAGAATCAGGGGCAGAACGCTATTGAAGCGGGCCAGCACTTCGAGAAGTTCGCAAGGGAGACGGCTCAGAAGTATTTTCAGGAGGGCGGATTCTCCGGTCGCTTTGCCGAGATGTTCAACAAGCAGGCTGCATTGTCTGGAATTCATTTCACTGAGCAGGGGCAGGCTTACGCGAAGCAACAGAAGGCCGCTTGGGATAAGTCCGTTCAAGATGGTGAAGTTGAAAATTTCCTCAATTTGGTTGCCAAAAATCATGACAATCCAGAATTCATTGAACTGAATCAGCAAGCCTTGTTCTCGCGTCTTTCTGATATGCGTCCGGGGTTGGATAATCGGGCTCTGTTTTCCCAAATCAACAAGAGTTCTGCCGGGATTATCGTTAAGGGCTTCCTTTCCCACGGGGATCTAAAAGGAGCCGAGGGAGCAGTGGAGTATTACCGCGATCTTCTTGGCAGTGATGTAAACCAGTATGAAATAGCAATCAGGAATGAGAAGGAACGGTTAAAGGCTAAGGCAGAAGCGGACAGGGCAAAAGCAGTGAGCAACCTTCTTTTCGGTTTGGAGGATGCCAAATATGCGGCCCGATACATGGGGGATACGTCTCAGTTAACGGCAATAGGAGAACAGTTGAAAAGGCTTGGGGACACCAAACGGGCAGAAATCGTTTCTCGCCAAGCGCGTTTCTGGAGCGCAAATAATGAGGCGAGGGATTACGCCGTAAGAGCCCCGATTGAAGATATTGTTTCTTCCATCACTGCCTTGGATAAGCGGCTTACAGCCGAAAAAGATAGCCTGTCTGTTGAGGAGTTCCAAAAAGAGTCACAGCGGCGTGATGCCATGTCAGAGATCCTAAAGGACAGGGTTGCGGCGTTGAAGGCTGACCCGGCATTGGCGGCGGATCGTGACCCCGCCGTGGTGCTTCCTGATGGGGCAACCACTGGAGACAGGATCACGGCAAGGATGGAATATCAGGCAATGAATGGCATTACCGAGAGTAACCGGATGCCGCTCACCAAAACGGAAGCCGCAAGCCTTGCCGAGAAGTGGCAGAAAGGCGGTGTGGAACAAAAGGCGGCTCTCCTTTATGGGGATGGCGGTATAATCAAAGAGTTTGGCCCGTATGCTTTGAATGTCATGGCACAAGTTGGAATTTCAGAAACGGAACAGGACTATGCACAGCGCGTTATGGACAATCCCGAAAATGCCACGGCTGCAAGCACCATCCTAACAGTACAGAACATCAATGAAAAGGATTTGCCCAGTGTGAAGGTGACGGACGCTCTCGAAGATGTTCTAGAAAGAAGCACCGTATACCAGAGCCGCAGGGCAATGACTCTCAAAGTTGATTCTGCCGCCGCCCTGAGCGCCGCAAAGCAACTTGAAACCGTTGCGGAACGAATGCTGAAACAAGGCTATTCGGCGGATGAAGTCGTAAAGACCCTTGATGCCGGAGTGGTGGGCGTTTCGGATTCCAATATGGCCTTAACCTATCCTGCCGGGAGATCTGCAACGGTACTTGAGCAACGCTTGAATCGTGCCTTTACTGATGACCTGCCGGGCTTCTTTGAGAATGATCCCCGCCTGAGCAAGAACCCGCTGGACATCAAATACCAGATCGCCAGGTTGAGGAATGTCGGCGTTTGGACAAATGCCCCTGACGGAAAAGGCTATGTCCTTGTGGACGGAGTGACCAAACGTCCTGTGACTGACGGCAATGGGAATATCTTTACTGTGAAATCAAAGGATATTTTCGAGAATTCGTCTTCTGCTGTTCCTGATAGTCTTCTGAATATTCAGGGAGGTGCGTGGTAATGTTTCTTTGGAAACCCAATTTAGCATCTCCGCTTGAGGAAGAAGTGGCACGCCGCACCCCGTGGATGAGTGCCTCAGAGTTTTTTGGCCTATCGTTCTCTCATGCCTTTGAGCGCAGTAATACGGCTGGTTTGTTGCTGGAAGATACCCGAATAGCGAGGACGGAAAAAGAGGCCGGAACTTTTGATGATATGTGGTGGATTGGCGGCCTTACGGGAACCCCGGAAACCAACCGCAATGCCTTATCAGAGGAGGACTTTAAGGCAAAGGGATACGACCGCAACGGGAAGATCGCCTACACTCCCCGGACGACTGAACAGCGGGCACAGATTGAGGCGGAAGTGTTCGACCGCCGCGAGTATGAAAAACAACTCCTAGAAAGGGAAAATACGGGAGCGTGGCGCGGGGCTCTGGGCTTGGGCGCGGGGTTGCTGGCAAGTCTTCCCGATCCTGTAAACTTGATTCCTGTTGGCGGAACTTTGTCAAAAGGGGCCAGCATGGGGCGGCGCGTTCTCTCTGGGGCAAAATCCGGGGCCTTGGGCACGGTGGTTGCCGATGCCTTTCTGATGCCCGAATCCGCCCGCAGGGGGGAAGATGTGGGCTTCTCCGATCTGGCCCTCGACGTGACGTTTGGCGCGTTGCTTGGCGCGGGGATTGGGGGAGTTGGGGGCATCCTGCACAACCGTAGGGTGAAAGGGCTTTCCTCAGAGCGTCGCTTGCTTGAGGGCGTTTTGACCGATGCGGGGTACAATCAGGCTGATGCCCGGCGGCTTTCGTCCTCAACGGTTGAGTATCTTGCTGATATGGGGGATAGAGCCACCCTTTCCCAAACCGTGCGCCAGAACCTTGCCGGGTTGGACAGGATAAATGCCGGGAGGCTGCTCGACAGAACCATGCTGGCCCTTGAGCGGGGCGAACGCTTGGATATTGGGCGGTGGGCGGAAGAAATGGGGGCGCGGCGCTCCTTTGAAGTGGCGGAACGCATTCAAAGCGAACAATCCGCCTTGGCTGCCGGCTATGATCGGGTACGGGATAATCCGCTTGTCGGTTCTCCTGATGAAGTTCTAGCCACTCTTGAACCTGAAGATATTGAGCGGGTGCTGGTACACCACGGCCCGGCAGTATTGAAGGGAGGGGAAATCAAGGTTCAGGGGAATCCCTTGAAAAATGCGGGATTCTCCAAGCGTGGCTTTGGGCTGGTAAAAATCATATTCGCGCATGGAGAGAAGGGAAACAAAACGCCGGATATGCCCCCGGTATCCAAAGAGGACGTGCTCTCTATCCCGCGTTTCTTGCGGGAATATGAACCGATTATTCAAGAGCATTTGCCTGCCGGGGACGGAATTACCAGATGGAACATCCCCAGAGAGGACGGGAAACACCTTGCTATCGTGGTAGGGCGGGGGCAGGACGGGCCGGACTCTCGGCTGGTAAGCGTTTTTGTCGACGATCCGCAAAAGAAGCCTACCGGACAAAAAAATCCCGCTTTGATTCTCCCCTCCCGCCGAAAGAGCGGTGAGGGGGATACTGGACAGGGGATTTCGAGTTTCACACCTGACAGCCAAAGCGGGAAAGAAGGCTTGCCTTCTGCTTCTAGAATAGGGAGGCAATCCCTCCCTGTCAATGAACGTCCCCTTGACTTCTCCGCACCCGAACCGGAACCAAGAATTACCCCGTCAACGCTTGAGGAATCCGCCAGACTGGAACAGGAGGCGGCGAGGGCCGAAGCCGGAAGCGCCTTAGACGTGGAAGCAACAAGGCTTGTCGCGGAAGGGAAAACATCCGAGGAAGATTTGGCGGATTGGAAAGCGGCACAGCAGGAAATAGGCCGGGCCGACGCACTGGAAAATGCGGGCCTCTCCATCATGGAGTGCGTAACGGGAGGAATGGTATAATGGCTACACGGGAAGATTGCATCCGGGCGGCGGTGAGTTCCGGCCTCTCCGAAGAGGACGCGGCGGGCATTGTGGACTATATCCGGCAGGAACGGCAAAAGCTGGTTGATTCCGGGCAGGTTGACGACATGGGGCGCATCCTTGCCAAGAAAGTCATGGATGAAGCGGAAAGAGCCCGTAGAAAGGCGTTAACCTCACGTCGCATAGCGGCTATCAACATTGCCCGCCGGGAGGCCATTAAGGGCTTTGCCGAGCGTGTGAAATCGGAAGGCGGCGACCTTGTGGACGCTTTGGAGGCGTTGCTTGTAGGAAGCGGGAAGCGGTTCACCGGAAGCCGTGAGAGTGCGTCCCGTATGAGCGGGAGCCTTAAATCCCTGTGGGGCGGGAGTCTGGCGAATGACCTTGAGCAGGCGGGTTTGATTGATCTCATTAAGAGGGATCGTCAGTTCTCGGATACCGTCATGGAGGAAATGATTTCTCCGAACAGCACAGGCGACAAGATGGCCCGGCAAGCTGCGGACATTTTCAGCAGGTATCTTGAAAACATGCGCCGCCAGCTTAACGAGTACGGGGCGGACATCGGCAAGCTGGACAACTACGCGCCCCAGTCCCATGACTCCCTCAAGATGCGGAAAGCGGGAGAGGCGGCTTGGGTGAAGTATGTATATGAGCGCCTTGATTGGGAAAGGACTTTTCCTGACGCCGATCCCCAAAGTGCCGTCCATGCCCTTGGGGAAGTGTATCAGAACATCGTCACAGGGGTGCGTGGAGCGACGGCACCCAAGCGCAACAGCGTCTTTGACGCCCCGCGCAATCTGGCTACCAGCCTCGGCAAAGAACGGGTTCTGCACTTCAAGGACGCACAGAGCGCCGTTGAGTACAACAGGATGTTTGGGACCGGGAATGTCATTCAGGCTGTTTTGGAAAGGATAGACAGATCGGCGCGCCGCCTCGCCCTGATGCAGACCTTTGGGCCGAATCCTGAAAGCATGATCCGCAGCCTGCTTAACGAGGAAATGACGGGTATCCGGGACGCCCACGGCAATATCCCCGATCGACTTTCCAAGGCATGGACGGGCGACAAAAACGGCAAGCTGGCCCACTATTACCTTGCCCTGTCCGGGGAAATGGGAACCCCGGAAAATCTCACGGGGGCCCGTGTCGCGGCGTTTGCACGGGCTATCATGAGCATGGCAAAACTTGGCGGGGCGTTTCTGTCTTCCTTCTCTGATATAGGCATCAAAACCGCTGCGGCGCGCCATGCGGGGGAAGGCTGGCTTGAGGCATGGAAAACGGGCGTGGAGATGCGTTTTGAGCGGTTCCAGAGTGCGGAACGGGTGGAATTGGCCCGACAGCTTGGCGTCTATACGCAAGGCTTGCTTGGCGAACTGTACAGCAAGTTTGACGTGAATGACGCCCTTTCAGGAAAGATGACGCGATGGATGAACGCTTTTTTCAGGATGTCCGGTCTTTCCGGCTGGACGGAAGCACACCGCGCCGCCTACACCTTCCACCTTTCGACACGGCTTGCTCGGCAGGCAATGGGCGGGATTGATGCCCTTGACCCTGATCTCGCTGCCGTGCTCAAAAAGAACGGCTTGTATGATCGGTTTGAATTGCTCGGCAAGATGATTGATGAAGTTGAGGGCGAACACTACGTTATCCCGGAAAACGCCTACAGGCTGACGGATGACGATTTGGCGGCGTATCTGCCCGACTCATTGCGCGAGAAGCCGGACGCCCTTACTCCTGAGCAGTGGGAGTCCGCCCGCGCCGACGGGTTCAACAGCATCCGGCAAAAGCTGGCGCAGGACGTGATGGGCTACTTTGCCGATGAAACCAGTTATGCCGTGCTGGAACCGGACGCAAAGACGCGGGCCGCTATGTACGGGAATACAAAGCCCGGCACTTGGGCAGGTGAGATGCTCCGTTTTGCTTGGCAGTTCAAGAGTTTCCCCGTCACCTACTGGCAAAGGATCCTTGGGGAAAGCCGTTGGCAACGGGCCAGCAGAACACCGCAGGGGGGCTTTTCGGGGTGGTTGGATTCACGGCGCATCATGGCGGACGTGCCCGCCGTGGTTCACTTCTTCCTTGCAACCACGGCGTTGGGGTATGTTTCTATGGTGGCGAAGGACATAAGCAAGGGAAGGAGTCCCCGGAACCCTTGGAGTCTTGATACCATTGGAGCGTCCTTTATGCAGGGCGGCGGCTTGGGGCTGCTTGGCGACTTCTTCCTTGGCACTGCGGATCGGTTCGGGAATCAGCTTACGGCGAATATGGTTGGGCCTGTTCCCACGGAACTGTCCAATCTTGCCGTGATGACGGGACAACTAGCACAGGGAAAGTTTGGAGAGGCCGGGGAAACGGCTGTTCGGACGATTACCAACAACCTGCCGTTTGTGAACCTCTGGTATCTGCGGGCGGGCATGGACTATATGATCAACTACAGGCTTCGGGAATGGATGAGTCCCGGTACATTGAAAAGGGCTGAACGCAAGCTGAAAGAGGAAAACAATCAGACATATTTCCGATTTGGAGACATTGATTTGACGCCAAGCCATGTTATACCACGAGGCGGATTCTAAAGGATAGGCCGGGAAATCCCCGGCCTTTTTTTACATCTTTGCTGGAGATGGAGCAAATCCTGTGGGAAACCATTCCTCTCCTTTGGGCATTCCTCTAGATAGTTCAAGCCACAACTCTTTGGCTAGATACCTTATTTCTGGAGCAAGAGCGGCACGTACTGTATGTAGCCAAATTGTCATACCACTTACAGCTATTGGCCCTTCAATTTTTTGTATGTCATAAATATCCCTACTTAGTATAATAGCTATATTATTATTTTCTTGTACTGCCAAAAAAGGATCGTCAAGATTTATATGATACAAATCATAAAGTTTATCTTTTGTAAACATTACTATTTTATATAAATACAGTAATTCTACATCATCCATGCCTTTCAATAATTGGATGCTTTTATTTATAGCTTTTCTTTGTGAATTAAGACTAATATTGTATAGTATATTGCTAAAAAATCCCATAGTGCCCTTCTCCTGAAGAATAAAGTTTCATCACTCTGCCGGGTGGCAGGATGGTAGCAGGGTGCAACCACAAAAAAAAGAGGAGAGCGCAACTTTGTGCCGAGCGAATATTGCCAATCTGAGGCCCGTGTTCCCGGCAAGATGATAAAGCCCCATTCCGGCGTCAAACGACGCTCAGACGGCGAATACAGGGGCACTGAGGGCATTAAGGTTGCTAGTCGGCAAGCGGGAAATTGGAAAAAACCAGTACTCCGAAACTTCAAAATTGAGTTTTCGGAAGTTTTCAGGAAGTTATTGAAAGATCAATCGTGACCTCGTTGCAGGTGGCGGAGAGCTTTGAGAAGGAACACAAAAACGTGCTACGGGATATTGAAGCAATCTTGCCGCAAGTACCTGAAAAGTTCGTAAAGCTCAATTTTGAGCTCTACGAGTATCCCATTGAAACGGGTATCGGAACACGAATGGCCAAGTCCTACCTTCTCAGCAAGGACGCCTTCACGCTCTTGACTATGGGCTACACAGGCGAAAAGGCTATGGCCTTCAAAGTTGCCTACATCGCACGGTTCAACGAGATGGAAAAGGCCCTCCAAGCAAACGCCCCAACCTCAGACGGTTTTACCCTCTTGCCGTGGCGTGGCGCGGCGGCTACCCTGCATGAAAGGAGGGCTTCCCATGATGAAGTTCACACGAACGGCGGCGGCCTATGCCGTAGGCATCTATTTGGCTACGGGCTGGCGGAGCGGCTGGAACCCCGGTGAGTGGCCCCAAAAGGAATGGGGCACGGCGGCGGTTGCTCTTGTGGTTGTGATGGCGGCTACGGTAGCGTGGCGATGGTGGCGAGGGAGGCGGTAAAGCGGACTCCCACTCCTGACAATTCAGGAGTGCCTAGAGGCGCGACCTTGCCATGAGGGACGGGGCTGTGTAGTGTTCCCGATGTGGGGCACGCCTCCCGAAAGGAGGCAACCCCATGAAGCAATTCCTCCGGGACGTCGCGGCGCTTGCGCTTGCTGACGTCATAGCGGCTGTTGTGGTTCACTTGCTGAACCTCTAAAAGCAGTTGCCCCGTAGGAATTGCAGTTCCTACGGGGCGCTAAAACTGGATTCTCGAAATCCGGGGGACGTGCCCCACATCGGGACGGTGGGCGTTGCTGCGCTTGCCGTCCCTCTTGTTTGTGAAGATAGCCATTCCCCCCGGCAAAGGTCAAGGGGTGAGGACAATCCAAGATTGGATACAGCTACCCCCTTTCGGTTTCGTAAGCCGTTTTTTGCCCCTGCCGGGAAAAGTGCTTTCGATAACGTAAAAATGGGGGCGTCCATAATTCCCTTTTCGATAGGACAATTCAGATTATGCCCGTGAAGCATTGAATATCAACGGAATATGGGGAAAGCCCAAAAGGGCCGTTTTTGTCCCTTAAGTGGTGTTACGTAAACTTTAATAAATTTATCAGGACTTATATCATATCTATCAGGATTTTGACTTGACATGTCAAATTCGTCCTGTTAGGTTTCAAAAAGTCACGATAGATTGAGGAGGTGATGCAATGACCCCACTAACGGATGAGGAAAAAGCCTCTCGTCCGATGAATCTTGAAGAGGTTATGGAATACCTGCGGATTGGTCGCAATGTGGCCCTAAAACTGTTCCAAGAGGGAGCACTAGGGGGGCGCAAGGTAGGACGAGAATGGCGCACCACACGCGGAGCCATTGACGCTTGGCTCACCAAGGGCAACGACACGCCGAACGAAAACAAATAACAAAACAGCCCGGCAAAGGAGCTGACACCTCCCGAACCGGGCCTAACCAACACTCACATGCGAGGTGTGAATCATGGCTGCAATCAGTCTGTCTTATCTCACGTCCGTCGTCAATGCGCGGGCGTTCCTCCAGTTCCTTCTCTCCTCCCGCGCTACGCGCATCCGCTACCGTCTGGCCTCCTCCCTCACCCGTTGCGGCGTCTTCGCTTGCCGGGCCGCGCTGGTGGCCTTCCTTGGCCTCCTGCTGGCCTTTTCCCTCGCCCCCGAACTCTTCCTTGCCGGGGGTGCGCGATGAACCGGGAAAAAGGCTCAGAACATGCAATGATGGACGCTTTCGCTATAGCCGAATTTCTCCGGGATGCTATCGGGGCTATAGGCGAACAAGGGGGTGGGGAAATTTCCCATATCTCCAGTTACGGGGCTGAAAGGTGTTTTGACCTGCTCATAAAGAAGATGAAAGAAGGATACGGGGGCAACCCGTGGCCGGGGGCTACTAATGCTGACATCTGAACAAAAAAATCCTCCGGCAGATGGAAGGTGCGGAATGAGCGACAACCAAGAATTCGGCGTTGATCTCAATCGTGTGTTTGCCCTTTCCTGTGGCTTGGAAAATCTCCTCTCTATGGTTGCCCATAGTGGGTTGGGGATTGATTCCAGCGGGGTTTCTCTCATCATTGAAGTGTTGCGGCAAATGCAACTCTCGCTTGCCGATGGGGAATTGTGGCGGTTCGAGGTGGTAGAGAAGAAAAAGGGGGCGGCAAATGAATAGCAATGCCGTCCAATATGTAGGACAAAACAGGACATTCTACCCGGTAGAATAAGGGGCCCGCCATGAGCACAGGCAATCAGTTTGCCTTGATACCGTGGCGCGCACAGATACGGAGCGGCGGCTTGCGGGCGTGGCCTGACGCCGCCGTTTCCATTCTCCCCGTGCTGGCGGTACATGAAAGCCCCTTGCTTGAGGCATGGCCCTCTCAGACGCGGATTGCTTCCCTTGCCGGGGTGAGCAAGACGACGCTCGGGGCGGGACTCCGGTTCCTTGTCGAACAGGGCTGGATCAGCCTCACCAAGCGTAAGACGTTTCGGGCATGGCACACGGTTTACCGGATGGAGTACTTGCACTATCGGAAGGGTTACCCCGCTGCGGCGTCGCTGTTCCTCGCGCTGCCATACGCACTTGTCCTCTCCGGGGTGTGGGGGAAGATGTCCGGGGCTACGAAAAGGCTCTACCTTGTCCTGCGGGCGCATTGTGTCGCCAGTGACGGGGGAGATGATTCTTTCCTGCCGATAGGAGAGGTTCACCCAAGGGAGTTCGCGGAACTGGCGGGACTCCATCCGGGAGCCGCCCGCAAGATTCGCGGCAGGCTGGAGGCTGCCCACCTGCTCACGATAGGGCTGGAGGGATGGGTTTTCCCCTTTGAAGAGGGGCAAGCGCGCCACAGCGTACCGCGTACCGCGCCATTGAGTACCGCGTCACCTGAAAAAACGGCGGAAGCGCGCCATACAGTACCGAGTGAGGAAAGAAACGCGCCGTTGGGTACCGAGTCCGCGCCATACAGTACCACGTCCGCGTCACTGAGTACCGAGAGCGCGCCGCTCAGTACCGTAACTATATATTCTATAAAAGAAGAAATAAGAGAGAGCCCGGTTAATATGAAAAGGGAACCTCTTCCCTTGCCGGGCCCCCTCCAGACGGGGGCTCACGTTCGGAATACTCCGAACGCTCGACGCCGCACCGGGGAACGCGACGGAAAGGCCACCGTGAGGGAAGGAAGCGAGGAAGGCAGGGGGGCAGACTTTGAAGCCGATCTTGCCATGCTTGCGGCTGTACAGGCCCAACTCGAACGGCAACGAAGCACAGAGGAAGCACGGCAGGGGTAAGGACTCACAAAATGGCGGGGCGGTTCGGGAACGGGCCGCCTCTTTTTGTGGCCTCCCCTCCCCGATAGGGAATCTCTATCTAGCCAATCTGAGGTCCGTTTTTTGGGGAAGACGACTCTCTATCTATGTAGAGGGCAAAACGCCTCTCAGGAGGCTCGTGGGGGCTCTGGACGGGGTGCGCGGGGGTAGTACTGGCGCGGTGGTTCTGCCTATGGGGTACGAATACTGTTCGCATCCTTTGCCGTGGGGATGTCCTGTCGCATCCCTTCCGGCGGGCGTGGGGCTGTGTGGGGCTACCCCGATGCGGGAAACCTTCACTAAAAACCCTTTTCCTTTACTTCTCCATGCTCTGAAAATGTGGGGCTATGTTGGGGCAGATTGAGCATCAACGAAAAAAGGACTCATGATTATTCATCATAAGTCCTTCAAAATTCTGGTGCGGCTGGAGAGATTCGAACTCCCGGCCTACAGGTTCGTAGCCTGTTGCTCTATCCAGCTGAGCTACAGCCGCATCACGAGAAAGAGGTATAGTCGGACGGCCCGGTTCCGTCAAGCGTTTTTTGGGGAACTCTCGCGAAAAAAATCTCTCCTGTGCGGAAAGAAATATTTTTTCCACTATAATATCATGATATTATCTGTTTTTATCTTCTTGAAAAAAGACAAGAAGCACAGCTTCCGTATGAGGCTGCCGGGGGATTGGGCCGAGAGATTCAATGACAGCGGGAGGTTGAAGTGGGAAAGGGGAGGGGCGTACTCCTTTGGAAAGCGTCCCTCTCCCTTCCTCAATGTGTCTAAAACTCCGGCGGAAGCTGGAGCATTTCCTCGTACGTGAACACGGGGCCGTCCACGCACATGTAATGGCTCCCGACCTTGCAGTGCCCGCACTTGCCGATGCCGCAGTGCATGTTGGTTTCGAGGGCCGTGTAAATGTCCGAGGGCTTCATGCCGAGCTGCATGAGGTCGCGGGCGACGGCCTTGATGCGGCGGGCGGAGGCGCAGATGATCGCCGAGGTGTTTTTCCAGTCGAGGCCGAGGCCGGGCAGCAGGTCGTTGATGTAGCCGATGTGCGCATTCACCTGATCCGTAGGCTTGGAGAGCGAGTAGTGCACCTCGACGCCGGGGACTTTCGCCCATTCGCGCAGGTCGTCCTTGAGCAGCAGCCCGTCATAGGTCGAAGCGCTCGCCATAATGGCGATGCGCCCGAAGTCCGGCTTGTTTTCGATGGCCCGGACCAGCGTTGCGCGCACGGGCGCATGGCCCACGCCGGAGCCGACGACCAGCAGATCGCGTCCCTTCAGCGTCTCGTAGGGCAGGGGCACGCCGAACGGCCCGCGCAGGCCCATCATATCCCCGACCTTCAGGTTGTGCATGGCCGTGGTGACCTTGCCGACCTTTTTGACGTAGAAGGTGAAGGCATCCTTCACGCGGTCGCTGAACGGCACGGAAATGGCGATTTCCCCCGCGCCGAACACGGTCAGCATGAAAAACTGGCCGCGCAGGGCGGGGCGGCCTTGATTGGGGCGGTCGCGGTAACGGACCGTAAACCGCTTGATGCCCTTGGCTTCCTCAAAAATATCGATGATCTCCGCTACGAGCGGCGTATACGGCTGAGGGTCGAACAGGCGTTCCTCGCGCTCGTAGTGCACGTTGACCGCCGGGGCGGGGGCTTCCAGCACCTCGTGGGGCGTCCGTTCCTTCATCCGGGCCATGATGTCCACCATGTCGATGGATGCCGGGCAGACGGCCGCACACCGCCCGCATCCGGTACAGCCCTTCATGCCGAAGCGCTCTTCGATATATTGCAGCTTGTCGTAGATCCGGTAGCGCACAGCCGAAGTCTTGGAGCGCGGGTTATGGAATTCTGCGTTCCGGGTGAACGATACCGACTGGCACGAGTCCCAGACCCGGACGCGGGTGCCGGAATGGGGCGTGTCCTGCTCCTCTTCGGTGGTGAAACAGGTACAGGTGGGGCAAACGCGCGTGCATCCGGTACAGGCGATGCAGCTTGAGGCGATGGCGTCCCATTCTTCGTCCTTGAAGTGCGCGGCAAGCACCTGCCGGACCGTGGACGTGTCCAGCGTGCGGCGGAACGTCTTCAGCGCGTCTTCCTGCAACGCTTTCTTGCGTCTGCGGCCCGTGAATTCGAGGTCGCGGTACAGGAGCGGCGCGACGTGCGACAGGAGCGCCTTGCCCCGGTCCGATCCCGCCTCCACCCAGTACCAGTCGTTCTCTCCCTTCTCCCCTTTCTTGTGGTCGGGCCCGTAATCCGGGGTCAGAAGCAGGTCATACCCCTTGCCCGCCTGCATTCCGTATTCGGTGTGGGCGGTGATTTCCGCGAACGGCCCGGTTCCCATCGAGGCGCAGTAGCATTCCGGCCCGGCCTCAAGGCAGTTCACGGCGACGATGAACACGTGCTGGCGGCGCAAATGGTAATTGATGTCGTGGTGCTCGCCGAGAAAAAAGCGATCCATGTAGGCCAGCCCGTACGTGTCGCAGGGCCGCAGACCGAACAGGATCTTGTCCTCTTCCTGCAAGGATGACGAAGACGGCGCGCTGATGGCGGTACAGGTCTTCTCGTTGCCTTCCCAGCGGAACAGCTCCTCGCGCTCGCCGAAGACGAATCCCTTGGGCGCGACGATCAGGTTGGTGTATTCGTCCGGCTCCATGAACCGGACCTCTTTCCGGGTACGGCGCGACCAGATGCGCATCTGCGCGTTGTCCGGGCTTCCGCTCGGGACGAATACCGAATACCGCGCCGACCAGCGCGTCAGTATTTCGGGGAGATCCGATGCTTTGAACTTGAACATGAGGGCTCCTGGGGGAAAGGCGGGAATACGGGGGAGGGAAACCCTGCTGGAGAAGGGGTATCGCTCCCCCGCGCCCCCACCTTTTCCAATATTTTCGACTGGTGGGGAGGCTGCGCCCCATTTGTTTCAAAAACCTTGCTGATTAGTTGAATACACAGCAACTCTTTATTCCAAAGGAAAAACCGCGAACAGGGATTCGATAAACACGAAAGTCTTTGAAGGGAGAGAGGAGGGGGCTCGGGGGAGAGGGAAACTTTCTCCAGAAGGTTTCCCCCTCCCCCGATATTCCTTTCCCCTACTTCGCCTCCTCCACACGCACGGGCGTGAGCTTCAGCGCGGGGATTTTGACCGTGGGGTCGAGATGCTCGTGGCTCGTGAGCGCGTTGGCGGGGCTCTCCGCGAAATGGAAGGGGAGAAAAACGGTTCCGGGCTGGAGATCCGTGGCCGTCCGCAGGCGGGCCACGATGGAGCCCTGACGCGACGTCACGCGCACTTTCCAGTTGTCCTTGAGCCGCAAGGCCGCCGCATCGTCCGGGTGCATGTCGAGAAACGCCTCGGGATACTCGCGGTCCAGCGCCCACGAGCGCCGGGTCATCGTGCCGGTGTGGTAGTGGTGCGAGACACGCCCGGTGATCAGCGTGAACGGATAGGTTTCATCCGTGGCGCAGCCGAGATCGTCGGGCACGTCGTTGACCGTGAACAGCCCGCGCCCCCGCGTGAAGGACGCGGCGTGCAGATAGGGCGTGCCCGGATGATCCGGGGTCGGGCAGGGCCAGCACAGCCCCTGTTCCTCGGCAAGGCGGGTATAGTCCATGCCCGCGTAACTCGGGACCACCTGACGGATCTCATTGAAGATCTCGCGGGGCGAATCGTAGTCCGCCCGCCCGCCGAGCGCGTTGATCACGTCGCACAGGATGCGCCAGTCGGGGCGGGTGCCGGGCAGGGGGGGCAGGACTTCGTTGATGAGCTGTACCCGGCGTTCGGTATTGGTGAACGTCCCCTGTTTTTCGAGATAGCTGGCCGCGGGCAGGATCACGTCGGCAAGCCGCGCCGTGGGCGTCATGAAAATGTCCTGCACTATGAGGAAATCGAGGTTCCGCAGCCCTGCTTCGACTTTCGCCGCGTCCGGATCGGACTGCATGGGGTTCTCGCCCATGATGTAGGCCGCCCGGATGCTCCCGTCGCGCATCCCGTCCATGATTTCGGTGAGCTTCTTGCCCTGCTCGTCGGCGAACGGGCCCCAGAGCCGGGCGAAACGCTGGTGCCCCAGCTCGGAATCCGCCTTGACGTAGCCGGGCAGGGTTTCGGGGAGCGCGCCCATATCGCAGGAGCCCTGCACGTTGTTCTGCCCGCGCAAGGGGATGAGCCCGGTGGAAGGCCGCCCGATCATGCCGCAGAGCATGACGAGGTTCGCCAGCGCGCCGCAGGTTCGGGTTCCCGTTACCTGCTGGGTGACGCCCATGCAGTAGAGGATGATGGAATTGGGCCCCTTGGCGTACAGCCGGGCCGTTTCCCGGATGGCTTCGGGCTGGAGGCCGGTGAGCGGCGCGGCCCATTCCGGAGTGCAGCCCTCCAGCGAGGCGCGCAGTGCGTCGAAATGCTCCGTGCGCTCGTTGATGAAGGCGTCGTCCTGCCCTTTTTCTTCAAACAGAATGACGTGCATCAGCGCGTTGACGAGCGCGAGGTTGCTGCCCGGACGGATGGCGAGGTGGATGTCCGACAGCGTTGCCACGGGCGTACGCCGAGGGTCCACGGTAATGAGCTTTGCCCCGCGTTTCTTGGCCGCCGTGATGCGGGCGTAGGCCAGCGGGTGCTGCGCCGACGTGTTGGAACCGATCACGAGGATGGTGTCGGCGAAGCGGATTTCCTCAAGGCCGTTGGTGGCCGCCCCGGACCCGAACGCTGTAGCCAGACCGGCTACGGTGGGGCTGTGTCAGAGGCGCGCGCAGTGATCGATATTCGGAGAACCGATCACGGCGCGGGTCAGTTTGGCGGCAAGGTAGTTCTCTTCGTTGGTGCAGCGCGCCGAGGCGAGCATGGCGAACTTGTCAGGGCCGTGCGTGCGGAGCACCGCGCGCAGATGTTCCGCAATGGCGCGGTAGGCTTCGCTCCACGAAACGCCTTTCAGCGTGCCGTCTTCCTGACGGAGCAGGGGCTGATCCAGCCGATCGGGATGGCGCGCGAAGCCGTGCCCCTGCCACCCCTTGGAGCACAACATGCCTTGGCTGACGGGATGATCCGGCTTGGGCAGGACGCCGGTGATGCGCCCGCCCTCCACGGTCAGATACAGGTTGCACCCGCATCCGCAATAGCCGCAGGTCGTCAGAACTTTTTTCATGCTCCACCCCGAAAATTGTTCAGTTGACCAATCATAGATCCGGCGGGTTTCGCTTACAAGCCTTTTCGGAGTTTGTGCGGAAAATTTTTTACGATTTCGATCGTTTTTATCGCATAAGCTTTGTTTTTCACCAAATTACCGCCCTCTTCTTCCTACGGTGTGCCGCAGGGTGCCCCTCGTAGCCCTTTTGCCGTTTTTCCCTTTAGGGTCGGCCTGTTCCACGCCAGATCCTTTCCGTTCCTTGCTTCTTCCACCCGCTGACATCGTTCAATCTTTCTTGCGGCGCAATGCCGCGTAGGGTGCAGCTCATGAAGCAATCACCCCTACATCCCCTTTTGTTGTCCGCGGTGGCGGATTCGCTCCGCCGGCCTTTCCCGGAGATCCGGCTTCTGCCCGACGGCGCGTTCGCCGCGCGCGACGGCAGGCCCGGCACGCTCACGGGAGGAACCCTCAACGCATGGAACCTCTCCGGTCCCGGCGCGGAACATGTGCTCGACCAATGGAGGCGGCGCGAGACGCCTCTGGCCGTCGACTATGAGCACCAGAGCCTCAACGCCCGCCACAACGGGCAGCCCGCTCCGGCCGCAGGCTGGATCGAGTCGCTCCGGTACGAGCCGGGGCAGGGGCTGTTCGCGTCGATCCGGTGGACGGAAGGCGCCAAGGCTTTCATCGAACAGGACGAATACCGTTTCATTTCCCCGGTGTTCTCCTTCAACCCCCAAAACGGCGACGTACTGGAACTGAAAGGCGCGGCCCTGACCAATGTTCCCGCGCTTGACGGGCTTGGCGCCGTCGCCGCGACCGAGGATTTTCCCCCATCCGACACCCCTCAACCGGAGACAGTCATGAATGCGCTCAATCGGCTGAAACAGCTGCTCGGCCTGCCTGAAGACGCAGCCGAGGAAACCTTGCAGGCGGAATTGGACAAGCTCGAATCCCTGCTCACGCCCGCGAATCCCGCCGCGTCCGATCCGCCCGCTTTGCCCGGACAGCCGCCTTTTCCCCATCAGGCAGATCCGCTGCCCGGCAACGCCCGGCCCACGCTGTTCGACTTTTTGCAGGCTTGCCATCCTCAGGCGGCCCTGACCTCTCTGGTACGCGCCAACACAGCCCTGCGCGATCAGCTTTCGGTGGCGCTCAGCGTCACGCAGGGGGATCGCGTGGCCCGGAGCGTCGAAACCGCCGTAACCGACGGGCGCTTGAGCCGTGGGCTTGTCGGCTGGGCCACCGCGCTGGGACGTCAGAATCCGGACGCGCTGGAAACCTATCTTGCCGCCGTTTCGCCCATTGCCGCGCTCTCGTCGTTCCAGAGCACGGGCAGCCGCCCCGCGCTGTCGGCTCCCGCCGCGTCCCCGCTCTCCGATGAGGAGCGCTTCGTCTGCGCCCAGCTCGGCCTGAGCGAGGCCGAGTATCTCGCTGTACGGGGGTAAGGGAGAGCCGGGGAGGGTCGGCGTCGGGATGGGCGGCTTGAAAAGCTGTTTCTTTCGCGTCCGTCCCCCGGTTTGGAAAAGTGAAAAGGCAGGGGTTCCTTCCGCATCATCTTCCTATCAGCGAAGGCTTTTAGGGAGAGGGGAGGGAACCAGGGGGAGAGGACACGGCGGTTTCCTTTGGAAAAGGCCCGTCTCCTCTCTTCAGAACCGTTTTTCATCATGAGGATATATATCAATGGCAGTAGTGACGAGTTCCCTTGTTTCGGCCCTGCGTGTGGGTTTCCAGCGTGAATTTCAGGATGCGCTTTCGTCCGCGCCGTCCCAGTGGGACAGGCTGTCCACCCGTGTGCCGAGCAGCTCGGCGGGCAATACGTACGGCTGGATTGGGCAGTTCCCCAAACTCCGCGAATGGTCCGGCGACCGCTCCTTCAAGAACATCAAAGAGCACGGCTATTCGGTGATGAACAACCTCTATGAGGCCACCGTGGACATCCCCCGCACGGCTGTGGAGGACGACGACATCGGCGTGTATGCCCCGCTGTTCCGCGAAATGGGCTATGCCGCCGGGACGCATCCCGACGAGATCGTGTTCGGCCTCCTCAAGAACGGCATGTCCGGCACATGCTATGACGGCAAGGCGTTCTTTGCCGTGGATCATCCCGTGTACCTGAACGCGGACGGCTCAGGCGACGCCGAAACCGTCTCCAACTGGTTGCGTCCCGCCGCCGTGGACGGAACGGTCACCGACGGGACGCCGTGGTTCGTGCTGGATGTCTCCCGCCCGCTGCGCCCGTTCATCTTTCAGGAGCGCACCGCCCCGGAATTGCAGGTCATCACCAATCCGGACAACGACTATGTCTTCATGAAGGACAAGATCCCCTACGGCATCCGTTACCGCTGCAACGGCGGGTACGGCTTCTGGCAGCAGGCCGTGTGCAGCACGCAGGAGCTGAACGCCGCCAATTTCGCCGCCGCCCTTGAAGCCATGCAGAGCTTCCGCGCCGATGGCGGGCGTCCCCTCGGCCTCGGTTTCGGCGGTGAGGCCGGGACGATGCTTGTCGTGCCCCCGTCCCTTCAGTCCGCCGCCCGCCGCGTCGTTTCCGCCGAGCAGGACCCCGACGGCGGCAGTAATATCTGGTACCGCGCCGCGACGCTGCTGGTCAGCCACTGGCTGATTTAGCGGAACGAAGGCATGGGAGGGGCTTTTCTTGTGAAAGTGCCCTTCCCTGGGCTCCCCCGCACGGCGTCAGCCGGAGGAGAGGCGGGGGAGTCCGCCTCAGCCGAACAAGAATGGGCGGATTGCCGCCGGAGGCATTTCTTTATGGCATACGCCACGCTTGATCAGCTTGTGAGCCTGTTCGGGGCGGACGAAATCCGCACGCTTTCGGACAGGCAAGGCACGGGTGAACTCGACGAAGCGGTCATTTCCGACGCCCTGGAGCGGGCATCCTCGGAAGTGGACAGCTATCTCGCGGATCGCTATGCGACGCCGCTTTCGGGCTCTGATCCTATTCCGCCCGTGGTGGTTTCGGTTACCGGGGACATCGCCCGGTATCGGCTCACCGGGGGCGACATCCGCGACACCGATCCCATCCGTGAGCGTTACACCAAGGCGCTTAATTGGCTGCGCGACGTCGCGGACGGCAAAGCTGGCATTCCCGGCCTGCCGCCTGCGGGAACGGAAACGCCGGGGGCCGTGTTGCTCGAACCGGGCACCCGCCCGTGGGATGGGGTGACCCCGTGAGCCGCACGCCGATGGAGGTTGAGGACGCGATTCTCGAACTGCTCCAGCCGCTCAGGGAAACGCCGGGAGCAAAGACCCTAGCGGCGTTTCAGGGACAACCGGACAAGGATACATGGGCCCGGCTGCGGCGCGGGTTTCCGGCGGTGCTGGTCCTGTACGCGGGGTCTCCCGCGTTCATGCCTTCGGGCCGCCGCCTTGAGGAACGCATGGAGTTCGAGGTCTACGTCATGGATAAAAGTTACCGATCGGCAGCAAACGGCCAAAAGCCGGAACCGGGGCACCCCGGAACCTATGCGCTGCTTGCCGCGGCCCGGGAACGGCTCCTCGGCGTGCCGCCCCTTCC
>ERZ779890.635-NODE-635-length-38260-cov-4.507970_pt1 | contig 38260 bp, 33 predicted proteins | sample MGYA00511553_ERZ779890 | MGnify/ENA primary metagenome ERZ779890 (study PRJEB29588, sample SAMEA2152064) | human gut metagenome | biome: human gut; feature: human-associated habitat; material: faeces | place: Denmark | collected 2008/2010 ... | reverse complement strand
ACTATTCGGTCAATGCCAATGTGCATCGCGGTGTGCATTTTCTTTCGCAACAGGCTACGGAGCTGCACGAGGCATCTCGTGAGACGGTGCGGAAGTTTATCAATGCCCGCAGCACGAATGAAATAGTCTTTACCCGCGGTACGACGGAAAGTATCAACCTGCTTGTATCCAGCTTCGGCGATGAATTTATGCAAGAGGGGGATGAGGTGATTCTTTCCGTCATGGAGCATCACAGCAATATCGTTCCCTGGCAGTTGCTGGCTGCTAAAAAAGGCATCACCATTAAGGTCATTCCGATGAATGACAAGGGGGAGCTTCTGCAGGATGAATACAAGCAACTGTTTTCCGAACGTACAAAGATTGTCAGCGTGGCCCATGTCTCCAATGTGCTGGGTACGGTGAATCCTGTCAGGGAAATGATACGCTACGCCCACGGGCAGGGCGTTCCCGTACTTGTAGACGGTGCCCAGTCCATTCCGCACATGCCGGTGGATGTACAGGATTTGGACGCCGACTTCTACGTCTTTTCCGGTCATAAGGTATACGGCCCTACCGGTGTGGGTGTGCTCTATGGTAAGGAAGAATGGCTTGAGAAGATACCTCCCTATCAAGGTGGCGGCGAAATGATACAACACGTATCGTTTGAACAGACCACTTTCAACGAGCTTCCTTTCAAGTTTGAAGCCGGTACCCCCGATTATATCGGTACCACCGGACTTGCCAAAGCGCTGGATTATGTTTCGGCTATTGGCATGGAGAATATCGCTGCCCACGAGCATGAACTGACGGCGTATGCCATGCACCGCCTGAAAGAGATTCCTGGCATGCGGATTTTCGGTGAAGCGGAAGATAAAGGCAGTGTCATTTCTTTCCTTGTAGGCGATATTCATCATTTCGACATGGGGACGCTGCTCGACCGCCTCGGCATTGCCGTACGTACGGGACATCATTGTGCGCAGCCGTTGATGCAGCGCCTTGGCATTGAAGGTACGGTGCGCGCTTCATTCGGCTTGTATAATACGAAAGAGGAAATAGACGTGTTGGTGGCAGGCATAGAGCGTGTCAGCAAGATGTTTTGAAGAACTTAAAAATAGAGAATTATGTTAGTAACAACAACTTCCGTCATTGAGGGTGGCCGCATCACCCGTTATTTTGGTATCGTCAGCGGTGAGACTATTATCGGTGCCAATGTTTTTCGTGATTTCTTTGCCAGCATCCGCGATGTAGTGGGCGGGCGCAGCGGTTCGTACGAGGAGGTGCTCCGCGAGGCAAAGGATACTGCTCTTCGCGAGATGCAGGAACAGGCGCGTATGTTGGGAGCCAATGCTGTGATAGGGGTGGATCTTGATTACGAAACGGTAGGTGGCAGCGGCAGTATGCTGATGGTGACTGCTTGCGGTACTGCCGTAACAATAGAATAAAGAAAACACATGAGGGCATCGGAGTTTCGATGCCCTCATGTGTTTTTTCATGCCTTGGCATAAATTCGGTTAATCGTTTGCTTATTTCATTTCAAATCAATACATTTAGGCTTTCGTTCAACCTTTTAATACGATTTATGCTATGGACCAATTGCTTTTCTGGCTGGTTCCAGCCGCTTCCGTTCTGGCACTTTGCTTTGCCTGGTATTTCCACCGTCAGATGATGAAAGAGAGTGAGGGAACTCCTCAAATGGTCAAGATTGCCGCAGCAGTGCGCAAAGGCGCCATGTCCTATCTTCGCCAGCAATATAAGATTGTGGGTTGGGTGTTTCTGGGGCTGGTGATTCTGTTTTCTGTTATGGCTTATGGCTTTGGAGTGCAGAACTCTTGGGTGCCGATAGCTTTCCTCACAGGCGGTTTCTTCTCCGGCCTTTCCGGCTTTCTTGGCATGAAAACGGCCACGTATGCTTCGGCGCGTACGGCGAATGCTGCACGTAACTCATTGAATTCCGGTCTGCGTATTGCTTTCCGCAGTGGTGCGGTGATGGGGCTCGTTGTGGTCGGGCTTGGCCTGCTCGATATTTCTTTCTGGTATTTGTTGCTCAACGCGGTAATTCCGGTGGATGTGATGACACCCACCCATAAACTCTGTATTATCACTACCACAATGCTCACGTTCGGTATGGGGGCTTCCACTCAAGCGCTGTTTGCGCGTGTGGGTGGCGGTATCTATACGAAAGCTGCCGATGTAGGCGCCGATCTTGTGGGTAAGGTGGAGGCAGGTATTCCGGAAGACGATCCGCGTAATCCTGCAACCATTGCCGATAATGTGGGCGATAATGTGGGCGATGTTGCCGGTATGGGCGCCGACCTTTACGAGAGCTATTGCGGCTCTATCCTTGCCACAGCGGCCCTCGGTGCTGCTGCCTTCATCCATTCGGGAGACACGCTGATGCAGTTCAAAGCGGTTATAGCTCCGATGCTGATTGCGGCTGTGGGAATCATTCTCTCCATTATAGGTATCTTTTCGGTGCGCACCAAAGAGGATGCCAAAATGAAAGACTTATTGAATTCGCTTGCTTTCGGCACGAATTTGAGTTCGGTACTGATAGTCGTTGCCACTTTCCTTGTTCTTTGGCTGTTGAAGCTGGACAACTGGATGTGGATTTCCTGCTCGGTGGTTGTAGGCCTGATAGTAGGTATCGTTATCGGACGTTCTACGGAATATTATACTTCTCAGTCCTATCGCCCTACTCAGAAGCTGAGTGAAAGCGGTAAGACGGGGCCGGCCACTGTCATCATCTCCGGTATCGGTTTGGGCATGCTTTCCACTGCTATTCCGGTCATTGCCGTAGTTGTAGGCATTATAGCCTCTTATCTTTTTGCTGCCGGTTTTGATTTTTCCAATGTAGGCTTGGGGCTCTACGGCATCGGTATAGCTGCCGTAGGTATGCTCTCCACTTTGGGCATTACGTTGGCTACGGATGCTTATGGACCTATTGCCGACAATGCCGGTGGCAATGCCGAAATGTCCGGTCTGGGCGAGGAAGTGCGCAAGCGTACCGATGCGCTCGATTCTCTGGGTAATACAACAGCCGCTACGGGTAAGGGTTTTGCCATCGGCTCTGCCGCGTTGACGGGACTTGCCCTGCTTGCGTCCTACATAGAAGAGATTCGCATCGGACTGACGCGTTTGGGTGCTACCGACATTTCTGTGGGCGGTGAGACGGTATCGGTGCAGGATGCCACCTTCTTCGATTTCATGCACCATTATGATGTAACGCTGATGAATCCGAAAGTGCTTTCGGGAATGTTTCTTGGCAGTATGATGGCTTTCTTGTTCTGTGGCCTGACAATGAATGCCGTAGGTCGTGCCGCTGCGCACATGGTGGATGAAGTGCGCCGCCAGTTCCGCGAAATAAAAGGTATCCTTACCGGTGAGACGGAGCCTGATTATGAACGTTGTGTGGCCATTTCCACAAAAGGCGCGCAACGCGAAATGGTGGTTCCGTCATTGATAGCAATCATCGCTCCTATCCTGACCGGACTGATCTTCGGTGTGCCCGGTGTGCTGGGATTGCTTATTGGCGGACTTAGCAGCGGATTCGTGCTTGCTATCTTTATGGCGAACGCCGGTGGTGCGTGGGATAATGCCAAGAAATACGTAGAGGAAGGAAATTTCGGCGGAAAAGGCAGTGAGGTGCATAAAGCTACCGTTGTGGGGGATACGGTAGGCGACCCGTTTAAAGATACTTCCGGTCCGAGCCTTAACATTCTTATCAAACTGATGAGCATGGTGGCTATCGTAATGGCAGGTCTTACTGTTGCTTGGAGCGTGTTCTAAACCTACAATATTCGTCTTGTAAGACGAAATTATTCATCCTATGGGACGGATTTATTCCTCCCATGGGATGATTTTTTTTATCTCATGAGACGAATATATTTGTTCTGTGGGACGGATCTGCTTCCGATAGGAAGCCTTATCCGCTCCCGGCTTATATCGAACAAAACAAGGTTACCAAGAACGGTACGCTGAAGTCGACCACAAATCCGTGGAATATGGAGACTACGACGAATTGCTGTCCGGCGGTACGGGTGATTATCGGGAGTGTGGTGTCCATTGTCGTAGCTCCCCCCGCCGAGATGGGAGCTAAATTACCGAACCAGCGCACCAGCAACGGTGCAGCCAATAAGGTGAGTATCTCGCGGCTGATATTGGCAAGCAGTGCAATGGTTCCCAGTTCGGCTCCTTTGTATTCGGTGATGAAGATGCTGGAGAGTGAATAATATCCGAAGCCCGAACCTACTGCCAGGCAATCGGTCAGCGAGCGGTGAGTCAGGATGAGGCTGACTGCTGCTGAACCTGCCAGTGTGCCCAGTATCGTCATGATGGGCAGGAAAACCAATCGCGGATTGAGCGAACGGAAGTTCTTCAATGTTTGCGGGTCATTGCCCACACTTAATCCCACGCTGAACATCAGTGCACAAAGAGCGTAGAAGCTGATCCGGCTGTCCATGACTATGTCAATGGGTATCAGATGGGAAACTCCGCAAAGCGTACCCAGCACGAAGAAACCGATTATGATAAGACTGCCTTTCATGCCGCTTCTCCTTTCTTCTTATATAAAGCCTTCCATAATGTCCAGGCAGCAATGACACTTCCCAAAGTTCCGCCCAAGGTCAGTATGATTGCTTCAATCCCTATGGTGTGCAGCCCTTTGATGATTTGTTCGTTTCCGCCTACTTCAACTCCGAGAATGAAAAGCAGCACCCAGATCAGTACGGTAATGACATTGTGGATTCTGCACAAATTCTTTCTTCGTAAGAGATAGCCCAGCAACATTCCTGTGAGCATCAGTCCGATAATTATAAACATGTCTGTTGTCTTTTTATTTGCCGGCAAAGATAATCATATTATTTATTCTCTTTAAAACTCCCGTTTACTTATGAAAAGATTTATCTTTGTGTGCTCTAATGTAGTGATATATGCTGTTACCTTATTTGAACAAAGAACTGATAGAAGCCGGTTGTGACGAAGCCGGGCGTGGCTGCCTTGCGGGAGCTGTTTATGCTGCCGCCGTTATCTTGCCCAAAGACTTCAAGAACGAATTGCTGAACGACTCCAAACAACTTACCGAAAAGCAACGGTATGCCCTGCGTGAAGTTATAGAAAAAGAGGCTTTGGCGTGGGCGGTGGGAGTTGTCTCTCCGGAGGAAATTGATAAGATAAACATCCTGAACGCCTCTTTTCTCGCCATGCATCGTGCTGTCGACCGGTTGCAGTTGCGTCCGCAGCATCTGCTCATCGACGGAAACCGCTTTAAGAAATACCGGGAACTGCCGCATACGACCGTTGTAAAAGGTGATGGCAAATATCTTTCCATTGCGGCTGCCTCCATTCTTGCCAAGACCTATCGCGATGATTATATGAACCGGCTGCATGAAGAATACCCTTATTACGACTGGAATCATAATAAGGGCTATCCCACGAAAAAACACCGGGCGGCGATTGCTGAACGGGGAACTTCCCCCTATCATCGCATGACCTTTAACCTGCTGGGTGACGGACAGTTGGAACTTCCTTTTTTATAAATGCTGCTCTAATAAATCTATCCGTTTACATAGGAGGTCAATAATTCTGCTATTGGCTTTGATGAGTTCACGAAGGTCATCGTAGTTGGGGACGGCATTCTCATTTTCATTGTTATTGTCAGAATATGAGTGCATATTCTTGCTGATGTGACTAAATAATGCTAAAGCGGATATATCCAGTACTTTTGCAATCTTGTCCAACCTTGTCAGTGTTAGGTCAGTTTCTCCATACTCAATTTTGCAGTAGGCGCTTGTGGAGAGATTTAATTTCTCGCTCATCTGTTCTTGAGTTAAATTCTTTTCCAAGCGTAACAATTGCAATTGCTGGCCTGCTATTTTCTTTAGTTTTCTTTCCATTCTGATCGTATTTCGGATAGCAGTATCCGTTTATTGGGTAAATGTAATAAAATTAGTGGACATACGCAATATTAAAATGTGTTTATCTTTGTTAGCGAAGAGAAACACAGATGCATGGCCGATGAATACAGTGGAATATCATTGTTAAGTAAACGGAAAAATCGATTACACATTTATTATAAACCCTGAAACAGGGACGGTATCTCTGCTTCATATTAACAATTACAAGTTATGAAAAAGTATTTATTTGTTTTATTGGGTCTTTTGGTCTTTAGTGCTACCACTGTTTATGCTCAGGAGTTAACAGAAAAAGAGAAAGAAAGACAAGAGAAAGAGGCGAAAAAACAGGCTAAAGAGAATGCCAAGAAAGAAGCTAAATTAAAGAAAGCCGCTAAAAAGGATGCCAAGATTGCTCAATTGCGTACAGAATATGAAGAGTTTTTGGTAGAGTGGACACCGATTGAAGCCAATATCGGTATTGCAGAAGTTGATACTTTCTTTGTGCACACGAATGAGTTATTTGCTTTGTTGCAACAGGTGGAGGAGAATACTGCTTTCATAGAAATGGTTCCCGAACCTTACTTTGATGAAGAAATGGGAGTGACAGACACGATTTGGAATGCCAAAAACAAGAAAACAGATGAGCCTATAGCCAAGAATGACGCATTGAAAGTATATAGTATCGCTACTTTGAATTTGACGGAAGCTGCTGCTCGCGGGGTTTCTCTTACTGCCGAGAGCGTATCGGCGCTGGCTTCCCTGACTTCAGACCCATTGAAAGCATTGACCATTGGGAAGAAAGTGAAGCAGGCTACGAAAGCCATCAAGATGTCTGTGAATGTGATTCCACTGATTCAGCGCAATATCAAAGAAAATACGGAGAAGCTGAAATATAAGAAAGCCAATGAAGGTCAGGAAGTTAAAGACGAATAGTTGTAAATTGGGAATAGCATGATGAGAAAGATAATTTTATTGTTTGTAATGATTACTCTTGCTTTGGGCGTTTTTGCTCAAAGCAAGGGTAAAAATGCCATGACTTTACGTCTTGTGGATATTAAGGTAACGGATGGAGCCTTGGTGAATATTGCTAAAGAGCAGGAGGCTAAAGGAAATACCAAGCCTATGGATATGATTCGCATTTATGAGGGGAATGTACGTGCCAAATTGGATGAGGTGGCAAAGGCCAGCGGACGTTTTGAAATATCCGATGAAAACACATTGGATGCACTGACTCGGGATGCAGAAGCCAGTTTATTTATGAAGATGTCCAGAGCAGAAAAAATAGAGTATGTATCTTCCAAGCAAAATGACTATACACTTTCTTGTGATATAGGCAGTTGCCAGTTTACCCGCAAGGCGGGTGGGGCAGGCTATTCTTGCGTACTTCGTCTGAAAGTCAGTATCAGTGATGCACGCGATTCCACTGCGGCTGCATTGATTTCACGTGAATTCATCAGTGATATAAAGAAAACTGCTATCCGTCCCAACAGAAATGCCGCTTGTCAAGAGGCTCTGTCTACTTTAACGGAACCTTTAACGGATTTCTTTCTGAATAACATTCCGGTATACGGACTTTTAGGTTATGAGGGGGATGAATATATCATTACTTGCGGTGAGAATCTGAATATAAGGAAAGGAGATCAGTTTCAGGTTTCTTTGGTCAAATATAATGGAGGGGAACGCCAGAGTGAAGTGGTCGGTGAGGTGAAAGTACAGGACCTGCGGGCATCCACTTCCGCAATTTCTTTTTCTGAAGGTAAGGATCGGGTAATAGAGCTGATTCCTACATTGGATGTCAACAGTTTCTTGCAATGTAGACTATTATTATTAAAATCTCGTTGATATATGAAGAAAGTTTTGATTTTTTCTTTTTTCTGTTCGCTGTTCCTTACGGTGTCTTTTGCTCAAAAAGTGAAACCTGTGAATTATGGCGGCTCAGTAAATTTAATAGAGGTGAGAGGGCGTGGCTATGATGCAGTATTGGTGCTTCGTACGCTGGGTTACGGTAAAAACGATGCTTTGGCGCAGGAAGATGCGGAGGTGCGTGTAATACGAGCTTTGCTGTATTCCGGTTTCTCGAAGGATTATCCTGCGGTAATTTCAATGTCGGAAACGGAAGCTGAAACAAAGAGCCAGGGCAAGTTGCTCGCCTTTTTTGAGAATAAAGAGTATAAGGATTGTATAAGTTCGGTAAAGCCTATGGGAAAGCTGGACAAGGTAAAGGGCGAAAAGGTGAAGAAAAAGCCCTTTGATGTTACAGTCAATTACTATGTTCTGAAAAATAAGATAGCAAACATGAATTTTGACTCGTTTGGGTTTTGATTAATATAGATGATTATGAGAAGAAGATTTGTTTTCTTTTTAAGCATGTTTTTGCCCCTGTGTCTTTTTGCTCAGGGCAACCAGGCGAGACAGCCGAATGTAATGGTGGTTCCGTTTGTTGAACCCGGCGAAGGGGAAAATGACCGTATAAAAGATGCGGTTTTGAATGATGAGGCTGTGCCCTTGGCTCTTTCCAAAATAAAGGAGCAGTTCAATTTGCGTAATTTCAAGACGATTGACTTTATGACAGAGTTTCAAAGGGTACAGAATCGTGCTTATGCGGCATCAGCGCTGAATGCTAAGTCTACCGGATTGCAAACCTATGTAGATGGAGCGCGGGCGGATATCTATGTGACGGTGAAAATTACCAAAGAAGATTTTGAAGGCGGTGCTTCCAATGTCACCCTTTTGATGGAGGCAAAAGAGCGTGAGACCGGTTTCTCGCTGGCTAATGCGAGTATTGTGAGCGACCGTTTCCGCGCATCTAAAAAGGAACTGACAGAATATGCCCTGGAAGGTATTTCAGAAAATTTCTTCAATCAGCTGAAACAAGCCTTTCGCGATATGGTGAACAATGGGAGGGAGGTGAACATAACCGTTAATGTTGATGAAAACTGTGACTTTGATATGGAAAACGATGTTGTCGGTATAAAAGATATGACTCTGAGTGACGAACTTGATGAGTGGGTACTTGAAAATGCCTTTAAAGGTAATGGTGAAATTCGTTCGGGGGGTAATGGTCTGAATGTTTATATGCGTGTGCCGGTATATGATCCCGAAACGGGGAGGCCACGTTCCATAAAATCGGAGACAGGTAAGTTGAGAAGGTTTGCATCAAGCCTGTTGAAAGACAAAGGTTATACGGTCAGTGAAAAAGCGGCTTCTGGGCAGTATATACAGCTTTTAATTCAAAATTCCAGAGAATAACATTGGGCTGAATGTCCGGCAGGTATTGGTGGATACAATAACATAGCCGGGCATTTGCTTTTTAATAATTATGAGTATGAAGAGATTCTTATTTCTATTGGTGACAGGCTTCTGTGCTATTCAGCTTTTGGGGCAAACGGTTAATTTCTCTGTGCAACCTTTGTCTGAGGGGAGTGAGTTATCCGCAGCATCGCAAGAGATGCTTCAGAATAAGCTGAAACAGATTATTACCCGCAACAGTGCGGGTGCGGCAAATGACTATAATGTTTTTGTCATAGAACCTTTGATAATGGTGGTTGATAAGCAGTCCACGTCAGGGCTGATGCGTAATACTACTCTTGTAAAGGGGGAGTTGACGTTAGTGGCCAAAAATAAAGTGGACGGAAGCATGTATCACAGTGCGGTAGTGGCTGTGTCCGGACAAGCGGCAGAAGGCGCCGACCCTTATAAGGCTATGATTATGGGCATTCGTGCCACCGATCCGATTTATACCCGTTTCATCCGTATAGCCCGCCAGAAGATACAAGATTATTATGCCGTTAATTGTGCAACTATACTTCAAAAAGCTCAAAGCCTTTATAGCTTGAAGAGGTATGAGGAAGCTTTGAGCTATCTTTCTGCGATTTCAGAGAGTGTACCTTGTTATGAGCAGGCTTCCGTACTTCAGGCGGAGCTTGCACAGTATGTACCCGGTACACAGCCCGATACGGTGATTATAGAGAAAGTGATTGAGAAACCTGTCGAGGTGGAAAAGATTGTGGAAGTTGAAAAGATAGTGGAGAAGCCCGTTGTCGTGGAAAAGGTCATTGAAAAGCCTGTGATCGTAGAGAAACCGGTTGTTCGGGAAACTCCGAAGACAGAATGTGAAATAACTTTTTCCACTAATAAACTGCAGTTTATTGTATTGAAATGTTATGGTGATATTGCACAACAGCGTATTACAATCTTGGCTGAGATGACTAATCTGGATACAGGCCGGAATACGGAGGAGTATCTGCGGGTAAATTCGGTTGTGACCGACAATGGTGCGGAATGTAGCAACTTTGAGATTCAGAATGGACATTGGATGAAAATGCCGCCTCGCGTGAAGCTCCGTCGTGAATTCTATGTTACGAAGGTCTTTGATAAATTTCCAGCTTTCTCTTATGTGGAGTTGAAGATTGCAGATACTCAGGTTTATATTCGTAATCTGCCTATACGGTGGCAATAAAAAATAGATGCTTATGAAACGATTGATGTGGGTGATTTGTGCATTGTTGCTGGCAGCAGGCATGAACGCCCAAACTAAAGTGATGGAGAAGAGTGCCAAGAAAGTTCCGGGATGGATGAATACTGCCGTAGATGACTACTTGATAGTTTCTGTAACCGCCGGTTCTTTGGCAGAAGGGCAGTCGAAAGTGTTACAGGAAATTACGGAACGTATTATTCAGGCTGTGGCAAATAACGTATCTGTATCCAAAGAGAATGTCCTTTCGGAAGTGAATACGGATGGAAATATTGAGTCCTCGGATGCTTTTATGCAGGTATCTAAGATGAAATCGGCAAATCTTCCTTTTCTGAAAGGTATCTCTCTTTCTAATGTAGAAGAAATCTATTGGGAAAAGGTACAGGATAAATCCACGAAAAAGGAATATTATAACTATTCGGTGAAATATCCGTTCTCAAAGGCGGAGCAGCGTAAGTTGGTGGCAGAGTTCGAGGCGTTGGATGCAGAGAAGGTGGCGCAATACAAGGCGTTGGAACAGAAAGTACATTCGATAGAGTCGGTGGATGAAATCAAACAAGCTGTTTTGGAGTTGAATACCTTATCCGAGTACTTTTTTGATGCAGTGCGTTTGAGTCAGGTGAAGGGTTTAATCAGCCGCTATAACGAACTCTATAAAGCGATTTCCGTAACCGGAACTTTTCTTGAGGATGGGAAATACCAATGCCAAGTATTGCTTGAGGGCAGTCCGGTAAAAGTGTCTGCAGTTCCAAAGGCTACTTCTAACTGTGCCAGCCAGGTCAGTGTCCGGCCTGATGATGGCAGGTTTATTATTGCTTATAATGCGGTAGACTGCTTGCCCGAAGAGGATAACTTGTTGGACATTACGTTTGTCATTAATGGGAAACGTATCCAGCACCGGGCTTTTTTGAATGAATCGGGAGCAAGCGGAGTCTCTTTTTCGGTAGTGCCCGAAGGGAAATTGGTTCTCACCGCCGATTCCGTAGTGTCTGCCGACAGGAAATTGTTCAATATCAATATCCGTCTCACGCTCAACAATCGCGGAGGCACTCCTTTTGGATTGAAATCACTGGAGCTTCATATACCGGAGATTTCCACTCCTGTCATTTTTGACGACATTGATGGAGTGTACAAAACCAAAGGCATCGTTCAGATTAAGGCATTGGCCGAGGGAGAGTTCACTGCAAGGGAGAAGAAAAGTTCGGCTTTCTCTTTTGCGAAGGGATCCATTACGCTTGTCAACCCGTTGACAGGCGCTGTGGAACGTACCCAGCTTTCCTTACCCTATGTCACAAATTGGGAATAAAGAAGCAAAGTTATAATATTAACTATTAAATTGAAATGATCATGAAAAGAAGTTTTGCATTTTTTGCGCTTGTTTGCGCTATACTTTTCGGATGTGTGGCAACTGCCGGTGCACAATCTAAAGCACTGAAGAAAGATGTCAAGAAGAGAGTGAAAGAATTGAAAAAAGAAGGATGGAAACCTTTGGCGAGTTCTTCTACTTTGGAATATGCTTTCTCTAAATACCGTACTTATCTGGAAGAGGATTCTGAAAACCGTATTGAGTTGGTAGGTATCGCTATTGGTAAGAATGTCAAGATTGGCAGGGAGAATGCCATAATGAATGGTATTACCAGCTATGCTTCCCGGGCAAAGGCACAGGTGGTAGGCAAAATGAAGACCTTGCTTTCCTCTTCGGCAACCGATGCTCCGGAAGAAGAGATTGATAAGTTCGGTGCTGCCTATCAGTCAGCGGTGAATACAAAGATTGCCGGACTGGTAAAACAACATCTCGTCTTAGTGAAGGACAATAAGGATGGAAGCAAAGAATTTAATGTTTATATGTCCATTGATGAGGCTCAGGCAAAGAAAGCCAGAGAGGCGGCTGCGCTGGAAGCCAAAAAAAATGCGGCTTTGGGAGACTTGTCACAGAAAGTGGAAGAGTTTATTGGTGAGCCGGTAGAGGAATACTAATAACCGTTTTTTCAGTTGTTTAAAAATATGCGACCATGAAGAAAACAGGAGCTTTTATTGCGGGGCTTTTCCTTTCTTTAGCCGGAATGGCTCAAGAAAACAAGGGAGGCATATCTGACTTTATGAAGGAAGAGATAGCGGATTTTGATAAGTTTATGGATGATGCAGATAAAGAATTCATCGATTTCATGCGTAATCCCTGGAAAGAGTTTGAGTCAGAGAAGCCTGTGGTGAAACGAGTGAAGCCTGAACCTGTGGAGCCGGTTGTATATGATGAGAACGTTACACCGAGAGATGCCAAGCCGGTATGCCTTACGATTGAGGAAATATTGGACATGACTACTTCGGAAGGTGGACATAAGTCTGTGATACAGCTGAATGATATAGATAAAATTACTTTTGACAAACCAGAAGTGATTGTCAAAAAGAAAAAAGACCCCAAGGTTATTATTATCGAAGAGAAAACGGCGGATAAGCCATCGGTACAGCCTGAAAAGGAACCGGTAGTCAAGATTCCCGAACCGGAGTCTGTCGTTTCTCCTTTCATTATCTCTCAACCTGTAGTTGAGCCGAAACGTCCTGCCGGTACATCTGTCAAGAACTCTCCGTTGTATACTGCCCAAACCGGCCGCAGCAAGATAGCCTATGTCGGAGAGTCTTTTTATCTAAGCGATGCATTGAGTGGTAGATGCCGCCTGAACGGATTGGATGAAAATGCCATTGCCGACGCTTACGAAACGTTATGCAGTTCAGATTACAAATCATTGGTGGCAGACTGCGGGCAGATAAAAAAGGATTTACAACTGAATGATTGGGGCATGTTCATGCTGATACGGCAGATTTCAGATTCCTATTGCGCTACAGCCAACGAAAGTATTGTCATGCAGCAGTTTTTGCTGAATGAAATGGGGTATAAGGCACGTATGGCGCGAAAGGCTACGGGAGACAAGGTAATGTTGTTTGTGGCTACGGATTGCAACATTTATGCACGTCCTTATATCACATTGGAAGGACGGAACTATTACAACATGAGTGAAGATAATACGCAGTGCCGCTTCTATATGTGTCCCAAGGATTCGCCGAAGGCAAAGAAAGCAGTAGGAATGCGTCTGGATGCAACTCCTAACTTTTCGGGTACAGTCACTACCTTTACTCGATATGCACAGGGAAGTGCAGCCAAAGTGACGGTGGATGTTTCCAAAACTCTTGTCGATTTCTATAAGAGCTATCCCCAATGCGATTACAGTGTTTACTTCAACGCTACGGTCAATGGCAGTGTGGAAAACGAACTCATATCTTCTTTGGCCCCTTTGTTGCAAGGCAAGAGTGAAGCTGATGCAGCAAATATTCTCATAAACTTTGTGCAGACCGCTTTTCAGTATCAGACGGATGAGCAACAGTTTGGCTATGAAAAGCCATTCTTTGTGGAAGAACTTTTTTATTATCCTTACTCCGATTGTGAGGACCGTTCCATGTTATTCTCTTATTTAGTCAGAAAGTTACTGGGGCTTGACGTTGTGTTGCTGGACTATCCCAATCATATAGCGACAGCTGTCTGTTTCAAGGGAAACGTCGGTGGGGATTACCTCATGGTGAATGGACGGAAATATACGGTATGCGACCCTACTTACATTGGGGCCTCCATCGGCATGACAATGCCGAAGTTTAAGACTGTAGCGGCGAAAGTGCTGCGATACTGACATGGGAGGGATTAAGTGGTTTTTAGAACCACTTAATCTTTCTGAACCATATAAAGGTCACCGCCGATAAGATTGCCGATAGCAAAATAATGAATACGAACGCATGTGGAAAACCGTCTAAATGTATATCCACATTCATCCCGTAGAAGCTGGCTATCAATGTGGGTATCATCAGCGTGATGGAGAGGCTCGTCATGCGTTTCATGATTGCGTTCACGTTATTGGATATGATGGAAGCGAAAGCATCCATTGTTCCGGTGAGGATGTCGCTGTAAATATTCACAGTGTTGTAAGCCTGTTTCAGTTCGATGACCACGTCCTCCAGCAGTTCCAGATCAAGATAGTCCGTATCCTGAAAGATGTTCTTCAGCCGTCCTATCATGACTTCGTTGCCGCGGATGGAAGTGTTGAAGTACACCAGCGTCTTTTGCAGCTTCATTAATTGAAGAAGGTCTTCATTACGGATACTCTTTTCCAGTTCTTTTTCGGCGGTGGTTACGTCGTTGTTGATTTGTTTCAGATATTTCAGGAACCATACGGCAGAGGAATATATGATTCGCAGAATCAGCGTCAGCTTATTGTTGACGGCAATGCCTTTGCGGCGGGTGTGCTGTATGAAGTCCGGTATCAGTTCGGTGTGGTGATAGCATACGGAAACGATGATATCATTGTTTGTAATGATGCCTATGGGCACTGTGATGAACGGAATTCCATGCTGGCTGCTTTGCATCGGGATACGAAGTATGGTCAGCAGCCAGTTACCTTCCGTCTCCGTACGCGGGCGTTCGTCCGTATCGGCTATGTCTTCAAGGAATGATTCGGGAACTTTCAACTCTTGGGTAAGGAACTGGAAATCGCTGTCGTCCGGACATTCCACGTTTACCCAGCAGTTGGGTTTCCACTCGTTTTTTTCTACGAAGCCGTTTTCGCTGTAGAGATACTTTCTCATTTTTTTGCCTCCTTTCTTTAGTCCGAACAGAGGCATTGCCGCCAACGTCTCCGTTCGCTTTAATTGTAAACACTATTGCACGTTCGTGGGTTTGAATCGTCCATCATTTCAGTTGATTTTATTTAAAAACAGTGCAAAAGTATGAAAATCAAAGCTGAATCCATACTTTTGCGCACTTTTTTTCGGATTTCTTGTTATTAACAGAAACAGGTTGATTGGTGCAAATGTTATTTTTACTTTTTGAAGTGACATAGTTTGACCGCTATTTTGTACCTTTGCAACCGGAAAACAGATTGCAAATCAGCAGTCTTTTTTCGCAGGAAAGAGATTGTACAATTAAAATCAATGAATATTATGAGCAAGAAAGCCCTTTTAATGATTCTTGATGGCTGGGGTATCGGCGATCAAGGTAAAGATGATGTGATTTTCAACACACCGACTCCCTACTGGGATAGTTTGCTGGCTGCTTATCCGCACTCAGAGTTGCAGGCAAGCGGTGAGAATGTCGGTTTGCCCGACGGGCAGATGGGTAACTCGGAAGTAGGCCACCTCAATATCGGTGCGGGACGTATCGTATATCAGGATCTGGTGAAGATTAACCGCGCCTGTGCCGACGGAAGTATCTTGAAGAACAAGGAAATCGTTTCTGCTTTCTCGTACGCTAAGGAACATGGAAAGAACATCCACTTCATGGGACTGACCAGTAACGGCGGTGTGCACAGCTCTTTCGACCATCTGTTCAAGCTTTGCGATATTTCAAAGGAATATGGCATTGAGAATACATTCATCCATTGCTTCATGGATGGCCGCGATACCGACCCGAAGAGCGGTAAGGGCTTCATCGAGCAACTGACGGCACATTGCCGGAAGTCTGCCGGTAAGATTGCTTCCATTGTAGGCCGTTTCTACGCTATGGATCGTGACAAACGTTGGGAACGTGTGAAAGTTGCTTATGACCTGCTGGTAAACGGTGAAGGCAAGGTGGCTTCCGACATGGTTCAGGCTATGCAGGAGTCTTACGATGAAGGTGTAACCGATGAGTTCATCAAGCCGATTGTAAACGCCGATTGCGACGGTACGATCAAGGAAGGTGATGTGGTTATTTTCTTCAACTACCGCAACGACCGCGCCAAGGAATTGACTATCGTCCTGACTCAGCAGGATATGCCGGAGCAGGGCATGCACACTATTCCTAACTTGCAATACTATTGCATGACTCCGTATGACGCTTCTTTCAAGGGAGTACATATACTTTTCGATAAGGAGAATGTGCAGAATACATTGGGCGAATACTTGGCTGCCAACGGTAAGACGCAGCTTCATATTGCCGAAACGGAAAAGTATGCTCACGTGACATTCTTCTTCAACGGTGGTCGTGAAACTCCGTACGATGCGGAAGAGCGCATCCTCGTTCCGTCTCCGAAAGTTGCCACATACGACCTGAAGCCTGAAATGAGCGCTTACGAAGTGAAAGACAAGCTGGTTGAGGCTATCAACACCAAGAAATTCGATTTCATCGTGGTGAACTATGCCAACGGTGATATGGTGGGTCACACCGGTATCTACGAAGCCATTGAGAAAGCCGTAAAAGCTATCGACGAATGTGTGAAAGATACGGTTGAAGCTGCCAAAGCCAATGATTATGAAGTAATCATCATTGCCGACCATGGTAATGCCGACCACGCCCTGAACGAGGACGGCACGCCGAATACGGCTCACTCCTTGAATCCCGTTCCGTTTGTTTATGTAACAGAAAATAAGGATGCTAAGGTGGAGAACGGTGTATTGGCGGATGTCGCTCCTTCCATCCTGCATATCTTGGGCATGAAGCAACCGGCTGAAATGACTGGTAAGGATTTGATAAAGTAAGTATTATTAGCATATTGAGGGGCGTGGGTTATTAACTAATCCACGCCTTTTTGCTCTTTTACACATTTAAGAAAGTTATGATACAGATAGACGACGTGGTGGTAAGCCTGGACGTGCTGCGTGAGAAGTTTCTTTGCAATCTGGAGGCTTGCAAGGGAGAATGTTGCATTGAGGGAGATGCCGGCGCCCCGGTGGAATTTGAGGAGATAGAGAAGCTGGAGGAGGTGCTCCCTGTGATTTGGGATGAGCTCTCTGCTGAAGCGCGGGCTGTGATAGAGGCGCAAGGTGTGGTGTACACAGACGAAGAAGGCGATCTGGTGACGTCCATTGTTAATAATAAGGATTGTGTGTTCACTTGTTATGACGAGAAAGGTTGTTGCTATTGCGCCATTGAGAAGGCTTTTCGTGAGGGTAAGACAGACTTTTATAAACCGGTCTCCTGTCATCTTTATCCCATACGGATAGGCGATTACGGGCCTTATAAGGCAGTGAACTATCATCGTTGGGATGTCTGCAAGGCGGCTGTGCTATTGGGACGGAAAGAGGATGTTCCTGTATATAAGTTCTTGAAGGAGCCGCTGATACGTAAATTCGGCGAAGAATGGTATGCTGAGCTGGAATTGGCGGCGGGGGAGATGAAAAAACAAGGAATGTTATAAGAGAAAAGCTCCGGTCAACAGGTATTTCCTGTCCGTCCGGAGCTTCTTCGTTGTAAGATGTGAGGTTGGTTAATAAAAACGTTATTCAATGATTAATCATTAACCAAACGCTAATGATTAATCACTGTTCTTATGCATCGATATTTGCATACGTTGCATTCTTTTCGATGAAATCGCGGCGCGGGCCTACATCTTCACCCATCAGCATGGAGAATGTGTAGTCGGCTTCGGCTGCATTTTCAAGGTGTACTTGTTTCAGCATGCGGTTTTCCGGGTTCATGGTTGTTTCCCACAATTGTTCCGGGTTCATTTCACCCAAACCTTTGTAACGCTGGGTATGAATGGCATTTTCCGAACCGCCGCCATAGGTGTCGATAAACTTCTGACGTTGTTGGTCTGTCCAGCAGTACTCTTTCACTTTACCCTTTGTACAGAGGTAGAGAGGGGGAGTGGCGATGTACAGATAGCCCTGTTGTATCACCTGCGGGAAGTAGCGGAAGAAGAGCGTCATGATCAGCGTGTCGATGTGCGAACCATCGACGTCGGCATCGGTCATGATGATTACCTTCTTGTAACGCAGCTTGTCTATGTTTGCCTCTTTGCTGTCTTCGCCGTCCACACCGAAACGGATGCCCAGTGCCTGAATGATATTGTTTACTTCGTCGCTCTCGAAGGCTTTGTGCCACATGGCTTTCTCCACATTCAGAATCTTACCGCGGAGCGGGAGGATGGCTTGGAAAGTACGGTTACGTCCTTGTTTGGCAGAACCGCCGGCGGAGTCACCCTCGACGAGGAATAATTCACATTCTTCGGGGTCCTTGCTGGAGCAGTCGGCCAGTTTGCCCGGCATGCCGCCGCCCGACATCGGAGACTTGCGTTGTACGGACTCGCGTGCCTTGCGTGCAGCCACACGTGCCTGTGCCGCTAATATCACTTTGTCTACAATCATTTTGGACTCTTTGGGATGCTCCTCCAGATAGTAGGAGAGTGCTTCGCCCACAGCCTGGTCTACGGCTCCCATCACCTCGTTGTTTCCGAGTTTTGTTTTGGTCTGCCCTTCAAATTGCGGTTCGGCCACTTTGATGGAGATTACTGCGGTCAGGCCTTCGCGGAAGTCATCACCCGAAATCTCTACTTTGGCCTTTTCCAGCATCTTGTTGTCCTCGGCGTATTTCTTCAACGTACGGGTAAGCGCACGACGGAAACCTGCCAAGTGGGTACCGCCTTCGATTGTATTGATATTGTTTACGTAAGAGTGGATGTTCTCGTTGTAGGAAGTGTTGTACATGATGGCCACCTCCACCGGTGTGCCCTGTTTCTCGGTGTTAATGTAGATGACATCGTTCACCAGATGTTCGCGGGAGGAGTCGATATAGCGCACGAATTCTTTCAAGCCTTCTACGGAGTAGAAAATCTCTTGTTTGTAGTTCCCGTCTTCTTCTTTTACGCGAAGGTCGGTCAGCGTGATTTTGATTCCGGCGTTCAGGTAAGCCAGCTCACGCATGCGGGTAGCCAGAATGTCGTAGTTGTAGACCGTTTCGGTGAAAATCGTATCATCCGGCCAGAACTGTTGGCGTGTACCTGTAATTTCGGTAACGCCGACTTCCTTTACAGAATATAGCGGGTGTCCGCATTCGTATTCCTGCTGATAGATTTTTCCGTTGCGGAAAACCTGTGTGGTCATGTGCGTAGACAGTGCATTTACGCAAGATACGCCGACGCCATGCAGACCGCCGGAAACTTTGTAAGAGCCCTTGTCGAATTTACCACCGGCATGTAATACGGTCATAACAACTTCGAGAGCCGATTTCTGTTCTTTTTCATGAAAATCTACCGGAATACCGCGTCCGTTATCCTGTACGGTAATGGAGTTGTCTTCGTTGATAGTAACTTCGATGTGGTCGCAATAACCGGCGAGCGCTTCATCAATAGAGTTGTCCACAACTTCGTAAACCAAGTGATGAAGTCCTTTGATACTAATGTCGCCGATATACATGGCAGGACGCTTACGTACAGCTTCCAAACCCTCCAATACCTGGATGTTACTGGCCGAGTAATTGTTTTCGCCGTTTATCTTTTCTTCTTCAGTCATAATCTAATTTCTCTTATTGTAATAACAAAGCAAAAATAGTGAAAATCCCTGATATATCATGCCAACGCTTTGATAAATTTGGGCCGTTTACAGCTTTTTAGCACCATGAAGAGATGTCTTGGAGAGGTGGTGCGGGAGTGGTGCGTATGCAGAAAAGGCCGGACTAAAAAGTCCAGCCTCTCATATCTTTTAAACTTATCAGCTTAACCGAGTTTGTTGATGTAAAGCGCCAACTTAGACTTCAAGTTGTTTGCTTTGTTCTGATGGATTACGTTAGTCTTAGCTAATTTATCCAACATTTTGGTGATACCAGGATACATAGCTGTTGCTTCAGCTTTGTCTGTGGTAGCGCGAAGCTTGCGAACAGCATTTCTCATGGTCTTGCCATAGTATCTGTTGTGAAGTCTTCTTGTCTCTTCTTGTCTGATTCTCTTCAGTGATGATTTATGATTTGCCATCTCGACTAATCTTTATTTAATTCGTTTATTTTTTTAATTGTAGCCCGTGGGGGAATCGAACCCCCCTTTCAAGAATGAAAATCTTGCGTCCTAACCGATAGACGAACGGGCCATCCTGTGTGAGCATTTCTGCTCTTGCATCCGACTTTCCTTTCGTTTGCGGTTGCAAAGGTAGAAACTATTTTTGAATTAGCAAACATTTCAGATGAAAAATTTGCATGATTTCTTCTGGAATATCTCCTTTTGGGGATTTTAATCATTGATAATCAGTGATGTAGGTGCGTTTCATTTTTTCATCTTTTATGGTCGTTTCTTGATTACTCTTCTTTAATTTCCGTAGTTTCGTTCTTTTTTTGTAGCTTTGTTAGCCGGATTGAAACTTGATAAAGGACGGAAATGTTACAGAAAACGCAGGGAATTGTATTGCATTCATTGAAGTATAAGGATACTTCCATTATCGTAGACATCTATACCGAGGTGTCCGGACGGGCTTCTTTTCTGGTGCCGGTGTCCCGTTCGCGCAAGGCTGCGGTGAAATCGGTGTTGTTCCAGCCTTTGTCTTTGGTGGAGCTTGAAGCTGATTTCCGACCGAATACCACTATATATAAGGTGAAAGAGGCAAAGTCGTTTTATCCTTTTACCTCGATTCCCTATGATCCTTATAAGTCTGCCATTGCTTTGTTCTTGTCGGAGTTTTTGTATCGTGCTTTGCGTGAAGAGGCCGAAAACCGTCCTTTGTTTGCATATTTGCAACATTCCATTGTCTGGCTGGACGAGTGTGGCAGTGGTTTTGCCAATTTTCATCTGGTCTTTTTGATGCGCCTGTCGCGCTTTCTCGGATTGTATCCTAACTTGGAAGATTATCACAGCGGTGACTGTTTCGATTTGCAGAATGCTTGTTTCACTCCGTTGCGCCCACAGCTACATTCTGATTTTATAGGACCGGAAGAGGCGTCGCGATTGACGATGCTGATGCGTATGAACTATGAAACAATGCATCTCTTTGATATGAATCGTACGGAACGTGCGCGTTGCCTGACGATTATGAATGAGTATTATCGTCTGCACTTGCCCGATTTTCCGGTATTGAAGTCTTTGGAAGTTTTGAAAGAACTGTTCGATTGAGTTTGGCTCTGCGGCAATTTCCCGTTGCCACGCAGGGCGTGTGACAGATAAAACACATAACTTTTATTTGTCACACGTATCTGTCACAAGATATGTTGTTGGCAATCAGTTTCATGCCTCATCATTTGTGACGGCATGACGGATAAATCAGAAAATAAACTTTCTTTCGTAGTGGGAATTTGCAGGTTGATGATTGGCAGTGAATGATGCAGCAATAAGAAGCCGTACTTCAAGCACCTCCTTTTGGGGATGGAGAAGAGTTTGAAGTACGGCTTTATACCTATGCGTATTTGCGGAACCGGGCAGGGGCTTATCCCAGCAGTTCTTTCACTTTAGCTGAAATGGCACGTCCTTCGGCAAGTCCGGCAAGTTTCTTGCTGGCTACACCCATTACCTTACCCATATCCTTGCCGCTGGTGGCTCCTACTTCGGCAATGATTGCTTTCAGGGCGGCTTCCAGTTCTTCGGGAGTCATCTGTTTGGGCAGGTAGGCTTCCATGACTTTCACTTGTGCCAACTCTGCATTGGCAAGGTCCTGACGTCCTTGTTGCACATAAATCTCGGCGGCATCCTTACCTTGCTTTGTCAGCTTCTGAATAATTTTCAGAGCATCGGCATCGGTCAGAGTATCATTGGCTCCCGGAGCTGTTTTGGCTTCAAGGAATACTTTCTTCACGTTTCTCAAAGTGTCCAGGGCTACTTTGTCTTTAGCCTTCATTGCGTTTTTAATGTCTTCGCTGACTTTTTCAAATAAATCCATCTTATTATTTCTATTTATAATTTACTATTTCCGGGTGGGGGGTGAACTGCCGGCGGTTTAGAAGGTGATTATACCGTTACCGCTGTTTTCAGCTTCCCGCGCTTCCTCGGTGGCGAGTATTCCGGCTTCTTCCGCCTTGAGCTTGATTGCTGCCAGGGTGCTCTTGTCGCGCTGGTAGGTAGGAGAGTTTTCTACCATACTGATGAGGTCGGCATTGTCGAGGTCTTCGGGGTTGAAGATGTAGATATGCCGGCGGCGCAGGCGTTGATACTTGGTGTTGGCATCCTTGCCGTAGTAGGTCTCGCGGCGCGAACGTCTTTGCTCTTCCTCTTCTTCCAGTTCGGCGAGGCGCTTCTGCTCTTCTGCGGTACGCTGGGTGATGCGCTCGTCCATCTCCTTCATGTGGATATCCTGGATGCCGAAACCGGTGGCAAGTAGGGTGATCTTGACGCTTTGCTCCAGCTTGTCGTCGATGGCCATACCGAATTTGGTCTCGAAGTCGCGGCTGAAACGGTTCATAAACTCTTTCACCTCGTCCATTTCGCTCATCATCAGTTTGTGTTGTGAGCTGTATGAAATGTTGAGCAATACTTTCTTGGAATTGAAGATGTCGTTGTTGTTCAGCAACGGAGAATGTTGGGCGTTCTGGATGGCCATGCTTACGCGGTTGTCTCCTTCGCCATAGCCTGTACTCATGATGGCCACGCCGCCGTCTTTCAATACGGTTTTTACATCGTTGAAGTCGAGGTTGACCTTTCCATGCAGGGTGATGATTTCGGCAATGCTCTTGGCGGCTACCGAAAGGGTGTCGTCTGCCTTGTCGAAAGCGTCGTCTACGGATAGTTCGCTATATATTTCGCTCAGTTTCTCGTTGTTGATAACCAGCAGGGCGTCTACATGCTTGCTGATTTCCTCCACACCGTCCAGTGCTTGGTCTATCTTCTTGTCACCCTCCCAGCGGAACGGAATGGTGACGATGCCGATAGTCAGGATGTCCATTTCTTTGGCGGTTTGTGCAATGATAGGGGCTGCGCCTGTACCGGTGCCGCCACCCATTCCGGCAGTGATGAACACCATTTTAGTACCGTCGTTCAGCATGTTCTTGATGTCCTCGATGCTTTCTTCGGCTGCTTTGCGGGCGCGGGCGGGACGGTTGCCGGCTCCCAAACCCTCTTTGCCGAGTTGCAGCTTCACAGGAACGGGGGAGTCTTTCAACGCCTGGTTGTCTGTGTTGCACAGCACGAATGTTACATCATGTATGCCTTCCCGGTACATGTGGTTGACGGCATTACCGCCACCGCCACCTACACCGATGACTTTGATGATTTTCGGTGAATCGGTCGGAAAATCGAATTGTGCTATATCATCCATGATTATAGAGTTTTTTAATTATTTCATATCATCGTCTGAGAAAATCTCGTTGGAGAGTTTGTTGAAAGTCTTTTCAAACCAGCTGGGACCTTCTTTCTTCTTCCGCTTTCTCTCCTCCTTTTCTTGGCGTTCTTTCTCCCTACGCTCCTTTTCTTCTTTCTCGCGTTGTGCTTTGGCAGCGCGGGCCGCTGCTTCCTGTTCTTTCAGAATTTCGTCATTACCGAACATGTCAACGGGTTTGGGCGTAGGATTACCGGCGGGTTTCGTTTCCTGCAGGCAGCAGTTTTCATTACCTGCGGCAAGAAGTGCCAGCAGTGTGTTCTGCATGCCGTCTTTGCTTAGCACGTCGCTGAAACCATGAATCGTGTTATGAACAAAGCGCATGGTTTTTATCTTCTCCATTTTGCTTTGTTTGCGGAAAGCATCTTCGATGTTCTTCAGGTTTGCCCCGCCACCGGTAAACACTACTCCGGAGAAGAGTTTGTCCTCGTAGCCGGAGAGTTGCAGCTGGTTCCATACGTTGGCAAGGATTTCCTCGGTGCGGGCTTCGACGATGTTGTTCAGTGTGGCCAGTTCAATGGCGCGTCCGTCGTCCAGCGTACATACGGCGGGTGTCTCGGTGTCTTCCTCTTCTTCGTAGAGGGCGTTGCCGTATTGCAGCTTCAGCTTCTCGGCGTCTTGTTCCTCCATTTGCAGTGACGTGATGTCGTGGGTGATGGTGTTTCCGCCCAGTGGCAGTACGCTCAGGTAGCGGAGGATATTGTTCTTATAGACTGAAATGGTGGTGGTGTCCGCACCGAAGTCCACCAGTGCGCAGCCCGAACGCATCTCGTTTTCCGTCAGTACGGCATTCGCTAGAGCTATCGGGGCTATGAGCAGGTCGGCTATCTCTACCTTGGCTTGCTCGAAGCTGTGTTCAAGGTTCTTCTTGAGTGAGGCGCGGGCCACGATATTGAGGAACTGTCCTGTGATGTGCTGCCCTGCCACTCCTACCGGGTCGGCTTGGAGGTTGTTGTCTATTTTATATTCTTGAGGGGCCACATCCAGTACGCTCATGTCTGCCAACGGCACTTCGAGGTTCTCATCGCAGATAGAGTCTACCAGTTCTTGTGAGATGATATCCTCCTCTTCCAGTGTGCGACTCACTGCATTTTTCACTGTGCGCAATGACTGTCCGCCGATGCCTACATATACTTTGGCAATGGAGTTGTTCAGCTGGCCTTCCAGCTTATTGATGATAGAAGTCAATGCCTGTGCTGTCTTATCGATGTTGTAGATGACGCCCTTATGGATGAATGAGGATGCATCTTCACGTGCATAAGCCAACACCTGAATACTTCCGTCGCTGTTCTTCTTTCCCGCGATACCGGAAATCTTGGAAGAACTCAACTCAATAGCGGCGATGAAATCTGTTGTTGCCATATCTGTTTATTTATAGTTTTACTATTTACTAATTTTACTGTTTGCTATTGCCTTTTCGTGCAGATTATCTGGTTACCGAATTCAACGCTGATACGGGAATATTTGTTCCAGCCTACCTTGTTTAATCCTTTTTCGTAGAATGTCTTTACCCGTTTCAGCTTCCGTTCGAAGTCGTCCAGCTTGCCGAGGTAGATGATGTGATCGCCTACACGCGGCACTAACTCTATGTTTCTGCCCGGCAATACATGAATCTGTTCGATTTGTGCGTTCCAAAACGAATTCTTTTGCAAAAATACACCAAACTTATATAAATCCCTCATGGCAAACGACTTTTCTACGTTTCCGGTCACAATAGCCCGATGTGCAACGCACTTTGCATCGGGCGGCATCACTGTTCCTTTGTTGTCCAGATAGTAGTTTTCGCCATTGGCGCTCATTATCCGCAGGATAGGAATGCGTTGGGTCACCTCGATGCATAGCTTGCCGCTTGGCGTCTTGTAACACTCCACTTCATCGATGAGAGGATGTTTGGAAAGTGCCTGTTCTAAGGGCTTGGCGTGGATGCGGTCTATGTTTTTACCTATGGGGCTGATGCCTTTCTTTTCCAGCATAGCGGTTACTTCTTTCTTCGTGATGAAACCGGCGTATACTGTGTCTTTGATAAGCAGCTCCACATCGTGGCATACTTGTCCGGCCGGCTTTCGGTTGAAAGCGGTAATGGCTACTACCAGATAGGTAAGGACAAGCAACAGGACGATAGAAAGTAAAATCCGTTTAATCATAGACTTGTTTACTATTTGCTTTGTTGTTCAAGCAATTGGGTTATGGAAGGCACATAGTTATCCAAATCACCGGCTCCCAGCACAATCAATACTTCGACCGACTTCTTTGAAAGCAGGTTCAGGATATCTTCCTTTGGGCAGATACACTTCTCGATGCCCGGACGCAGGTTGTCATATATAAGCCGGCTGCTGACACCGGGAATCGGTTGCTCGCGGGCAGGATAGATTTCCGTCAGAATAACCTCATCCAGCAGTGAGAGGCTGTCTGCAAAGTCTTTGTAGAAGTCTCTGGTGCGGGTATAGAGGTGGGGCTGGAAGATAGCGGTTATCTTCTTATCTTTGTAAAGTTCGCGGACGGACTTCACGCTTTGTGCGATTTCGGCCGGATGATGCGCGTAGTCGCTGAGGAATACGAGCCGGCTGGTTTTTATCTTGAAGTCGAAACGGCGGTCCACTCCGCGGAAACTTGCCATTCCTTGTTTGATTTCCTCGTCGGTCACTCCGTTCAGATGTGCGAGCGCCATGGCAGCTACGCCGTTCTCTATGTTGATGCCGATAGGTACGCCGAGCCGGATGTCATTGATGCGTGTATCCGGAGCCACGAAGTCGATGAAGATTTCGCCGTTTCCGATGCGGATATTCTCTGCATGGAAATCGCCTTCATCGCGGGAGTAGGTGTATACCCTTACACCCGGCTGCACGTCGGGCTGCAAGGCAAGGCCTTTACGGATAATCAATGCGCCTCCCGGCTGGATGAGGGTAGTGTAGTGGCGGAAACTTTCCAGATAGGCTTCGCGTGTACCATATATGTCCAGGTGGTCGGGATCGGTGGCTGTGATGACACTCATATAGGGAGAAAGCCAGTGGAATGAACGGTCGAACTCATCGGCCTCAATCACCGTATACGGGCTGGTCTGGGACAAGAGCAGGTTTGTTCCGTAATTTTTGGAGATACCGCCGAGAAAAGCCGTACAACCTATATGCGACTGGTGGAATAGGTGTGCTGCCATTGTACTCGTGGTGGTTTTGCCATGAGTGCCGGCAACGCAAAGTCCCTTGCTGCTGCGGGTAATCGTGCCTAATACTTGGGAGCGTTTCTGTATCTCAAAACCCTTCTCGTGGAAGTAGGCCAGTTCGGCATGTTCCTGAGGTATGGCGGGGGTATATACTACTAATGTCGTTTCCTTCTCCTTGCAATTCGTCGGAATGAGGTTGATGTTTTCCTCGTAATGTATTTGTGCACCTTCTGCAATCAGATGCCCGGTCAGCTCGCTTGGCGTACGGTCATATCCTGCCACAAACTTGCCTTTGGAGAGGAAATAACGTATCAGTGCGCTCATGCCGATGCCGCCGGCGCCGACGAAATAAACGGATTTTATGGTTTCTATATTCATGTACTTGTTATTTAATAAGTTTCAATACCTCTTTGGCAATGACCGTTGCCGAATCGGGTAATGCCAGTTTGGCTATGTTGTTGCTCAAGGCTTTCAGCTTCTCGTTGTCTTTCACTGTTTCCAGCGCTACGGACAGCAGCTTCTCTTTGGCTTCCGCATCTTTTACGTAGATAGCGGCATCCTTGTCGACAAGGGCCAGTGCGTTTTTGGTTTGGTGGTCTTCTGCCACATTGGGCGACGGTACCAGAATCACCGGCTTGTGCAGCAGGCAGAATTCCGAAATGGAACCGGCGCCGGCGCGGGAGATTACCAAGTCGGCGGCAGCGTAGGCATTCGCCATGTCCTTGATGAAATCTGTCACATAAAGGTTGGGAAGGGCGCTGATGTGTGGGTGGTGCACCGCCTCACCGGTTGCTGTGGTGATTGCGTCCCTTACCTGTGCGATATATATTTTACCGGTTTGCCAGATGAACTGTATGTCGGGGTTCTTCCGGATGATGTCCAAACCTGCGGTTAAAGTTTGGTTGATGGTTCGTGCTCCAAGACTGCCGCCCAGTATGAGGATTGTTTTTTTGGCGGGGTCTAAGTCGAAATAGCGTACGGCTTCTTCGCGGGAAATGGAATGGCCGAGCAGGTTCTGGCGGACAGGATTGCCGGTCATAATGATTTTCTCTGCGGGGAAGAACTTCTCCATGCCTTCGTAGGCGACGCATATCTTGCAGGCTTTCTTGGCAAGCAGCTTGTTGGTGACGCCGGCATAGGAGTTCTGCTCCTGTATCAAGGTGGGCACTCCCATCATTCCTGCCGTTTTCAGGGTAGGACCGCTGGCATAGCCGCCTACACCTACTGCCACCTGCGGGCGGAACTGTTTGATAATGCTGCGTGCTTTCCATTGGCTGCGTGCCAGCTTCACCAATACGGCAAAGTTCTTCCACAGGTGTTTGCGGTCGAAACCCGCTACGGGCAGACCGATAATCTTATAACCGGCATCAGGCACACGTTGCATTTCCATGCGCCCCTCCGCCCCTACGAACAGAATTTCCGCATCGGGACACAATTCTTTGATTGCGTTGGCAATGGATACGGCCGGGAAAATATGCCCTCCTGTACCACCGCCGCTGATGATAATGCGCGGTTTGTTGTTCTTCGTTTCCATATCTGAGTGTATATCTACTTGCTACTAATAACTAATTTTAATATTATTCAAATTCAGCATCGCTGTTCAGCATTTTGGCTGTCGGTTCTGCGGCGCTTTGTGCTTCACTGTAAGTGCTTTCGTCGCCGTTATCGGTTTCTATCTGCATGGTGGGCAAGGCGTCGTGTTCACTCTGTTCTTCCAACTTGGCTGTATATCGGCTGACGCTCAGTATCATACCGATATAGGCGCAGTTAATCAAAGTGGAAGTACCTCCCTTGCTGATAAGCGGTAACGGTTGCCCCGTAACAGGAGCCAATCCCACAGCCACCATCATATTGAAGACGGCCTGCGATACCAGCAACAGGGCTATGCCGATGATGAGGAAGGCAGGGAAAGTTCGGTCGCACTTCTTGGCAATGCGTCCCACACGTATCAGCAGGCAGATGTAAAGGAATACCACTATGACTCCTCCCACCAGTCCGAGCTCTTCAATGATAATGGCAAAGATGAAATCGGAAAATGCCTGGCTCAGGAAGTCGCGTTGTACGGAATTGCCGGGGCCTTTGCCGACAACATTACTGGTGGCAACGGCGATACGTGCATGGGCTATCTGCGCGTCTTTGTCTATATCGAACTTCGCAGCGGGAACCTCCTCGTCATTTGTGAACTTCTCGATACGGGCACGCCACGTGTCGAACCGGTGCAGGAAAGGTATGTCGCTGTTCTTCGTCATCAGGAGGAAGGTGACGGCGATGACGCCTACCGATGTCAGACCGCCGATTAATACCAATAGTTTTTTTGCGGAAACACGTCCTATGAACATCATCAGGAAAACCACTCCAAACAGCAATGCCGCTGTGGATAAGTTTTCCGGGGCGATGAGCAGGCAGATGGCTCCGGTTATTATCATGATCCTTTTAAATGCCTTTGGATGGGCTCCGTCTTCGTCTTGCCCCTTGGAAAGGATGAAGGCTGTGACAATGATAACCGCCATTTTTGCAATCTCCGAAGGTTGGAACTGTATGCCCATGAATGTCATCCAGCGCGCCGCACCATTGATGCGTTCCATCATCATGACCAGCACCAACAGTATGGCAGAAGCCGGTAGCAGAAAGACGGGAAACACCTGGAACCATTTGTAGGGAATGTTGTGCATGAGAACCACAATTACAGCACCCACCATTAGGATAATGCTGTGCTGGGTGATAGGCCCCCAGTGGTCGCCACTCTTGTAAGTGAGCGTACTGGCAGCACTGAACACTTCCGTAATGGAGATGAGACAGAGGAAGAGGAAAATTATCCAGATTACTTTGTCTCCTTTGAATATGCTTTTTAATAAATCCATTTATAATTCTCTTACGTATTTCTTGAATTGATCGCCCCGGTCTTCATAACTCTTGAAGAGGTCGAACGAAGCGCAGCAAGGACTTAACAATACGGTCTCACCCTTCTTGGCCAATTGGAAAGCTGCTTCCACTGCATCTTTCATGCCTGTTTGCACGTCGGCCACAGGAAGCCCGAAGCGGTCGAAGAACTCATGCAACTTCTCGTTGTGCAGTCCCAAATAGACTAAAGCCGAACATTTGGTACGTACCAGTTCTTCTATTTCGGTATAATCGTTTCCTTTGTCTTTGCCACCGAGAATGAGGACGGTCTTGGTGGTCATGCTTTGTAAAGCATACCAGCAGGAATTGACGTTGGTTGCCTTGGAATCGTTGATGAACTGGATGCCGCGCACTGTCGCCACCTTTTCAAGGCGGTGTTCCACCCCTTTGAAATCGGACAAGGCTTTGCGGATATCTTCTTTTTTGATACCGGCAAGGTTGGCGGAGATACCGGCAGCCAGTGAGTTATACAAGTTGTGGGTGCCATGTAGCGCAAGTTCCTCTTGTTCCATGTTGAAAGCGATAGGTTCGTTGATTTCCACTTCTCCGTCTTCCACATAGGCGATGGCGCCGTCCTCTTTTACGGCGGCGAAAGGATAGGGATGCGCTTTTAAGCCATGCTTCTCCAGTTCTCTGCGGATGATAGGGTCGTCGTTCCAGTAAATGAAAGCGTCTTCCGGTGTCTGGTTCTGCGTGATGCGGAATTTCGCATCTACATATTTCTGCATGCAGTGGTCATATCGGTCCAGATGATCGGGAGTGATATTCATGAGGACAGCGATGTTGGCGCGAAACTTATACATGTTGTCCAACTGGAAGGAACTCAGTTCTATGACATAATAATCATGCTTTTCCATGGCTACTTGCAGGGCAAGGCTGTTGCCGATGTTTCCTGCCAGTCCCACGTTCAGTCCCGCACTCTTGAAGATATGATAAATGAGCGAAGTGGTGGTAGTCTTACCGTTGGAACCGGTGATACAAATCATCTTGGCGTCTGTATAACGTCCGGCAAACTCTATTTCGGAGATGATAGGAATGCCTTTTTCTTTTAATTTTAGAATAAGCGGAGCATCATTGGGGATGCCGGGACTTTTCACCACTTCATCGGCGTTGAGTATCAGTTCTTCAGTGTGTTGCCCTTCTTCCCAGACAATGCCATGCTTGTCCAACAGTTCCTTGTATTTGTCTTTGATGGCGGACATATCGGATACGAATGTGTCGAAACCTTTTACTTTGGCGAGTACGGCAGCTCCCGCACCACTCTCGCCAGCTCCTAAAACTACAATTCTACTCATATATTATTATAATTAAGAATGGAGAATGATGAATGAAGAATTCAGCTGCGTATTGTTGCGCTGTATCGGTAATTCTTCATTTTTCATTCATAATTCTTCATTGGGTTGTTATCTTATCTTTAACGTTATAATTGTTATTGCTGCCAATACAATGGTTACAATCCAGAAACGGACGGTAATCTTTGATTCATGGAACAGCTGCGTCGGTTGTGTAAATACCACTTTGCAACCGGGCTCTATCAGGTTCATGCCGGTACGGAAGTGGTCGTGTATCGGCGTCCGTTTGAAGAGACGCTGTTTAACTCCTTTTCGTTTACCGGCTTTATAATATACCCGTTGCAGTATCACCGACAGGTTCTCTACGAGGAATATCCCGCAGAGAATAGGTATCAGCAGTTCTTTGTGGATGATGATGGCATATACGGCAATGATACCGCCGATGGTCAGGCTGCCCGTATCACCCATGAATACTTGTGCCGGATAAGCGTTGTACCAAAGGAAGCCGATCATCGCACCGATGAAGGCGCAGATGAAGATTACCAGTTCTTCCGATCCTGGGATATACATGATATTCAGATAGCCGGCATATTCGATGTGGCTGGATACGTATGCCAGTATACCCAGCGTCAGACCGATAATGGCGGAGTTGCCTGCTGCCATGCCATCCATTCCGTCATTCAGATTGCACCCATTGCTTACGGCCGTGACCACAAGGATTGTAATCATGACAAAAAGAATCCAACCGCCTAATTCCTTATAGTCATCACCAATGAATGACATTAGTTCGCTGTAGTTTAGATTGTTGTTCTTGAAGAATGGAATGGTGGTCTGTGGAGACTTAACCGCTTCGCTCTTGTGTACGACGTTAGTAATCTGTCCGTTCTTGACTACTTCTATGTTTTGGCGTATCACAGCATCTGGGCTGAGGTAAAGCGCAAGCCCCACGATAAGGCCAATGCTAACTTGCCCGATTATTTTGAATTTGCCGTGCAGTCCGTCTTTTTTCTTCCTGAAAATCTTGATGTAGTCGTCAGCAAAGCCAAGAATTCCAAGCCAGACTGTTGTTACCACCATCAGAATGAGGTAGATGTTGCGAAGCCTTCCCAAAAGCAGGACTGGCACCAGAATGGAAACCAGAATGATAATTCCTCCCATAGATGGTACTCCGGCTTTTTTTACCCCATAGGGGTCAATTTTAGCATCACGCTGTGTCTCGCTTATGTGGTGGCGCTTCATCCAACGAATGAAGTATTCGCCGAACCATGCAGATATCACCAAGGCAAGAATGAAGGCAAGCAACGAACGAAACGAGATGTAAGACCACATTCCTGACCCCGGTATGCCAACTTTTTCGAGCAGTCTAAATAGATAGTATAACATGACTTGCGGGTTAGTGTGTTATTATGTTGAATGGTTTGAGTTCAGAGGTTGAAAGCATCTCTGACGACTTCTCTGTCATCAAAGTGGTGCTTGACTCCCTTGACAATCTGGTAGTCTTCGTGACCCTTGCCGGCAATGAGAATTACATCTCCGGGCTTTGCTATTAGGGTTGCTGTGCGTATTGCCTCTCTGCGGTCAACAATCGACAGTACGTGAGGTTTTTGTTCGGGGGTGATGCCTGCCAGCATGTCGTTGATGATGTCTTGCGGTTCTTCGAAGCGTGGGTTGTCACTGGTTATGATTACTTTGTCGCTTAGCCTCGCAGCAATTGAGGCCATTTGTGGACGTTTGCCTTTGTCGCGGTTGCCTCCGCATCCACAGACGGTAATAACCTCTCCTTTTCCGCATAGCACTTCGTGAACGGCCTTAAGTACGTTCTCGAGTGCGTCAGGGGTGTGGGCATAGTCGACGATGGCTGTCACGTTGTTTGTGGAACGGATAGCTTCAAATCTTCCCGACACAGAATTGAGCGTGCTGAGCACGGTAAGCACCTCTTCGGGGTCTTTGCCGAGCATTATTGCTGCACCATAGATGGCAAGGATGTTAGACACGTTGAACTTGCCTATCAATGGCACGTGAACCTCGCTGCCGTTGATGTCGAGCAGCATGCCGCTGAATGTCATCTCAATTATACGGGCGTGAAAGTCGGCCATGCGTGTCTGCGAGTAAGTCTTGATGGTGGCTTTGGTGTTCTGTACCATGATTAGGCCGTTCTTGTCATCAGCATTTGTAATGGCAAATGCTCCCTTGTCGAGTGAGTCAAAGAAAGCCTTTTTGGCGTTACGGTAGTTCTCAAAGGTCTTGTGGTAGTCAAGATGATCGCGTGTGAGGTTTGTAAACAGTCCTCCGGCAAATGTCAGTCCGCTGATGCGTTTCTGTTGTATGGCGTGGCTGCTACACTCCATGAATGCATATTGGCATCCTTCTTTTGCCATTTCGCCCAATAGCTGGTTGAGGGTGATAGGGTCTGGGGTGGTTTGCTCGGTAGGGTATGGTGTGTCTTCAATATAGTTGCACACTGTAGAGCACAGACCGCATTTGTATCCCATTTGTCTGAACATCCGGAAAAGCAGTGTGGCAATGGTTGTTTTCCCGTTGGTGCCAGTCACGCCAACGAGTTTCAGTTTTGATGTTGGGTCACCGTAGAAGTGGGTGGCAATCTTGCCTACTGCATCTTCCGTGTCGGCAAGTTGTATGTATGTGACATCTGGTGTTATCTCTGTCGGCATCTGTTGGCAGACGATGGCAGAGGCTCCCTGTTCTATGGCCTTGCCGATATACTTGTGGCCATCGGTCTGGGTTCCGCATACGGCAATGAACATGTCACCTGCTTTCACTTTACGTGAGTCGATGTTTACTCCTGTGATGTCAGGATTGTTGTTTCCTGTAATGCTCAGGGGCGTGACTTTTCTAAGTAGTTCCTGTAGTTTCATCTCTTGATTGCTGTGGTGTGTTATGTTGTTGTTTTCCTTTTTGCCGAGTCGTTTTTCAGCGAGTCTTTGCTGTGTGGTTTTATGGTGTCGTTGACCATGACGGCTGTCTTTGATGCGGTTTTACGTTTGTTCGTACAGCCGAGAGTTAGTATGATTTGCTCGTTTGCCTTGATGACGTGTCCTGGCGGCAGGCTTTGCGAGACTACCTTACCTGTTCCGTAGAATCTTACCTTGAGATGTCGCTTTTCCAGCAGAAACAGAGCATCTCTTGGACCCATGCCGGTGAGATCAGGGACAGTTTTGTCGGCAAGTTTCTTTATTTCTACCTTCGCATGGTTGTCTGCAATTTCCACTTTGCCCATCGGGTTGACCATTCCTGTGGAGTTCCAGTTGGCAGGTATTATGAAGCCAAGGTCGCTGAGAGCCCTACTTGAATAAAGCAGGTTTGTGAAGTCGAGTTCTGGTGGGATGGAGTGTATGGAGTCAACATAGTCGTTGATGGTATATCGATTGCCTTGCGACATTACAAATTCGGCAATTTGCCTGAATACGGGGCCGCACATTCCTCCGCCCGAACCACTGCCTTTTTTGCGCATACATACTACGCAACTGTATCTTGGGTTATCAGCGGGAAAGAAGCCTGCAAATGTAATAAGGTATTCTCCCATGTGGTCTTTTTCCTGCACCCTCGCTGTGCCGGTCTTGCCTGCCACCTGAAAAAACGGTGACCCCGCAGCACCTCCAAGTCCATCGCTCACTACCCACTTGAGGCATTGGGTGATATCATTAACCGTTTTTTGCGAGCACATGTGTTCCTTTATTGCTCGTGGTGGATAATTTCGAATTACGTTGCCGTCGCGTGTGACGTGTGTCACCAGCCTTGGTCTCATCATTCTGCCTCCGTTGGCAATGCCGTTGTAGAATGAAAGCAGGCTTATTGGGGGCACCATGGTTGAGTAGCCGATGCTCATTGAGGCCATTGATGATGCAGACCAATATTCTCCCATGCTCTTCGGACTTGGAATCTTGGCTGTAGTATAGCCCGGAATGTCAAGGTGCATGTCTTCGGCAATGCCAAGTTTTACGACGTCATCGCAAAACTGCTGTTCGTTGGCTTTGCTGCCTCCATAGGCCTTGGTAATGAGCTTTATGACACCCACGTTGGACGAATAGCCCAGAATTTCGGGCAGGGTGATAATCTTGTTGCTTTTGTGAGATGCGTCTTTGATGGTGTGTCCGCCAACGGTGATGGCGCCACTTGTGCAGTCTGCGGTGGAGTTGATGTTGATACGTCCAGACTCAAGGGCAGCGGTCATTGATATGGTCTTAAAGACAGAACCGGGCTGCATGAGTTGGCTTACCGCATAGTTGCGTATGTCGCTGTATGTTCCTTCCGCTACCCTTTCCATATTTGCCATGGCTTTGATGTCACCAGTCTTGACTTCCATTAGTATTGCCACACCATACATGCCGTCGATTTCTTTCAGTTTCTGCACGAGTGCGTTCTCGCAGAAGTCCTGCATGTTAACATCAATGGTGGTATGGAGGTCCGCCCCTGCCACCGCTTGACGGTCTACTACTGGCAGATACATGTTCATGGTTTTTACCTTGTGAGCCAGGCCCGGTGTGCCGCTTAGAAGTGAATCAAACTGCTTTTGCAATCCTGTGACGCCGTGTCCGGTCTCTCTATTCACGTCTCCCAATGTGCGTGCAGCAAGTGAACCGAACGGTTTCTCTATCTTCTTCTGTTCATCGGTGTGTAGTCCTGTCAAGTTGCGTGAGAGGTTGAAGAACGGCAACTTCTCAATTTCCTTATAATCAAGATATTTAATTCTTTTTGGATAGATGAGCCAATGTCGACTTCTTCTCTCGTGGCCTTCCAGAAGACGTTGCTTATACCAAGAGACAGATTTGTCGGGCAGAATTCTGTTGAGCCCCATGGCGATGCTGTCTATTTTGTTGAAGAAGAGGGAGTCCTTCCTATGCAGGAACTTCTGTTTGGTGACGGAATCCTCACAGTATATGTTGTAGTCCATATAGAGTTTGTATTCGGGCACATAAGTTGCGAGTAGCTGTCCATCGGCGGAAATGATATTGCCGCGGTTCACTGGTATGGGTGTACTCTTGATGACACATGTCTTGGCAATTTCTGCCCACTTTGTTCTTTCCGCAAACATGGTGTAGGCCGCGCGCCCCACGATGATTATTCCTAAAATCGTGAGGAGTATGGATATGACCATATATCTTCTGATGACCTGTTGGTTGGGGAAAGTCTTCATCTGTAGTGTTATCTTCTTTTTGCTTGCTGGTGCGTTGGGACTTAATTGCTTTCTGTAATGATGGCTGGCTGCTTTTCAGATGGGGCGATGGTGTTTTGTGGGTTTGCTTCGAGTTGCTCCATGATGGTACTTCGCCGACAATTTCGCATAAGTTCAGATGAGCGTGCCATGGCGTTGTAGTGCACTTCCTTCAGTCTGTCTTTCAGTTTGTTGTTACGTATCATCTGTTCTTGGGCGTAATATCTGTTGCTTACGTATACAAACGCCAATACGACAAGCATTACTAGCCACAGGATATGTCTTCGAAGCCATTTTGTGGTCAGAATATCACCTCTTAGAATATAGAAGAAGCTGAAATCTGTTTTTTCGCCTTCATCGTCAGTAAACGATTCTATGAGTTTGCGGTGGGCGGCTTTGCTGTCAAGTTCCTCTTCGTCTTCTTCGTCCTCCGTGTTGTGCTCGGTTGGCGTTGCTTCCGGCATTATCAGTGGAATGAGTTGTTCTTCCTCCTGATTTGTGGTGTATCTGTCTTCTGTGTTGTCGTTCTCCGTCTTTTTCATAGGGGCTCTATATTTTTTCGGCCACCCTCAGCTTTGCGCTGCGGCTGCGCGGGTTGTTTTGTTGTTCTTCGTCAGACGGAACTATCACCTTGTTGTTTACGGCCTTGAGGGGTTTGATGACGTTTCCGTAGAAGTCTTGGTCTATCTTCCCCTCTATGTTGCCTGTCTTTATGATGTTCTTAACCATTCGGTCTTCGAGTGAGTGGTAGGTCAGCACTACAAGTCTACCTCCAGGTTTGAGCAGCTGCACGGCTCCCATGAGCATTTCTTTAAGTGCGTCCATTTCGTGGTTGACCTCAATGCGCAGCGCTTGGAAAATTTTTGCAAGGTCCTTTTTGCGGCGTGTTTTATTGGTGGTGCGTTCAACGGTGTTAAGGAAGTCGTTGACAGTCAAGATTTCGTGTTTGCTGCGCTCCCTGACGATGGCGTTTGATATCTGCCGTGAATTATGCAGTTCGCCGTAGATGTAGAAAATCTGTGCAAGCAGCTCTTCGCTGTAGGTGTTGACCACCTGTGAGGCTGTCAAGGCGGCCTTGCTGTTCATGCGCATGTCAAGTGGGCCGTCTCCTCTGAATGAAAAGCCCCGTGTGGGGTCGTCAAAGTGATGGCTTGACACTCCGAGGTCTGCCAACAGACCGTCAATGTGTGTAACGCCATAGTAGCGCATCCAGTTCTTGAGAAATCTGAAGTTGCTGTATATCAGAGTGAAGTTGCTGTCGGTAGGTCTGTTGTTGAAAGTGTCGGTGTCCTGGTCAAAACTGTACAAGTGGCCGCTGCCATGCATGGCCTGCAGCATGGCGCGCGAGTGGCCTCCTCCGCCGAAGGTCACGTCAACCCAGTTGCCGCCCTCTTTAATGTTAAGGGCATCAATGCAGGGCTGCAGAAGAACTGGTGTGTGATAGTTCGTTTCGGAACTCATGGCGTGAGTGGGTTAAAGGGTTTGGCGTGGGGTCATGATTTCTTGAATAGCCTGTGCAAAGTCGCTGTCGCTTGCCTGTTGTGCCAGTTGTTGTGTGCTCCATATCTCAATGGTGTTGTCCATTCCGACAAACGTAACACAATTCTCAATGTTGGCCATGCGCAGATATCTTTTTGGTATCAGCATGCGTCCGTTGCTGTCGGGTGATACCCATTCTGCATCTGTTACGTATTTACGCATCACGGCCTGTTCGTTTTTGTTCCACATGCTGAGTCGTGACCGTAGCTTGTCGAGCCTGCTGTACCATTCTGTCTCGGTGTACAGCACAAGGCAATCTTCGAATATGTCCTTGCGCATCACGAGTTTCATCTCACCGGAACTGCCCGCCATTTGCTGTAGGCTGCGGCGAAAGCTGGCAGGTATGAAAACCCGCCCCTTGCTGTCAAGCTTAGCCTCTATGGTGCCAATGAAACGCATTCTGTTCTTTGTTTATAATGTGGTTTGATGGTCAAAATTACACATTTCCCCACAATTCCCCACATAATTCCATAACAATTTTTCAACTTTCTTCTTGTATTTCTAAAAAAAAGTTGTAATCAGTTGTTTTTCAGCCTTAAAAAGCAAAGAGTCTTGAGGTGGGGAATTGTTCTGCGTGACATTCAAAAAATGATAGGGGCAGTGTCAAGCAACCCGACGTTCCAATCTGGGTTGAGCGTCAGATTTATGCTTCGTTTCCGCAGGTAATAGGGGCGTTTGATAAGGTTGAGGCTGGGTGGCAAAGCGTTTAGTCTCAAACGAAAAAAATTGGAGAAAATCCTCTTTTTACAATAAGAAAATGCTAATTTTGCAAAATAATATATGTATAATTAAAAAAAAAGAAAGATTATGAGGAAGATTTTAACTGTTGTG
>ERZ779890.634-NODE-634-length-38296-cov-5.301980_pt1 | contig 38296 bp, 32 predicted proteins | sample MGYA00511553_ERZ779890 | MGnify/ENA primary metagenome ERZ779890 (study PRJEB29588, sample SAMEA2152064) | human gut metagenome | biome: human gut; feature: human-associated habitat; material: faeces | place: Denmark | collected 2008/2010 ... | reverse complement strand
GCGGCGAGCTTAAATAAGCCGCAAAACGTATAAAATCAGGATGCCGTTAACGGCAGCAACAGCGGCTGGGTTTCCGCAGGCGTTAACGAGTTCTTTATGAACTACAATTGGACGACTCAAGATGTCAACACGACCGTTTCCACCATGCAGGGTCTCGGCAAAAGCCAATACGAGGCCTTTGCGGGGCTTGATGTTCAGCAGAACTGCATGAACACAAATTTCAGCTCAAATTATCTGCTCAACAACAGCAACAAATTGAAGCTCTCTCTTGCTCTTTACTGCCCGAACTCCACAATGGGGCTTTCCGGTGACGGTGCGGATTTCCACGAGGTTGAACGTCAATTCTATGTCAACGGCGGCGACCCCAGAAGCACTTCCTCAAGCGGCTGGGCGGGCATGTCAAGGTTCTTTGCCGACCACACGACGATCATTTCCGCGCCGTTTGTAACCAACTTCAACTCCGGCCACGGAAAGGCTTTCTATATTGACGGCGTCAAATCCCGCGATGCGGAATGGAGCTATCAGTCCGTTCAGGATGTTATGCCCACATGGACATGGATAATCGATTCCAACGGACAAAAGCTCAGCGGCGCATACGACTTTGAAGACGCATACAACGGCGGTTCTTCAATCAAATTCTACGGTTCGCTGACGGCAAACAAGCCCAATAATATCATGCTTTACAGCACGAATCTTGACATCAACGGCAGCACAAATATTGCCGTGACCGCCAAGAATGACAGGGGGCTGATGAAACTTGTTGCCTATTACGGCGACAGCAGCACTTCAAGCTATGCGAATTGCCAAAAAGCAACTTTTGCCCTTGACGCAAGCAGCGGCGGCTGGACAACAAGCAATGTTTCCCTCGCTTCCCTCAGCGGCAAAAAACTCTATGCGATCGGCTTTGAAATCGGCGGCACAAGCAATGTTTCCGACTATCAGGTCAACATCGGCAGGCTTGCCGTCACCGATTCCGAAGCGGCTGCTGCAAGCGCAAGCAATGCAAGGCTTGAAGAAATCATTTATCTCGATGCATACACCGCCGAAGCGCGCATCAAGTGGAACGGCAATAACGCCTCCACCTACGAGATTTACAGGCTCAATGCGGACGGCACAAGAACACTTATAATGGAAACGCCCAACACCGCGTATTATATTCCGAACCTTGTCCGCAACGATGACCAGGCAGATGTTACCATCGAGGTCGTTCCCGTAAACGCAAACGGTGTTCGCGGCGAAAGCTCCCGCTTCACAATCGATTGGCCCTATGAAAACGGCGATACCGAAAAGCTGAGCGATGTTACCGTTCCCGTAAACATCTGCCCCTTGGCCGAAGTCACCGGCTATTCCGCTCAGAATGACGGCGAACCCGCATGGAAGGCCATTGACGGAACGAGCGAAAACGGTTCCAAATGGTGCGCCACGAATAAGCAGAGCGGCTGGATGACGATAAAACTCGACCAACCGCGAACCATCAAACGAATTCGAATTGAACACGCCGAATACGGCGGCGAGTCCCAGGACATGAACACAATTGCTTTTTCCGTTCAGTACAAAAGCGGAAACAATTGGGTAACGGTATACAGCACAAACAACAACAGTTCGGATGTCACCGATGAACTGATCACACCCGTCACCGCACAGGAATGGAGACTCTATATCTCCAACAGCGGCTCTTCCGCATGGGGCGCTATCCGTATTTACGAATGGCAGATGTTTGAAACGACCGAACGCAACCGCACGGACATCGTGCTCATGAAGTTCGCTTCCGCAAAGAACAACAAGGGCGCAAGCGATACGTTCAGTCTCACCCACGCTCCGATGGGCAGCACGGTTCGTCTCTATCTGCGTGACGCAAACGGGAACTACACGCAGATTGCTTCCAAAGAAGCTCAGAGCAGCACAGTCAGCTTCACCGGCCTTGATTACGGCAGCGATGCAGGACGCGTGTTCTACACGGTTCAGGAAGGCAAGCAGGAAGAGAGTATCAAGCTCAGCACCGCCTTTGATGCAGAACCCGGCGCGGTAAAATACAGCATTAACGTTGTTCAGCCCGCAAACGGCATGGTTTCGGCTTCCGCAACCTCCGCAACTGCGGGTACGACCGTAAAACTTACCGCAAACCCTGCGGAAGGCTATACACTCGATTACTTTACGCTTGACGGCGCAAGGATTAACGGAGATACCTTCATCATGCCCGCACGGAATGTTGAAGTTTCCGCCGTATTCACCGCAAATGCGTACAGCATCACCGTTGTTCAGCCCGCAAACGGCAGTGTTGCCGCTTCCGCAACCTCCGCAACTGCGGGTACGACCGTAAAACTTACCGCGACCCCTGCGGAAGGCTACACCCTCGATTACTTTACGCTTGACGGCGCAAGGATTAACGGCGATACTTTCATCATGCCCGCACGGAATGTTGATGTTTCCGCCGTATTCACCGCAAATGCGTACAGCATCACCGTTGTTCAGCCCACAGGCGGCACGGTTTCGGCTTCCAAGCTGTCCGCCTTTTTCGGGGAAGCAGTTGAGCTGACAGCCGTTCCCGATGAAGGGTACGAGCTCAGTCATTACGTTGTCAACGGTGCGGCGAACAACGGCGGCACCTTCACGATGCCTGCACGTGACGTTATTGTTACCGCAGTGTTCACAAAGGTCGCCGAACCCTCGGTCAACCTTGCGCTTAACGCCACCGTCTATTATTCCAATAAGAAGTATCCGGATTATGCGAAGAACGGACCGCAGCACGCATTCGACGGAAAGATGAGTGATCCCGAAGCCGACAAGTGGCACGCTTCCGGCATCAACGGTTGGGTTGCATTCGACATTCATACCCCCGTTGCAAATCCGATACTCAAGATATATCATGCCGGTTTCGCAGGTGAAGGTTCCGACCTGAACACTTCGTCATGGGATGTTTATATCCTTAACGAAAGGTATCTCACGGAAGAAGCGTACTTCAATATGGACAGATCCACGCAAAACCGAGTCTGTCAAATCGCATGGTTCTGGAAGAGGATTCATGTCACAACCGGCAATACCGCTGACATATCTATCGACCACATTGATATGCCCGAGGCAAGGCGTTTGTTCAAAATCAACATGCGCAAAACGAATCAGACCGGGTATCCCTATCATCTCAATGTTTACGAAATTGAGATGTATGCCGGCAACTGATAAACCCTCCGAATTTGCCCGCTGCCCCTGCTTTTTACCGTAGGCAGCGGAACAAAAAGCGAAGCCTGAAGCCCGTTCCTGTTCAAAATGCAGGAGCGGGCTTCGGTGCTATTGACAGCGGCTCACGGATAAGTTATAATAGTAGTATCGATTTTTACGGAGGGACGGACATTGAGTACCGATGACGACAACGGTAATCATGAGTGTCAGGGCGCGGTAACATACTGCTGCGTTTCAGCCGAGCATTGCTCCGGCGGGCATTTTCTGCCCGGTTTTTTCGTTATATATTCCGCATATGCTCAAATGCGTATCCGAAAGTTTTGCGTTCGGAGCGTTTTTTTGTTGCCCGCGTTCCCATCCCTGCAAATTCAACAAGGAGCAGTTTTGACCCAATGAACCACATTTCAATGATCGTTGCCATGATGATATGCATCATTCTTTCCGCATATTTTTCCGCAACGGAAACAGCTTTTTCGTCTCTTAACCGCACAAGGCTGCGTACAATTGCGGAAAAAGGCAACCGCCGCGCCGTGCTTTCGCTGCATCTTTGCGATAAATATGACAAGCTTTTGTCCACCATTCTCATCGGAAACAATATTGTGAACATTCTTGTGGCGTCACTCGGCACTGTGCTTTTCGTTGAATTGTACGGAAACAAGGGCGCAACAATTTCAACCGTTGTTGTTACAATCGTTGTTTTGATTTTCGGCGAAATCAGCCCCAAGAGCCTTGCAAAAGAGAATCCTGAAAAGTTCAGCATGTTTTCGGCTCCCCTAATCAACCTTCTGATGATTGTTTTTACCCCGCTCACCCTGCTTTTCACCGGCCTTAAAAAGCTGCTTGCAAAGCTGCTCAAAACCGACAGCAACAGAAAGGTCACGCAGGAAGAGCTGCTGATGTTTGTTGACGAAGTTGAACAGGGCGGAAGCATCAACGAGAACGAGGGCTCCCTGCTCCGCAGCGCAATCGAGTTTAACGACGTGCAGGTTGAAGACATTTTGACCCATCGCGTTGATATCGAAGCGGTTGATGTTGATGAATCAAAAGACGAAATTGCAAAGATTTTTACCGAATCCGGACATTCGCGTCTGCCCGTTTACGAAGAAACGATAGATGACATCATCGGCATAATTCATCATAAGGATTTTTACACGGACGGCGGCATTACGGAGCATTCGGTCCGCGAAATCATGACAAAGCCTATATTCATCCCGCCGACTCTGAAGATAAGCAACCTCCTGAAGTTGCTGCAAAAGGAAAAAACTTATATGGCCGTTGTTACGGATGAATACGGCGGCACACTCGGCATCGTCACCATGGAAGATATCCTTGAGGAGCTTGTCGGCGAGATTTGGGACGAACACGACGAAATCGTTGAAAACGTGCGAAAACTCGGCGAAAACAATTATGATATCAACTGCGCAATGGATCTCGATGAATTTTTCGATATGTTTGATATCACGGATGAAACCGATTCATCGACCCTTAACGGCTGGGTCATGGAACACCTGGGAAGGATTCCCGATATCGGCGATAAATTCAGCGCGCACGGCCTTGAAATCACGATAAAGGCTGCGGACGGGAGGCGCGTTAATGAAATTAATGTTGTTCACACACCCGCTCAACCCGAAAAGGGCACGAAATAAAACGGGCCGGCGGTCAAATCAACATGAATTTAAATCGGAGGTAAAACCACAATGAAATATAAAAGAGTACTGTTAAAAGTCAGCGGCGAAGCACTTTCGGGCAAAACGCCCATTGATTTTGAAAAGGCCACGGAAACCGCACTGCAAATTAAAGCGCTTCATGATGCGGGCTGTCTGCTCGGTGTTGTTGTCGGCGGCGGCAACATTTGGCGCGGACGCTCCGGCGGAACAATGGACCGAAGCCGCGCCGATAACATAGGCATGCTTGCAACCGCCATGAACGCACTCGCTCTTGAGCAGGCACTCATCGACCTCAACGTTCCCGTTCGCGTGCTTTCCGCTGTTTCAATGGATATGTTTATGGACAGTTATTCCGCACGCGAAGCGAACAAGTCCGTTGACGCCGGCACGGTTGTTATCTTTGCCTGCGGTTCGGGCGCGCCTTTCTTTTCCACGGATACGGCATCGGCACTCCGTGCTGCTCAGATTCACGCTGACGCACTGCTGCTTGCAAAAAATGTTGACGGAATATACACCGCCGACCCGAATGTCTGTGCGGATGCAAAGCGTTATGCCCGCATCAGTTACGATGAAGTCATTGCAAAAAACCTCAAGGCAACCGACTTAACGGCAATGAGTTTTTGCCGCGAATACAGCATTCCGATGGTGCTTTTCAAAATGCACTCCGCAGAAGCGCTTGTTGCCGCCGTTAACGGCGAAAATGCCGGCACGATAGTTGATGCGCAGCCGGGATTCGAACTTGTTTAAATTAAATGCTGCTTCGGCGGCAGTCGAACTCATAAGCAGCATCAATCAGAGTTGCCCTTGCGCAGTCAATTTGCGGATTTTGCCGCAAGAATACAAAAAAACACCCCCGACTGCGGTTGACAACGCCGCGCCCTTAATATAAAATAATACAGTTAATTCATTCTTCAAGAGGAGGATTTACCATGGATATTATCGAAACCGCACAGGATAAAATGAACAAGACCATTGCAGTGCTCAACAGGGATCTCGGCTCCCTTCGTGCAGGCAGGGCAAACCCCAAGCTGCTTGACCGCATCATGGTGGACTATTACGGCACGCCCACTCCCATTAACCAAATGGGCACCGTCAGCTCACCCGAACCGCGTCTTCTTGTTATCTCGCTGTGGGATGCTTCAATGATCTCAGCCGCGGAAAAAGCAATTCAAAAATCCGATCTCGGCATCAACCCGTCGAACGACGGCAAGCTCATTCGCCTTGTTTTCCCCGAACTTACCGAGGAGCGCCGCAAAGAGCTTGTTAAAATCGTCCGCAAAAAAGCCGAGGAATCCAAAGTTGCTGTCCGTGCAATCCGCCGCGAAGCAAACGAAACCATCAAGAAAGACTGCAAGGACGGCACTATCACCGAGGATGATCAGAAGAGGCTTGAAGAAAAGGCTCAAAAGGCCACCGACAATGCCATTAAAGAAATTGACCGCATTGCAAGCGAAAAAGAGAAGGAGCTTCTTGCCGTTTGATGAACATACTCGGTTATCCGCTTGATCGGGCCGCTGCAATTCTTGAGCGTGCGGGCTATCGCGTTGAAACGGTCGAGGCACGTTCACGCAAGGGCGTTGAAGGAGACTCCAAACGTGTTGTGCGCTGCCTTCCCCTGCCCGGTCGCAGCATTCCGACAGTTCAGCTTGTGTTTTGTGAATTCAAAACAAACGTCGATTCCCTCCGTGCGGAGGATGCGGCGGACGCTGAATCAACCCATTGAGAATACGCGGCTGCTGCAGGTTCTCGGCTTGCAGCAGTCTTGTTATCGTATTTTTTGATGCTGCCCGGGTATGGTGTCCGTTCCGGCCGCCTTTATGTTTTATGAAGATTTATCCCAAATTCACAAATGAAGAACTTGCCGCACTTTCACTCGGCGGCGAACTGCCGCACCATGTCGGCATAATAATGGACGGCAACGGCCGTTGGGCAAAGAAACGCCTGCTTCCGCGCAGTGCGGGGCACCGTGCGGGAATGGAATCCCTGCACCAAATCGTCCGCACAACGCATTCCCTCGGAATCGAGGCTCTCACGGTCTATGCATTTTCAACCGAAAACTGGGCTCGCCCCGCAGCCGAAATCGATGCATTGTTCAAGCTCCTCTCCGAATATTTTTATAAAGAAATCGATGAGCTGAACCTGAACGGCGTCCGAATACGCACCCTCGGCGAGCTTTCGGCATTTAAACCCGGACTCCGTTCCCTCATGGAGGATGCCGTTGAAAGAACAAAGCATAACACCGGCCTCTGTTTCAATATCGCCGTTAACTACGGCAGCCGTGACGAAATCGTTCATGCTGTCCGCCGCATTGCAGCGGAGGGCATTGCACCCGATGCCGTTACCGAGCAAACAATAGCCGACAGGCTTTATACGTCAGGACTGCCCGAACTTGATCTCATCATCCGCACCGCCGGTGAGGAGCGTTTGTCCAACTTTTTGCTTTGGCAGGCCGCATATGCCGAGTTTGTTTTTTCAAAAACGCTGTGGCCCGATTTCACTCCCGAGGTTTACTTTGGTTGCCTGCGCGAGTTTTTGAATCGAACCCGACGCTTTGGCCGTGTGCTTTGATTTTGCGGAAGTTTTGTTCAGGTTTGCGCCGTTTTGCGGCTACTTTCAGCGCAGCCGCAGAATAATTTTGATTTAAGGATTTTGTTTTATGAAAGATTTGCCTGTTCGCACTTTAATCGCCGTTCTGTTAATCGGTCTGCTCTGCCTCGTTGCTTGGTTCGGGGGCTGGGTTCAGGCGGCTGTTCTCGGACTTTTCACAGTTGCAGCTGTCTATGAAATGTTCACGATCTTTGTCAAAAGAGGAATTCGCCCCGCCGTGCTTCCGCAAATTCTGCTCGGCGGCTCAATGTTCGCCGTAATGTATAAATTCGGCGCAAGATTCATTCTTCCGCTGGCAGCTGCCGCATTTGTTGCAATCATGGTTGAAAGAATTCTTAACGCGCGGCGCACAAATGAAGATCTTATCGCTTCGCTTGCGCTGCTTGTCTACCCCGTGTCTCTGCTTGCCTGCTTCGGACTTGTCGGGTTCGGCCGAAACGATATTTCGCGTGCAGCATTCCTTTGCATTTTTGCCGGTCCCTGCATGGCTGACAACACCGCATACATGGTCGGTTCACTGTTCGGCAAGCACAAACTCTGTCCCTATATCAGCCCTAATAAAACTGTTGAGGGCGCAGTAAGCGGCGTTGTCGGCGGTGCTCTCGGCGGCGTTATTGTCTATTTTGCTCAAAAACTCTGGGGACTTGACGTTTCTCTCGTTACTCTTATTGCAGTATGCTTCATCGCGGGCATCGTTGGGCAGTTCGGAGATCTGCTTGCATCCACATTCAAACGCTGGGCAGGTGTTAAAGATTACAGCAATCTTTTCCCCGGTCACGGCGGCGTGATGGACAGATTGGACAGCGCAATGGTCGCTGCGCCAATCGTTGCGGTCGCATTTGCATTTTTCATTTAATATGCATCAAGCGAATGCCGAACAGTCGGTCTGCTGATTGCCGCAGCCCGCTTCAAAGGCGGCATGTCCGTTCCGTTGTTGTTTACGGATTTTTCCATTGGGCTCAGCTGCGGATTCGGCAGCTTGCAGAAAACTTCTCGTTGTACGGAGGATCAACAAATGAAAAAAATCGCCGTTTTCGGTTCAACCGGTTCAATCGGAACACAAACTCTCTCCGTTGCGGGCTTTCACCCGGATGAATTCGAAGTTTATGCAATAGCTGCAAACAAAAACGCAGAGCAGGTGGTTCGCAGCGCAAATGAGTTTCACCCGAAGTTCATCGGCATGTATGACGAAGCCGCCGCGCGCGAAGTTTCCGAACGCTGCCCCGGCATCACTGTTGTTTCGGGCGGCGAAGTAAACTCGCTTGCGGCTCTTTCCGAAGTTGATATTGTTGTGAACGGTGTCAGCGGCTTTGCAGGACTGTTCCCGCTGCTTTCCGCACTCCGTGCAGGAAAAACCGTTGCGCTTGCAAACAAAGAAAGCATTGTTTGCGGACACGTTGTTGTGGACCGCACTCTCGCTGAATTCGGCGGAAAAATACTTCCGGTTGACAGCGAACAGAGTGCAATTTTTCAATGCCTTGCCGCAGGCCGCAGTGCGGATGTTCGTTCGCTTATTCTGACAGCATCCGGGGGTATGTTCCGCAACGCTTCGGCCGATGAACTTGCCCGTGTAACGCCGCAAATGGCGCTCCGTCACCCCACGTGGAGCATGGGCGGAAAAATCACGATTGATTCATCCACGCTGTTCAACAAGGGACTTGAGCTTATGGAGGCCGGGTGGCTGTTTGATGTTGAACCGAATCGAATCGAAATCCTTATTCACCCGCAGTCCGTTGTGCATTCGATGGTCGAATTTTGCGACGGTGCAGTGTTTGCGCAGATGAGCCCTCCCGATATGCGCCTTGCGATTCAGTATGCGCTCACCTATCCGCACCGCATCACTTCTCAGCTTCCGCGGCTTGACCTTGCAGCTCTGCATTCGCTCACGTTCGAAAAACCCGACTGCACACGATTCCCCGCAATTTCTCTTGCATATGACGCTTTCCGCGACGGCAGCAGTCTGCCCATCGCCTACAATTCCGCCAACGAAACGGCCGTTGAGCTGTTCGTTCGCGGCTGCATCGGTTTTACCGACATTGCAAAATGTGTTGAATACTCAATGGAAAGAATTCCCCGTGAAAAAATCGGCTCCGTTGACGACATACTTTATCTTGATAAAGAAGCCCGCAGGTTGGCCTGTGAATGCTTCGGAAAGGAAACATTATGACAATTGTTTACATACTTCTTGCGATACTTATTCTTGAGCTGCTGATTTTCCTGCATGAGCTCGGTCATTTTACGGCGGGCAAACTGCTCGGTTTCCGCATACTCGGCTTTTCGCTCGGATTCGGTCCTGCTCTTTTAAAATTCAAAAAGGGCGAAACCGAATACTCTCTTCGTGCATTTCCCGTGGGTGGTTTGTGTCAGTTTGACGGTGAAGATGAAGAAGCCTTGGAGAACGACCCGCGCCGATTCAACGCTCAGCCCGTTTGGAAGCGTTTTATTGTTATTCTTGCCGGTCCGTTCATGAATATACTCACCGCCTTTCTTATCGCGTTCGTGTTCTATCTCTGCAAACCGATGCCGGTTTACGCTGTTGACCCTGTTACGCATTACGAGGTTCCGATCGTTGCTTCAGTTAAAGAAAACAGTCCCGCAGAAAAGGCCGGATTGAAAAACGGTGACGTCATCATTGCAATCAACGGTCAATATCCGACCGAAACGGCTGACACGGATATTTACTCCTCTGTTTCCGCACTTATCGGTGCCGCAGGCAATGATTTTGTTATGACTGTTGAGCGCAGCGGAGCGCAGCTGGATCTTGCCGTCGGCGACGCCTTCAGCTCAACTGAAAACAGAACCGTTATCGGCATAACGATAAGCGGGCTTGTTGACGACTACCGGCATTTGAACGTTCTTCAGGCGGCAGCAAGTTCCGGGGAATACCTCATTCTAATCGTGAAAGCAACAGCCCAGGGCATTGCGGGCATGTTCAAACACGGCATACACAGCGGAGATCTTTCCGGCGTTGTCGGAACGGTCGGAATCATGGTTGATGTTGCGCGGGAATCAATGATTAATCTTGTCAATATCGCTGTGATCCTTTCGCTCAGTCTCGGGTTGTTCAACCTTATTCCGTTCCCCGCACTCGACGGCGGAAGGCTGCTGTTCCTTTTGATAGAAGCAATTATCCACCGTCCGCTGAACCGCAAGGTCGAAGCAATCGTAAACGGTGTTGGACTCGCCCTGCTGTTCACACTTATGATAGTTGTTACCATCAGCGACGTTGTGGGACTTTTCAGATAGTGCGGATTGCAGTGCATTGTTCGTAAAGATTCAAAGAGGTCTGATATGAAACTTCTTATTCTTGTCGGCAGCGGTGCTGTCGGAAAGATGACCGTCGGGCAATCAATCATGAGAAAAACGGCGCTGCGCCTTTTCCACAACCATATGATGATTGAACCCGTCATTGAGATTTTTGGCGAGTATAACCACTCCGTTGTTGCAAAACTTCGAAGAACGATTTTTGAAGAGTTTTTGAAAACCGAACGGGAAGGGTTGATTTTTACCTATATGTGGGCTTTCGATTGCCCTGAGGACGGCGATTACATTCGTTCCGTTGCGGAGCTTTTTCGCTCACAAGGCGCAGAAATCTATTGTGCAGAGCTTGTTGCGACTCAATCCGTCAGGCTTGAACGAAACCGAACGGAAAACCGCTTGCGGCATAAGGCCTCCAAACGCGATTTGAATTTTTCTGAGGAAAGGCTGCGGCATGAAGACAGCAAGTACCGCTTGGTAAGCAATCCCGGAGAGATCCCGTTTGAGAACTATATTCGAATCGACACATCCGAACTCAGCGCGGATGAAACCGCGGAAAGGATAATCAGCGCATTTTCAATTCCGCAAACCCGTCAAACCGGCAAGGAATGATTCCCCGCTCGGCGCATTAAATTGTATATGGCAAAACAAATATCGGCAGCCCCTAAGGCAGGGAACTGCCGATGTTTTCAGTTGCTTATGTATATATAAATCATACCGAGGCTTCGGCAGCAGTCGCCGACGGACGCGCCGCCCCGATTTCGGTAAACAGTTTTTTGAATGCCGTAACCCTGCTTTCTTTTTTAAAAATCACTGCATTCATCCCGTCCGCAACTGCGGTCACGGCATTTTTTGCGGTCAAAATCGGTATCTCCGGAAGTTCGCGGCTGAAACACTCCGCAAGGCCGAATTGCAATGCGCCACCTCCGATTAACGTTATTCCCGTATCAAGAAGGTCGGCGGCGGCCTCCGGCTGCAAAGCCTTCACGGCATCCTTAACAAAGCGAATGAGCGCCGTTTGCCCTCTTTGTGCAGCCGCCCGCAGCTCCGCGCCGTTTGCGCGTACCGTTTGCGGCAAACCGTCGTCGGCCGAACGCCCCTCAATATCAAAGCTCAGTTTATTCAGGTTCTGTTTAATTATTTCCGCCATGCGCTCACCTATCAGCAGCCTGTGTTCATCGCGGAACCAATTTTGAATCGCTCTGTCCACAGCCGCGCTGCCCTCATTCGAAAACCCCTGCCAAAGCATTCCGCCGTTTGCGAATGCAGCGCAAGTCATTGTTTCCGCTCCGATGTTCACAATCATATGTGCCCTGTCCGAAAACAAATCCGCATCAGCCCCTATTGCACCCATCAAAAGCGGATCATGCACCTGAAGCGCACGAAATCCCGCAAGACGTGCCGCCTGTTTGAGAGCATTTTGCTTCACCATGGGCAGCATATGCGGTATCGCTGCATGCAGCTCAATCGATGCCGTTGTACGCTTGCCGGTTTTTTCACATGCAAGCCGCCCGAGCAGCAGCGCAAGCATACGCGTGTTTGCCGCCGCACCATCGCGAACAGGCCGAATTACACCGCTGCGATGCAGAAGTGCGGCATTGCCCGCTGCGGCGACCGTGAGTTTTGCTCCCGCTTCAAGAGCGATTGCCGTTTCCTCCGCCGCAACTTGCCCCCGAGCAACACATTTAATACATTTTGAACCTATATCCGCTGCAAAAACGGTTTTGAACATCTTTGAACGACCTCCGAAACAATTCCTTCTCGGCACGGGGAATGCATTCAGTCTTTGCACTCCCTGTCCCTATAAGAAATTATTCCCTTTTTTGCAAAGAATAACCCGTTCCGATTCAAAAATTTTCGGTTTTTTTGGCTTTTTACGGCAAAGCAAAGTGTTCCGCACCGCCGAGTTGCCGCACACGGCAGAAACCTTTCTCACTTACTCTATTCGATACGTTCGTAAAAACCGTGTGGTAATATCCCTATTTTTTTAAGCATTTTGTACAGCACAGGAATCGGCATACCGATAACCGTGAAATAATTGCCCCGAATTTCGCGGACAAACATGCCGAACGGCCCCTGTATGCCGTAAGAACCCGCCTTGTCCAGCGGGTCGCCCGAATTCACATAATCCGTTATCTCGTCGGGAGACAGAGTTTCAAACGTGACCTCCGTAATGCTGCATTCAGTTTGAATTTCCTCTTTTCCCTGAATGCTGCATTCAGTTTGAATTTCCGCTTTTTCCCGAATGCTGCATTCGGTTTGAATTTCCTCTTTTTTCCGAATGCTGCACTGAGCGGCGGCGTTTTCATCAGTGATATCCGCAATCACGGACACTCCGGTGAAAACTCTGTGGGTTTTTCCGGACAGCATTGAAAGAATGCGCACTGCATCCTTCGCATCTTTGGGCTTGCCGATAATCACGGGCTTTGTTCCCCCCTCCTTTTGAAAAGCAACGACCGTGTCGGATCCGATAACCGCAAAATCCCGCCGCCCCGCCGCAAAAAGACGGTCAAACACCTCTTTCGCCTTGCGAAACGAAAGAGCACGAACAAAACTCTCCGGGTCATTTTCATCAATCGTTTCATCAGCATTGCTGACAATAATCTCATAGTCATATCCGCACATTGTCAGCAGCTCGCGCCTGCGCTGTGAGCCGCTTGCAAGAACAAGTTTCATAGTCATTTTCCTTACGTTGTATAAATTTCGGAATACTGTATACGCGGTTCGCACGTATTTGTCGCATTTTACATTTTATTGTCAAATCAGACTTTTTCAATACGTCTCGTTCTGCGTTTGCCTTCGGGCAGGGCTATAATACCAGTATTGCCGATGTATTTCAAGGGCTGCTTCCCCGTTTTAAAAAAAATTCAAAATTTTTTTCATTGAAGTGGTGAAAGGTGTTGATTTGTGGGGCGATTGATGATATAATCATCACACATCCCACGATACGGGTAATGCATTACATAGTAAACGCCGAATCCGGCTTATTCTGCAATAAAGACCATGAATTCCGCGCTTTTTTGCAGAAATGCGGATTTTCGGTGTACTCAATCGAAATTAAGGCGGTGTCGATATGCTGTTGGGGCAATCCAGAAACAATTTGGACTCCAAGGGGCGAATTTTCGTCCCCGTTAAGTGGCGTCCCGACACCTCCGATCACGTTGTTGTTCTTATCGGATTGAATCCTGCCGATGTCAAAAAGGAAGAAAGATTCCTTCAGATTCTTCGGTACGAAAAGTTTGTTGAATTTGCAAAGGATCTAACCTCCTCGCGTCCCTCCGATTTATCCCTTATGCGTGCCAAGCGAAAGATCTTTTCAAGCGCGGAAGAGTGTACCCTTGACAAGCAGGGACGCATACTGATTCCGCAATGGCTTGCAAAGTATGCAAACCTTAAGGATGAGGTTCTGCTTTGCGGCGTTGAAGATCGCATTCTCGTTTGGAATCCCGATGATTTCGAGGCAGCGGAAGCCGACTACACGCTTAATGAGCTTTGCTCCGATGTTCAGAATTATTCCGATAAAACTCCCGGTAATTCTTCTGCGGCATCGCTCATATCATCCGCATTCGGAGGTTAATAAAAGATGCTCAATGATATAAACACAAGCTCTTATCACACCCCAATAATGCTTCCGCAGGTTCTGTCCCTGCTGCGTCCGGAACGCGGCGGAACATATGTTGACGGAACGCTCGGCGGCGGCGGTCACAGCCTCGGAATTTTGCGTTCACTCCCTGCCGGCGGCAGATTGTTCGGCATTGACCGCGACGGCGAAGCTATCGCCGAAGCCTCCGCAAGGCTTTCGGTTTTTCCGAATTTCACGGCTGTTCGCGGCAATTTTTTTCAACTAACCGAACTGCTCAATGCCCGCGGAGTCAACGGTGCGGACGGAATCCTGCTTGATCTCGGCGTCAGCTCGCATCAGCTCGACGATGCAGAGCGCGGATTTTCATACGGAAGCGAGGCGCGGCTCGATATGCGAATGGACAAATCCGCTCCGCTCAGCGCACATGATGTTGTAAACGGCTATGATACAGCTGCGTTGACACGAATCATACGCGACTACGGCGAGGAACGCTTTGCCTCACGCATTTCAAATGCGATCGGTGCGGCGCGTGCGGACAAGCCCATTGAAACAACAACCGAACTTGCCGAAATTATCAAAAATGCAATACCGGCGGCGGCAAGGCGCGACGGGCCGCATCCGGCAAGGCGAACGTTTCAGGCAATTCGAATTGAGGTCAACGGTGAGCTTGCGGGACTTGAACAAGCGGTGCGCGATGCAATCCGCTTTCTGAATCCGGGAGGAGTAATTGCTGTCATAACTTTTCACTCTCTTGAAGACCGAATCGTTAAGAACGTTTTCAAGAACCTTGCAAACCCCTGCACCTGCCCGCCTAATGCGCCCGTTTGCGTATGCGGGCTTAAGCCCGAGGTTGCAATACTTACCAAAAAGCCGCTTGTTGCGAATGATACCGAATTGGATTTGAACTCAAGATCGCGCAGCGCAAAACTCCGCGCAGCGCAGAAACTCATAAATACGACGGGGGACGAATAAAATGGCAAAGGATTCAAGATTTAACGGCAGAACTGTTGAAGAAATGCGTGTCTATGCGCCAAACAACGGCTCATTGGCATACAAAAGCGATTATCTTTACGACACAAGGCTTGCAGCGGCTCAACCCAAGCGCAGGCAGGAAACTGCCGCGCCCGCAGAAACCCAGCCAAAGATTCGCCCGCAGAAAACGCGCATTCCGCTTTCCGTCACGCTGCGTGAACGCAAAGTCGGAATTAAGCTGACTGCTTTCCTTTTTGTTGCGTTGATCGCAATGTCCGCGCTTTTGGTAGTTCTCCGTTTTGAGCGCATTGCCGGAGTTCAGCGCGACATCAACGAAATCAATGCCGGCATAGCCGCCGCCCAGCGCGGGTTCGGAGAACTTGACATGGATCTCAGCTCCTCCATCGACCTTGAAGCGGCACGACTCGCTGCCGAAACCGCAGGCCTGCACCCGAGAAAATAGCGGCAAACGGCGGACGAAAACGCCTGCCGATAAAACGGAGTCCGCCGCGCGCACACAAGCGGTGATCGGCAGAAAACGAAATATATCCTTTGTTCATTTTCTGAGCCGACCGGCGTTTGTCATATATATTCGGAGGTAATTCTGCAATGAGCATCACAGCCGTCCCCCCCGGCAAAAAACATCGCAAAAAGAATAAAAAAGCACAAAAAGCCCTGAAACCGCAATGGTCAACATACAAGCGGATTGCATGGCTTTTGCCTGTTTTTGCTTTATTTTTTCTCTTCCTCCTTATTCGCATTTTCTGGCTTCAGGTTATTGACGCAAAAGAGCTTCAGCAAAAGGCATTAAGCCAGTGGACGCGCCCGACAACCGTTACGGCTGAACGCGGCATGATAATCGACTGCAACGGGCAGACACTTGCCAAAGACGGCCCCGTTTACAAAATTGTGATATGGCCGAATTCCATTTCCGAAAGCGACAGAGTTCGTGTTGCCACGGAACTCAGTCGTGTTCTCGACCTTAACTATGAAAAAGTTCTTGAACGAGTTTCAAGCAAAAAACTTCGTGAATTTATTCTCAAACGACAGGTGAGCAAAGAAGCCTGCGACGAAATCCGCAGTTTGCAGCTTGGCGGCGGTGTCGGAATTTCACCGGACACAAAGCGCTATTATCCGTTCGGCACTCTGCTTTCACAAACCATTGGGTTCACAAGCACTGACGGAACCGGGCAAAGCGGGCTTGAGCTGACATACAACAAGTATCTCACCGGCAAGGACGGCGAACGTATTGCCGAAACGGACAGCAGGGGAAACCAAATTGCCGACAGTATGATTCAGGAGTTTCCGCCCACGGACGGTTCAACACTGAAGCTTACCGTTGATGCAAACATTCAAAGTTACCTTGAAAACGCGCTTGCCGAAGCTGTTCAGGTCAACAATGCAAAAAATGCACAGGGAATCATCATGGATGTCAACACCGGCGCCATCGTTGCAATTTCAACAAAACCCGACTATGACCCGAACTCCCCTCCGAGGGACGACATGCAGATGCTTGCCGAGCTTTCCCGCAATCGCATTGTAACCGATGCATACGAACCCGGTTCAACTTTCAAAATCCTTACCCTTGCGGCAGCACTCGATTCCGGAAGTACTCATCTTGAGGACAGTTTCTACTGCAACGGCGGTTATATTGTAAACGGCGAACGCATCAAATGCTGGAAACATGCCGGCCACGGCTCCCAGAACCTGACGCGCGCCACGGAAAATTCCTGCAACTGCTGTTTCATGAAACTCGCCTTGACAATGGGTACCGAAAAGTTTTATGATTATCTTTATGCGTTCGGCCTTGGGCAAAGCACGGGCAGCGGACTTGTCGGTGAAAGCGAAGGCATCGTAACTCACCAGAAATACGTTACCCAAAACGATCTTGCACGCATCGGCTTTGGGCAAAGCATTGCCGTGACGCCGATTCAGCTTGCAAGCGCAGTCTGTGCCGCAGTCAACGGAGGCGAACTGCACACACCCTATATCGTTGACGAAATCATATCGGCCTCCGGTGAAACGGTATTCAAGGCCGATACGTCCCCCGTTCGCAGGGTCATCAGCGCGGAAAGCTCCGCATACGTTCGTCAGATACTGCAAAGTGTTGTTGATAACGGAACGGGCAAAAACGCAAAGCTTGCAAACTACACCGTCGGCGGAAAAACGGGAACGGCGCAGAAATATGACGAATACGGCCGCGTATCCTCGGGAAATTATATCTGTTCATTCATCGGATTCGCTCCCGCGGACGAACCCCGTTATCTCTGCCTCATCCTTGTTGATGAGCCTCGTGTAAGTTCAATTTTCGGCAGCACGGTTGCCGCACCTTTCGTCCGCCGTGTGCTTGAGAATGTGTTGACGCTGAAGGAAGTGCCCGGTTTAACCCCGGAAACAAGCTATCAGACGGTTCAGCTGCCCAACCTTGTCGGAATGTCCGCGGCTGACGCTTCCGCACTGCTTGCGCAGTACGGACTTGAGGGCATTTTCGAATGCGATGCGGTTGTTACAATGCAGGTCCCGGCAGCGGGCCAAAGCGTTGTTATCGGCTCGTCCGTTCTGCTGTACACCGGACTCGAGGGTGTGAACACCGCCGAACCGACCGATGAGCCGTATTATGTTACCATGCCGAGTCTAATCGGGAAAACCGCGCTCCAGGCGCATGATGAGCTCAAACAGCTCGGGCTTACAATGATTGCCGACCCCGCCGATCCGTTCGGATATGTCATCGGACAAAGCATCTATGCGGGCACGCAGGTTGAATTCGGCTCATCCGTAACGGTTTATTTCGGCTATTCGACTACAGGCGGTTAATTTCCGCAACAGGCAGACTTTTTGCTGCAAAATCAATACTTGCTTTATAACAGGAGAAAAGCAATGCTTATAAGTGAACTGACAAAAAATACCGACTGCCGCATAATCGGCAGCGACTGCGACATCAGCAGAATCGAATACGACTCAAGAAAACTCACCGGCGGTGAGCTGTTTTGCTGCATCCGCGGCACTTTCAAAGACGGACACGAATTTGCCGAAAGTGCAGTTGCCCGCGGCGCAGCCGCGCTCCTTGTTGAACGGGAGCTTCCTCTTTCCGTGCTGCAAATTATTGTGAAAAACTCACGTCATGCAATGGCCGAGCTTGCAATTGAGTTTTACGGTCATCCGCTTGACGGAATCCCTGTCATCGGCATCACCGGCACGAACGGAAAAACGACAACAACATACATGATAAAAGCGATCGCCGAAAAGGCGGGCTATAAAGTCGGACTGATCGGCACGATTCGAAACCTTATCGGCGACAGAATCATCCCCACCGACCGCACCACACCGGAAAGCGTTGAGCTTCAGCGTGTGTTCAGGCTTATGCGTGACGAGGGTGTTCAGCTTATCGTGATGGAAGTCAGTTCGCACGCATTGGATCAGGACAGGGTTCACGGAATCGAGTATCTCATAGGCGGATTCACGAACCTTACGCAGGATCATCTTGATTATCACAAAACTTTTGAAAATTATCTTGCGGCAAAAAAAATTATGTTCACACGCAGCAAATTTGCCGTTATGAATGCCGATGACAGCCACAGTGCGGAGCTGCTTCGCGGTATCAACATTCCAAGCATCACATACGGCATTCGCTGCGAAAAAGCCGATGTTCGCGCTGCCGACATTGAAATCTGTGCGCGCAACATCGAATTTGAAATGCTGACGCCGAACGGAAACAAGCAAATCAATGTTTCCATTCCCGGGCTTTTCAATGTTTTTAACGCAATGCTTGCAGCATCGGTCTGCATGAAACTCGGAATTGATTTGGACACCATCGCGGAAGGGCTGAAAAGCGTGAAGGGCGTTTCCGGCAGGATGGAATCGCTGCCTGCGGAAGGCTTTGATTTTTCCGTTATACTGGATTTTGCACACACACCGGACGGACTGTCCAACCTGCTCTCTGCCGTTCAGGGTTTTGCCAAAGGACGCGTCATTGCCGTGTTCGGCTGCGGAGGCGACAGGGATAATGCCAAACGTCCGATAATGGGTGCAACGGCGGCAAAACTTGCAGACTTCTGCGTTGTAACATCCGACAATCCGCGCACGGAAGATCCGACGCGCATCATCAACATGGTGCTTGAAGGTGTGCGCAGCGAAAAAACGGAGTACGTTGTTATTGAAACCCGCCGCGAGGCGATACGTTACGCACTGAATATTGCAAAGAAGGACGATGTGGTTGTTCTTGCAGGCAAGGGCCACGAGAACTATCAGGAAATCAACGGCATCAAGCATCCGTTCGATGAAAAAATAATCGTTGCCGAAATTCTTGAAGATATGCGCTGCGGGCGCAAATAATTCCGTATTCGGCGCAGTTTTGCGCATCGGGCCGTTTCGGTTCCGTGCAAAGAAAAAATATAAGAGGTTCGTATTATGCAAAAGATGATTTTCGCTTTCATAACCGCCGCAGCAGCGGTCATGCTCATTTCTCCCCTGTTCATTCCCATGCTCCGACGACTCAAGTACGGGCAGGTTGAACGTGCCGAGGGGCCGCATGCACATTCCGCAAAGGAAGGCACCCCGACAATGGGCGGCATTATGTTCATCATCGCGATCATTATTGCAGTTGCGGCATTCAGCATATACGGCATTGCATTCGATTTTTCGGTTCCTGCCGTGCTTATCATGCTTGCGTTTGGGCTTGTCGGCTTTCTTGACGACTTTATAAAAGTCAAGCGCAAACGCAATCTCGGTCTCCGCGCATACCAGAAAATTATCGCACAGCTTCTTCTGTCCTTTGCGGCAGCGTACTATGCCTATAAAAGCAGTTTTATCGGCTCAACATTGTATGACCCGATTTTCGGCAGCATCGAACTCGGCGGATGGTACATTCCCTTTACGATGTTCATGATAATTGCCGTTGTCAACAGTGCAAACCTGACCGATGGCTTGGACGGTCTGCTTTCCGGCGTCTCGCTGATTTACAGCATTGCAATGGGTGTGCTTTTTCTCTATTTTGCAAAAGTTTTCGACGGCAGCTTCATTAACGAACCCCGTTTCGTTGCAAACCGCGACGGAATGCTTTGCATGAGCGTTTTTGCGTTTGCGGTCGCCGGCGGCTGCCTCGGCTTTTTGAAGAGCAACAGCTATCCCGCAAAAGTCTTTATGGGAGATACAGGCTCAATGGCACTGGGCGGCGCAATGTCCGCAATGGTCATTTACAGCCGTTCCCCGTTCCTCTTCCTGCTGATGGGCGTATGCATTGTTGCCTCCGCCGTAAGCGTTGTGCTGCAGGTCGGCTCGTTCAAACTGCGCCACGGCAAGCGCATATTCAAAATGGCACCTCTTCATCACCATTTTGAGCTTTTGGGCTATCCCGAAACAAAAGTCGTTTCGGGATACATGATAGTGACCGCACTTGCCTGCGTTGCCGCACTCGCACTGTTCCTTTGATAGAGCAAACAAATAAAAGTCTGCTTTATTGTGCAGCATAACGCTGCATTGCAGAATTCCCACCATTGGTTCCTGCGGTTCGGGTGAACCGTTTTGAACACATAGCCGCCGTTCGGCGCCGAAAGTCGTGATTTTTGTTGGCACTTGGCACGACCGATAATGATACCGGGTTTTTAAGAAGGAGCATCGGCACACTTCTCAAAACCCCGCTGCGCCGAACGGCCGCATCTAAAAGACTGCACTGCCGCAGATACGAATTTGTTCCGCAGGCAGCTTAATTCACCGAATAAAACCTATAAACAACGAAAGGACGCGATTCGATATGAAAAAAACCGCACTGATCGTCGGAATGGCAAAAAGCGGCATTTCGAGCGCAAAACTGCTTTACAGAAACGGGTATAACGTTATCATTAACGATATGAAACCTGTCATTCCCGGGCTTGAGGAAGCTCTTTCCGGCATTGAATACACCGACAAACTCGGCGAAGCTCCCGAAACACTTTTGGACGGAGTGGACCTGATGATTATTTCCCCCGTTATTCCGATTTTCGCTCCATTTGTCCGCAAGGCACAGAGCCGCGGCATTGAAGTTATCGGCGAAATTGAACTCGGTTATCGTTATTGCAGCAGAGGAACGCATTTTGTGTGCATCGGCGGCACGAACGGAAAAACCACAACCACTGCGCTTACCGGCGAAATATTCAAAGCAAACGGCGAAGGCCAAACGTTTGTTCTCGGCAACATCGGCATTCCAATTACCGAACATGCATCCGAAACGCGCCCGGGCGACACCGTTGTTGCGGAAACCGCCGCGCTCCAGCTCGAAAGCATCCGTGACTTTCATGCCGATGCAGCCGGGCTTTTGAACATCACCGAGGATCATATCAATCGGTTCGGCTCGATGGAAGCGTACATTGCGGCCAAAATGCGCGTTTTTGAAAACCAGACCGAACAGGATTTTGCCGTTCTGAATGCGGATGATCCAATTGTTTCGGCCGCGGAAACAAAAGCAAAAAAGCTTTACTTTTCAAGGCTGCATGAGGTTCGGGACGGCGCCTTTGTCCGCAGCGGCATCATCATCTTCCGCATGAACGGAGTTGAAACGCAGCTTATTCCCGCAAACGAACTCGGCATCATCGGCGCACATAATCTTGAAAACGCGCTCTGTGCGGTTTGCCTTGCTATGTCCATGGGAGTAAAGCCGGATGTCGTCTGCAATGTTTTGAAATCATTCAAAGGTGTTGAGCATAGAATTGAATACACCCGCTGCCTGAACGGAATCACCTTTTACAACGATTCAAAAGGCACAAACCCCGAATCCACCGTTAAAGCCGTTGAAGCAATGACAAAGCCGACAGTGCTTATGCTCGGCGTCGGTAATTATGATAAGCAAAGTGATTATCGTCCCGTCTTCCGCGCCTTCAACGGAAGAGTTAAGGCTGTTGTTGTAAACGGTTCAAACACCGAAGCTATCATGCGTGCGGCTGAAGAGGAAGGGTTTAAAAACATCTACCCCTGTTCGGATGATTTCCGCGCACTGATACTGAAAGCAGCATCCCTTGCCGAACCCGGCGATGCAGTGCTGCTCTCCCCCGCCTGCGCAAGCTGGGGCATGTTCGACAATTTTGAACAGCGCGGTGACATATTTAAGAAAATAGTAAACTCACTCTGAGGCGGTTTTGATTCCCGCCCATCGGGTTTGAGTTTCCGCCGAAAAATGCCGCATTCTGCCCGAAACGGTCCCTCCCGTTTCGGAATAATCGATAAGAGAGGTTGAGATGGAAAGCAACGCAACACATATTCGTTCCGCCGAAAGGCGCGGCGGCAGTTCTCCCGCCGCTGCACCCATGCCGACAATGCGCCCGCGCAGACACGGCATGGACTACTTGCTTTTTCTTACAGTTGCGGCAATCTGCGCATTCGGCGTTGTTATGCTGTTTTCCGCAAGCTATTATTATGCCCAGTCCTTTCAGGGCGATGGGTATTACTACGTAAAAAAGCAGCTGCTCTTCCTTGCAATCGGCATTCCCGTTATGTTCGGGCTTTCGTTCGTGGATTACAAATTCTACCGACGCTTTGCATGGATGGCATATCTGCTTATAATCCTGCTCCTTATTGCCGTTCTTCTTTTCGGCAAAAACCTGCAGGGCGGACAGCGTTGGCTCAAAATCGGTCCGCTGCAATTTCAGCCTTCCGAACTTGCAAAGTTCATAATCGTTATTTGCATGGCAAAATACATGACGGATCATCATGAAGATATGCCGTCGTTCGTTCGTGGGCTTTTGCCGATGGCGGCACTGCTTGTCGTTCCCGCCGTGTTGATTTATTTTCAGCCGAACGTTTCCATGCTCATAATCCTTTGCATTGTGTTTGCTATCATGCTTTTTATCGGAGGAGCAAGCCTTAGTCAGCTCGGCATTGCGGCACTTATCGGCGGAGTTGCTCTCGTTGTTCTTTTGTTTGCTGCGTCATATCGCGAAAGCAGATTTACTGCATGGCTTGATCCTTGGGGCAACAAAAGCGATGCCGGCTATCAGATCGTTCAATCGCTTTATGCATTCGGCAACGGCGGGTGGTTCGGTCAGGGGCTTGATGCAAGCCGTCAAAAGCTCCTGTTTTTGCCTTATCGTGAAAGTGACTTCATTCTTTCCATCATTGCCGAGGAACTCGGCTTTGTGACTGTTGCACTGTTAATTGCGGCCTACTGCTTTATTATCTACCGCGGCATTCGAATTGCGCTCTCCGTTCGCGACAGGTTCGCTTCACTTGTTGCGGCGGGGTTCTCTTCCATACTTGCCGTGCAGGTTGCGGTCAACGTTGCCGTTGTTACAAATTCAATACCCGCAACAGGGCAAACGCTCCCCTTCATCAGCTCCGGCGGTACCTCGCTTGTTATATTCCTTGCCGGCATCGGCGTACTGCTCAATATTTCACGCTATACGGAACCCCGAAAATCACGCGGAGAATCATATGGAAAACAAAAAAAACAGAAACAGCGGCAGCAATAACGAACCTGAGTACGGCAGCAGGCATTCCCGCAACCGTTCTGCGGACGCTTCAGGCAATTCCGCACACGGTGCCCGCGGTGCGGCCGGAACACGTGCACGCAAGGTTCCGCACGGTGTTGAATCCGACGGGCTGGATACCCGCGCAGCGGCACCCGCACGCGGCATCAGCCACGAGGAAAAGCGGCGGAGACAAAACAGGCGTGACATTTTCAGTTCGCTCGGAATTCTTCTTCTTATCGCACTGCTTGGGTTTTGCGGTTATACAGCCTACCGCTTTACCTGCGTTGACTCGTTCATTGTTTCAGGAAGCGGGCAATACAGTGCCGAACAGATAATCGGCCTTGCAGGTTTGCAGACGGGCAGGCATATTCTTTCCTACAACACGGATGAAATATCAAAAAACGTATCAAGCATTCCGAATTTGATATGCACCGGCGTGCGCAGGGTTTTTCCGAATAAAATCAGTATCAATGTTGCCGATCACAATGCTGCGGCGGCCATACCCGCAGCAAACGGAACATATACGCTTATCGATGCCGAAGGGCTTGTGCTTGCAATCGGCGCGGAAAGCAGCGGTGAGCTTATCCTGCTCCGCGGCATGGCTAATATCGGCTTTGTGCATAATACCGTGATAACCGAAAAGAACCATTGTCTCCGCACCGTCACGGCAATGAAGCTGCTTGCGGCAGTAAAAGAATGTGATTTTGCAGAAAGCGTTATTGCAATTGATGTGTCAAATGCAGCCTCGATAAAGCTTGAGCTTCAGCACGGCTACACTTTTGTTCTGGATGACTGGCGATATGCGGAAGGAAATATTAAAACCGCAGCAAAGGCTTACGCACGCCTTCTCCCCGTCTATCCGAGTGGGGGGACGGTCAACATATTTAAGGATTCAACCGTTGTTGACTTCACTCCGCGCAATTCGGCCGCATCGGTCCCGCCTGAAACGGATGCACCGCAGCAGGTGACTGCTCCGCCGAATTCAACGGACGAGCCTTGATGAAACATTGCGTTAGATTTTATAAAACAAATTAGGTTATTCTATCTTTTTTACGCAAAGTCGCTGCCCGGGTGTTGCGCATAATATTGCATATATGCTATAATGTGCATACATATATGCACCGTCCGCACACACGCCGTTTTCGTTGAGAAAATGTGACATACCCCGCCGAAAACTGTTTTTTGGGCAGCGGATTCTGCATTTGGAGAGCTTGAATGAAACAGAGTGTTATAATCGACATCGGCAGCAGCAAGGTTCTTGCCATGGTTGTCTGCCCTGCGGCTGACGGCGCAATCATTGTTCAAAATGCCGAAGAACGTACCTACCCCGGGTATCGATTCGGTGAACTTCCGAACGCGGCCGCACTGAGCGATACACTTGAAAGCATTGCCTCTGCACTCCGCAGCTCTCAGGGAATCCGCCTTCGCAGTGCCTGTGTCGGAGTTCCCGCACCATTCACAAAGACCCTGCTCAACTCCTGCCGACAGCCTGTTGAATCCAGATCGCACCGCGTCACGGAACCGGACATCGATCTTCTGCTTGAGCAGGCGGCGGATTTCACTCCGCCGGAAGGCTTTACGCTGATGCACAGCTCGCTGTTCAACTTTGAACTTGACGGCATGGCGGCGGAGCATTCGCCCGTCGGCAAGTCCGCAAAGGAAATTTCGGCGGATGCGGCGCATACCTTCGTTGACTCGGCTTTCGCCGCAGTCGTTTCGGATGCGCTTCGCTCAGCAGGCATTGCCGCCGATCCGTTTGTTTCATCGCAGTTGACAGGGGCATTGTTCACAATTCCCGAACCGGACCGCGAAAACGGTGCGATACTAATCGATTGCGGCGGTCAGCATTGTGATGTTTCACTCATATATGACAACGCTCTGCTTTGCTCCGAAAGCATCGGAATCGGCGGCGAACACTTCACGCGTGATATTGCATACGGGCTGCGCCTTTCGTTCAGCACGGCGGAAAGCATCAAACGAAGGTATGTATTCGGGCTTGATTACAGCAACTCAGTTGAACGTGTTATGATTCCCGGAGAGGGACTTGCAACGCTCAGCTGCGGCGCAATTCAATCCGTTATCGAAGCCCGCATCGTTCAGCTTGCGGATGAAATTCAAAGCATCATCAGCGGCATTGAACAAAACGCTCGGGCGCGCTTCCCCGTCTATCTCATCGGTGGCGGAATTGCGCTTATGCGCGGCGGCGCCGAAAGGCTTTCCCGACTTCTCGGAAGGCGCGTATATGTTTCCATGCCGCGGACAAGCCTTATGAACGCCGTTAACTACGCACCGGCATTTGCGCTTGCGCATTTCATGCTTTACGGCAGCGGTTCACTTGCTGTCGGCAACAGACGACTGGTGGATAATATAGTCGGCAACATCAGAGATTTTTTCGCTTACCGACAAAATGCATAGCAATTTATGCAAAAATGATGCAGTATGCACCGATTGGTTTTTGAAAAGAGCAAACCGTTCGATGCATTCTCAAAGTTTAAATCAACCGAAGACAAAGGAGGTTTTATCAATAATGGCACTTGATCTTGAACTCGATAACGAACAGGGCAATATTGCCCAGCTTAAAGTCGTCGGCGTCGGCGGCGCAGGCGGGAACGCAGTGAACCGTATGGTTGAATTTGGTCTTCGCGGTGTTGAATTTGTATCCATCAACACCGACAGACAGGCTCTATTCACCTCCAAGGCAGACATCAAGGTTCAGATAGGTGAAAAGGCAACCCAAGGTCTCGGCGCAGGTGCGGAACCCGCCGTCGGCAGGGCTGCAGCAGAAGAGAGCATTGATGAGATCAACGACGCAATTCGCGGCGCAGATCTTGTTTTCATCACCGCAGGTATGGGCGGCGGCACCGGCACCGGGGCAGCACCCATAGTTGCAAAAGCCGCCAAAGAGCAGGGCATACTGACCGTTGGTGTTGTTACAAAGCCTTTCAGTTTTGAAGGCCGCTCACGCATGAGGAATGCACTTCAGGGCATACGCGATTTGCGCGATGTTGTTGACACGCTCATTATCATTCCCAACCAAAAACTGCTTTCCATTGTCGGCAACACACCCATTAACGATGCGCTCCGCGTTGCGGACGATGTGCTCCGTCAAGGCGTTCAGGGAATCAGCGACCTTATCACCTGCCACACAATGATCAACAGCGACTTTGCGGATGTTCGCACTGTCCTTTCCGCAAAGGGCATGGCCCACATGGGTATCGGCACCGCAAGCGGCGAAGATCGCTGCACGGAAGCTACCCAGCAGGCAATCAAAAGTCCGCTGCTTGAAACAACCATTGACGGTGCAAAGGGCGTTCTCATCAACGTTGTGGGCGGACCCACTCTCGGCATGATGGAGGTTGACAATGCAACCAACCTCATAACCTCGGCTGTGGATGAAGAAGCACGCATCATTTTCGCAATGGGCATTGATGACGCAATGGGAGACGATGTTCGTGTTACCGTTATTGCAACAGGCTTTGAGTGGCCCGCAGAACTGGATAACGACCCCTCAAGGACGCGTCAAAATGCTGTAAATTCCGGCGTTCGTCCCGACCCCGACTCCCGCGACGGCAGAGGCATTCGTGTTGATACACGTCCCGCCGCTCCCGACCGTGAACAATATGATATCCGTGACGACCGCTTAAATACTCCGAACGCACAACGTGAATACGGTACTGCACCCATGCGTGACGAACCCGGCAGGCGCGACTACGTTGATCGCAGCTACAGCGACAGGCAGGAGCCCCATCGAAACCCCGCTGACTACAGCAGCGGCATTCGCGGCGGTTCAGGCTCGAACAGTGCAGATTACGGCAGACCCGATTATGAGAGTCGCCCGGGATACGGCAACGCTCCTGCATATGAAGACAACAGAGGCTACGGCAGCTACGGCGATGAACCTCGCCCGGCAAGGCCCGCTGAGTCTTCCCGCCAAAGCACTCCCCGCGATGACCGCGACAAAAACAGCGGACTCGATTGGCCCTATTTTCTCCGTTCCAAGAAAAAGAACAACTGATTTAACAATCTGACAAAAAAACCGAAAGCATCCGAACATGCAGACAGCATTCGGATGCTTTCAATTTCGTTATGCGGTTTTATTTACATCATCATTATTCGCACAAAGCAGCCGACATCAAAATTCGTTGTTGACAATACGATGGGCTCGGTGCTATAATCATTTCAATCGGTGGTTCATCCGCCGAAATTTAAACAAAGGGGTATACCGGAGTGACCGTGATCGACTGAGTTTTTATGCAAAGCAAAACTTTTTTTGTTGCGCTTAAAAGTGTGCAAAATAGTTTGCGCTGCGATTCGGTTGATAACATCCCGGTGGACTTCCGCATATTTAACAGGATAAATGCAATGCAGACTTTGTGTTTCCCTGTATGAGCTTTATAGTTCTGCTCAGAAGCGGATGTGAATGATGTTTCACGTTCCGTTTTTTCTTTTCATAAAATGTGTTTTATGTGCACCTTAACGAAACCCTCCGAACCGCCCGCAGACTTCGGCTTTCAGCGCATTTATAACCCGCAGGCTTAAACAACAAGGAGGTTCATATGTCCATAATTTCAGTACGCAATTTAACCTTCTGCTATGAAGGCAGTTTCGACAACATTTTTGAAAACGTAAATTTCACGATCGATACCGATTGGAGACTTGGTTTCATCGGACGAAACGGGCGCGGAAAAACGACTTTTCTGCGGCTGTTAATGGGCGATTATGCATACGAAGGAAGCATCACGGCAAGCGTTCATTTTGACTATTTTCCGTTTGCCGTAACAAATGAAAGTCTGACCGCTGCCGAAATTCTTCTGACTGTTTCCGGTATTGCGGAATACGACTTTTGGCGCGCCGAGCGGGAACTCGGACTTCTCGGTGTTGATGAAAGTGTGCTCCCCCGTCCGTTTGCAACGCTTTCCAACGGAGAAAAAACCAAACTGCTGCTTGCCGCACTCTTTATCAAGGAAAACAATTTTCTGCTCATTGATGAACCGACGAATCATCTTGATCTTGACGGGAGACGACTCGTTGCGAAATATCTCAAGAGCAAACGAGGGTTCATTCTTGTGTCGCACGACAGGGCATTCCTTGACGAATGCATTGACCATGTGCTGTCAATTAATCGCAGCACGATAGAAGTCATTCACGGCAATTATTCATCATGGCAGCGTGAAAAAACTCGGCGTGACGATTATGAACGCAGTGAAAACTCCCGTCTGACCGCCGAAATTGCCAACCTGCGCAATGCAGCGGACAGAATTGCTTCATGGTCGGACAAAATTGAAGCAACAAAAATCGGCGGCGGTCCGTGTGATCGCGGCGCAATCGGCGCAAAAGCCGCAAAGATGATGCGTCATGCAAAGGCACAGGAGAGCAGACTTGAACGCGAAATCGAAAAGCGGGAGGCACTTATGCACGATGTTGAATATGACGAGCGGTTGAAGCTGCATCCCGAGCCGTATTTCAGGCAGAATCTGCTTTTATCAAAAGACCTTTCCATTTTTTACGGTGACAGATGCGTTGCAAACGGAATCAGTCTTATGCTCAACCGCGGGGACAGAATCGCGCTTGTCGGGCGCAACGGCTGCGGTAAATCCAGTTTGCTGAAGCTTTTAATCGGCCAACCAATTGCACATACGGGCACACTTGAAATCGGCAGCAGACTGACCGTGTCGTATGTGCCGCAGGATATGTCTTTTCTTTCCGGCAGCGCAGACAACTTTGCCGCAGAAAGCGAAATTGATATCACCCTGTTCAAAACGATTCTGAGAAAGCTTGATTTCAAGCGTACGCAGCTCACAAAAGATATGTCGGAATTTTCCATGGGGCAAAAGAAAAAAGTCCTGCTCGCCCGCAGCCTTTGCCAAAGAGCCAACCTCTATATCTGGGATGAGCCGCTGAACTACATTGACGTTATATCAAGACTTCAGATAGAAACGCTGATACTTGAATACAAGCCGACCATGCTGTTTGTTGAACATGACGAAGCTTTCGTCAACGATATTGCAACGAAAGTGTGCAGAATCAGTTTGAATCAATAGCAAGGTCTGCCGCTGCATTCCGGCTGCTCCGTGTATTGGAGCAGGACAGTGAACAAAAAAACGGGAGCATTGTCATACGGCAATGCTCCTGTTCGTTATTTTGGTTTAATTGTGTGCGTTGATTCCTGTTTATACCGCGGGATTATTTGCCGCAGCAGCAGCAGGGATGATCAACGGAGGACATATGCTTGATGAGGTCAACAAGCTTGTTGGAATAACCCCATTCATTGTCATACCAAGCAACGAGCTTTACGAAATGATCGTTGAGCATGATGCCGGCGGTTGCATCGAAGATGGAAGTTCTCTTATCGTGATAGAAATCGGAAGAGACAACAGCGTCCTCGGTGTATCCGATGATGCCGGCGAATTCGGGGCTTTCGCTTGCTGCTTTCATAACTGTCTTGATTTCATCGTAGGTTGCGGGCTTTTCGAGCACGCAGGTGAGGTCAACAACAGAAACGTCAATGGTGGGAACGCGCATGCTCATGCCGGTCAGCTTGCCGTTAAGAGCGGGGATGACCTTGCCGACTGCCTTTGCTGCACCGGTGCTGCTGGGGATGATGTTGTGTGCTGCCGCACGGCCGCCGCGCCAATCCTTGCGGGAAGAACCGTCAACGGTAAGCTGGGTTGCGGTGATGGAATGAACGGTGGTCATAAGACCCTCTTTGATGCCGAAATTATCGTTGATAACCTTTGCAAGAGGTGCAAGGCAGTTGGTTGTGCAGCTTGCATTGGAAACAACGTTCATATCGGACTTGTATTCCTTGTTGTTTACACCCATAACGAACATGGGAGTTGCATCCTTTGCGGGTGCGGAGATGACGACCTTCTTTGCGCCGCCTACGAAATGCTGGCTTGCGAGTTCGGTGGTGGTGAACTTACCGGTGGATTCAACAACGTATTCTGCGCCGCATTCACCCCAGGGAATCTCCTTGGGATCCATGCAGTTATAAACGCTGATAGCTTCGCCGTTGACAACGAGCTTGCCGTTTTCAACCTTGATTTCTCCGTCAAACCTGCCGTGAACGGTGTCATACCTGAGCAGATAAGCCATGTATTCAAGGTCGATGAAGGGATCGTTGATGCCCATTACAGTAACGTCGGGATCCGCTGCTGCTGCGCGGAAAACGAGCCTGCCGATGCGGCCGAAGCCGTTGATGCCGATTTTGGTTGCCATGAGTGAAAAGCCTCCTCAAAAGATTATAAATGTTTGAATCGGAAGCCGGCGGCGAAAAAGAAGCCGGCCTTGACCTTATTATACCCCATTACGGGGAAAAAACAACTATATAATTCGGGATATTTTTTCCGAAAAAATAGAAAAAATTAATGCGCCGACAAGCCGAACCGCCTGCCGGCGGAAGGTGTCAGAAGTTCAGCTCCTCCGCAACGATATAGAGCGGACGCTGCTTAAGCTCATCGTACATGCGGTTCATGTATGCGCCCTGAATGCAGAGGAAGAGGAAAGTGAGTCCCTGAAGCAGAACAACGCCGTCAACTGCCCAAAGCCACGCGGGGAATTTGACTCCGCAGCAGGCAAGCACGATGAGCGCAATAAGACCGAGACCCGCAATGATGCTTGTGAACACGCCGAAACCGCCGCAAAGCGTCAGCGGACGATCACTGAAACCAATGATTCCGTCCATTGCAAGGCGAATCATTTTTTTGAGCGTGTACTTGGTTTTTCCCGCAAAGCGTTCGTTGCGGACAAATTCAATTGGGACGGCGTCAAAGCCCATCCAGCCGCTCATGCCGCGCAGGAAGCGGTTATGTTCACGCATTTTGAGGAACACATCCGCAACTTTGCGGTCGATAAGACGAAAATCACCGGTATCAAGCGGAATTGCGGTTGCACTCATTGACTTCAGCAGGCGGTAATATGCAGCAGCCGTGAGCTTTTTGAAGATAGTCTCTCCCTGCCTCTTGAGGCGTTTGCCGTATGCTATATCAGCACCGTTTTCCCATGCTTTGACCATTTGCTCGATAACTTCGGGCGGATCCTGCAAGTCAACGTCAATGATTATCAACGCATCACCTTTGGCAGCATCCATGCCGCAGGTTACGGCAAGCTGATGCCCGAAATTCCTGCTGAAGGAACGCACCTTGACCTGTGGACTGTTCTTTGCGATATTGCGCAGAATCTTCATTGAGCCGTCACGGCTGCCATCGTTTACATAAATGATTTCGTAAGGATAACCGATTTTTTTCATAACCGCATCCATACGGGAAAATGAGGTTTCAAGCACCTCTTCTTCGTTATAAACGGGTACAATAAGCGAAAGTGTTTTTTCCATAATTATTAACCGTTGCCCTTTATTCTTTGTTGTTGCAGCGCAAACCGCATTGCAATGATTCCGCAGCGGCGGATGCGCCGACATATTGCTGCCTCCGCAGACCGACCGTTCCGGCCGTGTCTTGGGAGATTATACAAATTATATCCTATTTTGCCGCAGATTTCAAGCAAAAAGGGAAAAATAAGTCCGTACGTTATATTCCGTCATCAATGCCCGGGCTGAACACCGACAGAAGCATCGAATTCAAGAGTAAAAGGTTTATCCGTCAGCGCTGTATCTGTCAATACTGTTGCAAAAAGCAGATTCTCCCCCGGCTCAAGCTTCAGCATGAATGAGCCGTCTGCCGACTGCATGCTGCCGGAAGCAATGAAGGCCTCGCTGCCGCCTTCCGTCGTGTCCGCGAAAATTATGTTCACAGCACAAAAAAGAGTTTCGGGGTAGCTGTTTATGACCATGCCGTCAACGAATGTGCCGTCGCCCTCCTCGAAAACGCGAAAGTTTATAAATCGGAGATATTGCTCAAAATGCTCCGTGTCGCGAATTTCTTTTCCAAGCGCATCATAATGCATTATGCCGCCAGTAGGCGCTGCATCGAAAGTCGATGCTGCATCAAAGGTTGATGCTGCATCGGCCGTCGGATATGTACCCGCTGTCGGCTCGGCGCTGTCGACCCGAAATCCGTGAGGCGGCAATGTCACATCGGGCATAATGCTTGAGTTTTTGTCATTGCAGCCCGCTGCCGAGAGCACTAAAGCCGCAAGCAGTCCCGCGGACAGGCGCAGTGCAAAACGCATACACCCGTCCGCAATATCGTTCTTTATTTTGAAGTGTTCAAACACAGTTTTACGCATTCGCGGGAAGCTTCCGATGTTCACGGATAAGCTTTTGACGCAAATCGTACAGCCCGTCCGAATAATCGACTTTGTAAACTTGCGGGTTCATCAAACGCTTGCTTTCCTCCCAGAGGGTGTCAAGCTCCTGCTTTGCATATGCCTGAATCTGTTGAATCGTCGGACAGTTGTAAACCTGTTTTCCGTCTATGAAGATGGGCACAAGCAGCTCACGCATTGTGTAATCCGTAAGTGTCATGCGTTTATAAGTTTGTTCGGGGTGGTAAATCGTGAGCGGTTTTGTCGTGTCGAACTTTTCATCGCGCAAAGCGATAAGATCGGCAATCGCCATATGATCTTTATCATACAGGCGATAAACGGTTTTAATGCCCGGGTTTGTGATCTTAACAGCATTTTCGGACAATTTGATTTTCGGATAAACGACGCCGTCAATAATTTCAGCAGACATTTTGTAAACGCCGCCGAGTGCGGGTTTGTCGTCTGAAGTTATGAGCTTTGTTCCGACACCCCAAGTGTTTATGCATGCTCCCTGCATTTTCAGGCTGTTGATAAGCGTCTCGTCCAAGTCGCCCGAAACACAGATTTTTGCATTTTCAAACCCGGCTTCATCAAGCATTTTTCTTGCTTTTTTGGTAAGGTAAGCAAGATCGCCCGAGTCAAGACGAATGCCCGCCGGCTCATAACCTCTGCTGCGAAGCTCGTTAAAAACTGTTATTGCATTAGGAACGCCGCTGCGCAGCGTGTCATATGTGTCAACAAGCAGCAGACAATTTCCCGGGAAAATATCCGCATAGGCGCGGAAAGCATCAAGCTCCGTCGGGAAGCTCATTACCCAGCTGTGTGCATGCGTGCCGAGGATGGGAATGTTGAAAAGCTGACCCGTGAGAACATTGCTTGTGCCGCAGCAGCCGCCGACAACGGCAGCACGTGCGCCGTAGTTCCCTGCATCCGGACCCTGTGCGCGGCGCAGACCGAATTCCATTACGGCATCACCCTTTGCGGCATAGCAGACGCGGCTTGCCTTTGTTGCGATAAGCGTTTGATGATTAACAAGGTTCAGCAACGCTGTTTCAACGAGCTGTGCCTCCATTATCGGTGCAATGACGCGAACGAGCGGTTCATACGGATAAACGAGGGTCCCCTCTTCCATTGCATAGATTTCACCCGTGAAATGCAGTCCGCGGAGTACGCTTAAAAACGATTCATCAAAAAGATTAAGCGAACGCAGGTAAGCAACATCGTTCTCCGAGAAATGCAGATCATTGATATATTCAACGATAGATTCCGTGCCCGCCATTACTGCATAGGAAGAATTTGCTTTTGTATCGCGGAAAAAAAGGTCAAAGACCGCTTTGTTGCCCGCCATGCCCTTTTTAAAATAGCCGTACATCATGGTCAGCTGATAAAGGTCCGTCATCATGGTCAGGTTGCGGCTGCTCATTATGCTCATTTGTGGTTGAATCCTTTCGGGGGTATTTATATGGTTAAAACTGTCGGAGATACACTGAATAATTCACTTTTCGGGAATCAATAAATCAGTTCTCGTCAGTGCTGTGTTTTTGATATTTTTTAAAAACATCATCAAGCGTTTTTTCGTCATCGATACCGACAAGGGTTTTTTCCTCCCCTTCGCCTGTTTCACGCAAAATTACGTATTCGAGTTCATCGCTGTCATCATCAATCGGAAGCAAAACATAGTAGTTTTCGCCGTTGTGTTCGATAATGTCCATAATATCAAACTCTATCTCATTTTCATCCTCATCGATAAGGATAATGCTGTTATAAAGCTGTTCTTCCAAATTCTGCTCTCCTGTGTTTGTATTTTACTCCGCGGCGACAAATTCCGCCTTATAATGCAGCAATATGCAGCGAGCAGCACAGAAAGCCGTTTAATCGGCACAATGCACTGCCGCTGCATATATCGTACGTTAAGTAAGCACTGTTCGGGCATCACACCCATAGCCGCGTGATTGCTGCCTGAATATGTGTTTTGTTATGCCTTGCCGTTGCAGCCGAGAACGTCAACGATCTTATGGCGAACCATCTCTTTGATGGCAGCGCGGGCGGGCTTGAGATACTGACGGGGATCGAAGTGAGAGGGGTACTCATCGAAGTATTTGCGGATGGTGCCGGTCATTGCAAGGCGGAGATCGCTGTCGATATTAATCTTGCAGACTGCCATGCTTGCCGCTTTGCGGAGCATATCCTCGGGGACACCGATTGCATCCGGCATGTTTCCACCGTGTTCGTTTATCATCTTGACAAATTCGGGAATGACCGAGCTTGCACCGTGCAGAACGATTGGGAAACCGGGAAGACGCTGCTCAACCTCTTCAAGGATATCGAACCGAAGCATGGGCTTTGTGCCGGGTTTGAATTTGTATGCGCCGTGGCTGGTGCCGATTGCGATTGCAAGGCTGTCAACACCGGTACGCTCAACAAATTCCTGAACCTGCGCGGGGTTGGTGTAGCTTGCATCCTCTGCGGAAACATTGACATCGTCCTCGACGCCCTCAAGCCTTCCGAGTTCGCCCTCAACAACAACGCCGTGATCGTGTGCATATTCAACGACCTGACGGGTGAGTTTGATGTTGTCCTCGAAGGAATGATGTGAACCGTCAATCATAACGGAGGTGAAACCGCCGTCGATGCAGCTCTTGCAAAGCTCGAACGTGTCGCCGTGGTCGAGGTGGACGCAGATGGGCAGCCCGGTGTCCTCAATGGCGGCTTCGATGAGCTTCATCAGATAAACATGCTTGGCGTAGTTGCGCGCGCCCGAGGAAACCTGCAGGATCAGCGGCGCGTTTTCCTCCATCGCCGCTTCGGTGATGCCCTGAATGATCTCCATATTGTTGACGTTGAACGCGCCGATGGCGTAGCCGCCCTCATACGCTTTTTTGAACATTTCCGTGGATGTGACAAGTGGCATGACAAATATCTCCTTTTGATGATTTTGTTCCAGACGCTTCTATTTTATCAGCATTTTCCGCTTCTGTCAATAGCTTTGCCGCAAGGGGCGAGATAATTTTACAAAAGGAGTTGATTTTTGCAATCGGTTGTGGTATATTTAAGATGCAGTTTTTCGGATGTAAAAAAGGCGGCCGCGCCCTGCCCGCGTTTCGGGCGGACGGCGGCACGCGCAGAAAGGATTGGATTCAAATGAGTCAGTTAAAAGGCGCCTGCATCATCGGTCAGTCGGGCGGCCCGACTGCCGTCATCAACTCCAGTCTGGCGGGCGTCTATGAGACCGCCAAGGCTTGCGGCGCACCCCATGTCTACGGGATGCAGTACGGCATCGAGGGCGTGCTTGAGGGCAAGCTCATCGATCTGGACACCGTGCTGGGCGACAAAATGGACATTGAGCTGCTCAAGCGCACGCCGTCCAGCTTTCTGGGCAGCTGCCGCCACAAGCTGCCCGACCCCTCCGTTGACGAGAAGCCGTTTGTGCAACTGTTTGAGCTGTTCCGGCAGAACGACATCGGCGCGGTGTTTTACATCGGCGGCAACGACTCGATGGACACGATCTCCAAGCTGAGCGCCTACGGCAAGACCGTCAACAGCGAGATCCGCTTTATCGGCGTGCCCAAGACCATTGACAATGACCTGATGCTGACCGACCACACCCCCGGCTACGGCAGCGCGGCGAAGTACATCGCCACGATCCTGAAGGAGGTCATCTGCGATTCCAGCGTCTACGACCTGCGCAGCGTGACGGTGGCCGAGATCATGGGCCGCCACACCGGCTGGCTGGCTGCTGCCGCCAGTCTGGCTGCCGGTCCGGACTGCAACGGTCCAGACCTGATCCTGCTGCCCGAGTGCCCCTTTGACGAGGAGGCGTTCCTCAAGCGCGTGGCCGAGCTGGAAAAAGAGCGCCACAATGTTATTATCGCGGTCAGCGAGGGCGTCAAGAACAAGGACGGCGTTTTCCTGTGCGACCTGGTCTCCACGGCAGGTCAGCTGGATGCCTTCGGCCACAAGGCCATCCTGAGCGGCACGAGCCGCTATCTGGCGGACCTGATCCGCGTCCGCTTGGGCTGCAAGACCCGCGCTATCGAGTTTTCTACGCTGCAGCGCTGTGCCAGCCATCTGGCCAGCCGCACCGACGTGACCGAGGCCTACCAGGTCGGCGGCGCAGCGGTGGAGGCCGCCATGCGCGGCGAGACCGCCAAGATGGCCGCCATCAAGCGCCTGAGCGACCAGCCCTACCGCGTAGAGACCGAGATGGTCGATGTGACGAAGGTCGCGAACTTTGAGAAGAAGGTCCCCGCCGACTGGATCACCGAGGACGGGATGCACGTCAACGAAAAGTTCGAGCGCTACGCCCGCCCGCTCATCCAGGCCGAGCTGTCGCCGATCTACATCAACGGCGTGCCGCGGCACATTCATCTGTAATTCTGTAAAAATAAAAACGGAGCACCGTATGAAAATACGGCGCTCCGTTTTTTGCTGCTGTAGGGGTCGGCGTCCTCGACGACCCGGGAGCTGTGCGGCTGCCGCACGGTTGCGGCGGCATGAGGGCATGCCGCCCTACGCACTACTTTTCAACAGGATGTAGGGCGGGGTGCCCTCACCCCGCCGGGACCTTGCCATTGCAACCCATTTACGGGCAATCGCAGTACACTCGCCCCTCATCCGCCCTCGGGCGGGGCCTCGGGCACCTTCAGTCTCCGCGCTAAAAGCCGCCTCTCCGGCGGTTGCGCTCCGACACGCGCCTGCGGGCGCAGCCCCAAGAGGGAAGACTCTATACTCTATTACATTTTTAAACAGGTGATCCAATGAATATCCTAGCTGTAGATACCGCGGGCAAGACGGCGGCGGTGGCGGTGCTGCGGTTCGTGGTGGCCGATAATGACCGGCTGGCCGCCGGCGCTTTGTACCCCAAGTGGGCAGCGGGAGCGCACAGCATGGGCGACATCTACACCGCCCGCGGGCAGGTGTGGGAATGCATTCAGGGCTACGACAATGCCGTCTACCCGGATATCGTGCCGGGCGGCACGGCGTGGGGCACATTCCACCGCCCGCTGCACGCCACAAGCCCAGACACGGCAAGACCGTGGGTGCAGCCGACTGGAGCGCATGATATCTACAAGGCGGGCGAATACATGACGCTGGGCGAGACGCTCTACAAGTGCCTGCAAGATACGGCGCACAGCCCGACGGAATACGCCAACGCATGGGAGGCGGTCGTATGACGGAAGCCATCATCGTGGCGGCGCTGGGGCTTGTGGGCACGCTGGTTGGCAGCTACCTTGCCAACCGCAAGAGTACCGCCCTGATCGCCTACCGGTTGGAGCAGCTGGAGCAGAAGGTCAGCAAGCACAACAATCTGGTGGAGCGCACCTACGCACTGGAGGAGAGCGTGGCGCTGATGGACGAGCGGGTGCGGGTGGCCAAACAACGCAACGCCGATCTGG
>ERZ779890.632-NODE-632-length-38316-cov-3.765558_pt1 | contig 38316 bp, 31 predicted proteins | sample MGYA00511553_ERZ779890 | MGnify/ENA primary metagenome ERZ779890 (study PRJEB29588, sample SAMEA2152064) | human gut metagenome | biome: human gut; feature: human-associated habitat; material: faeces | place: Denmark | collected 2008/2010 ... | reverse complement strand
CCGCCGTTAATGGCTACTGTGGCAACCGGGATGCCGGAGGGCATCTGAACGATGGAATACAGAGAATCTCTGCCTCCCAGGGAAGTGGTGTGCATCGGGATTCCGATGACGGGCATAGGGAAAATAGCGGCACACATGCCGGGCAGATGCGCTGCCATACCGGCTCCGGCGATGATCACCTTGAAGCCTTTTTCCTCCGCACTTTTTGCATACTCAAAAAACACATCCGGCTCTCTGTGAGCACTGATCACGGTCATCTCATAAGGGATGCCCAGTTCTTCCAGAATGTCTGCGGCTTTCGCCATCACAGGCATATCGGAATCACTACCCATTACAATGCCAACCTTAGGGCAATTCTCTGTATTTGCCATAATGTCCTCCTCATGTATCGGTTGCACCGATTTTATCCATATATATTTTATCTTACTAAAATCTTTTCAATGATGCAATGGTTTTATGAAATCTTATGATAACTATTCAGAGCCATGCAAAATTGCTTTCTGCAAATGCTTGCTGAATAGTTTTAATCCAACTCCCGCAGCGGCTCATTCAGTTCTTCCGTTCCGTGAAGGACAAATCTGCCGTTCGCAATAATGGGGATCCGCCCGCCGTCCTTTTTCACTGCGGTCAGCTCTGCCAGTTCATCGTAAGGAATGGTAATGTCCGTATGGCAGTTAAAATAAGCCTTGGAAGGGTTCACACTGCGAAGGGCGGCCACCTCATTGTCTCTGGCCACGATCTCTTTACCGTCGGGATTGTATACCTTCACCTCTTCCGCATGGGAATAGCAGGTATCGCCCACTGCAAAATGCGGTCCCATCTTCTCCGCAATCAGGATCGGCATCCTGGCTTCCACGCCCAGACGCTTTGCCGCCACATAAGCCGTAGTGTTTGTGCCGATGGCAAATTCTCCCAGCGGCAGTGTCTTATGGCGGAACAGGATATTTTCCTTAATGAATGCCCTGTTCTCTTCCTCCGTGGCAAAATTAGCACAGTTGTAGTTTTTAATCCTGCCGTTTTCGAAGGTGATCTCCAGATTCTTATATTCCAAGCCGTTCAGGAACACTTTTGTCACATGCAGCACACCGTTTGTGCCTTCCAGCACCGGAGAGGTAAATACTTCTCCCACGGGAATATTCACGTCTGCCACGCAGTTTTCAAAAATAGTTTCTTTGGCAGGATCTTTGAGCTTCCACAGATTCACTGTGATATCCGTGTGATTACCGTTACAGCCCTTCACCTCACAATGGTCTGCCTGATCCAGCGCATCGATGATGGTCTGCTGGATCCTCTGATATTTTTTATAATCCAGGGTGTTGATCCGAATAGTCTCCCGGAAAAGTTCTTCAAAGCAGTCCCCTACCTCCGGGATGGGGAACGCAATAATCGTAAAGCTGCGCTCTTCCTCAATAATATACTGTCTCTGCAGCTGTCCCATCTGGGTGCGGTGCTCCACCATAAGAGCGCTCTGCTCATCCGTCATTTTCACCGCTTCCGGCTTGTTCACCGGTGCGAAATCTTTCTCACCGAAGGTCTCCACCACGGCCGGGCCCGCATAGCCTCTGGCCTCTGTCTTATATTTTTCAAAAGCGGTATGCATGACTTCCAGTTTCCGGCTGCAATACATTTTATCCAGGAACAGTGCCTTGTCATCCTTGTGATCGAACTCATACTGTCTGTTGGGGCTGACACTGTAGAAGCCGTTTTTATAAATGGAGGGATTATATAAAATACTGGCAGCTGCACGGTAGATCACAGGCTGCAATCCCATTTTGTCAAAATTCTCCAGAGCTCTCCGCATCATGCGTTCGAAGCCCAGCTGATAACGGACATCCACCGCAGCTTTTTTCGACAGATCCTTGCCGGTCACTTCAAAACCGATGCGGTACCCCTCGGTATAAGTGTCTGCCATGGTATTTATGGTCTCTTCCGGCAGGGAATTCAGGAATTTCGCCATTGCCAGTTCATTTTCCCCCACGTATTCTCCATAGGCATAGAGATAACGCAGATCGGTCAGTTCCGCCCTTCGGATAATGTCTGCCGCAAAATTATTCCCCGGGCATACCAGTTCCCGTACCCGTGCTTCCGCCGCCACATCCGCGTAATCGCTGACGAACCAGTAAAGGATCTCACGGATGGACGCATAAGACGGAAGTCTGCGATTCTCCTGCTCCTCATATACAAATGCCGCATATACCTCAGAAAACAGTTCCATACGGATCACCAGTTCGTCCAGTCTTCCCTCATAGGTAAAACCGATCAGGCTCCGCATTTCCGTATAAAGGAAGGCGGCCAGTGCGCCGAATTCTTCTCCCAGACACTTTACAGCTACCGCAGGATTAGCAAAGCTGTTTTCATAATTTTCCGGTAAAATATCTTCATACAGGGCATGGTTACGCTGTTTCAGCTCTTCCAAAGTGGCAGTGTTCTGTTTTCCCTGCTCCAGGAACTGTCTGGTATCCTCGATCAGTAGCAAAAATTTTGCTACCGCTGTAAAATATTCTTTCCAGTGCTGCAGGCTTTCTTCCTGCCAGTCCTCCCCGGGGATCTCCCGGATCCGGTCTAAGGCCAGTTCCAGACGTTCCAGTAATAATTCTCTTTCTTCCATAGATCTGATTGCTCCTTCTATCTAAATAACTGCTGTGTGATCCAATGCTTCTGTTCCAGAATATCCGTTACAGACGGCTTCCCAGATACAGCAAAAAGCTGACACCTCCAAGGGCAACAACATTTAATATTGTTCCCAGCACGGGAAAGATACGATAGATATCTTTTTCCCGAAGGGTCAGTATTCCCAGGATCAGTCCGATCAGGGAATAGATGGTGGCCAACACACCGGTAACACCGTATCCACCGTGCATCACGCCGCCCTGACTGTAGGACAGATACGTCACGATCCCCAGGGACACCAGACTGATGCCCCCCAGGATGGTCGACATGATCGCCCTGTTGGAATGTTTTTTATTCGTAAAAATGTAGTTCTTTTTCCGCATACTATTTTCAAGCCTTTCAGTAACCTGCAATCCCCCATGGAACCCGAAAAGGGCACTTCCGGTATGGAAATGCCCAATTTTCACGCCCTGACGGCGTTTTCCTTCTCATTTGTAATCAGAACAGAATACGTGATTTGCCGGAGACCAGCTTGCCGCCACTGATGATCAGCAACACACCTGCCGCGATTCCGACTACCAGGGAAATGACTCCCAGTACAATATTCAGAGCACCTGCTCCACGCATGATCTTATAGATTTTCTCTTCCATGGAATCCTCCTGTCTTCTATCCAAAACTTTCGAAGCCGTCTGCTTAAGCACCGTATACAGCATAATATTCGTCGATTGCCTTCTTCAGAGTATCATCAATGTATACCTGTCCCTTGTAAGGCTTGTTGTACAGATGATCGATGACATCCTGCATGGTTACGATGGCATGTGCATCGAAGCCGTACTTTTCCTTGATCTCTTCCAGTGCACTGACTTTGCCGCCCAGTCCCTTCTCCATACGGTTCAGGGATACCATCAGACCAACGATCTCTACGTTGGCAGCTCCTCTTACCTTGGGAACCGTCTCTTCCATAGACTTACCGGAAGTGGTAACGTCCTCAATCATGATAACTCTGTCGCCGTCTTTTAAGGAACTTCCCAGGAAGCTTCCCTTGTCTGCGCCGTGATCCTTCTCTTCCTTACGGTCAGAACAGTAACGAACCTCTTTGCCGTATAATTTGCTGTAAGCCACTGCGGTTACAACACTGATGGGAATTCCCTTATATGCCGGTCCGAACAATACATCGAAATCATCACCATACGTATCATGAATTGCTTTCGCATAGCTCTCGCCCAGCTTCATCAGCTGAGAACCGGTGACATACGCACCTGCGTTCATGAAGAAAGGAGACTTTCTACCGCTCTTTAAGGTAAACTCGCCAAACTTCAACGCCTGACAATCCACCATGAATTCAATAAATTCCTGCTTGTACTGTTCCATTGTATCTAAAAACCTCCGTGATTCTCGTATCTTTGTCAATTCTGTCCTTTATCATACCATACTTTTTTTTAACATTCAATGAGTTTCCTTGAGAAGAAAAAAGGCAGTCCATCGACTGCCTAATAGGTATCTCCCTGTAAAGGTCGGATATTCACTTCCTCCAGTACTGCCTGTGGGGACAGACGGAAGATCAGGGTGATGACTTTTCCGAGGTCGGAGGTCTCTAAAAGTGACCTGTCCTCTTCGGAGGATTTCTTTCTGGTCTCGGTAAAGGTGCCGCCGGGATTGATGAGGGATACACCGATCCCCATAGGCTTGCATTCCTCCCGGAGGGCATAGGCATAGGACCGGAGCGCCCATTTGGAAATGCCGTAGATGCCGCCCCTGTCTCTGCGGATTCCCGAAGTGGAACCGATGAGTACGATGCGGCTGCCCGGTGCCAGCAGCGGAAGAAATTCCTTCACCAGACGGTAATATGCCGTCACGTTGCTGTCAAGCATTGCCTGCAGTTCCTCCGGCTCCGGCTGTACTACGGATGTCTTCGTGGCCGGATTGGGAAATACCGCCGCACACAGGATCAGTCCATCCACGTTATCTCCGAATCCCACTATTTTACCGTTCTTCACTGCATCCACCAGTCCAGTGGTTTCCTCTGCCTTACCGGCATTACAGGAATAGGTAACTGCTCCTGCCAGTTCTTTTCCGGTTTCTTCCAAAGTCTTCGGATTTCTGCCGACAATCAGTACCTTATGTCCATCCTGTAACAGTTCCCTTGCAGCCGCTTTGCCGATGCCGCGGCTGCCGCCAATGATCACAATATTCATGCGCCGTTCTCCTTCTTCCTAGTATCTTCCGAGAATCGTATCCTTTACGTCCCATCTCTGAGGAGGGTAAGGGGTCTGGTCACCGTATCCTACATCCACATAGGTCACCAGGCGGATATAATCCGGCAGATTGAAGCGTTTCCGCAGTCTGTCACAAAATTCTTCTCCGGGGAAAGTCAGCCAGACACCTTCCAGTCCTACGGCGTGGGCTGCCAGAACGATATTCTGTCCTGCGGCTCCGGCATCCAGCAGCTGGTTTCTCACCGGGGTAAAGGAGTTGGCTCTGTAGCATCTCATATCCTGTAAGATCACCAGATGCACCGGACCTCCCGGCACGTCACTGCCGCGGAACAGTCCCGGCTCGTTTTTCTCCCGTACCACCACATAGCGGATGGACTGTACATTACAGCCGTGAGCAGCCCAAAGCCCCGCTTCCAGGATCTTATCGATCAGTTCATCCGGTACTTCCTTGTCTTTGAATTCCCGGACGCTTCTGCGTTCCTTGACAATCGTGAAAAAGTCTTTCTCCATCTGTTCCGTCACCGGCGTAGGTTTGTAAGGTGTCAGATCCACGTCTTCCCCCTTTACCAGTTTCTCCGCCGCATCGATCAGGAAAGAGGCATACCGATATTCCGGCAGATTTTTTCCCAATCCTCTTTTCTCCCACAGTTCCAGCAGATGCTTCGTATAATCTGCCTGGTTGGGTTTTAATTTCTGGTGGCGATATGCGGTGGCATATACCTGGATCTCCAGGGTATGATGGGAACGTTCTCTCACTCTTGCCCGGAATTCTGTCTCATCCATGGCTAAAAGCTGCTCGTCTGTCAGACGCATATTGTTATTCCAGATCTCAAGTACTTCATCTCTGGAAAGGTAATCCATACTGGTGTCACGAAACATACTGCTGCCTCCTTATTCTCTGTATTCTCCGCCTATAAGTTGCCCCAATAGTTGTTGGGAATATCCTGTCCACCGCTGTTGATGTCTTTTGCGATTTCTGCTGCAATTTTTAAAAGCAGAGGATCATTACGCCCCCTCTTCTGCTCCAGAGGAATCTCGTAGATTTTCTGAATGGTACTGGGTCTTGGACTTAACAATACCACTCTGTCTGCCAGGAACACCGCCTCATTTATATCGTGTGTGACGAATAATACGGTCTTGTTCTCTGCCTGTCTGATATTGATCAGTTCCTCCTGCAGAGTGCATTTGGTCAGATGATCCACGGCACTGAAGGGCTCATCCATGAGGATGACCTTGGGATTCATGGCAAGGGTTCTGGCGATGCCGGCTCTCTGCCGCATACCGCCGGACAGCTGTGCCGGATATTTGTTCTCAAAACCGTTCAGGCTGACCATGGAGATATAACGCCTTAACCGTTCTTCTCTCTCTTCCCTGGGTACTCCGGCGATCTCCAGTCCGAATGCCACATTTTTCCGTACGGTTCTCCAGGGAAACAGGGAGGCATCCTGGAATACCACGCCAATATCTCTGCTGGTACCGTGTACCGGCTGTCCATCCAGCAATACTTCGCCGCTTGTAGCATCCAGCAGGCCCGCCACGATCTCTAACAGGGTACTCTTACCGCATCCGCTGGGACCTACGATGCAGACGAATTCACCTTCTGCCACATCAAGATTGATGTCATGCAGTGCCTGTACTTCGTTTCCATCCTGATCGATATAGGTTTTGTTGATATTTTTAATGGATATTGCGGGCATTTCCATTACCTCCGTTTCCTGTGTCTCTTATTTTCAGAGCATTCTCAATTATTTTGCTTCCGGGTCGGTCATTCCCAGGGTATCTGCAGCTACCTGCGCGAATTCGTTGGTGTAGGTTCCTTCGTAGCTGACATTTTCATCTACCCAGCCGTACTCCTTCAGATATTCAAAGGTGGTAGCCAGACGATCTTCGGGGATTACCGGATAATCCAGCCATACATCGATTTCCGACTCGATGGCCTTTCTCATAACCTCTTCGGAAGTATTCATCTCTTTTGCTGCCCATGCAACAAATTCGTCGAAATAGTCATTCTTAACTTCTTCATGTACCTGATAATAAGCGGTCAGGAAGCGCTGCAGCTTCTCCGGCTCATTTTCAATAAAGCTGTTGCTTGCGATGATCGTTCCGGTATAGTAGTCGGGGATGTAGTCCCAGGCTCTTCCCAGGATATGTCCGGTGCCGTCTGCCTCAGCCAGTGCCGCATACGGGTTGTGAATGATCGTAGCGTCCACTTCGCCGGAAGTCAGGGATGCATAAGCGGTCTGGTATACGCCGTTGGCGATCAGATCCACGTTATCCGTGCTGACACCGTTCTTCTCCAACATCTTCAATACGGAAAGTCTCATTCCGCCGGAAGCTCCTGCGGTACCGACTTTTTTGCCTTCCAGATCGGAGAAGTCCTGTATATCATTGTTTGCCACCAGCCAGTAGCATCCGGAGTATCTCCACATATTTCCTACCAGCTTGGCAGGCACACCGTTGTAGATACCGGGGATATAAGAACTGGGATCTCCGTCTGCCACATCGATCTCTCCTCTGGTGATCAGGGACATTACTGTGGAGTTGGTATCGGCGCTGGCCTCTACGTTTTCGAACTCAATACCAAGTTCTTTATACAGACCCTTTTCAATGGCAAAACGGTTCACCGCACCGGTCATTCCGGTAGCGAAGCAGGAACGGATCACGATGGTGTCTCCGGATTCCTCTCCTGCGGTAGTTGCACTTGCTGTCTGGCTTCCCTCATTCTGTGCGGCTCCGGTTGCTGCATTGTTGCCGGTTGCTGCACTGCTGCCGCAGCCTGCCAGTACTCCGGTTGCCAGTGCCACAGTCAGTAATACGCTGAATACTTTCTTTTTCATAACATTTTCCTCCTCGTCTATTGAAAAAATTTATTTGCTTATACATGTCTCCATCGATAGCTGATGGCATATTCGATGGCATCGATCAGTTTTACCGCACCTACAGATAATAAGGTGATCAGGATGATCAGGAAGAACATCCTCGGGGTGTTCAACAAGTTCTGGGATTCTGTCAGCAGATAGCCGAGTCCCGCTCTCGCCGACTGCATTTCCGAGAACAGGACACCGGTCAGTGCCGTTGCCGCTGCCAGCTTCAATCCATTAAAGATGGAAGGGAGTGCCGCCGGAATGATGACCAGAAATACGGTCTGGAAACGATTGGCTTTGAATACTTTTGCGACCTTCAGATACTCCTTTTTACACTCCTTGGCTCCGGTCACTGTGTTATACAGAATTGTAAATACCGAGAACAAAAATACCAGAAACGCCTTGGACTGAAAGCCGATGCCAAACCACAGGATCAACAGCGGCAGGATTGCTACTTTCGGAACTGCCATGATTGCCGAACAGAATACATTCATGTACTTCTCCGATACCGGAAACAGTGTCCACAACAGACCTACCGCAATACCGACTACCACTGCGGACAGGTAACCTGCCAGTGCCTCTTGGATCGTCAGCAATAAGTGGGGCCATAAGGTTCCGTCTGTAATGATCTTAATGCCCTCTTCCACGATGGAAGTCGGGGACGCCACGAAGATCGTAAGCACCCTGCCGGAATCTACTGCCCATTGCATCCACAGAAGCAGTGCCGCCACGGTGAGCAGCTGTGCCAGATTCACCCAGGTAAAACGTTTCTTATTCTTAGTTTTCTTCTTTTTTTCCATAAGTGTATTCTCCTCGCTTCACCTTATCGCTTTCAAAGTACTCTCTCTTACAACAGGTACCTTCCAGGATGACATTCTGTGTGATCCTGTGGGAGAGACATTTGGAAAAGTTCTCAATGGTAGTAGTGTCGATCACGTCACAGTAAAACGGTGCGATCTCTCGGAACCAGGGATATTTGTCAAAATAAGTTCTCCACACTTCCGCATAGGGACAATGATCTTCTCCCCACTCCGGGATCCATCCGGTGAAGGGAAGGTCGATAACACTCATAAAGTCTTCTACGGAATCTGCCTTCAGGCCTTGCGCCAGTGCCTTTTCCCGCAGCTGATCCGACCGGTCCACTGCCAGTTCGAATACGGTCTGTCTCACGATATCTTTGGTCTTCTCCAGTCCGAACTGGTCATATAATACTTTGCTGAAATGGAAGAACTGCATGGCGAACTGTCTTGCGGCCTTTCTCACTTCACTTACCAACAGTTCTCTGGGAACCGTTCCTTCTATTTTATAATCTGCTTTACTCAATGTCCGCTTCCTCCACCTTATTAAAGCTGTCCATAAAAGCTATGTATTCCTGTTTATCAGCGAATCTCGGATGATATTCCTGTTTGGTCCGCTTCGTCACTTCCGCGCCGTCCTTCAACATTCGGTAAGCACTCAGGGCAAATATTTTTGCGGTCAACACATAAGCTTCTTCCTCATCCACGATATCGAAATCCACCTGGTGCAGACCACCTACAGCACCGCCGGTATTGAAAGTGATCACAGGAAGCAGATGCTGTACATCTCCCACATCTGTGGATCCTCCGCTGTGTTCCTCCGGCCTGACCTCGTATACCGTTTTTTCTCCTGCCAGTGCTTTCACCGCATCGGCCATCTCTTCCGGTGCCGACTGCCAGAGAGAAGGAAGATAGCCCGGCATAGTCTCGATACGATACCCTGCTCCCATGGCAAGTGCTCCTGCCTTGAAGGAACGATCTGTCTTGACGGATGCATCTGCGAAAGCCTCCAGGGTCTTGCCTCTTACCAGTGTCTCCAGCACCGCTTCGTTGGGAACTACATTGACCAGATCTCCGCCCTTGGTCAGGATCGGATGAACCCTCACGCAATCCTCATCCCGGAAGGTCTCACGGTTCAGTGCCAGTGCCTGTAACCCCAGGCTTGCTGCCGATAAGGCGTTGACACCTTTTTCCGGACATCCCGCCGCATGGGCTGCTTTTCCTTTGATACGGATCACCTTGGATACAAAACCATTGCCGCTGTTGCTTCCCAGCCGGATTCCCTCTAAGGAAATATGATGCGCCAGTGCCACATCCACATCATCGAAAGCACCGATGCGGATCAGTTCACATTTTCCACCACCGTAAGCAATCTTGCCATCAGTGATCAGCTGATTCTTGAATTCGATCTCACCGTACTCTTCCGCCGGTGTGGCGAAGAAGATCACCTGTCCATCCAGCTTCTGTGCCACCTCTGCATCCGTAAGTGCCAGCGCCGCTCCGATGACTCCTGCCAGTTGTGCGTGATGTCCACAGCAGTGAGCTGCCTGTGTCTCCTGATTTGCATGTGCATGCTGCGGAATCCTCAGGGCATCCAGTTCTCCGATCAATGCCAGGGATGCATTTCCGGCCTTTTCTTTATTTAAATAGGCTTTTGCTCCGGTGATGGCCAGATCTGTCTGTACCGGCAGCTGTAAGCTCTTCATAAAATCCACGAACTTTTTCGAAGTGCGGAATTCCTTGTAGCCCAGCTCTGCATGATCGTAAATATCTCTTGCGAACTCTACGATGGTCTCCCGGTTGTCATCTATGATCTTAAGGATTCTCTGTTCTGTCGTATCAAAGGTTGCTGCCACGGTGTCATCCTCCTCGTCTTTTATATCCTAGTAAATCTATATGTTTTCTATGTTTTAGATGATATTACCTTATATTTCCTAGTTTGTCAATAGGGTTAGTATGTATTTATATAAAAAAGTTAGGTAACAGTTCAGCCATGAACATATTTGCCCGCAAAATCATGCAAGCATGATCTCTGTGCCCAGATATGTTCATGGCTGAACTGTTACCTATATTTACTTACTTATTTACTCTCTATTCTTCAATACTTCCGCAGGCACCAGCTTGTTCAGTCTGCCCACCAGCAGGAAGTTGATCACCAGATAGCAGATCAGGATGCCTCCGTAGATCATGCCGTACAACTGCGGCGGGAACTGTAAATCCATTCCGATGGCCACATTGGAAATAAAATACGGGAAGATCAGATCCATGGACCATTTTGCCAACGGTACTCCCAACAATGCTCCCAACATTATAATATAGAAGTTCCCGTCCAGATACAGTCTGCGGATCTCTCCCTTTCGGTAGCCGAGTACTTTCATCAGGGAAATGGAGAATGCAGAACGGTCGATCATGACCTTCATCATCAGATACATGACGATCATGAAGATCAGTGCGGAGATGGCCGCCAGCATGCTGACCATAGGTCCCATCATATCCGTAAATATCTGAGAGCTTTCCTCCACGTTTTCTCTGGATACCGTAGAATACAGTCTGCCGTTGTCGATGTCCAGTGCATGATCGGCGAATACTACATTATAATAGTCGTCTTCCTGATCGAACAGTTCCTGCATGGCATCCCGGTCTAAAAATACATAAACACCGGAGGCAAAATGAACGATATCTTTGACAGTAAACGCATAATCTCTCTCGTTCACTTCATCGGAAAGCACTAGTTTGTCACCGACCTTCACGCCAAATTTCTGTGCTGCGGCGCTGGAGATCACGATCTCATTTTTCTTATTGCTGGTCTCCACCGGAAAATATGGATTATCCTTATCGATTCCCAGTACCGTCACATCCAGATTATAACCGTAAGCCTCTTTTTTCAGACTCTCCACATAAGCCGGAGTACCATCCTCCGGCACATCCTCCGTGGGATATTTGTAAGTATACATATAAGCATAGGTCGTCTCATCCAGGCAGGCGTCTCCAAAGTTCTTACACAGAACATAGCAGTCTGCAGAGATCAAAAGTACCAGCAGGCAGATAAACATACCGATCACCACCGCCACGGCAGAACGCATCTCCCGAAGGAGCTGACGGACCTGGAATCTGTGAAGGAACTTCATATTTCCCAGATTTACATCTTGTATCTTCCCGGCCCTGCCTGCGGTCTGTTCATTTCGAAGCAGAGACAGTGCCGTGCGCTTCAACTTCTTGCTGATCACCAGACAGTTTACCAATGCGGCCGTCACCGGCGGCATGACCAGACTGTAGACCAGCAGATAGGCCGGAGTCACGATTTCCATGGGTGGCAGGGAAAAATACACGATACTGTCCTGCATCTGCCAGCCGGTACCATACTTCGAAAAGCCCAGGACACAGCCGACCGCACCTCCTAAGAAGGAGATCATCATGGGATTGAGCAGATAATGGAACAAAAGCTGCCCTCGCGTCACACCCAAAGCGTACAGCGCACCGATGACGCTGCTCTCTTTTTCAATATTATGTACCACAAATACGGAGATCACGTAAGTGAACATGACCATCAGGATAATACCGGATACCATACCGGCATATTTATTGATGATCACATCCCCGCTGGCGGCATCGATTCTGAGATTATCCCCTGCCACCAAAAACTGTGTCAGATTGTCGATATCGAAAATAAAATACTCATCGATCATATCATTGGCTTCATCCTGCAGTTCCTGCACACCGTCCCGCAGTTCCCTGCTGCCATCCGCAATCTCATCCACGGCATCCGTATAATCGATGATTCCTTCCCGGAAATCCTCCAGATCCTCCAAAGTATCCTTCGCGTCCTTCAAGGAATCCCGCAGCCTGGCATCCACACTGCTGCCCTCTGCCATCAGCTGGTCCAGCTCTTCCTTATAATTGTCGGCAGTCAGTTCTACCTGAATATCACTTTCTTCCAGCTGTGCCTCCACCATATCCATCAGTGCATCCACCACGGCATCTGTGCCGTCTACCAGAGGCTCACTGGCGGTATAAAGCACGCTCAGTCCCTGGAACAGCTCCTGGGATCCTCCGGCTGCTTCTCCGACACCGGCGGTATAGGCTTTCACCCCATCCCGAAACTGTGCCACGGTGTCCAGCTGACTTTTCACTGCAGACAGCTGCCCCGCTGCCTGGGATGCCCCCATCTGTGTAAAGACAGTTGCCAGCTGATCCAGCTGCTCTCCGTAACCGCCAGCCGTCAGTCCCGGAAAGCTGATCCCGTATGCCGCATAAGGTTCCAACTCTGCCTGGAGCTGTTCATTCACCATGCCCAAAATGGCATTAAAAATAGCATCAGCTCCCTGATTCAACGCAGCACTGTTTTCCGTGATCTGACTCATACCGCCCACCAGTGCTCCGCCGCCGGCAGAAGCTGCATTAACTCCGTCCGTGTAGGATTTCACACCATACCGGAACTCCTGCAGATCTTCCAGAGACTTTTTCGCGTCCTGCAGGTTCTGCCGCAGGGATGCAGTGTAGGCATGAGGATTAGCGATCATGGCATTCAGCTGTTGTTCATAATTTCCTGAAGTCAGTGTCACTTCCACTCCGACATCCTTCAGGCTGTCATTCACCTGTTCCAGCATGGCATCAAACAACTCATCCGCCGCATCCGTCAGTTCTGTATTATGATCCGCCAGTTCATCCACACCGTCCACCAGCTCATCCACGCCATCCAGAAGTTCCTGGATACCATCCTGAATATCGTTCTTCGTCTCTTCCGCATCTGCCAGCATTTCCAGAAAATAAGTATCCGTCACCTTACTGCGGTCCAGTTCGAAGGATTGTAACAGTTCCTTCAGTTCCTGATCCGTCATGGTATCATTCAGCAGATAGGTGTAAGTATAATCCTCCGTCCGGAAATTCTGTCCGCCTGCTTTCAGAGCTTCATAATCCTCTGCCGTGACAAATCCGAAGCCAAACAGATTGCTGTCTACAGTGGTATCTGACGTTTTCTCAAAAGCAGCATCGTAATCCGGCGTGCTGCCGATTCCGGCAACGGTGAACTCTTTTCCCCCAACGATAAAGATATCTCCTAATTGCAGCTCATGTTTTTCCGCATAATGCTGTTCCAACAGGATCTCTCCCTGTGCCGGAATTTCCTCCCCTTCTGCTGGAACGAACAGATCTACCGATTCTCTTGCCTGATAGACACGAAACGTGGACTGTCCCAGATGAAAATCCAGGGAAAAATCCCTCTGCAGTGTCACACCTTTTTCCGTGATCTGTGCGGTCTCTTTTTCGGTCAGCGGAACAAAAACGCCAAACTGTCCGTCCTCTCTGTGATGGACACGTCCGCTCTCCTTCGTCCCCTGCATAATAGTCTCGGCAGCTCCCACAATAGCCACCACCATATACATGACCAGTGCCACCAGGAAAAACAGTGCCAGATACCGAAGCAGGTTTTCCCGGATATCCCGAAGTACTCGTTTGCTTAATATCCTCTGCATCCTACAAATCCTCCAGTTCTGCCGCAGGAACACGTTTCTCGTTCCGATAGTTCTTGCTGATCTGTCCGTCCTTGATCATAATGACCTGATGTACCATGTTTTTAATGGAATTATTATGCGTAACAATAAGCATCGTAGTGCCATACTGTCTGTTGATATCCTCCAGCAGTATCAGGATGTCCCGGGAAGTCCTGGAATCCAGCGCACCCGTAGGCTCATCGCATAACAGAAGGCTCGGATTCTTGATTAAGGCTCTGGCGATGGCACAGCGTTGCTGTTGTCCGCCGGAAAGTTGTGCCGGGAACTTGTTCTGATGTTCCGTCAGTCCCAGTACCTGCAGCAGTTCCTCCATATTCAAAGGATTCTTCGTCAGATACTGGCAAACCTGGATATTTTCCTTCACCGTCAGATTCGGCACCAGATATAAAACTGGAAAATAAAACCCAGCTTCTCCCGACGGTAATTGGAAAGTGCTTTACTGTTAAGCCCCGCCACCTCCTGTCCATCCACTACGATGGAACCGGAATCCACGGTATCCAGTCCTCCGATGCAGTTGAGCAGCGTGGATTTGCCGGAACCGCTGGTGCCCTGGATGACACACATTTCACCTTGTTCCACTCCTGCGGTGATTCCCTTTAATACCTGTACATAACCGCCGCCTTCTCCATAGCTCTTCTTCAGATCCTTCACTTCCAGATACATATCCTGCCTCCTCATCACTAATGATAATGATTTTCATTAACATAACACTGTTATGTTAATGCTCTGAAACAGCACCCCTGCAAAGTCCAAACTTCCTTGGGGTGCATTGTATTTTAGCTTTCTGTCATTATGCCCATCCATCCGCGCACCAGATACATCGTCAAGGCATCCACATGCTTCAATGCCACTCTCTCTTCTGTCTCATGCAGAAACAGGTGTACAAAAGTATCTACCATAATGTGGGCCATCCAGTGTGTCATGTAATCATCGACCCGCGGTCTTCCGGTGGCATTCGTCACCATATCGCATAATCTGCGGTACTGCTGCTCCGAGATATCCACGACCTCATCCAGACAATTTTCAAATCGGGACCCCTGAGATTTCGTCAGGAGCAGCAGAAAGGCCTCCCGGTTCGCATACATCTGCCGGATGATCTGTCTGGATGCTTCCAGATCCCCGTCATCCGCAATATCCAGCTGTGCCACCTGATCCTCGTTGTGCATCTCTGTGGCATAATGTTCTTCCATTATTGCATACAGCTGCCGCAACGGCTCTTCCACCAGTGCTGCCAACAGATCTTCCTTATCCTTGAAGAAAAAATACAGCGCCCCTGTGGTCACTCCGGCCTCTTTACAGATATTCCGCAGGGAAGCTTTCATATATCCTTTTTCCAGAAACTCCCTTTTGGCACATTCCAGAAGGTGCTGCCTGGTTTCTTTATTCTCATTTTGCGTTTCCTGTTTTAAGGGCATTGCGATCTCCTTCGGGAATAATACTCCTCTCATAGAAAGCATCCCCTGCCTGCAAGCAGTCAGGTATGTTTTCTATGGAAGAGTTTATTCTATCATATGTTCACTCGTTCACATAACGTTGTTATGTCTGCATTATAAATAAAAACAGGATTGCTGTCAACCCTGTTTTTATTTTCGTCATTTCGTTTTATTTTGTTTTCAGCTGTTCGATCTTTTCCTGTAAATCTGCAATGGCTCTCTGGCTGTTCTTAATGGTCTCGCACTGCTTCTCAAAAGGAGGCTCCGGCATATCGCTGTACTGTTCAAAATAGATCTTGCCGATCTCCAGATAGTTCTTCTTCATGACTTCCTCGCAGGTAGAGATCTGGCTCTTCAGATTAGCAATGGCTGCCAGTTCTTTTGCTTTGTCTGCCGCTACTTTTCCCTTTTCGGTGATGGTATCACCGATCTTCTCTATAATATCCATCGTATGATCTCCTTTCTCTTCCTACCGCCCGCACTTTGGATCTGTCTGTCCTTCCCGTCCGGGCTGTTTCGGTTTCCATATTCCGTGTGTATTATTGTACCTTCTTCCGGATACCGCGTCAAGTATAAGCGCTACTTGCGCATTTCAAAGAATCTGTGCTATAATCGCCTTGTAATACTATTGGAGGTGACATCATGCAGCCGCTATATACCACTCTGAAAGTTAATAATGAGATTGAATTGTGCGAAGTATCCGATCCCGATTGCAAGCAGCTCATCGAGAGAGCATTGCTGAAAAACCGGATTTCTTATTATATCCGCTGGCCGAAGGCTTCCTTCTTCAGCCGCAAAAAAGATGCCTGCATCATCTGCATCAACGACAATGTCAAGGATGCTGCGGAAGAGATTGTCCGCGGGATCTGTGACGAATCCGGATACAATGTGCGCTTTATTTTAAAACGTTCCTCTAATAACTATTTATAGACCCTTAAAGCACATAATTTTATGTTTTTTTCGTTTATTGATTGATTTTTTCTCACTAACGGATCATAATGATGATATCATTTAATACAAAGGAGGGGCTTTCTAATGGAAAATCGTGTTAACAAGCATGTATTTGCCTGGGTTTTCTGCTTTTTACTTGGTGAGTTGGGTGTTGATAGATTCGTCAGAGGTCAGGTTGGTCTCGGAATTTTGAAGCTTCTCACTGCCGGTGGCTGCGGAGTATGGAGCCTGGTCGACTGGATCATTGCTCTTACCAAGGCATACGGTGCTGCTTATGCCGGTTCCGAAGAAGTTGTATTCGTAGACGGTAAATATACAGCATAATCACAGGATAAAAAAAGCTTTTGCCGGAGACGACAAAAGCTTTTTTCTTTTTATAGGTTGCTGATCATGAATAAAAACATAAAACAAACTATATTTCTTATTTCTATTATTGCACTACTCCTGCTTTTCCTGTGGTTCTCAGGATATCAATGCCCTTTACTATTCTTTTTTGGCATTCCATGCCCTTTCTGTGGAATGACCAGAGCATTTTTATGCCTATTAAGCGGTGATCTTACAACAGCCTTTTATTATCATCCTCTCTGGCCTGTAGTATTGGGAATTTTTATTATTTTTCCTCTTTGGAAATTCCGGCTTCTTCACTTATCGGACAAATGGATCGATCATGGGGCGTTTGCGATTGGAATTCTGTTCTTGCTCTGCTTTATCATAAGGCATGTAACACATTCTCCCATTGTACAGATTGATTTTACAAAAGGTATTTTTCATTTCTTTTCATATATGAATACATGAAAAAGGAGCTGTAATACAGCCCCTTTTTTCAATGCTCTTATGCAATCGCTTTATCCGTTTTCTCAATCAAAATCGAATTTGGTGTAACGCTCATACATAGCGCCATAACGGAATCTTGCCATTTCATTTTTCTTGAGGACATCTTCCTCGGATCCCCTGTACTGACAACGCAGGCAGTAGTATTCCTTCTTATCCTTATCGTAGAACATATCCATATCGATATCTCTCATGAAGCAAGAGGGACATCTGTAGTTTAATTTGCCTTTTCCAGCTTGAGCCATGTTGCAACGACCTCCTTATCCTTGATTTTGGAATTGTAACCCAGTGTAAACATCGGGGAGAATGCATATCCTTCCTTCACATATCCGACAGCGCCTTCTGCATTGGTGCTCATGGATACTGCGGTCTCAATCTGAGGAATGACAGCTCTTACTTCGTCAGCCTCTGCCTTCTCCATCTCACGGCACTTGTACTCGTAATCCAGAGTCTCTACCTCGTCACCCTTTTTGGTGCTCAGGGTGATACCCAGCATGTCCTCAGAGTACTCAGTGGTACCATAGCATGCTACGATGTACTCGTTCAGTTCTACTTCTGCGTTCGGATCGCTCATCTCCAGGATCTTACGCTCGATCTTGATCGCTGAGCTGCCTTCCTCGAAGGAAACGATGGTCTGTAATTTTACGGTCAGATCATAGAACTCGATATCTACGGGATCCAATGTCAGGATTCTGGTGTTGCCTTCCTGAGAGAAATGAGCTTTGGTACGGCACAGGCACAGATCCACTTCTTCACCGTTGTGTTTTAACTTGGCACTTCTAACGGTACCTTCTCCTGCATAATGTGTGAAGTAACCTGCACGGTACTTCTCCTGGATCAGGAAAGGATAGGAAGCATCGGTCACATGCTTGGTGCCGATACCTACCGGCCACTCCAGCTTTGCAGCGTAAGGGCGCAGGTCTACGATAGCACCGCCCTGATCCATATTTACGCAGGCACGCATGAAGGGATCACAGTACCAGAACAACTGCTTGTCGGAACCGTACAAAATATCTCTCCACAGAGCACACTCAGGCTCGGTGTAGGTCTTCTTCTGACGATAGTAATCAGCGAACTCCGCCATGGTCATATCGGTAAGCTTGCCTTCCTTCTTCAGGTCGCCGTAATACTTCATACCGTCTTCATAACTCTTCTTCAACAGTTCGTAAGGCTGCTCCCAACGGCCCATTTTGTTCAGCCAGCCGGGTCCTACGAACATCATGTTGTATGCGTATCCGTTGTTGTACTTCTCCAGGGAACGATACTGATCGATCAGGTTGTACAGATAAGGATACTCCCAGGTCTTGGTGTCATAGATCATACCACGCAATACGTTCTGAGGATGGGTTCCGAAGTTGGAGCCATTGCCGTCATAGCATGCCAGCAGGTCTCTGGACAGGTGAGGGATTGCTACTACACCGCTGTCCTCAGCTTCGTTGGCTGCAGGTGCATGGGTATTCTGCTTGGAAGGGATCCAAGGTGCCCAGGGGCCGCCATCCATGAAGGTATACCAGGAGTTGTTGCAGGTATGATATGCCTTGGGGCCTTCCTCCCAACAGGTTGCTACCGCACATTTTACGGTAGGATAGGTTGCTTTGATATAATTGGTCAGATCTGCATCCATGTAGTAAGATCCGGTGGATTCGGGATAGAATCCGAACTTTTCATGGAACTTGCCGAATACATCATCCACGATAGACTTTTTGTCTTCCATGGAGAACATCCAGATACAGAAATCCTTGGTCTTGTACTTCTCACGGAACTCTGTGCAGGGCAGTCCTAACAGAGACAGTGCGATCTCATCACCGTACTTCTCGTGATCTGCCTTAGCCAGTGCTACCGCTTCGTCATTGAACAGGGAAGCATAGGTCATCTGAATGGTAGTCTTCAAACCATTCTTATGCGCAGTTTCCTGCTGAAACTTGAAAATATCCAGAGATTCTGTCAGCAGTGCTTTTCTGCCCAGATCCTCTTCTTTGCCGTGCCCGGTTACTTTTTCCGCATACTCGGGAACCATCTCCGGACGGTGAATGATATTCACGATAAACTTATCCATCTTTTCCTCCATCTCGCCATTTGGCATCTTATATCGTGAGCATAGCTCACTCAATACATTTCGCAAAATCACACTTGCAAGCAAGTGATTTTGCTTCAGTATATCATGATTCGCACCTACGGTGCTTACCGTTGCTTCGCAACGATCATGATCAAATTCGCCGTTCGCCAATTATGCAAGCATATTGGCTCACTTGCACTCATTATATCATCCTCCCCGCATTGCGGGAACGAATATCACATTACTTCTGAAAGTCTCTGATCACTTTCAACGCGGGCAGTGCATTTCCATCATAATCGAACAGTGCCTGATTGGCCCACTCGTTTCCGCCCGGACCGGGATCCTGAATATAGTTCAGGGATTCCTCGTTGGCCCAGCCACAACCGGGCATTGGGATCCATGCCGGCTCCCAATAGTAGAAGCCCTTTCCTCTGCCCTCCGGAACCTGTGTGATCCTCTCCATGACCTTCTGCATAAATGCAGACTGTCCTTCCGGTGTCATAGGATACTCCACCGCCTCTGCAAGGTGGGGCTTGGTCGCCATGCCCTTGCGCTGTTCCGGTGACAGCTTTTCCCTGTCTGCATAGTCCTCCATGGTGAAGCCCATGGATACCTCTGCCACAATGACATCCTTCTGATATCTCTGAGAGAGATCGTTCATATTATTTGTCAGATCATCAATGGTTCCATGCCAGAAAGGATAATAGGACAATCCGATGACATCGAAGTCCTCTCCTCTCTGTACATAGGCATCAAACCATTCTCTGCAGCGGGCATTGTTGCCGCCACAGTCCAGATGAAGCATCACGCGGCTATCCGGGGATATTTCTCTCACTGCACGGATGCCCGCACTGATAAACCGGGCGATATTGTCAACATTGTCCCATTTTCCATGAGGCCACATCAGGCCATTGGTGATCTCATTACCTACCTGTACCATCTCCGGAAGCAGATCCAGACGCTTTAATTTCAGCAGCACATCCTTCGTGTAATCATACACATACTTCTCCAGTGCATTGGCATCTGCATACGCCCACTCCTTGGGAGGAAACTGTTTGCCGGGATCTGCCCAGAAATCACTGTAATGCAGATCCAGCAGATAGCTGTAACCCAGCTTTTTGCCTGCGGAAGCCAGTGCCACCAGTTTTGTAAAGTCACTGGTACCGGCTCCGTAAGGCTTGCCGTCCTCACTGTAAGGATCGTTCCAGAGACGGATGCGCAGAGAGTTGGCACCGTATTTTTTCAGGATCTCCAGTGCGTCCCCCTCTTTGCCTTCGTCATAATACTTTGCACCGAGAGCTGTCTCTTCCGGCAAAGTCGATACATCCATACCTTTGATAAATTTATCCATAAATTAACTCTTTATCTCCATGTCATACATTTATCCGGAGAATCCATTCCATGGATTCTCCTAGGTTAAACTGCCTAAGCAGTTTAACCTTTCACTGCGCCACCGGTGATACCTTCCACATAGAACTTCTGCATGATCACAAATAATACAGAGATAGGAATAGATACCAGTACACCGCCTGCACAGAACTGACCAAAGTAAGTGTTGATCAGGCTCTTATCCAGCATATTGTACAGACCGATAGCAACAGTCCACTGGGAAGATATGCCGGCATTTAACATCAGCTTTGCATATACGAAATCCATCCAGGGGGACAGGAAGGAGCTGATAACGGTATATACAATGATGGGACGGCTCATGGGGATAACAACCTTCCAGAAGATCGTAGCCTCACTGGCTCCATCCAGATAAGCAGCCTCGCGCAGGGAATTCGGAATCGTATCGAAGAAGCCCTTTGCGATCAGGTAACCCAGTCCGGCGCCGGCAGAATATACCAGGATCAGTCCGAGGTGAGTGTTGGTCAGGTTCAATGTCTTCAGGATAAAATATACTGCGATCATGGACAATACACCGGGAAACAGATTCACGATAACTGCGGCGTTCATCAGCGGCTTACGTGCCGGGAAACGCATGCAGGAGGTCGCATAGGCCACCATCAGTACAAAAGCGGTGGAGATCACACATACCACACATGCAATGATGAAGGTGTTCTTGAACCAGTTCGGGAACTGTGCCACACTGTCCGCAGAGAAAAGCAGATTCTTATACTGCGCCAGACTCCATTCCTTCGGGAAAAAGGTGCTGGTATTCATGCCGGTGTATGCGCTGAAGGAGGTGACCACCAGCCATACGATAGGCACCAGCCAGACAAATGCCAAAAACGCCAGTAACAGGTTATGTAATAAAGTCTTAATAAATCTCTTCATTAACGGAACGCCTCCTCTCTGTCACCCTTCAGGAATCTGCTGAAGGCAATGAGGGTAAATACCGCACATAGGATAAACACAATAATACCGATGGTGGATGCCATCTTGTAATTGTAATAGCTCTGTGTCAGATTGAACAGCCAGGTGATCAGCAGATCCACTTCCTTCGCCTGGGAGTTCGCCATTGCCTGATTTGTGGTGGTATATACACCCTGGGTCAACAGATAGATTACGTTGAAGTTATTAATATTCTTGACAAAATCCGTCACCAGAGAAGGACCCGTGACGAACAGCATATACGGCATAGTGATATGAATAAGGCTCTGCATCGGAGTAGCGCCGTCGATCTTCGCACTCTCCAGCTGGTCAGAAGGAATATTCATCAGCACACCGGTGGCGATCAGCATCTGATAAGGAACACCGATCCAGATATTGATCAGGATGATCATGACATGTGCCCATCCGGGAGCGGACAAAAACGGAATATAACTGGTACTGATCGCGCCGATATCTCTCAGCCACTGGGTAATTCCCGCATTGGCACAGATCGTGTTCATGATGCCGTTGTTAGCGAAAAAGTTACGTACCAGAAGTAAGGAGACGAACTGGGGAACTGCGATAGTTACAATGAACAGAGTTCTCCACAGCTTGGGCAGTTTGGTTCTCTTATTATTGATCAGCAGGGACAACAGAATACCGCCGATGTAAGTGGTAGCGGTTGCAAACAATGCCCATACCAGCGTCCAGATCAAGATCCTACGGAAGGCATAACCGAAGGTAATGGTCATTCCACCGCTGGAGAACAGATTCTTGAAGTTGGTAAATCCCACCCATGTAAACAATGCGGAGGGAGGCATATGTCCCTGATCATAGTTCGTAAACGCAACAGCGATCAGGATCAGCAGAGGAACGATCGTGAAAATAACAACACCCATGACAGGAAGTGCCAGCAGTGTGATATAGAATTTGTCATTCTTGAACTGCTGCAAGTCTTCTACAAACGTATTGATATGTTCTCCTGCCTGTGCTTTTTTCTGAAGCCGGTAAACGGTCACTTCATTCTTCAGCCAGATCACCAGGAATGTGAACCAGACCACAAATGAGATTACGGAGAACAATAGGATCATAAATGAGTTGTCATAATCATTGAACTCATTCTGCATGGTTACAATATTGAAAACCGTCTCCTGCTGAACCGTTCCCAAAGTTCCAAAATCACGTACATACTCTGTGGCAAAGCCAAAGGTGAATACAATGACTGCCACTTCGAGCAGAGTCATTAAAATACCTTTGATAATTTGTTTTCTGCGGATATATCCTGCTCCCATCCAGACCAGGGATAATTTTACGAACAGATCTCCTTTTACGACTGCTTCACCGAACTCCTTGAAGAATCCGCCGATTCCGCTCTTTTTCTTCTTCATTCTCTGCCCTCTCCTTTCTTCATATTAATATAAATTTTTAGTAACTGTTCCGAACATCTTCCCGCGTTCATCTGACCAGTTACATAAACCTGCAGGCAGGAGTCGAACCCGCTTACCGGAAACGTTTCCTGTAAAAAAGGCATCCATCCACTACGTATTATTGTTCATAGCTTCAGGACGCCTTTCTATTCTCTGTATTCGTTCTGCACCAGAACGTTTTCATCATTCATTTGTCACAGAACCGGAACAGATCATCTTCCCAAACTTATTCAGCGGGTACGGAAACACCTTCTACCAGCTCATCCAGGGCTGCCTGGATACCTGCTTCATCATCAGCCTTCAGCTGACCCTGAGCTACCTTCTCACCAAAAGTCTTGGCAGGATCCCAGTACTTGCCGCCAACGATCTGAACTACACCATAAGCGGACTGCTCAGACAGAGCTGCAATAGCGGTATTGGAAGAAACCTCCTCGGAACCAGCAACGTTGATATTGGAAGGTCCGATCTCTCTCTCTGCGAAACGTACTGCCTGGTTGTCTTCGTTGGTGATCCAGTCAGCCAGCAGAGTTGCCCAGCCTGCATTTGCAGAATACTTGTTAACACCTACCAGCTTGAAGCCTGCTACGGAGCCCTGCTGGATCTGCTTGTCACCACAGGTGTAGGTAGGAAGCTTGGTAGCTGCGTAGCCATCACCGAAAGCGGTCTGAGCTGCGGATGCATCCCAGGTACCGGAAATTACTGCACACAGGTCACCGGAAGCAATCTGGTTGGAAATATCACCATCAGCGATCGGAAGGAATGCGCTGTTGCCGGCAATACCCAACATAGACTGTACTACCTGTACACCGGTAACGCCATCAGCGCTGGTGCCGTTCCAGTCCATAGCAGTGCTGCCGTCGTCATTCAGTGCAGTAGTGAAGCCTGCGCCATAGAAGAAGGAAGCGTTATACCAACCGGAAGCAAGAGTCATACCAACCTTCTTACCAGCCTTCTCAGCTGCTGCAAGTAAGGTATCCCAGGTCTGTGCATCTTCAGGAGTTACTAACTCGGAATTGTAATATAAGAAGTAACCATTATCAGCACTCATAGGGAATGCATACAGTGTGCCGTCCTTGGTTGCTGCGTCTACAGAACCGGGAGCATTTGCGCTCTTAACATCAGCTACGCTCTTGCCTGCGTAAGCTTCCAGGGCTGCATCCATTTCATCGATGGACTGCAGGGCACCTGCATTTACCAGGTCGATCAGCTGATCAGATGCGAAAGAATACACATCAGCGGCAGCCTCAATATCGGTTAAAACAGTATCCTTAGCTGTGGATTCGGACTCGGTACCAAGCTGGATATCGAAGTTTGCATAATCTGCGTAATGTTCCTTGAAGGAATCGATCATGCTCAGTAACATGGGCTGGTCTTCCTCAGCACCCCACATTCTTAAAGATACATCCTGCTTCTCAGCGGGAGCGGTCTGCTGTGCAGCCTCGGTGGTGGTTGCTGCTGCAGAAGTTGCTGTGGTATCTGTTCCGGCATTTGCAGAAGCATCAGAGTTTCCACAAGCTACCAGAGAGAATGCCATAGTCAGTGACATTGCTAAAGCGACTAACTTTTTCATTTTGTTATCCTCCTGTTTTGTTTTGCAAGTTTGTGCGCATTGCGCAACCGCTTGTCTACGATAATAGTTTAGCAACATTTCCTTATGTTGTCAATTTATAATAATGACTGATATTGAGATTTAAAATTGTGCATTTTGCACAATCATGCTTTGAAAGTCTTGATTTTACTTGGTTTTCAGCACATCCTTTTTTTGAAAAAAAATGCTTTTTTTATAATTTTTCTGAGCAAAATTAAGGAAAACGTTTTTCCTGATCATGATTTTCACACTCTTGTCAGCCTTTTGTAGACTCCTTCAGGATGATCTCATAGTCCAAAAGTGTTTTGTCAGGTACTGTTTTGCCATGGATCATATCCAACAGCACCTGACAGGATCTCCGTCCCAACTCTGTGATATTGAACTTCAGCGAGGTTATGGTAACCGGATAATTTTCCAGAATGCGGCTGTAATGACAGGATGCCACCTTCATCTGGTCCGGGATGCGTACACCCATGCGGGCAAGCTTTCTGACTACCTCATCGCAGATGTAGTCATCCTGACACAGAATGCACTCCACACCGCTCTTTTTCAGCTCTTCCACGGCCTTTTCCACCATGGCTTTATTGCTTAAATCCGTGTACACCAGATCCTGGTTCAGCTTGCGCTTTCCCTTGCGGTAGGCTTCCTCATATCCCTGATACCTGCAGCGGTTTACCATCTGATCCATATTGCTTCCCAGGTAGGCAATATTCTGGATCCCTTTGGCGAACAGAACCGTCACCAGTTCCTTACAGGCTCCCACATTATCATGGTCTACCTGTACCACATCATCATCCGGGAATTTTCCCACAGCCACAAAGGGAATCTGCTTCTGTTTCAGGAATTTAACGTATTTGTCGTTCTCATAAGTTCTGGTAAGAATCATTCCGTCCACTTTCCGGTTCTGGATCAGCCGCTCCAATGGTTTGGTATCGTTTCCGTTCGTCGTGACCACGATAATATCATAATCATTGGCCTGTGCCACTTCTTCCACGCCATACATACAGGTATGGAAAAAAGGCATATCCACAAGGGTATTGACCTCCGGCAGGATAATGGCGATATTATTGGTCTTGGATTGTGCCAGGCTCTGTGCTGCCGCATTGGGATAAAAGCCATGTTCTTCTATGTAGTCGAGAATCCGGTCTCTGGTAGCGGCTCCAATACGGCCTTTTCCAGAGATCGCCCTGGAAACTGTGCTGGCAGACACCCCCAGTTCCCTCGCCACATCATGGATCGTCATTGTCTTATCATTCCCAGAATTATTGTTCATACCTTCATCACGCCTTTCCGTGACCTGCAACCTACAGATTGTAGGCACACTTTTCTCCCCATCCTTGCGCAATCCGTTATTTTCATACCTCTTTATTGTCACAATATGCGCAAACGATTGTTCTTGTTTATAGTATCATCTTGTGATGTAGCTTTCAATGCATCTTTTTACACAAATTGCCTCCTCATTTCTATACAATAGTTACAAAACAATCAAGTTTCTTGAAGTTATTTAACCTGTTTTGCCGCATTTTGTTCCGGAACTGTTTCCAATCACATTCTTTATGATACTAATTTTCCAGGAGACTCTCCGCCACGCACAGTTTCCCATACCCCACCCGGTCATTGGGATATTCAGTCTCCCCCCTCAGTGGTCTGGCTCCTTTCCTGAAATATGCTTTTACTTTTTCGCCGTAGAGGAAGGGATCATTCCCCCGTACAATGCCCCATTCCATCAAAAGGGCTGCTGCCCCGCTGACAATGGGTGTCGCAAAAGAGGTCCCGGTCACGGGAGTAAAGCTTCCGTACACATCCGGAGCCTGGATATTCACACCGGGAGCCACAAGGTCAGGCTTGGTCAGTCCTGCGGCAGCCACACCAATGGTTCTTGTGCTATCCGCATAGCCTCTGCCGGAGAAATCGGCATAGGTATCATAGACCTGGTCATAGGCTCCCACGGTGATCACCTTGGCTGCGGTAGACGGAATGGTCAGTGTCACCTGGGGTGTGGCACGGTAGAATCCGGTACTCTCCCCGATTCCGCTTCCCGCTGGGAGATACAGATAATATTGTCCTGTCACGGTCACTACCGGTTCCAGCCGGATTGTCCAGATCCCTGCATTGATGTAGCTTCCCTCTGCCGGGATCATGTCCAGATAGATTTCCTGTGCCACCGCATAGGGCAGAGGCTCTCCCAGATAAACCAGTATTCTAGTCTGTTCCAATTCCAGCGTGTATTTTCCTCCTTGGATATTTGTGGACAATTCTGCTTCCTCACCTCCCGGGGCCTGCAGTCTTATCCGGAACACATCGCTGTAATTTTTCCATAGCTGTATGTTCAGGTTTCTCTCATAATTGCCCACAGCCAGTTCCACGCGGCCGTCCCTTGTTATATTGCCGGCAAAATGTCCTCTGGCGGCTCCTTCGTTGCCGCTGCCCACGCATATCACCGTCCTGCCGATCTCCGAAGCATTGTCCAGGAACCTCTCCAGCAGAGAACTTCCATCGTGGGAACCGTAGCTGTTGCCGAAGCTCAAATTGATGACAAGAGGCATATTTAACTGTCTGGCTTTCCGCAGCGCATAAGTAACGCCTCTCATGATCTCCGTGGTCCGGGGAAAACCTTCCTCCCTGGGAAGTCCCAGTTTCACGATGATCAGTTCCGCCTCCGGGGCTGCCCCGGTATAGAGACCGTCCGCACTTCTCCCGGCGGCAATCCCTGCCACTGCCGTTCCATGGCCGGTCAGATCCCTGCTGGGGATCAGGCCGTACCGTTCCAGTACACTGCTGTTCAGTGCCCGGTTGATTTCCTCCTCCGTATATTCAGTCCCGATGGGAAATCCATCCGGTGTCCTCCCATATCCCGTATCGCCCGTTTCCTCCGGCGTTATCTGATTCTGTGGCAATGTCGGATTCCGCAGCGTCTCCTGCTCCCGTGATGCGGCCTGCTTTCCCGGAATCGTCTGATCCCATGGTATCGTCTGATCCCATAGATACCGTATCCTCGTACTGCCATCTGCCTTGCGGAACACCTCCAGATCCCAGGTGATTCCGGAATCCAATACAGCCAAAAGAACGCCCCTTCCATTCAGAAAAGGCGTTCTTCTTGTCACCGGTGGAAAGCAGGATGCGCCGTCCGGATCTGTCTGCTGATAGTAAAACCGCTTAGGCTTCTCCACATACTCGATCTCCGGAGTCTCCGATACGGTATCTACCAGTGTCTCCGGTACCGTAAGGATCGCATATCCGGCAATCAGCTCTTCCACCACAATATTCTGTTCCCGCAGTCCGTCCAGACTGCCATGATATTTTACGATCAGCTCCCAGCTGCGGCTCTCCGCACTGTAACCGACATTCAGACTTTCCGTCTGTTCCCGTTCTTCCTCCGGGGTCTCCAATGCAAGATTCAGGATGTTTTCCAGTTTCTGGTCCATGGGCACTCCCCATTACTTCCGCTTCTTACATCTTATGTCCCATGTGGGAAATCATTCCGGAAAAGTCAGGTCTTACGCCTCCTTCGGAATCTGTCCATCCACATGAAGGATATGGTTGATCAGCCAGTCTGTCAGGTAATTCAGAATATCCATGATCTGCTCATCCTGATTTTCTTCATCTTTCTCATGCTGATCAATAAATTCATCCAGTTTGTTGATAAATTCCTGATGCTGAATCTTCTGGGTAAAAATCTTTTTGTACTGGATGGATTCCATATACGCTTCTTCATCTGAAAAATGTTTTACGGTATAATCACGCAGTTTTTCCAGAATTGCATCAATCTTGTCATACTTGTCCGGTGTAAACTCTTCCTGCAGCAGTTCGTATGCTTCACTGGCATAGTCAAACAACTGTTTATGCTCCTGATCGATCATGTCAATTCCAATATAGTATTCCGGTTTCATTTCAAACATAACTTCAGCCTTCTTTCGTATCTTTTTTGTATCTTTTCCTGTATCCTAAATATGCACTTTTCGTGCAGAACTTTCAAGTGCTTCCACGCTTTTTATACTTTTTTAAGAATTCCCGCTGCCAAAATCATTCGCCCCAGAATTCCTTCAGCGCCCGGACCGCATATTCCGTATCCTTCATGCCTGCTGTCTCCACAGCGGAATGCATGGCCAGCTGAGGCAGTCCGATATCCACGCTGGACACTGATACATGTGCGGTGGAAATATTGCCGAGAGTGGAACCTCCCGCAATGTCGGAACGGTTGGCATAGGTCTGGTAAGGTACCTTCGCCCGTTCGCAGTAATCCTTCATCCTTGCCGCGGAAATACCATCGGTGGTGTATTTCTGGCTGCCATGATATTTGATGACGATTCCGCCGTTTAAGTACGGACGGTTGGTAGGATCTGCTTTTTCGGGATGGTTGGGATGTACCGCATGGGCATTATCCGCAGAGATCAGGAAGCTGTCCGCCACCCAGCGCAGATAGCTGCTGTGATCCGCCTGCAATCCTTCCGCGATCCGCTGTAAAATATCTTCCAGAAAAGTGGAATCTGCACCCTGTCTGGTACCGCTTCCCACCTCTTCATTATCGAACACCGCACAGACATTGATATACTCTGCCGGAGTACTCTCCGTAAAAGCTTTTGTCAGGGCAAAAGCGCTCTGCAGATCATCCAGTCTGGGAGACAACACGAATTCTCCCTTTGCTCCTATCATTTTTCCTTCCTGTCTGGTGTACAGGAACAGGTCTTCTCCGAGAATCGTCTCAGCGTCCACGCCTGCCGTTTCTGCTGCCAGCGCTACCAGTGTGGGCTTCTCTACTGCTTCCGGCTGTTCCTCCGCATTCTCCGATGCGGTCTGTGCATCGTATGTAGTATGTGCATCATATTCGTCAAATGATACGTCCGCAAGCAAAGGCAGCAGATCCACCTGGGGATTGTACTCCACACCCTTGTTCATTTCCCGGTTCATATGGATGGCCACATTGGGGATCACGCAGAGATCTCTGTCGATATTCACCAGTCTGCCCTCTATACCGTTCCCGTTCTTCACAGCCAGTCTGCCAGCGACGGAGAGTGGTCTGTCCAACCAGGTGGACAAGATCATGCCGCCGTATTTTTCGGTGTTCAGACGCAGATAATGCTCCTCCACGGTCAATTCCGGCTTCTCTTTGATCTTAAAGCAGGGGGAATCACTGTGGGCTGCTGCCATATGAAAGCCCCTGATGCCGACCTCCTTTTCCGGAATCACAAACGCAATAACGGAAGAATCATTGCGCTCCGTATAATACCGTCCGCCCTTTTCCAGTTTCCATTCTTCCTTTTCCTGTAACTGCTGAAAGCCTGCTGCCTCAAGCATCCTTCCGATATTGGCCACTGCATGAAAACAGGTAGGACTTATTCTTATAAATTCCAGCATCTCCTGTGCTGTCTTCCGAAAATCATTCATTCTGTTCACTTCATCCTTTCCCGGGCCGTCTGTCTGCCTGCGCTGTTCGTGCCCGGAACCATTAGCGTTCCGCACGCATGGGATTATTGAGGAAATCCTCATAAGTCAGACGGATACCTTCTTCCAGCTCCGTCGTATAATGGTAGCCCAGGCTTTCCAGTTTGCTGACATCCAGAAGCTTTCTGGGAGTTCCATCCGGCTTGCTGGGATCCCATTTGATCTCCCCAGTATAACCTACTACCTTCGCTACCAGTTCCGTCAATTCCCGGATGGTCAGTTCCTTGCCGGTTCCCAGATTCACTGTCTCATCGCCGCTGTAGGTATTCATCAGATACACGCAGGCATCTGCCAGATCATCCACATAGAGAAATTCCCGCAGTGGGGTTCCTGTTCCCCAGCAGACTACTTCCTTCGCGCCGGATACTTTTGCCTCATGGAAGCGGCGGATCAGCGCCGGAAGCACATGGCTGTGGGTGGGATGATAATTGTCGTTGGGCCCGTACAGATTCGTGGGCATGACACTGATATAGTCGGTTCCGTACTGTCTGTTCAGGAACTCGCAGTATTTCAGTCCGGAGATCTTCGCCAGTGCATACGCCTCATTGGTTTTCTCCAGCTCAGAAGTCAACAGGCAGCTCTCCTTCATAGGCTGCGGTGCCATACGGGGATAGATACAGCTGCTGCCCAAAAACATCAGCTTCTTGCAGTTGTTCTGCCATGCCGCATGGATCACATTCATCTCCAGGATCATATTTTCATACATGAAATCCGCCAGTGCCTCACTGTTGGCCATGATGCCGCCCACCTTGGCTGCGGCCAGGAACACATAGTCCGGCTTCTCCCTGGAAAAGAACTCCTCCACGGCATCCTGTCTGCACAGATCCAGTTCCTTATGGCTGCGGGTGATGATATTGGTATATCCGTTTCTCTGGAGTGCTCTACAAATAGCACTTCCTACCATACCCTTGTGGCCGGCTACATATATTTTTGCGTCTTTTTCCATGATATTACAGTACTTCCTCTCTTTATTTCTCCTGTTATTCCGCGGTTTCCTTCAACACTACCGCTTCAGCCTTTGCCAGCTTCAGATCGTGCTCTGCCATCAGACGGCACAGTTCCTCGTAGCTGGTTCTCTGGGGATTCCATCCCAGCACCGTGCGGGCCTTCGTCGGATCTCCCCACAGATTGACAACATCGGTCGGACGATAAAACTCTTTGGATACCTCAATGACTACCTTGCCGGTTGCCTTATCGATACCGACCTCGTCCATGCCCTCTCCCTTGAATTCCAGCTCGATGCCCGCCTCGCGGGCGCTGGGCACCATCCACGGTCCGCCGATGGTGGCGTCCGCCTTGCCCTCGAGAAAGAGCGTGTTCACCGTCGAATACTCCGTCTCGCCCGGCATCAGCTGCTTCCACCAGTGGTTATGCAGCTCATCCGGACCGCCAAGCTCCAGATAATACTGCCCTTCGTAGTCACTGATCTCCCAGTGCCACGAACCGTTATGTTCGATCTGCCAGTAAAGCGATACGCCGGCTTCCGTATCCTCGAGATACGCCATCGGAAGATACTCCTTGGTAGACCAGTTGCCCGTATTGCTCACCGAAAAGACCTGCGTCGATTCGGCTTCCGGATCGGAACCGGCCGTGAAGGTCAAGCCCAGATCGGAAAAGCTGTATCTGTTCCAGTGCATTTCCCGTTTCCACGAGTGGTGCGGAACGCTGAGGCGCAGCTTGCGATCCGGTCGAATCAGGCCCTCTTTGCCGAGTCCCATCAGACAGAACGAGGAGAGCGCTTCCAGCCCCTGCGCTTCAGTCCCGCAGTTGGTTACCTCGGTCCAGCTGCGGACGACCGGAATGCCGTCATAAAACTGATAATGCATGGTCAGATGCAGTCCGGTTTCCTCGTGAACGGTCTCCCATTCCAGCTTGCGGCCGGTGTCATTCCGGCTGTCGCGGAAATCCAGATACTTCATTTCATATCCGGGCGAGGTCTCTACGATTTTCGCACCATGCCAGTTGCTGGGGCGATTGCGTCCGGTCACCTGTATCTCAGAGGGGAAATACAGGTCCTTTTCTCCCTGCCGGACGAGTGTGTTCTCGTCCAGCGGAAGGGCGGAGAAATGCATCAGCCGGACCTTATCGCGGCGCACCTCAAAGACCATATGGATACCGTTTTCGTTGATTGCGATACGCTTCATGGCAAACCTCCATCAGCCCTTGACCGAACCGCTCATCAGACCGGCAAGGAAGTATTTCTGAAGGAACAGGAAAATGATCGTGACCGGCAGGACCGAAATGACGGATGCCGCCATCAGGCCGCCCCAGTCTACCAGGTTCGCGCCTTTGAAAAGCATGATAGCCGGCGTCAGCGTGCGCAGCTTATCGGACGAAATCAGAACGTAGCCGAACATGAACTCGTTCCACGCATTGATGAACGCATACAGACCGGTCGAAATCAGACTGGGAATCGAAACCGGAAGAATGACGCGGATCAGCGTCTTTGCTTTGGAGCAGCCGTCGATCTCGGCGGCTTCCTCCAGGTCGATCGGTACCGTGTCAAAAAAGCTGCTCATCATAAAGGTGCAGAGCGGAATGACGAACGTGGTGTATGCCAGCACCAGAGAAATGTGCGTCTCCAGCATATGCATCTGCTGCATGATCATATACAGAGGTACCAGAAGAAGAACGCCCGGAATCATCTGCGACAGCATCATCATGAAGTTCGAAGTCTTCACGATGCGCTTGCGGTAGTAACGGCTCAGCGCATAGCCGGCCAGCACCGCAATGATCATGGAGATGAGCGTTGCGGCGAGGGAAACGACAAAGCTGTTCTTAATATAGGTAAGAAAGCCGTTATCGACCAGCACGCGACGGAAGTTATCGATCGTTGGATTGTCGATCAGCAGCGAAGGAACTGCCGAACGGATCTCATCCTTCGGTTTCAATGCAGAAATCAGCATCCAGAAGAATGGGAAAACACAGATGACCGCCAGAATGCTGATCAGAATGTAGGTAACGGCAGAAACAGCCGCCCTTGTTTTTTTACTGCCCATTTTTTCCGCCCCTTTCTCAGCCTGCCTGGCTGTTGATTTTTTCTCGTTTGCGGTAATAGAATACGAACAGGATCGTCATGACCGTAAACATCATGGTAGACAGCGCGGACGCTGCGCCGACATTGAACTTTTTCATCGAATAGCGATAGATCATGATCGGCAGCGTTTCGGTAGCGTAGTTCGGGCCGCCCTCTGTCATGACCCAGATAAAGTCGAAGTTGATCGCGGTCCAGATGACATGGATGAATACGATGACCAGCGATACCGACTTCAGCTGCGGCAGCGTAATGCGGAAGAAGCGGGTGAACATGCCCGCGCCGTCGATCGCCGCTGCCTCCGACAGGTCGCCGGGAATCGACTGCATCGCAGCCAGGAAAGAAATCGTGTAGTACGGGAAGCTGCGCCAGATATTTACGAAAATGACTGTCGCCATAGCAAATCTGGCGTCGCCGAGGAAGTTTATCGGAGCCTGGACGATATGCAGATGAGTCAGCAGGTAGTTTACAATGCCGAAATCTGTATTGAGCATCCAGTCCCATGTCATGCCTGCAACGATGATCGGAACCAGCCAGGGAATAAAGACGCAGGTTCGGAAAATCGCGCGGCCCTTGAATTTCTGATTCAGCAGAACAGCTGCCAGCATGCCGACGATATACTCACCGGCTACCGAGCACACTGTCCAGATTACGGTGTTTTTCGCATCATTCCAGAAGTGTTCATCATTGAGAATTGTCTTGAAGTTATCCAGACCTGCAAATCCGGAAACATTGGGCTTTATCAGGTTTACCTGAGAAAACGCATCATGGATTACCTTGCCCAGCGGATAGGCAATCATTACCGCCAGAAACAGCAGAGCGGGCGCCAGCATGATCCAGGCTGTCCGGTTGTCTCTTTGGTCGCGTGTTAAGTATTTTTTCTTCTTTTCCGGCATATTTCTCCACCTTTCTCCAGGATTAAGAGTATGCATACCGGAACGGCTTCCGCTCCGGTATGCACCATTTTCTTTTTACGAAGCGCTCAGCTCGCCGGACTCTTCCAGAGAGGTGTTGACTGCATCGGCCAGCCACTCTGCTGCTGCCTGCGGCGTCATGCCCTCCTGAAGGACCTTAGCGATGGAATCGATCATAGCCTGAGAAATGCTGCCCAGCGTTACCGGCGGGAATGCAACGCCGTTATCGGACAGAGCCTGGAAGTCCTCGGTCCACTTGCCCGGAACGGTTACATCGGAACGCGGAGATGCGCTGGAGTAAACGTCCTGCTGCCATTCCTTGCCGCATACGTAGGTCGCAAAGTCGAATGCTGCGTCGTTGTTCTTGCTGGTGTTGAACAGGAACAGCGGCTTCAGCTCCATGTAGGTTGCCGGCGTGCCGCCTTCCGGTACCGGAATCGGCTCTACGGTAACATCGGACATCACTTCCGGATTGGCGTCCTCTTTTTCCTGGAGCCAGTTGCCGGTTACGTAGCTGGCGGAGAAGCCGTTGACGAAGTTGTCGTCGGTCTCTTCATAGCCGAAGCTCTTGGAGTTCGGATCGACAACGCCGCTGTCGATGCAGTCCTTATATAACTGGAACACGTCTGCCGCTGCGGCCAGCTGGTCTGCATTATCCTTCCAGGTATTCTTGTACATGCCGTCATCCTGCAGCGAGCAGATCTCAAGGCCCTTCTGCGCCAGATAAACGATCATTTCCTGCGGAGCACGCACGCCCGTGCAGGCCAGCGCATACGGATAGGTGCCGGTCTTATCCTTGAAATCCGTCATGGAAAGCACATCGTCCCAGGTAGCCGGTACGGACGCGCCGCCCTTTTCCATGATATTCTCGTGGCACAGATAAGCGCGAACCGTCATTTCGTACGGCACACCGATGATCTCATCGCCGATGGACATACCCTTCATGACCGCGTCGCTCAGTACGGAAGCGTCGTCCCAGTTTGCGTAGCGGTCGGACAGGTCCTCCAGAATGCCCATGCTGTGGAATTCGCCGGTCCACTCGGGCAGGCCCCACGCAACGTCCGGCGTATTGCCGCCCGCAGCCGCGGAGAGGATCTTGTCATGCAGCATGTCATAGGAGAACTCGGTATAGTTGACCTTGACGCCGGTCTGCTCCTCATACTGTGCTACCAGCTTCTTTACGTTTTCGCGCTGCGAATCCGACAGGTTAGACGACCAGACCTCAAGCGTCGTGCTGCCGTCTGCGCTGCTGCCGCCGTTAGAAGACGAACCGCCGCATGCCGCCAGCGAAAGTGCCATGCTGGCTGTCAGCACGCCTGCCAGAGCTCTTTTCCACATTTTTCTCATTTTTCATACCTCTTTCTCTGTTTTTGTCCTGTTATCTCTTCTACTCTACTTCTCTGCTGCTTATTCCGCCCTCCTTATGCGCTGCCGTCCAGCAGGCGACGGCGTTTTTATTTTCAGGCCTTCTGACCGTAATAAGCGTTTTTGCCGTGCTTGCGCAGATAATGCTTGTCCAGCAGCTCCTGCCATGCCATCAGCGCACATTCCTCCAGCACAACGGCGTTTTCTACCGCCTTTTTCGGCGTCGCGCCCCAGGTGAACGGGCCATGGCTGTGAACGATGACCGCCGGGACCTGATTCGGGTTTTTATCGCGGAAGGTCTCGACAATCACCTTGCCGGTCTCCTTCTCGTACTCGCCCGCGATCTCTGCCGGCGTCATTGCGCGCGTGCAGGGGACCGCACCGTAGAAATAGTCGCCATGCGTCGTGCCGAGCGCCGGAATCGGCATGCCGGCCTGCGCAAAAGTCGTTGCCCAGCGGGAATGCGTATGTACGACGCCGCCGATATCCGGGAAGGAGCGATACAGTTCGATGTGCGTCGGGGTATCCGAGGACGGGCGAAGCGAACCTTCGACAACCGTTCCGTTCAGATCAACCACGACCATATCATCCGCCGTCATGTCCTCATATTCCACACCCGACGGCTTGATAACGATCAGGCCCTTTTCCCGGTCGATACCGGATACATTACCCCAGGTAAATGTGATGAGCTTGTGCTTTGGGAGCAGGAGATTGGCTTCCAGCACCTCTTGCTTGAGCTGTTCCAGCATAGCGTCTCTCCCCTCCTTATTTCAGCTTCCATGCCAGATCGGACACGAGCAGCTGCTGCTTGAGTGCCGAAATGGTGGTATCCTTCGTAATATGAACAAATTCAATGCCCATGATCTCTGCCCAGTCTTCCATCTGCTCAGCGGTAACGGCATAGGAGAGCACCGTATGATGTGCACCGCCTGCCATGATCCATGCGTGGATACCGGTTTTCAGATCCGGCATACCCTTCCACATAACGCGAGCTACCGGCAGATTGGGCATTTCGTAAATCGGCTTGATGCATTCAATATCCTGTACAATCATGCGGAGACGGCCGCCCATATCGATCAGCGAAACGACAATGGCGTTGCCCGGATGTCCCTCAAAGACCAGACGTGCCGGTGCGGCCTTGCCGCCGATACCCAGCGGATACACCTCGATGCGCGGCTTTTCCGCCGCAACAGACGGGCAGACCTCCAGCATATGCGCACCGAGCGAAAGCTCCTTGCCCGGCTCAAGGTCGTAGGTATAATCCTCCATGAAGGCCGTTCCGCCCGGGACGCCCTCGCTCATCTGCTTCATGATGTGCGTCAGCGCGGATACCTTCCAGTCGCCCTCGCCGCCGTAGCCGTAACCCTTTGCCATCAGGTCCTGCGAAGCAATGCCGGGAAGCTGTTCCATGCCCCAGAGATCCTCAAAGGTATTGGTATAAGCGCCGCAGCCGTGCTCATCCAGCATTTTCTGAATGGCGATCTCCTCGCGCGCCTGGTAGCGGACGGTTTCCATATCATCGGTCGCGAACTCGTAATTCTGCTGATATTCCTTCATCAGGCTGTCGATTTCCTGCTCACTTACCTGATTCATCACTGCAACAAGATCGCCGACTGCATAGGTATTCACCTGCCAGCCGAGCTTCATCTGTACTTCGACCTTATCGCCTTCGGTCACCGCGACCTGACGCATATTATCGCCAAAGCGCATGACCTTCAGCTCGCGGCTTACGGCCGCGCCTACTGCGGCACGCATCCAGCTACCGATTTTTCCCTGTACATCTGCATCTTCCCAGTATCCTGCAACGATCTTGCGCGGCAGACGCATGCGCGCTGCGATGAAGCCGTGTTCGCGGTCGCCGTGCGCTGACTGGTTCAGGTTCATGAAATCCATGTCGATGCCTTCGTTCGGAATGTTGCGGTTGAACTGCGTTGCGAAGTGGCAGTACGGCTTCTGGAGCACCGACAGTCCGCCGATCCACATCTTAGAAGGCGAAAACGTGTGCATCCAGACGATCACGCCCGCGCAGCGGCTGTCGGCGTTTGCCGCTCGCATTACCTCCGTGATTTCATCCGGAGTCTTTGCTACCGGCTTCAATACCAGCGAGCAGGGAAGCCTGCCCGACCGATTCATTCCCTCCGTCATGATCTGCGCGTGTTCCTTTACCTGACGGAGCGTTTCTTCACCGTATAAATGCTGAGAGCCTACAATCAGCCAAAATTCATAATCCTTCAGTGCCATGCGGTATCTTCCTTTCTGTTTTCCCCTGCGTTTTTCATACCGCCTGTATTGCGGTTTCTTCAACAGCCAGAAGTCCCTGATATGCGTGCATATAAGCGGTAAATCCGGCAATGTCCGCGGGAGCCGGATCCTTTTCGATGATTGGCATATCCGTAAAGACGTTCTGTTCCATGTACTGCGCCAGTGTCATTCCCTCTCCGCTCAGCATATATTCCGCCAGCAGCGCGATACCCCACGCGCCTCCCTCGCCGGCGTTTTCCATAACCGATACAGGAACACCTATCGCAGCAGCCATGATTTTCTGCCCTGCCTCCGGTGTCTTGAACAGACCGCCGTGGCCCATCAGCCGATCCAGCTTGACGGATTCTCCTTCGGTCAGCAGCTCCATTCCTATTTTAAGGGTTGCCACAGCAGAATACAACTGTGCGCGCATAAAGTTTCCGAGCGTCAGGCGGCTTTCCGGACGGCGTACCAGAAGAGGCCGTCCCTCCTCCATGTCAACGACCGGCTCACCCGACAGATAGTTGCAGCACAGAAGGCCGCCGCCGTCTTTTTCTCCCTCCGCCGCTTTGGAATATAGCAGCGAATAAAGTCTGTCATCACTCAGATCGCTTCCGATGCAGTGTGCGAACTCCTGAAGCATGCCTGCCCATGCGTTGATCTCCGAGGTGCAGTTGTTGCAGTGCACCATGGCAACCGGCGCGCCGCTGGGCGTGGTGACCA
>ERZ779890.629-NODE-629-length-38386-cov-28.770343_pt1 | contig 38386 bp, 41 predicted proteins | sample MGYA00511553_ERZ779890 | MGnify/ENA primary metagenome ERZ779890 (study PRJEB29588, sample SAMEA2152064) | human gut metagenome | biome: human gut; feature: human-associated habitat; material: faeces | place: Denmark | collected 2008/2010 ... | reverse complement strand
ACCCGATCCCCTTCCCGGCCATGCCGGAGGAAGAAGACCCGCAGGCGCTCTCCCGCGAAGCGCTGCTGGCGCAGGCGCAGGAGCTGCGGGAGAGAATCGCGGACCTCGACGCGCGCGAGCCCGCGGACATGATGAGCGCGCAGTACGAGCGCTGGGCCGCGCGCCACGAGGCGCTGGAGGACGCGCTCGACGATATCCTCGATCTTCTGGACGAATAAAGAAAAAACGGTGCAGCCCGGACGGGCCGCACCGTTTTTCTTTTTATTGTTCGCCGAATTCCAGCCGGACGATCTGCATGCGCATCTGGTTGTCGCCTACGCGCGCGAGGAAGCGGAAAAAGCCGGAGACCGACGGGTCCTTGAGGTCGTGGTAGCCGAGCATATAGCTCCGGCTCAAGACCCGCAGCGCGGCGCGATCCGCGTCGGCGGGCACGATCTGCGCGAGTTCACCTGCGGCAGTCTGCTCTGCAACATCTCCATGGTGTTCCAGAACGTGTATCTGTTCCACGATACCATCCGCGCGAACATCCTCTTCGGCAAGCCGGACGCCACGGAGGAGGAGATGATCAAAGCGGCAAAGAAGGCCCGCTGCCATGACTTCATTATGGCATTGCCGGACGGCTATGGCACCGTCGTCGGCGAGGGCGGCGGCACGCTCTCCGGCGGCGAGAAGCAGCGCATCTCCATCGCCCGCGCCATTCTCAAAAACGCGCCCATCATCATTCTCGACGAGGCCACCGCTTCATGTATTTATACACAAAAGGGAAATAAGAAGATTAGAAAACCGCAGGCCGCCAATCAGACGGCTTTAATTTTTGACCGCCGTGCGGCGGCAAGGTTGTTGTCGATAAACTCCATCAGGCGTTTATGCTGGTCTTGAAATTTGAAGTGGATTTCAACGCCTTTGTCAGCATGAATGTAAATCGCGTCAATCAGGTCAACCACAATATTCCTGTCCAGTTCCTTGATGTTCTTATATTTCAGGAAAGTGGTCAGGTAAGGGTCGTCGGTCGTAACTTCCTTTTCATACTCTTTGCGTTCTTCTTGCAGGTTTGCAATCGCTTGTTTGAGCTGTTCAGCTTCCGTCTGGAACCGGGCTTTCATTCGGTGATATTCTTCGCGGGTAATGTCGCCGTTCTTCCAGTCCATATACAGGCTGTCGGAAATACCGGCTGTTTTCTGCAATTCCCGTTCCTTGTCTTTCAGAAGATTATCAATGAAGATCGTCCGGCTGATACGGGTCGGGGCAGAATTGATTTCCTTAATCACTTCCGCCATGTTCTCCACAAGGGCAATCTGGGCTTGAATGGCTTTCAGGGCCGCTTCTGCGATAATGTCCTCTTTGATGTTGTGGCTCCCGCCGGTGCATAAATCCTTTGATAGTGTCCGATAGGTACGGCAGCTATAATAAGTATAACCGTGTGCGCTGTTCCGTACCATACCCCGGCCACAATCGGCGCAGCGGAGAAAGCCGGAAAACAGATACAGGTTATTGCGCTTTGGAGAAACGCGGGTGTTGCGGCTCATTAAATCCTGTACCTTTTGAAAGGTATCGGCGTCAATGATCGCTTCATGCGTTCCCTCCACCCAAAACCAATCTGCTTCATCAACGGGGATGATGTCGTGGATTTTGTAACTTGTCACCTTATGCCGTCCCTGCACCATATCCCCTATGTAAGTGGGATTGTGCAAAATCTGGTCTACGGTTCGGGTAGACCAATAGACGACACCGCCTTTCTTTACGGCCTGTGGATTGAAGCACTTCATTCCATGCTGCCTTTTGTACTCATAGGGGCTGGGAATACCCAATCTAATCAGTTCTTTTGTGATTGCTGATTTTGACATCCCCTCCATGTACCAGCGGAAAATGTCTTTGACGACAGGGGCGGTTTCTGGATTGACAACTAAGTGATGGTAGTCCTCCGGGTCTTTCAGATACCCGTATGGGGCAAAGGCTCCGATAAACTGGCCCTTTTCGCGTTTCTTGTCTAAGGTTCCCCGCACTTTGATGGAAGTTTCCCGGCAATGGTTTTCGTTATACATACTCTGGAAAGAAACATCCAGCTCGTAAACTCCTTCGGGCCGTTTGAAGCTGTCCAGCTTCGGCAGTTCCAAAGAGATAAAGCGGACATTCATTTTCACAAAGAGCATTTGCAGGTAATACTTACATTCCCAATCATTACGGGAGAGGCGGGACAGGTCTTTGACAAGCACACAATTTACTTTCCCATTGTGAATATCCGTCAAAAGCCGCTGGAAATCGTCGCGGTCGCTGTCAACTCCGGTAAATCCATCGTCGATATAATAACCGACAAATTCAATACCGTCCTCGTCAAGCATGAGCTGTTCTAATGTGTCGTTCAGGCGTTCCCTCTGGTTCTTGACGCTGTAACTTTCGTCGTTGCCGTCGTCCTTGGAAAGCCTGATATAGATTGCAACCCTCCAAACTATTTTTTTAATCGCTGTGCTAACGGTCTGTTTCAGGGATTGTGGATTTTGTTTTCTCCGTGGCATACTGTCCTCCAATCCCCTATAACCACAGCATCATTATACCATAGTTACAAGAAAAAATCAGCCTCCTTTTACGCTTGCAAAGTGCCTTTTAAGGATATTTTGCAGATTGTCGCCATCGGCGGCAAAGCTGATCCGCACCGCCGTATCGCCGCAGCGGAAGCAGTACGGATTTTTAATCTGTTCCAAATAGTTCAAAAGCCGTTCAGCCGGGGGCAGGTCAGGATCAATGTGGACGGTTTCAATGTCCACCAGTTCGTCCTTGTTCGCAGCCCCATATTCCATACGGCTCATTTCTTCCAATTTCCCTAAACCATATTCCATAGGTCAAACCTCCTAAACTGTGTACCTGAAAAAGACAGTTTACAGCGGTTTTCCAAAATAATAGGTTGCAATTTAATATGGGCCATAACGGACGGCTGCTGGCGCAGCTCCACGGGACTTTCACCCCCGCGTGGTTCTCACGCGGCCCTACCCATTGCCTGCGACGCTTTTAACGCTCGGACTGTGGCTATAAGGGAGTATCGCCCGCCTGTGTGTCGTCGCCCGCAAGCTGCCACACTTGCTTTGCGGCGCGGTGTTGGTCGCTCCGCTTTTCCCGTAGGGAAAAGCCTCTTGGCGCATCCGCCGCTTGGCTCGGCACAGACGGAAAGTGTCCGTTTTGCCCTATGATGCGCCGCCGTTATCTTGCGGGCATTTTTGTCAAGGTACACCCAGCGGCCACCGGGTCAGCGGAAACATGGAAAGGAAGAATAAAGACATTTCCGTTTCCGGGGCCGTGCCGTCACTCTAACGCAACGACGATGGAATGAATGAGCTTAATTTCCAGACGGCGCTTCATATATTCGTCCACGCATACATAAGGGAAGCCGCTGCCGTCATACAAGGTGCGGGTGCAGAGCTTGTTTATGTAGCCCTCATAATACCGCAGCACTTGTTCCATAGCCATTGCGTCCCCAGCGTGGGCAGCTTCAATCACCGAAAGGGGAAGAAGCTCCTTGCCGTTGAATGTGGGTTGCTTCATCCGCGTTTACCTCCCTCCCGGCATTAACGCCATCAGTTTCACGCGCAACTGTTTCAGGGTACTTGTCCTGTGGCGCTGTACGGCGCTGCGGGACATTCCCATGAGGCTGCCGATTTCTCCGTCCGCCATATCCAGAACACAGTGCAAAATCAAAATGCTTTGCTCTTGTTCCGGCAAGCAGGCGAAAGCCTCGGCCACAAGCTCGTTGTCAATCCGCAAATCATATCCATGCGACGAAAAAATATAGCTGTCGCTGGGGTAATGATCCACGGTGGAGAGCTTGTCCAATTCCTGCTGGGTCAGGGCTTCCAGCGACTTTTCACGGTCACGCTGCCGTCCCAACTCACGCAGATAATCTTTTGCCTCGTTGCGGAGTACCGCCTTGCAGAAAGCGTCAAAGCGGTGCTGCCTCGAAAAGTCATTGCGGGGGATCGTTTCCATCTTCTCACCCCCTTTCTGTGGGGGATTTAGGTGGTTCTCTCCCTTTCCGCCAAAATGACGAAAGCTCGCCCGTTCGCTACCCGCTAAATGCCTCCTTTTTCCAAAAAAATTAAAAAAGTTTTCGGGACGAATATCAGGCCGCAGAAAACAACAAAATTCGCCCGGCAGGTCATAGACCCACCGGGCGAAAGGAGAAGTGATATGAAGATAATTTACATGGTATAGTTCATACTCATGGCCGCTTGTCCCCGCTGTCGGGGAAAGGCTTTTTAGGGGCGGTGCAACCCCTGTCTTATTTTGTCGAAACGCTTTTGGCTTCATGGCGGCTCCCTCCGTGGGCCGCCTATCCCGCCAGCGTCAGGGCGTCGTCAGTTTGAGGGCAAAGAGAACGGCGGCCTTGATGTAATCAAAGCCGCCGTAATGTAATCCGGCATGAGAAAAGGGCTGCTGCACGACGGCTTTTTTTCTTTTGCCGTCGTCCGGCAGATGATAGAGCATTATGGTTCGGGGTTATTCAGTGCTTTTATTTTCGCAATCAAATCATAATCGGTTTTGCAGCAAAAAACGCCGCCATAAAGTTTTGTCTGTTGTACAAGCAGGTAATCGTCATTGCCAGACATAAGTAGGAAAGGGACGGAGATCCCTCGTTGACGAATATCTTCAAGCAAATCCAATCCTGTGCCGTCTTTCATATTGAAATCGGAACATATCGCATCTACTGTAATCGCTTGAAGAATATCCAATGCGTCCTTGACGCCCGTAGCCTTAATCGTATCAAAATCACCTGATAACACGGATGACAGGAATTGCAGATATTCCGTGTTATCGTCCACTACTAATAGTCGTTTCATAACTTTCTACCGTCTATTCCACATCAATCTGGATAGTGCCTGAATAGTCTGTGCCGGTGATCCCAATATAGTTAGCTCCCGCTTGAAGTTGGACGGTAACGCTACCGCTGTCGGATTTAGAAAGCACTTTTTCCTCTAATTCCGGGGAAATGTAAATGAGTTGGCAATTTCCAGATTGAACATCAAAACTATACTGGATGGTGATTTCCCGGCACTCATTTTCTTTGAGGTCGGTATCCGCTACCAAAATATCCTGTCCATCGAAGCCCATTACAGAAGCGTCATAAGTAGCTTGAAAAGCATCACTATCCGAAGTACGACTGCCCTCAAAGGACTGATAAGGCGTTATGAGTGCGTTGCTTTTCCCGATCACCACATCGTCACTTAGCTGCGTTGCTCCGTCTTTTAGATTTTCGCTTAATTTATCGAGGCCAGAGCAGGCAGTACAGGCCAGCAAAGTAACAGCAATCAGACAACATCCAAAGATTTTTCCAATTTTGTGCATAACCATTTCCTCACTGAACGAAAGTAAGGAACAAAGCGAGTGCAACAATTCCCACCATCAGCAACAACCAAAAAGCACTGATTGCTGTTGATACGATATTGATAACGCTACGGCTTTCCCTGTTACGCACACAAATTACCGAAAGAATCAGGCCCAGCAGAACAAAAACGATATTGGCTCCGGCCCAAACAGTTCGGATGCCGTCCGACAGCGAGAGGTGCAGAAAGGACGGGATAAGGGCTGCCAGCGGCAGGATGCTCACAATGAGCGCAGCTATACTGATTGATTGAAGTTTTTTCTTTTCCATAGTATTTACCTCATTTCTTTTTTCCCAAATCGGGTGACAGCCAGCGCGAGAAACAGACCGAATACTATAATCGCGCAGGGCAGGAACGGAAACATTGAAAAAGCAGCGTCGGAAGCTTCTGCTGTAAAGTCATGGAGAGAGCAGGAAACGAGATAACCGCTGTAACAGTATGGGTAAACAATCCACAGCGGCGTATTCGCAACCAATACACCGGGAATAACAAGCAGCAAATTCAATCCAACAGAAAGAAGCGGCTTTTCAAACAGTACCGTGATTGCCCACATAGTCGCAATACACGGCAGCATCGTCAGAAACAGGCCAAGGCACCATTTTAGCAGATACAGGATCGGCAAGGTTTCTGTTACTCCCATTGTCTGTGTCGCAATCAATCCCGCAATTACAAACACGGCAAGAAACACGACCATTTCCATAAGCAGGTAAAACACCAGCACGCAGAATTTGGCAATGGAAAGTGCATATCGGCTGACCGGCAGGGCCAGCATTTTCAGGATGCCGTTATTTCCGGTTTCCCGGCCCGCAATCATCACACAGACAACGATCATGCTGAACGGCAACAGATAATACGCATAAACCAATGCGCTTTGAATGAACATGGCAGGCCATGCGTTTGTATATTCCGGGGTAAAATAGCGGCTCAGGCTTGCAACCCCGGAGGCAACCACCAACAGTGGCGCGATAAAGATCAGTGGTACGATCTTTGAGCGTTTTACCTTCATAAACTCAATTCTGAGCAATTCCAAAAAGCTCATTTCTTCAATCCCTCCTTACTCATAGCGTTTGTTTTTTGCCAGCCACAGTGCAATAGCAAGGAACAAAATGGTCTCTATCAGAGATACCACGGTCACAGTCATGTCGGGCTGGGCGCTCATGGCAACTGCCGGTTTCAGCATAAGCACAAAAGGATGAGCCATCAGGACAGCAAGATTTGAGTTGGCCAGCGCCATACCACTTAAAAATCCTGCGACCCCTACGCCGAGCGGTATCCACATATTTTCAAAGCGCGAAGAAATCAGCAGCATAAACGACAACACCGGCATGGATGTGAGGAAAGAATATCCGGCAAAGCGCACCAGTGTTCCCATCTCAAATGCTCCCTCCGGCAAGTCTGTCATGCCGATCTGCACAAGTGCTAAGTTTTGCAGTATGATTGCGACCAAGAACATGACCGTCAGAATCAGAAATTTGCACAGATACATGGCCGGAACGCTCATAGGGAGCATATACATCTTTTTGATGGCGCTGCCCTTAAACTCCATGTTGTAGACCATGCAGGTGGCAACCACGATACCGAACAGGTTCAGGATCATAATCACACCGTAAAGCTGGGTCAGCAGAACATCCATCGGGTCAAGCGGCAAATTCAGAAGCGTGTCTTTCCGCACAAGGAAATTAACAAATGCGTATGCAGCTCCTAACACCCCAACAGCCAGCAACACAGGAATGACGCCGGTTCGCTTTTCTTTCCGAAGTTCGATTGACAGTACATTCATAGCTGCGCCCTCTGCTTTCTGGCTGCGTTATCTTTCTCCACCATCGAGAGGAACATATCCTCCAGATTGTCCGCCGCAAAACCAGCCCGTAAAGCACTTTGGCGAAGTTCATCCAGACTTCCTTCAAACAGAAGCCGCCCATGATTGAGAATACCAATGTCATCCGCTATCAGTTCGATCTCGGACAGCATATGGGACGAGATCAGGATTGTGCAGTCGTACAGATCCGGCAGAGATTTCACCAGGTTGCGGATTTCATGGATGCCGGAAGGGTCAAGTCCGTTTGTCGGCTCATCCAAAATAAGGATAGGGGGCCTGCCCAGCAGCGCACCGGCGAGGCCGAGACGCTGTTTCATTCCCAGCGAATATTTCTTTGCCAGCCTGTCACCAAATTCCGTCAAGCCGACAAGGTCCAGTGCGTCCTCCACAGCACTTTTCGGCAGTCCCAAAATCCTACGGATAATATCGAGATTTTCCCGGCCAGTCAGGTTCGCATAAAACGAAGGGGACTCAATGAACGAGCCGACCTCCTTCAAAATCGCAATCCGGTTAGCCGGGAATTGCTTTCCATCAATGGTAAAACTGCCTTTTGTGGGAGCGGTCAGGCCCAGCAGCATTTTCATAGTGGTGGATTTGCCTGCTCCGTTCGGGCCGAGAAAACCATAAATACTGCCTTTGCGGATATGAAGCGAAACATGGTTGACAGAAGTGAAGTTCTTATATTTCTTTGTCAACTGTTCCGTAGTAATAATGTAATCCATAAGAACATCTCCTTTCATTGACTCCATCATAGAACATCAACCTGACTTCTACATTCTCGCGTCCTTACTTTTACCTTACTTTTTCGGGATACCCACCGCAGACGGGTCTCTCTGTGCTATAATAATTTCAGGAGGTGACACTATGGATAACTCTTTTCTGCATCGAAAAAGGCTCCTGCTTGTAGATGACGAGCCGGATTTGCTGAAAATGGTATCAGATATTTTGAAAGATGCTGGTTTTGAAACTGTCCTTACTGCCGCATCAGTGAAAGAAGCCGTCATGGTGGCAAAACAGGAAAAACCTGATTTAATGATATTGGATGTAATGCTGCCAGATGGAGACGGTTTTTCCCTGATGGAGCAGCTCCGTACATTTACAGATGTGCCAGTAATCTTTTTAACAGCAAAAGACGAAGCCGCAGACAAGCTGGCCGGTCTTGGACTTGGTGCGGATGATTACATTTCAAAGCCGTTTATGCCGCAGGAACTTTTGCTGCGTGTCTATGCGGTCTTGCGCCGCACTTATAAAGAGGACAGCCCGCTGGTTGTTCTTGATGGATGTACGATTGATTTTAGCCGGGCAGAGATCAACAAAGGCGGCGAGGTTATCCCATTGACCGCAAAAGAGCATACCCTGTTGGAAACGTTGGCCCGCAATGAGGGAAAGATCGTCACGGTTGACGCTCTTTGTGAAGCGTTATGGGGGGACAACCCTTTCGGCTATGAAAACAGCCTGAACGCTCATGTGCGGCGTATTCGAGAAAAAATAGAAGCCGACCCGTCAAAGCCGATTTCTTTGATTACGATTAAGGGGCTGGGTTATAAATTGATTACAAGGAAGTGACGCCATGAAATCTTTTGGAACATATATTTCAAAGCATTTGGCGTCTTTCTCTGCGTTTCTCCTGATACTGGTGATCGTCAATATCATTCTATTTGGGGTGACTTTTTATCACACGGTTTCAGAGGATTACGGAGAATCATCCCCACACGCTATGCTTGAGATGACCTCCGCTGCGGCAACTACCGAGGGCCTGACGGATAATGCGATACAGAAATTGCGCCAGTACAATATCTGGGCCATGTATCTGACGCCAAATGGAGAATGCTTTTGGACGCTCGACTTGCCGGAAGAAGTGCCGCAAAATTATAATGTTCAGGATGTAGCTTTATTTTCAAAAGGCTATCTGGAAGATTATCCTGTTTTTGTATGGAATACAGATGAGGGATTGTTAGTTTTGGGTTATCCAAAGGATAGCTACATGAAGCTCACCAGCAACTACTATTCCATTGAGGCAATTCAAAAAATCCCTCTCTATGTGATAGGAATGTTAGGCATGGATGTGCTGTGTCTGTTTTTGGCCTATTACTTTTCAAAACGCAGGATCATCCAGAATACAGAGCCGATTGTAGAAGCCATTGAAACATTGGCAGATGGAAAACCTGCTTCGCTTCATATTGACGGAGAGCTATCCGAAATTGCAGGCAGCGTAAATAAAGCCTCTCTGATAATAAGCAGGCAGAATGAAGCCCGCGCTAACTGGATCAGCGGCGTCTCCCATGACATCCGCACTCCGCTTTCTATGATTATGGGATATGCTGGCCGGATAGCCGCAAATGAAGCAACCACTGATACTGTTAGAGAACAGGCCGAAATCGTGCGAAAACAAAGCGTCAAAATCAAAGAACTCGTGCAGGATTTGAATTTAGTGTCCCAACTGGAATATGAAATGCAGCCGCTTCACAAGGAGCAGATACGTCTGTCCAAACTCATTCGTTCCTATGTAGCCGAATTGCTCAACTCCGGGATTTCTGATGCCTATATGATTAAACTTGATATTGCATCCGAAGCGGAAAATGCCATGTTGGAATGTGACGCCAGATTGATTTCGCGGGCTGTAAACAATCTTGTCCAGAACAGCATGAAGCACAACCCACAAGGGTGTGAAATTTGCCTTTCCCTTGCAGCATCAAAGAATCAGCTTATCTTGGCAGTTACAGATAACGGGACGGGACTATCTGAAGAAAAGTTGCAAGAGCTGGAAGAAAAGCCTCACTATATGGAAAGTACAGACGAACGGCTTGATTTGAGGCATGGGCTTGGGCTGCTGATTGTCCAACAAATTGTCGCAGCTCATAGTGGCAGTTTCAAACTCACCAACGTTTCCCCGCAAGGGTGTGAAGCCACTTTAGTATTCCCGTATTGATAAGCAAAATTATAAAAAGCGCCGAGTACAGGGCCTACGGGCTGCGTCCGGTGCTTTTTTATTAGTTAAAGAAATATGAATTATAAAATTTAAGTTACCTGCATATAGCAACATTCCATTGGGCAAATATGAATTATACAATGTAAATGGGTGATGCTATATGGCGAAAGTAGAAGATTGCCCCGGCTTTGAAACTTTCGGTGCGGATGTAAAGGCTGCGCGGAAAGCCCGACATCTGGCGCGTAAGGCGCTGGCGGAAATGGTAGGTATTGAGTGGCGGTATCTCGCCAACATTGAGAATAAAGGGACAATCCCCAGCCTCCCGGTCGTGATCCAGCTTATCAAGACCTGCGGGCTTCCTGTGGAACGGTATTTCAATCCCGAAGTGCTGCGCTCGGAAAGTGAGCAGCGCCAGCGGGTCGGCCACAAGCTGAAACTCTGTCCCGAAGAATACCTGCCGATCATCGAGGGCGCGATTGACGGGGCTATTAAAATTGAACAGCCAAAGAAGAAAGAAACGGGGGATGCCTGAAAACCATCCTCTGTTTTCTTTTGTTTGCACGGGACGCGGAAGCGTCCTTTATTTTTTTGCACTTTTTTCAGGAGAAGCCTGTATTTTGCGGGCAGTTTAAGGCGTTCTGGACGTTCTATTAGCGGAGAAGAACAAAAACAGCAAGCATAGGAAGTGTAGCCACACTTCCGAAAAACGCACCGTCCCGCCCCTGCGGGCCGTCCGTTTTGCTTGTTGGGGAAATCCCCAAACCCCTTTGCCGGAAAGGAGCGTGAAACGCAATGGCAAACCGAAAGCGTCAAATCGTGCTGCGCGTCCCGGTAACGCCGGAAGAACGGGCCTTGATCCAGCAGAAAATGGCCCAGCTCGGCACAAAGAATTTCTCGGCCTATGCCCGGAAAATGCTGATTGACGGGTATATCATCCACATGGACACCAGCGACATCCGGGCGCAGACCGCAGAGCTGCAAAAAATCGGCGTCAACGTCAACCAGATTGCGCGGCGTATCAACAGTACCGGGGCTGTGTACGCGCAGGACGTTGAGGACATCAAGGGGGCGCTGGCACAGATATGGCAATTACAAAGATACATCCTATCAAGGTAAATCTGAAAGCGGCCCTTGACTACATCGAAAACCCGGACAAGACGGACGACAAAATGCTGGTATCGTCCTTTGGCTGTTCTTACGAAACGGCGGACATTGAATTTCAAATGCTGTTAGATCAGGCGTTCAAGAAAGGAAACAATCTGGCCCACCATCTGATACAAGCCTTTGAACCGGGCGAAACTACGCCGGAGCAGGCCCATGAGATCGGGCGGCAGCTTGCCGACGAAGTGCTGCAAGGCAAATACCCCTATGTGCTGACTACCCACATAGACAAGGGCCATCTGCATAACCACATCATTTTTTGCGCCGTGGATATGGTACAGCAGCGCAAGTACATTTCCAACCGGCGCAGCTACGCCTACATCCGGCGAACCAGTGACCGGCTGTGCAAGGAAAACGGACTGTCCGTTGTGAAGCCGGGCAAGGACAAGGGCAAGTCCTACGCCGAATGGGACGCCCAGCGCAAGGGCAAGAGCTGGAAAGCCAAACTGAAAATCGCTATCGACGCGGCCATCCCGCAGGCCAAAGACTTTGACGACTTCCTGCGGCTCATGCAGGCGCAGGGCTATGAAATCAAACAGGGCAAGTTTACCTCTTTCCGCGCTCCCGGACAGGAACGCTTCACTCGCTGCAAGACGCTGGGTGAGGACTACACGGAAGAAGCCATTACCCGCCGGATCAAGGGGCTGGCCGTGGACAGAGGCCCGAAACGGAAAGCCACAAAGGAAATCACTTTGCGGATTGATTTGGAGAACAGCATCAAGGCCCAGCAGAGCGCGGGCTATGCAAAATGGGCGAAAGTCCACAACTTGAAGCAGGCCGCCCGGACGCTGAACTTCCTGACCGAACACGGCATAGACGACTATGCGGCGCTGGAAAGCAAAGTGGCCGAGATCAGCGCGGCCAATGACGAGGCCGCCGCTGCCCTGAAAGCGGTGGAACGCCGCCTGTCCGATATGGCGGTGCTGATAAAGAATATCTCCACCTACCGGCAGACAAGGCCCGTGGCGCTGGAATACAGAAAGGCCAAAGACAAGGCCGCGTACCGGCGTGAACATGAAAGCCAGCTTATCTTGTACGAGGCAGCGGCAAAGGCCATCAGGGACGCGGGCGTGACAAAGCTCCCCAATCTGGCCGCCCTGAAAGCCGAATACCGAAAGCTGGACGAGGAAAAGGAACGGCTGTACCAGAAGTACGGCGAAATGAAAAAGGAACTGGCCGACTACGGTATCATCAAGCAGAATGTGGACAGCATTTTGCGGGTGACGCCCCATCAAGAAAGGACACAAGAGCTATGAGCATACCGAGAATGAATTACCGACAGTACCGTAAGGCCCGGAAGCTGACGCATGAGTGCTGCAATTACTGTGACGGGAACTGCCTGCTTTTGGACGATGGAGAGGAATGTGTGTGCGTCCAAAGCATTTCCTATTCGCTGCTGTGCCGGTGGTTTCGGGCCGCCGTCCTCCCGCTGGACGCGGCCCTGTGCGCCGAGATCAGCAAGAGCCGGGACGAGGTGAAACGCTGCGCCGTATGCGGGGCCGTGTTCACGCCGAAGTCTAACCGGGCCAAATACTGCCCGGATTGTGCGGTGCGGATGCGCCGGAAGAAAGAGGCTGAACGACAGCGGAAAAGATACCTCCTGTCTACGCATTTAGGCCGGTGAAAGCCCAGCCGTGACAAGGCTTTTCCGGCATAATCGGCGGGCAGGCGGGACAGATTATCCAATCCCCGCCAGAACACACTTCAAAATGCGTAGAAAACAACCCATGAGAAAGCGCCGGACGCGGCGGCCTGCTGGCCTTGCGCCCGGCGTTTTCTCATAGGCTGTCCTTGAGGATGGCCCGGATCAGCTTGTTTTGCAAGCGGTGTTTCATGTACTCGTCCACCCGCACATGAGGCGTACCGTCCAGATCGTAGAGCGTCCGGGTACACAGCTTATTCATGTAGCCGTCATAGTACCGCAAGATGCGCTCCATTGCCAGCGGATCACCGGCGCGGGCCTCTGCAAAGACTGACAGGGGCAGAAGCACCCTGCCGTGAAATGTGGGCTGCTTCATTTCGCGTTCCTCCCTCCGTTATCCTCCAATCTCTGCCGCAATTCGTTCAAAGTCTTTGTGCGGTGGCGCTGGACGGCACTTTTTGACATCCCAACAAGGCCGCCGATCTCGCTGTCCGCCATAGCTGCGACACAGTACAGAATTAAAATCTGCTGCTCCTGCTCCGGCAGACTGGCAAAGGCTCCTGCCACCAGCTCGTCCCGGATATGTAGGTCATAGCCAAAAGCCGAGAACTTAAAGCTGTCGCTGGGGTACTCGTCCAGCGTGGAGAGCTTGTCCCATTGAGCCGTGGAAATATCTTCTAAGGATGTTTGCCGGTTACGGTATCGCTGCATTTCCCGCAGGTAGTCAATGGCTTCATGGTAGAGAACCAGCTTGCAGTAATGGTCGAGTTGACAGCGTTCCACATAGTCAGGGGTGTATTCGTTCATCTTCTCACCCCCGATCTGCGGGAGAATGAGAAGATTAAGCTGTTTCCACCGCTCCTTTCATCGGTGGCAGTATAACGGCTCCGGCCCGCACCGAAAAACCGCAGAAAACAACAAATTTCGCCCGGCAGGTCATAGACCAACCGGGCGAAAGTGAAAGCAATATGAAGATGATTTACATGGTATAGTTCATACTTATGGCCGCTTGTCCCCGTAGCCGGGGACGGGCTTTTTTTGATGGTGCGTACCCCGTCGTATTATGTCGAAACGCTCTTTGCTTCATGGCGGCTCCCTCCGTGGGCCGCCGATCTCGCCAGCGTCAGGGCGTCGTTCCGTATGAGGGCATAAAGAACGGCGGCCTTGATTTTGTCAAAGCCGCCGCAGCAATCAATAAGCATGGATAGTGTCTGTCGAACGACGGCTTTTTTTCTTTTGCCGTCGTCCGGCAGTTTTATCAATTATTCTTTAATAGCTGAAAGGTTATAGTGATGGTGAAAATATCATTCTTCACATTGCCTATTATAGAACCATGCAGGCGTTCTACCAACTCTTTAGCGATTGATAACCCCAATCCTGTTGAGGTTTTGCTTCTGGCTCCATCCGCCTTATAAAAACGGTCAAACACTTTGTTGACATCAATAGGCTCCTGCGTCTGGTAGTCATTTTCAAAATAAATCTGCACCATATCAGCGGAATTTATTAGACGGACAGAAAGCTGATTATTCCCATGTTCAATACAATTTTTCAGTATGTTCTGGAAAATACGGCGGAGCGCAGGTTCGTTCCCATGAATAAAAATATCCTGTTCAGGGACATTAACCAGCGGTTCTATGCCCCTTTGCTTAATATCCTTATAGAAGCTGAAAAGCACACTTAAAAGAATTTCATTGACAGCACACGGGGACAATTCTACTTCATACGCCTTATTGGTCAACTTTGCATAGGTAAACAGCTCATCCAGCATTTCTTTCAAAGAGGAAAGCCGGTCAGAGATAACCGCAGCATATTGTTGTCGTTCCTCTGGATCATCACTTTTCAATAGGAGCTGGAAATAGCCGTCCATAGAGGTCAAAGGCGTGCGTATATCATGGGAAAGGTTGATTATAGTATCTTTCAGATGACTTTCATTGTCTGCAATCTCTTTCCTTAAAGCGGCGGTCTGCTCAATTAGGGTATTCAATTCATCTGTCAGCTCGGCAACACAGCCTGATTTCTGGTCGCTGGTTATCAACATATTCGTTTCATGCTGGTTCAGAAAAGAAATCTGGCTTTTGACATTTTTAATCTGATGCCGGTAATAAAAAGCCAACCCTATCCCTAAAATAGCTATAACCACTAAAATGATACACGCAACCGCCATCTTTTCACCTCTTTTCTTATATATCTTTCTTCTGCATAATAAGCCCACTTAAACTTCCCATCAGGATCAGCGTGATTATTGCGATAAGAAAGGCTTTCAGGTATAATGAGCTGCCGCTTGCCATAGAAAGAAGCCCTACATTTCCTGATGATAGGTAGTTCATAATACTAAAGTCTGCAATCTCTTTTAACCGGGGAATAATGTTTATCAGCAACGCATCCACAACCTGTAAAATTCCTGCCGCCAGCAAAATCCCTGTCAACAGGCTTGCCACCACATTTTGAAATAGGTAAACAAGGAACAGGATCACGCTGCCATAGGCAATGTGAAGTAGATATTGCATCCCCAAATATCCTATGAATTTTCCTGCCTCCTGAATATGAATATATCCGAAAAAGAGAACGCTTCCGGCCATGATTGCCAGAATTGCCGCAAGCAGCAGTACAGCAGTAAAAATTGCAATCGAAAGGAGTTTTCCAATTACAAGCTCCCACCGATGTCTGGTCTGTCCGGCGATATTCTTAATAAATCCTGTTCGGATTTCGTTGCCCGCAAAAAGTGCGATAAATGCCACCAAAAACATCAGAAGTAATTTGCTCTGGATATTCATGGAAACAAGTTCCGGCAACGGGATTTTTGCACCAGTACACCATTCAGGCGATACCTGACCGATATAAATACCCCAATTCACTTCATCGCCAGTTTCCCGCAGGGTTTCCAATGCAGACGGGGTTTGCTGATAATAAGAAATATCCTGCTGTGTCATAAAAACAGAAGCAAACATCATTAGCATGGCAGCCGCCAGCACAATATAGGTGTACTTGCTCTTGAACATTCTGAATAAATCCATTTTAATTACTTTAAGCATGATCCACACCTCCTGTCAGCCGCAGAAAGTAATCTTCAATGGACTCATTCGTGACGGAAATGGAATGAATATAAATATTTTTCCGTGACAGTTCCATTGTGATTTTTCCGCTTTCGTTCAGCCGTTCAAAAATGTGAATGGTGTTTTCATCAGCCACACGGTAATCTTTGAAGCCGAGTGCGTCCAGCACTGGCAGGGCTAAATCCGGGTGATCCATCTTAATTTCGATATGTTCCCGGCAGGTAGCCTCTAATTCCTCACGACTTAACTCTTTTACAAGTTGACCCTTATCAATAATCGCATAGTTTGTTGCGATTTTAGAAAGTTCCTCCAAAATGTGACTGGAAATGATAATAGTAAGCCCTTTTTCTTTGTTCAGCCGAAGCAATGTTTCCCTGACTTCTGCAATTCCTTCCGGGTCAAGCCCGTTAATAGGTTCATCCAGTACGAGAACATCAGGCTCCCCCACAAGAGCCATACCAATGCCGAGCCGTTGCTTCATCCCCAAAGAGAAGTGTCCTACTTTCTTTTTCCCTACATTTCCCAAACCAACAATGTTCAAAATGTTCTCAATGTAACCGAGGCGGTGCAAGCCTACACAGATACATTTCAATTTCAGATTATCATAAGCGGACATATCAGGGTAAAGCCCCGGCGCTTCAATCAATACCCCAATGCGGGAGATAACCTTGTTTCGCTCTGTGCCGTGATACCCGAAAAAGGTAATATCCCCACTGGTAGGTTTAGAAAGGCCGCTAATCATTTTCAAAAATGTTGTCTTGCCTGCGCCGTTTTTTCCAATCAGGCCATAGATTTCGCTCTGCCGGATATGCAGGCTGATATTATCAATGGCTGTCTGCCTTTTGAATTTCTTCGTTAAGCAATCCGTAGACAGAAGATATTCCATAACGTATTCCTCCTTTGCTTGATCTAAATACAGTGTACCGCAGCAGTACAAATACATCGCAAAGGAATGTTTAAGAAATCATCAAGATTTAATCGGCCAGCTTAAAGCCTACGCCCCAGACCGTTTCAATGTATTCTTCATCGGAAAATGCCTTGATTTTCTGCCGGATATTGCTGACATGGACGTTAATGGTTCGATCTTCCCCAATATACAGGTCGTCCCACGCATAATCATATATTTCCTTTTTGGAAAATACCCGTTTGGGGTTCGTAATCAATAGTTCTAAAATCTTAAACTCTTGCCGAGTAAAAGAAATGGGGTGTCCTGAAACGGAAATGCTGTGTTCTGTAATGTTCAAAACCATATCCTTGTAATGATAGACTGTTTCTGACTTATCCATGCTGTGTTTTCTAATCTGAACGGCTACTCGTGCTACAAGTTCATCAATTTCAAATGGCTTTGTCATATAATCGTCTGCCCCGGAAAAGAGCAGATTTACCTTTGTGTCTAATTCGTCTTTTGCTGAAACAACGATGATAGGGGTATCTAAGTGAGGCTTTATTTCCTCGACAATGCTGTTTCCACTCTTTCCGGGAAGCATTAAATCCAAAATAATCACGCTGAATTTCTCATTATTGAGATATAGCATGGCCTCCGTTCCAGAAAACGCCTGTTTACATTCATACCCTGCTTTTGTCAACGCTGACGCCATCATATTGTTGATGTCAGTATCATCTTCGACAATTAAGATTTGTTCCATGTTACCACTTCCTAATTTTATATTCTTAACGGGGCCTCCTTTGGGAGAAATCTAAAGCCCTCATTTGTACTTACCCATTTTGAGGCCATGAAGATTTTGTTCTAACTTCCGGCAACATTTATTATTATATTTCATTCTCTCAAACAGTACAAGGCAGGAAATATGAATAATAGAGTGTAAGTATAGGTTCATATCCAGAGGCGGCCATGAGTAGGAAGAAAGCAGCCGAATGGCAGGGAAAAAGATACCTGTTGTCTACGCATTTAGGACGCTGAAACGCCAGCCATTTCAGGGCTTTTTCGGCATGGTCGGCGGGCAGGCAGTACAGATTATCCAATCCCCGCCAGAGAGGGCTTCTAAATGCGTAGGAAAATGTTTCCGCTGCTGGTATTTCTCCCGGTTCTGTGTTATGCTGATACAAGCATAAAAAAGACAGGAGTGTTTAAGGGATGGCTGAACAGGAAATGTTGCTGGACAGCGCTACGATCAAGGCCGCCGTCGCGGGTGAGAAGTGGGCCACGGAAAAGGTGATTGAACACTATGCCCCCATGATCGACGAGCTGGCCGTGAACGAGGATATGAAGCAGCACTTGATTATGAAACTGTTGGAAGCTCTGCCGAAATTCCCAATGGAGCAGGAATAAGATCAAAAACTATATAGTCTTAACAGTGTATGAACTATACAGTATATATTTAGTGCAAGTTAAATCATTTTCTTTATTGATACGGAAATAGCTTAATGCTATAATATATAAATCCAAACAAACGCAGGTGATAAATAAAATTAGTAAAAAGCTGTTCGGGGGAAACAAAAAATGAAACTTTTTATTTTAGGGATTTGTATGATACTTACTGGTGGAATTGGATTTGCAATTCTTTGTGGGGCGGCGATTGCTTGTACCTATACAAGTAGTTCTTTGTATTTTGTAGATATATGGAATGTATTCGGTGTTGCTCCCATTGCATGGGGTTTTCTTGCAATAACGATTATAGGGTTTATTCTTTCCGTTGTTGAAATTCTGGTTAAGAAGAAATAAAATGTTCACCATTGTGGAAAGGCAACTTCATTCTTACTGTGTAACAGCAAAACAGCGCCGGACGCAGAGGCCATACAGCCCTCGCGCCCGGCGCTTCGTTATGCTTTATTTACTCGTCTGTGAAATGGAACTTCCGCGCTTCAAAGTCGGCGTCGGTCATGGTGTCCAGCTTGGCAAGGGTCTGGCGGGCCAGTGCCGCCATTTCCCCGTCCATATCCGGCAGCGCGGCATGGAGCTTCGCCATTGTCCTGCGCCGGTCGGCATTGTGATACAGGCAAATCAGGTTTTCTTCCTCCACATTAAACTGCATTGTCATACCTCCAATTCATTTTTCTTGGTGCGGGCCGGGGCCTTTTTCGGGGCTTGGGCCTGCTTGTTTTCGGATAGCTGCTTTCGGATGGAAGCGCGAGGCCGCCGCACTTCCTTGTCCCGGTTCTCGTCCTTGCCTATCATGGCATATATCCCATGCCTGTCTTTGATGCCGGTAAAAACCAACGATTTATAGGGCAGCATGGAAAAGAGGCGGTCGGTGTCCTTGCTGGACGCGATCTGCGTAAAGTATGGGGATAATTCTACCATGAAATGCGTCTTGTTGGGGCTGTTCGGGGTGGACAGCTCTTTCATTCTCGCAACAATACGCTGGGCCTCGTCCCGGATCAGGCTGTCATGCAGCGCCGTGACGTGGGCTTTGAAGTCGCCGGGGGCAAGCTGCTCCCGGCCTTTCTGCTCCTGCCGCAGCACTTCCCGCAGGTTTTCCGGCTCATTGGGTTTTGCCTCATACCGCAGGAACGCCCCCAGCTTGGGGTCGGGGTGGCCGTCAAAATACAGGCTGGCGGACTGTTCCCGGTCGCCCTTCTCATAGTGCAGGATGATGGTGTCGGCCTGTACCGCCTCGGCTGCGACGTGCCGGAAATGCTGGGGATAGTCCAGCTCATAGAGATTGCCCCGTATCTTTCCGCCCACCTTGCCGGTCAGCTCCACGGCGTAGGTCAGAATACGGTCACGGGTCTGCTCTCCATAAAAGCGCCATGTGTTATGCTGCCGGGTATCTTGCAGGAAAACATCGCGCTCTCGGAAACAGTACGTCCCGGACGGGCGGGACATCCACAGCAGCGTTTTATCCTCGGCTCTGTCGCTGGCGGCGGCCTGCCGGATGATTTCTTTGTCAATTTCAAAATCGTTGCGGTAAAAGGCGGTGTTCTGGCGCATAAGCTGTTCCAGCGCGGCCAGTACATCCACATTTTCGAACTTGTTCACAGCTTCACACCTCCAATTCCTTAGATTTTTCCCGTACAGGTGGCTTTTTGGCCTGTTCCTCCTTGGCGGCTTTGAGCTGCGCCCGGATGGACGGCTTTTTCTGGCGCTGGCCGGTCTTGGGCGCTGTGCGGGTCTGCTTAGGCTTCTTGTCCTCCGCCTTGGTAGCCTCGGACACGTCGAAAAGGGAAATCTGTTCCCCAGCCTTTGCTCTGGCTTCCAGTTCGCCCATTGACGGGGCATTGTTCAGGATGCCGTCAATCATGTTGTAATTCTGCTCGGTGGACATTTCAGCGTTCTTGATGGGGCTTTCCCGCATAAACTCCGGCACAGGGGTAAAGCCGATACTGTCACAGTAATGGGCTTCCTCCTTGCCGCCGCGATTTATTACAACAACATCCGAAACGGACAGGCTGTGGCCCCGGAAGTCGGCGGGGCGGTCGTCGGTATTAAACGTGCGGTAAATATTCTCTAACGTGGTCTTGCCGTCCAGCGGGGCCGTGTAGACAAGCTCATAGTTTTTCCTGTCCACGGCCAGCCCTGCGGCCTGCAATTCCTCATAGGAACGGAAACGGAAATCGCGCCCCTCCGGGCCAGCAGGCACTTGGTAGATGGAAAAGGTGTCCCGTTCCGGCTGGTCGGCGCTGCGCTGGGCCAGCGTTTGTTCCGCCCGTTCCAATACATCCTCCCGCAGCGGTAGCGCATAGAGGGTGGATGCAGAGGAAAAGCCCACGTTGTTGAATACATAGTCCACATCGGTTTCTTTCAAGGCTCCCGCTGTGAAGTAGTCTGCCCGCGTGGGGGTATCGCTCACCTTGCCGTCTGCTATATCATGGCTCAATCCTGTTTCCAGATGAGTGCAGATTTTCCCGTCTACGGCCAGCGTCACATAGTACCAGCCGATATAGCCGCCGGTTTGCTCGTCGGCCCCGTCGTTAAACTCCACATTCAGCAGCGTGTAGGGCTTCAAGCCCTTTTGGGCGGCGATCTCGTTGTCCTTGGCCTCCCGCTGCAACAGCATGGGTAGGGCGGCTTCCTTGGTGGCCTGCACGATTTCCGGGTTATACCGTACCAATGCACTGTTGACACATTCTGTCTGTACCTTTACAGTTTTGGCCTTTGGCGTCAGGTGGTTGCCAATAAAGAGGGACGCGCCGTTGTCAAAGTGGATGGACATATCACTGGTGCCGCGCCATTTGCCGGTACAGGGGGACGTGCGGATTTCACCGGTCTTGCAGCCAAACGCCTGCGCGATTATATCAATCTTGCCTTGCAGGGGCAGGTCTTTGTAGCGGTCAGCGATTTCCATCGCCTTTTTCTGCAAATCGGTCAGGGGCTTATCGGCTGCCTTGGCCTGTGGCTCGGCGGTAGAAACATCTTCCTGCGCCGTTTCAGGCTCCGGCGTGGTTCCCTGTTCGGGGGCCGGTTCCTGCGGCTGCTCCTGTTCCTTGGCGTACAGCTCCTTGACGGCCTCCTGTGTCAGTTCCCCGGTATTGAGCTGATCCAGCAGCTCCCGGCATTTTTCTTCCGTCCCGGCATAAAGAACCGCCCCGATTTTTACCGTGCCATCCTCCTGTGGGACATAGGCTTGCAGCAAGTACAGGTTTTCCGGGCTGTCGCTGCGGGTGGCGGCGTGTACCCGGTAGACATATTCCTCCGGCTCGGTTTGGGCCTGCGCCATCTGCGCCTGCTGTTCCCGGATGCTGCGGCGTTGCAGCTCCGTGGGCTTCTCGCCGGTAAGGGGCTGAATACTCGGAATACGGTCAGCGGCGTAATAGGCGTTACCATTCAAAAGGCGCTGCCATGCCCCGGCGCTTGGTGCCCAGCGGAAGCCGTGTTCTTTCAACTGCTGGCGGGCGTCTGCGTCCGGCTTATCCTCAAAGAATACCTGCAAACGGCTCTGTTCCCGGTTTGCCTCCACATGGCCGCCGTCAAACTCCCAGCCCACATAGACGGTTTCCTTTGCGCGGGTCAGGCTTTCGATCCGCTGCCGGACGCGGTGGATTTCCGCATTGTTATTGGAAAGCTCCCAGCTCTGAAAGGGTTTCTTTTCATAGTGCCAGCTTGATGCCATATCCGCTTTCAGGTTTTCGATGTTATCAGGGGAAAGGTGCGGGCAGCCGTCCAAAGTGCCGTGCTTGCGGTAGTAGGCGTTCACGGCTTTCATGGTTTCCTGCGCCTTTACCAGCCCGTCCAGCTTCTTTTGCAGTTTGGGGATGGCCTGCGGGTCGTCCTGCCGGATGCCGCCCATGCCGGTGCTGCGGATTTTATCAAGCAGCCCTTGGATATACTGCCATTCCTGCATATTGCTGTCACGGGCCGCGTTTTGTCTTTCTTTCTGGCGCACCGGGAAATTGGAACCACCGGCAATCAGGATCGAGGGAACACGGGCGTCAATGGCAAAGCTGTGGTTCATGTTGGCGGCCAGTTTCCGGGCGTAGGTGTCAAGCAGGCTGTCGATCTTCTCATGGTACATGGGGTCAACCCGCTTTTTCTGCGCCTGCGCGATTTCAAAGGCGTTGTCCACATAATGCCGGTACTCCGCCGTGGCGCTGCCGGGCTTGTAGTCGGAAAAACTGTTCATTTCCTTTGCTCGGCGGGCCGCGCCCTCGTTGATGGAATAATAGTAGTCGGACGCCGCAGGCTCTTTTGTCGGCTGTTCCGGGGCTTTGGCCTGCGGCCCGGCTTCCTGTTCCGGGGCAGGCTCCGGCTCTGGTGTTGCCGGGGCCTCATAGCCAGCCGCCGCATATTCCTCCACGGTCATACCGGCGGCAGCGGCTTCCTGCTCAATCTCGGCCTGAACCTGCGCTTTGTAATCCTGCAAGCTCTGGTCGAAGTCAGACAGTTTCGGCGGCTCCGGCAACTGATACTGGCCCTGATTGAGAAGCGGGCGGCACTCCTTGGCGTAGTCCACTAGCGCCCCATAATAGGCCGTTTCCTCCGGCGTCAGGGTATCGCCGGACGCCAGCCGGGTTTGCGCCTCCTGTTCCAGTCGGGACAGGTTGCAATGCTGCTGCATATAGGGGACAAATTCAGTCAGAAGCATTTCCCGCTGGGCCTTGTCTGCCTCCCATGCCTCCGGCCCCTCATGTTTCAGCACATGGTTTTTCCAGCTTTCATCCTGTGCGTAGTATTCGTGATAGCCCCGGATATGCTCGATCAGGGAACCGTCGCCGTCGCCAAAATCCTGCCGCCCCTCGTAGTTGTCCGGCTGCCCCTGAAAAGAGAAGTCAATACGGAACTTGGTTTTGTCGTACCAGCTCCCCGCATGGTCTGGCTGTTCCCGTTCAAAGCGTTTGGAGCTGTCCAGCGCCCCGAAAACGGCATCAGCCTCATGCAGCGGCATTTGCTGGCCGTCTTTCAGGTGGGGGCTTTCACTCCAAATAATTGTGACAATCGGCTCCGCTGCCGGATCATGGGCAATGGTCTGTTCTGCCCTTGCAACGGCAATCTCGCTTTCCATCTGGCTTTTCATAAAATCGTCCATGTAGCCGTGCTGCATTTCGTAGCCCTGTTCGCACAGACGGTTGATAAGCTCCATCACCTTATCGTTGTCGCCCACGGCCTCGGCATACTCCATAATCAGGCGGCGTTCCCCGTCGCCCAAACGCGGGCCGTCCTTTTCGGCCAGCTCCATCAGCGCGGCGGCACGTTCTGTCAGGGACGCCTCCGGCATAAAAGGCTTACCGTTCAAGAGGCCGTCAATCCCATTCCACGCCTGCGGCTCCTGCTGGGGTTCGGAAATATCGCTGGCCTGTTCCGGGGCAGCGTGTTCCTGCTGGGCCTGCCGTTCCTGTTGAAGCTCTAACAGGTGGATTTCCATTTCATTGATAAGGTCATTGGCAGCGGCACGGATCGTTTCAAGGGATGCCTGCAATTCTTTCAAATCCCTGCCAGAACTCCAATTTGCGATATACCCAAAAGAATAGTCGGACGTGTCCAGCCCCCAATACTGGCATACCGCATAGGCCACGCTTTCGGCCTGTACCTCGCGGGTGGCCTTATCCGGCTGCTTATCCTCCGCAAGATGGCTGTTTTTCTCATACAGGCGGGCATGGGCAACTTCATGGATGGCGGTCTTTAGGGTCTGCAATTCGCTCATGCCCTCATTGACCGCAATCCGCTGTTCCAGATAGAAGCAGCGGCCCTTGGCTCCGTCCAAAATCGGCTCAATGGAAATAGAATAAGGGGACGATCTTTCCAAAGCCGCCTGCAAATCCTGAAACTGCTCTACATCGCCGGACAGCATATCCACATGGGCCTCTGGAAGCTCCTTGCCCTCGGTCTGGCTTACGTCATACACCGATACCACGCGATAGTCCGGCACAGTAATTTCCTGTTCGTCCATCACCGTCTTGCCGTCTTTGTCCTTGATCGGTTCGCCGGTATCAGGGTCTTTCTTGGGAACGCGCTTTTTGACTTTATAGAAGTTAGGGGCTAAGATTTTCAGGCCCCGTTCTCCCTGTTTGCGGGTGCGTTCAAATTCCGATTGCCATTTCCCGGCCCCGGCCACAAGGGAAGCGTCCGGCTTTTGCAGGAAAATCAGCATGGTATTTCGGAAACTGTATGTGTGGAACTTGGACATTGAGGTGAGATAGGATTTATAATTCTCGCTGTCCAGAACGCCGCGCACACCGGCTTCCAGCTTGTCGGTGATTTCTTTCATGTACTCGTCCTTGGTCTTGCCCTTTAGGATAATCGGGCCTGCCTCCGGCAGTACGGCGGCGGGGGCCGCCGGTTCGGTGCGAAAGGCTTCCCGGTCGGCCTCCGGCTGGGGATAGGCCATCACCCGGTATTCCTCCGGCACCGGCTGTCCCTCATGGACGCGCTGCCATTCGTCGCCGCTTTTCACCAGATAGCCGTAATCGGTAAAAACGCCATGCTCGGTGTTGGCAATGTGCAGTCCAAAGCGGGGCAGGAAAATTCCCGCTTTCCATTCCTCCGGCATATCCACCATGCCGGAACGGTTCAGGTAGTAGTCCCCCAACTGGCCTGTGCCGGTGACATCCGGCAGATGCACATAGAAATCCACGTTGTCGGGGTAGTCGGTGATCTGGCCGATGCTGTGAAAATCGCTCTGCGGATTTGTCAGGGCGGCGTTCAGCTCCGAAAGCTCGGCGGCGTCCAGCTTTTCCAGCCTTGCGGCAAGGAAATTCAGTTCGTCCACATCGGCAGACAGTACCAGATCGCGGGGCAGCTTAATCGGGCGCTCCTGCGGGCTTCGATAGTCATACAAGAAAAAATCCTGCGGGTTGTCGGCACTGATGCCAATTTCCCGCAGGGCTGCTTGCAGCTTTTCAGTTGTGGTCGGCAGGGAAAGCCAAAGGCCCTCTTTGCCTTGTTCATAAAGTTGGCGGTTGTGAAGCAGGATAGAAAATACTTCGCTCACGGGTTCCCTCCTTTCTCGGTCTTGCTCCATCAATTTCTGCATCAACTCGTAGTCCTCAATGCTCATGTGCCCGTCATAGATGTACGGGTCGATGTCGTCCCCTCGGTAGGGGCGTTCATAGAACGGCAGTCCGGCAGCATGGGCTTTCTCCCGTGCTTCCTCCAACACATCCGGCGGCAGCTCGTCGCTGTGGGCCTCCATGAATGGTGCAATGTTGTTCAGGCCGTTGTCGTAGTGGTGGCGCACACCGGCAGCCAGCTCCGCCACGTTCATTTCCTCGCCCAGATAGCCGGAATAGTAGCCGTTTACCACAACGGCCCGTGGGTCGGCGGCCTGTATCTCTGCAAGCCGCGCCCTGTCCTCTGGATAAAGGATGTCGTCCAGATCAAGGTGAAACGCCTCCGCCTGCCAGCTCCGGCCCTCGCGCCAGAACGCCAGCCATGCAATGCCGTTTCGCAGGTCGTCTTGATACTCTGATACCATGTCCCTAAGACTTGCCATTGGCAGCCCTCCTTTCTGAAAAATGGCATAAGAAAAGCAGGAAACCTTTCAAAGATTTCCTGCTCGGTGGTGCCGCTGGTGGGCGGCGGGTATTCAATTTGGAAAGTTTAATTAGATCGGATCGGTAGTAGACAGTCCAATAAACCGGAGATTATTTTTTCCTCTTAAATGGAGCAATAAACAGCACAATCATTAGGAAAACATATATCCCATAAAGTATATATGTAATTGCATTGCTCCACGGAAAACTTGCCTGTGGGTTATTCAAGGCAATAAAGATAAAAACAATCGCAATTACCAGCATAATGGCCGCAATAATTCTTGAATACTTCTTGGTCATATTTTCTTCCTCCTAAACTGATTTTCTCGACAAATAGAGCTTTGTTGTTACAGTATTTCGACACTAAACTGATCAGAATACTGATTTATGACCTGTTCAAAAAAGGTTATATCCTTGGCGGCAGATATTTCTATATACATTTCCGTACCATAATGCTCGCTCCGAATATCATACAAGTCATTTTTTATATTGACTGTGAAATAGCTTGTCATTTTGTTATAGATAGTTTTATCTGTTGGGTTATCTGTCAATAATTCTTCGAGTAGTTCTTTGGTTACAATACCCTTGATTGACACCTCATTTTTATCATCTATGGCAACACCATATAAAGACGCTCTTACAATCTCAGATACTTCTTCTTTCCAGCACCGAATTTCAAATGTATCACCAACGTTTGCAAAATGTTCAATTATCGTTTTCCACCAATCGGATGAAATAGAACCGTCTATCATCTGGACAGCAAACCGTTTCATAGTATTACCTCAATCATATACTGCTTTATTGCTAACTTTATTATATCATGACCGGCTGTTTGAGGGAATAGATGAATTGTAAACTTGCCGGACAGAAATAGGGGTTTGGGGATATGCCCCAACAAGCAAAATCCCCGGCCCGGCAGGGGTGGCCGGGTCAGGGATTTGCCGGAAGTGTGGCTACACTTCCTATGCTTGCTACATTACTTTGTTTACTCCATTGTTCTCCCTCCTTTCTGAAAAATGGCATAAGAAAAGCAGGAAACCTTTCAAAGATTTCCTGCTGGGTGGTGCCGCCGGTGGGCGGCTGGTATTCAGTTATCAAAATAGACCATGATTATATTTTACTTGTGCATAAACTATAATAATCAATCCTATACAAAAAGCAATTCCAAAAATCCACCAACCATATAAAGTATGTGTTATAAAATCAATGACACCTGTCAGTATAATTCCAACGCCAATAATCAATAGGGATTTCCCCATTATTGTTGTATATGCTTTTTTATCTGAGTCTTTTACCTTTTTATGGTGGTAATCGTGTATTAACGAGATTTTCTCTTTTTTCCATATTTCCCAGCCTAAGCAGAAAAACAAAATGCCTACAATGAGTAAAAAAAACAATTCAAACCATCGCATAAAATCACCTTCACGTATTTGGACTTTTCATTCAACAACTTCCAATTTGTCACTATTATTATACCATGACCGGACATTTGGGGGAATAGAGGAATTGTAAACTTGCCAAATTGAAATAGGAGTTAGGGATACGCATCAATAAACCAAATTCCCGACCCGGCCCCTGCCGGGTCGGGGGCCAGAAGCATTTTAGTTTTTGTCCCTCCGTTCAATGCGATAGTTGACGTATTTCCCGCCGGTATCGGCCAGAAGCACCGTCCCGTCGTAGGTTTTCCCGGTTTTCATGGAGCGTAAGCCCTTTACCTTTGCCTTTCCGTCTTTGAGAAGCGCGGCGGCGATTTTCGGCGTGAACGCCTTGCCCCGTTCCTCAAAAAATCGGTCATTCTTCCACATGACAAACTGGCAGGCCCGGTTTCCGCAATAGTAGTTCTTCTTGCCCTCGTAGACGCTTTCGCCGCAGCGGGGACACTTGCCGATAGCCACGCGCTCTTTCTGAAACAATTTCTGCGCGTCCTCGCTGATCTGCGAATAGCCGGAAATCAGGCCCCGCGTCATTTCCTCAATGCCAGCCATGAAGCCGTCCGGGTCAGCCTCGCCCTTGGCAATGGCCGTCAGCTTGGTTTCCCATTCCGCGGTGAGCTGGGGAGAAGTCAGCACATCCGGCAGGACGCAGGCAAGGTTGTGGCCGTCCTTGGTGGGAAGAAGCTGCTTGCCTTTCCGTTCCACAAAGCCCATCTGTACCAGCTTTTCTAAGATGGAAGCGCGGGTGGCCGGGGTTCCCAAACCTTGGCGCTCGGCGTCCTCCGGCATATCCTCGGCCCCGGCCCGTTCCATAGCCGACAGAAGCGTATCTTCGGTGTAGGGCTTTGGGGGCGTGGTGAAATGCTCGGTAACGGAAGCCTCCACCTTGTCAAAGGTCTGGCCCTCGGCCAGCTCCGGCAGCTCCCGCGCCAACTCCGGCGCGTCCTCGTCGGCGTCGGCCTTAAAGGAAGCGCGGAAACGGTGGTCAATCTCTTTCCAGCACGGCGTCAGGATGGTTTTGCCCTTGGCGGTAAACTCTTTCCCGGCACAGGTGATAGTGGCGGTGACAGCCTCAAACACATGGGGCGCGGCCACGGCACACAGCAGCTTGCAGCACACAAGGGACAGCAGTTTCTTTTCGCCCTCGGTCAGCCCGTCAAAGCCTTTCTGCACAAACTCCATCGTGGGGATGATGGCGTGGTGATCCGATACCTTTTTGCTGTTCAGCACCCGGCCAAACTGCGGGGCAATGTTAAGCCCCGCCGCAAAGGGAAGCAGGGGCCACAGGCCGGACACGATGCTTTCCGCCGTGGGCTGCATATCGTCGGTAAGGTACTGGCTGTCGGTGCGGGGATAGGTCAGCAGCTTTTTTTCGTAGAGTTGTTGGGCATAATCAAGGGTCTGCTTGGCGGTAAATCCAAACAGGCGGTTGGCCTCCCGCTGCAAGGTGGTGAGATCGTAAAGGCGGGGCGGCTGCTCCGTCTTTTTCTCACGCTTCACCGATACACAAACGGCCTGCGCTCCTGCACAGGCCGTCTTGGTGGCGTCGGCGTCGGCAGCACTGGAAACGCGGTCGCTGGCCGCCTCCATGCCGCCCGCCGCGATATGGACGATGTGATATTTTTCTTTCTTGAAATCGCTGATCTTGGCCTCCCGGTCAACAAGCATTTTCAGGGTCGGCGTCTGCACCCGGCCCACCGTCAGGGTCTTGTGGTAGAGGATGGAGAAAAGCCGGGTGGCGTTGATCCCCACCAGCCAATCGGCCTGCGCCCGGCACAGGGCCGATTGATACAGGTTGTCGTAGTCGGCCCCCGGTTTCAGGTGGGCAAAGCCCTCCTTGATGGCGGCGTCCTCCATGCTGGAAATCCACAGCCGCTTGAACGGCTTTTTGCAGCCTGCCATCTGGTAGACGAAACGGAAAATGAGTTCCCCCTCGCGCCCGGCGTCGGTGGCGCACACAAGGCCGTCCACGTCAGGGCGCTCCATCAAAGAACGCAGGATGTCAAACTGCTTTTTCTTCTCGTCCGGGATGATGTACTGCCATTCCTGCGGCAAAATCGGCAGGTCGTCATAGGCCCATTTCTTATAGCGGGGGTCATAGGCCCCGGCGTCGGCAAGGGAAACAAGGTGGCCGATGCACCAGCTCACCAGATAGCCGCCTCCCTCCATGTAGCCGTTCTGTTTTTTGTTGGCTCCGATCACGCCCGCAATGCTGCGGGCGACGCTCGGTTTCTCTGCAATTACAAGCTGATAACTCATTCTTCATCCTCCTTTTTCGGTTCATCTTCATCCAGCAGATAATCGTCTAATGGTCTGGCTTCCACCTCGCCGGTGTCGTCGTCCACCTCCGGGGCCAGTTCGTCCTCGTCGTCGTCCTCGTCCTCCCCAAAGTCGTATTCATCCAGATCGTCGCTGCCTTTCACGTCGGCCTTGGGCTTCTTAAACTTGAAGAAGTAGAGGGCCGCGCCGCCGCCAATGAGCAGCACCACAAGGAATACAATCAGGCCGCCCATGCTGTTTCCGGCTTCTTCTTCCGGCTCGGTAGCTTCTGCCGGTTCCTCGTCCTCCGGCGCTGCGCCCACGCAGGCGGTCAGGTTATTTTTGCATACCGGGCAGGCGGTGTTGACGGCCCCGGCCTCACACTTGGTCGTACAGGTACAGGTCGCCGGGGCGGTTTCGCCGTCCTCGGTCAAGGCCATCAGGTCGGCTTCATCCACTTGGTTCAGGAAATGCACGGTTTCCTCGCCCTCGTCGTCCCGGTCGATAATCAGGTAAAAGGTGTTGCCCGCCTTGGTTTGCAGCGTGATAAACTGCTTGCCGCCGGTGGTGCCGATGTCGTCAATCAGCGACAGGTTCCCGTCCGGGGTCAGGGCTGCGCTGCCGCCAACTGATCCGCCAAACTGTTCCAGCAGGGCGGAAAGTTCGTCCCCATTCAGGGTAAGGGAAAAATCCCCGTCGCCGGTGGCGGCGTCGCTCACGGTCAGATAGTCGCCGCAGACGTAGCCCTCGCGCTCCGGCAGGAGAATTTTCACCCAGCCGTTATCCTCGGTGCCGATCACTTCCACCTGCGTTCCATTGGGAAGCTGGGTAAAGGCTTGGTTGTCTGTACCCGCGCCGGTACGGACGTTGAGATTGCCCCCGTTTGTGACGACAGTGCCGGTCTGGTTGGGGGTGCCGTCGTCCTTATTGGTGAGCTGGATGCCCTCGTCGGTGACAGTGACATCCACCTGCGATCCCAGCAGGGAAGAAAGCAGGGCGGCCATTTCCTCGTCGGTCATGGTTTCCGCTGCGCCGGTGCTTTCCTTGTCCTCGGTATTTTCGGTGTCCTCGGTGGTGCTGGACGTATCGTTGCCGCCCTCGGCGTCCTCGGTGTCCAGCTCAATGCCGCCGGTGGTGGGGGTTCCCGTTTCCTCCGGCAGCGGTGCCGGGTCAGGGTCAGCGCCCCCGGCAAAGGCGGTGGTGGAAAAGGCCGTGAAGCACAGCACAGCGGCCAGCGTCACGGCAAAGGTGCGGAAAAACTTATTCTTCATCGGCGTTGTCCTCCTGTTCGTCCTGTTCAAAATCCGGCTGCGGGGCCGGGGGTGCCTGCAACGCGCCGCCGCGCACAAAGGCGGCAAATTCCTCCGGCGTCATGTTCAGGCCCCGCACAAGCTGGACGATCTGCAAATTCTCCTGTTCGGTCTTTGCCGCTTCCAGCTCCCGAAGCTGCTTTTGCAGCTCCGCGATCTTGGTCTTGGTTTTCTGAATATCCCGTTCGATACGGTCAAGTTTGTTGGTTGCCATAGTCAAAAGCTCCTTTCGTCAATGGATTGTTCATAGCGATATTTCATCTGCGCGGGGTAAAGGTCAGCGGCAGGGCGGCGGCTTCCCGTCCAGCGTTTGCCGCCAGCCAGCCCCGCGCATTTCCATCCGGCGGCCCGCAGGCTTGCACCGCTTTCCGTGTCGAGAATGTAGGTGACGATTTTCCGATAGCCCATAGCCCGCGCCGCCCGCCATGCGGCAGCGTAAAGAAAACTGCAAGCGTTCTTGGTGCCGTCTGTGCAAAGCCGGTTGACTTCCAGTGTCAGGCCGTTGTCCAGATAGCGGCTTACAGGCCGTCCCACAATGGCGACGCCTACCAGCCGCCCGTCTGCCATGCAGCCGATGGAAAATTTATGCCCGACAACCGGCTTATGGTGCCGATGGCAGCGGGCGACAAAGGCGTTGGCCTCGGAGAGTGAAACAGGTGTCAGGCGCAACATAGGCTGTCCCCCCTTATGGCAATCTGCCGTAACAGTACAGGTGAGATTGCCAATAGCTTGAATTTAAGTTCGTGTAGGAAATGGGGTCGCCGCAATGCAACATGACGGAATTGCCTACATACAGCCCCACATGGGACACGCCGGGGGTGTCGTAGGTGCCGACGAAAAACACAAGGTCGCCGGGCTTGGCCTGCTCCGCCGTGACAGGGGTGCAGATGTTGTAAAGGCCCTGCGCTGTCAGGCGTCCCACGTTCCAGCCGGAATGATTGATTACCCATGAAATAAAACCGCTGCAATCAAAGGAAGTGGACGGGCTGGAACCGCCCCACACATAGGGATAGCCGACGTATTTATCCGCCTCCGCAATCATGGCTGCAAAGGTTTCATCCTCTAAAGCCTCCGGCGGGATTTCATAGTAGGTCGGCTCCTTGACGGTGGACGCATTGGGGTAGCTGCCGCTTGGGAACAAATCGGGGCGGTTTCCCAACGTCTGCATATAGGCAGCATACAAGCTCAACTGTTCTTCACTCATCAGGGAAACAGGAAGATGGGACAGGTCGTTGTTTACCAGCTCCACGTTGCAAATGTAATAGGTGTACGGCACTTCCACCTCGTACTCGTATTCTTCCGTGGTTGTTTCGCCGGTTTCCGGGTCGGTGACGGTGCGCGTCCCCGTCCGGGTTTCGGTGCGGTAGCGGGTTTCCGTTTCAATGGTCTGTGTCAGGGTGTATTGCAGCCCAAACAGCCGGTCAAGGTCGCCCTGTACTTCATCCAGCGTATAGGCCCCGCCATGAAGCGCCGACAGGATGGAAGTCAGCACATAGGGGTCATGGCTGATGTCGTCCAGATCATAGCGGTATTCGTCATAGCCGGGGTGCAGGCTTTCGTAGTTGTCCAATTCATGCTGCAAGTCAGCCTCCAAATCCGCGTAGGCGGCTTCGGCCCCCAGCATATCGTCGTCCTCGGACAGATAGGACGTGGCCGCAAGCCCCGTCCCGGCGCTGCCAAACATGGCGGTACAGGATTGCAGGCCGCCCATAATCAGCATAAGCATGAGGCCCACGCCGCCGATCAGCAGCGCCCCTTTCCAGTGACGGACAAGGAACGACGCTCCTTTTTTGCTTTCCTTGGCGGCTTTCTTGGCGGCTGCGGCGCTGGCCTGCGCCGTCTTGGTGGCGGCTCCCGCCGCGCCCTGTGCCGTCTGGCCTGCGGCCCTCGCTGCTCTGGCGTAGTCACGCTTGATTTTCTGCTTCTGCCAGAACCGGGAAACGGGATTGCTCACCGCCTGCGCCAGCTCTGGGTTATCCCGCAAAGATTTCTGGTAGATATACTCGGCGTTGGCGGCAATGGATTTCCGTTCCGCCTTGGCTGCGGCCCGGTAGGGTTTGAGCTTGTGGCGGCGGATGCCGCTGCGGATGGCCTTGCCCGCCTGCCGTTCGGCAAGTTCCTCCCCCTTGTGGCCGCCCTCGACGCCCACGTTTTCGCCCTCGACTTCATGGATTTTGCCGTGAACGAACAGCCCGGCTTCCTGAACCGGGCGGCTCATGGGATTGGGCTTTAACTTGGGGGCCGGTTTCTCCACCTTGTCAAAGCGCAGCTTGGTCTTGGCCCTGCCGGATGCCTCGTCGTAGACGGTTTCGGTGGTGACAACGCGCTTTTTGGGCAGCGCGTCTTTGGCGGCGTCCAGCTTATCCGCCTTTTTCTCTGCCTTGTGGATGTACTTGGAAAGCTGGGGGTCAGCCCGTTCCTCGGCAGTAAATTGCAGCCGGGAAGATGGCCGGTGCAGGGCTTCGCCTGCCTCCGTCACCACGTCCCCGGCGTCCTTGGCCGCCCGTTTCGCCTTGCGGCGGTCGCGGATGTCCCCGGCCCGTTCCAGTACCTTTTCCGCAGCGCCGCCCGGCTCGGCGGCAGAATATTCCTGCTCGGCCTCCCGGCTGGACACGTTGACGCTCTCGCCGGTGGTCTGGTTATCCAGCGTCAGGCCGTCGCGGGTCATGCGCTGCGTCACCTTGTCACGGGGTTTCAGTGGCTTCACAGCAAATCACCTCCTTTTTCGGCCCCGCGCCTCATACCGTGGCCCCCTCGCCTAACCGGGTCGTCATAATCCTGTAAAGCTGGGTGTTCTGCGGGATGGGGTTCTTAAAGGGCAGGATCACGTTCTCATAAATCAAAAGCCCCTCGCCGGGTTCCGAATTGTCAACATACCGTAGCTGCTGCGGGGAAATGTTCAATCGCTCCGCAAGGATTTTTCGGTCGCCGGACGCCTGATTTAGTAAGCAAATGAAGTCGCTGTTCTCCAAAATGTTCTCAATCTCCGGGGAAGAAAGCAGGTCTTTCACGTTCTGCGTGGCACCTGTCGGGACGCCGCCCCATTTTCTGAAACGCTTCCAAATCTCACAGGAAAAGGCCGCCGTCTGTTCCTCCCGCAAAAGCAGGTGGAACTCGTCGCAAAAGTACCACGTCGCCTTGCCTTGGCTGCGGTTCTGCGTCACGCGGCCCCAAATCTGGTCTTGGACAATGAGCATCCCCAGCTTTTTCAGTTGTTTGCCCAGCTCTTTAATATCAAAGGCCACAATACGGTTTTCGATATTGACGTTGGTGCGGTGGTTAAACACGTTCAGGGAGCCATTTACATACAGGTCAAGAGCCTGCGCCACCCGGTCGGCCTCCGGGATATGCTGGTCTAACAGGGCTTTGTGCAAATCCGAAAGGATGGGCATATTCTCCGGGCGGGGGTCTGCCAGATAGGGCCGGTAGATCACCTGCACAGCACGGTCAATGACCGTCTTTTCGATGGCTTCCAGCCCGTTCTTGCCGCCCATGACAAGCTCACAGAACGACAGCACAAAGTCGGATTTCAGGGCCAGCGGGTTTTCATCCTCGCTGTAATTCAGGTTGATGTCCAAAGGGTTCACATAGGATTTGCTGGTTGGGGACAGCCGGACAACTTGGCCGTGGAGCCGCTGCACAAGGGGATAATACTCTGCCTCCGGGTCACAGATATACACGTCGTCCTGCGTACAGAGGAACACGCTCAAAATCTCGGATTTGCAGCTCATGGACTTGCCGCTGCCGGGCGTCCCCAGCTTCAATCCGTTGGGACAGCGCGCCCGCTTCCTGTCCAGCATAATCATGTTGCCGGTCTTGGCATTGATGCCGTAATACATGGCATTTCCGCCTTGAAACAACTCCTGCGTCACAAACGGGACGAACACGGCCACGCTGGAAGTCGTCAAAGAACGCTCAATCTTGATGTGGCTGGCCCCCAGCGGCAGGCTGCTCATAAGGCCCTGTTCCTGCTGGTAGTCCAGCCGGACAAGGGAATTGTTGTATTTCTGCGCCACGCCAGAGGCCCAAAAGATTTCGTTCTCCAACTTCTGCCGGGTGTCGGCGGTGTTCAGTACCAAAAAAGTGATCTGGAACATCCGTTCATTGCGGCTTTGCAGGGTTTTCAAAAGCTCTTTCGCGTCCTGTCCGTAGGTGGCAAGGTCGCTGGGAAGAATGTCCATGTCATAGCCGCTGCGGACGGCCCGTTTCTGCTCCTGTATCTTCATGGCGTCAAGGTCGGTGATTTTCCGCTTGACGGTTTTAATGGCCTCCCCTTGGTCGATGGCCTGCACATGGAGATTGACGACGATGCCGTTTTCCGTATTCAGGAAGTCAGCCAGCATTTCGTCCGACAGCTCCGGGGAGAGGATTTGCAGGAAGCTCACGGCCCCATACTTGCCGCCCAGCCCGAACATCCGGGCATTACCGAAGCGGAACGAGGACGGGGCAATGAAATCCTTGGTGGAAAGCCCCGACGGGGCAAGCCACTTCCAGTCAAAATGAAACGGCTCCCCGTCCGGGTGGAAGATGCTGTGCATGACTTCCAGCCGTTCTTTTGCGTCCAGCACCCATGCAACGGCGCTCATGCTCTTGAAATAGCCTAAGAGGTCGGTTTCAATCCGGCGAAGCCTTGCGCGGGCCATTTTCAGGTTGTCAGCCTCAATGGTGAATGTCAGGAACTTGCGCTTTTGCAGGCCGTTGTTGCCTTTCACAAGCTGGTCTTGCAGGATGCCGGTGTACTCGGCCCGGATGTCGTCGAAGTCGTCCCCCTGCGCCTTGATCTCAAAGCTCTTGGCATACTGCTTGGGGTCGATCTTGCGGTTGACAAAGGAAAACTGGACGTGGATGGAAGCGTCCAGATAGTTGTAGAGGTCGCACAGGTTTTCAAAGACAGCGGTTTTCGTGTCTGCCTGCGCCAACTGATAGCTGATGTCCATAAATTCAATGCACTTGGAAAACGTGTTTGCCGTCACCCGGCACACACCGTCCTGATACATAGCCTCATAGGGGATGCTGTCCTGCGCCGAATGAGGCTTGCCGTCGCCCTTATACTTGCGGATGATGGCCTGAATTTCTTTCTTTTCGGCGCGGGTGAGCTTTACCGGCGTCTTTGCCTGCGGCTCTTGCTTTTGCTTTTTGGACAATGGCATTTACCTCCTTTTCCATTTGATGCTGCCGCACAAGGGCAGAGTAAGCGTTGTTGGTCTGGTAGGGCCGTTCCTTTGTCTGGATGAAGCTGCACTGGATAATCTGCCATACCACCACTTCAAGGGGCTGGCCGTGGCGTTCGTACAGGGCCAGCAGGAAGCCGGGGAGCATGACGAATACCATAATCAGCGCGGCGGCGCTGGTGGGGACGCGCCCCCGGATCAACAAAAAAAGCGGGACGCCTACAAGAAGCGCACCGCCAAAACAGATCAGTTGCCGTTTCGTCAGTCCCAATACCACCTTGGATTTCACACGGGTTAAATCCTTGGGGACAGTCACATAAGCCAATCAAATCACCTCGTTTCCATACCGCCGCCCAGCAGCTTTTTCACCGGCTCATAGTCCGAAAAGCTGGGGATGGCGTAAAACAGTCGTTTGTTGTTCACCCACCGCTGCAAGTGCCGCGTGATGGGCGGGGCCATGGGCTTTTCGTAAATCATTACATAGGGGTCAAAGCCCATCTGCCGCAGGGTTTCCACCCGGTACAAATCCTGTTCGTGGGTGCTGCCGTAGTTCGTCAGCAGATACACCCGGCGCAGCCGTGGGTTTTTGATGGAAGTCCACTCCAAAAACTGCCGGAAATACCGGGTCAAATCCTCGTCGGGGTTATCCCATGCAAAGTGAACCGTCTTTGTCCGTACCTGATTTAACAGCGCCACGTTGTCGCGGGTTATCAGGCGGATGTCAAGCCCTTGGGAAAAGTCCACCAGCGCCCGGCTCTTGGCAAGCTGCAAAAGCAGCTTTTCATGGTCGGGGCAGGCCAGCAGGTTTGCGTCCATCAGCTTGATTTCCCGCTGGCCCCTCCAAAACTCCGAAAGGTCAGCCACTTTCCGGCTCTTGCGACCCTCCTTGCCGCCCACAATGCAAAATCCGCAGCCCCTTGGACAGCCACGGCTTAAAAATCCGTAGGCGGTTTCGGAATACTGCGGATAAAGGGAATAGTCCGGGTAGCTGTGTTCGATTTCGTCCGGCAGGTCGGGGCCGGGGCCGTAGCCTGTGCCGCCCTTGATTACCTGTCCGGCATTTCTTACCGTGATGTTATCCTTGGAATAGGTGTCGGTGAACACCCGGCTTTTATACACCACGTCAAAGTAAAATAAGGGGTTCCAGAAGCATACCTGATGGCCCTGCGCCTTATGGTAGGCAGACAGCTTCATCAGGCAGAGGTTCGGGAAGTTGTGAGAGTCCACGTCGATCAGTCCAATGCGGATATGTGTCACCTCCCGTCAGTGGGCGGTAAACACTGCTTTGCTTATGCTTCCTGTCTTGAACAGGCAGAAGCACAAAAGCACCGTGTAGCCCATACAGCCCCAGATCGCGCCGGAAATGTCCTCCGCTGTCCCGATGTCCTGTATCAGCACCGCATAGATGCCGACGACAACCATAATCAAAAACGCTTGGAAGCCCAGCGCCAGCAGGGATTTCAGATAGTTTTGGCCCATGCCGCGCCACTCGGCATTGCCCAACGTGGCAAGGGGGATCGGCCCCAGCGCGGTCACGGTATATATTTCAATCATTCTCCCGTAGGTCACAAGGAAAATGCAAATGGATAGAATGTTCATCGTCAGCCCCACAACAAGGGTCTGGAACCACAGGCCCAGCAACGGCCCAATGTCCATTGCTTCAAGGCGGCTTTCCAGATCGGGGAGCAGCGTGTCAAAGTCAATGCTGGTTTCTCCGATGATTACCCCGGCGCTCTGGTTGACGACGGCTTGTGTGGCGTCGAAAACGCCCATGACGATATTCCATGTGTTCGTCACAATGAGGATGGCAAAGGCAGATTTGAACATCCAGCGAAAGAACATGGAGCTGTCGAAGTCGTGCATATTGTTTTTCTCGACGATCATCTCGATTAACTCATAGCACATGACAAGGGCAAGGATGGCAGCAGCAATGGGGACAATCACCGTTTCGGACAGGGATTGCAGCATACTAAAAATGCCGCCGTTCCAGTCCTGCGGCGTCGCCCCCACGTCGGAAGCGATTTCGCCGACTTTCGTATTGACCGTGTTGAACAGGCCGGAGAGGTTGCCCATAATGCCGTCAATTAAAATGCCTTTGATCCATTCCCCAATGAGATCGCCTATCATGCGGGTACACCTCCTTTCCCGCGCCCTCCCGGTTCCGAGAGGGCGCGGCGGGGATTATTTCAGGTTTCATGTCGTGTCAGTGGTTACGGTTCGGACAGGGCCGGGGCCATCAGCCCAGCAGCCCGGACAGCAGGGGAACGAGGGTCAGGCCAATCAGGGCCACACCGCCGCCCGCGACCAACTGTTTGACACCCTGCGATTTTACTGATGTGCGATAAAGAAGTAATAGAAGTGTAAAAAATTTTG
>ERZ779890.620-NODE-620-length-38534-cov-3.314743_pt1 | contig 38534 bp, 27 predicted proteins | sample MGYA00511553_ERZ779890 | MGnify/ENA primary metagenome ERZ779890 (study PRJEB29588, sample SAMEA2152064) | human gut metagenome | biome: human gut; feature: human-associated habitat; material: faeces | place: Denmark | collected 2008/2010 ... | reverse complement strand
TATTTTGAGCTAAAAACAAGCATCAGGTGCCTTATAAAAAACAAAAGGCAATAAGGAGCAATAAAAAAGATGGCATTTACGACCTAATGACCGATTTGGGTTTATTGTTGCTCGGTAAAACTATTCTGTGTAATCGTCATCTTCTTCTATCAGCCCTCCCACAAAACCTTGTGATTCGGCTACGGTGGGGCCGTCAAATTCATTTGAGCCACCATACTTCAATGTAGTCGGTATGTTACTGGCTGCAATGATGTGGGCTATGTTTATCGTGATGAACTCTATGCGTGGAGTGGTGTATGGCTTTTTCATGAGGCTGTAGTAGATGGTATTCTTTTGTGTGGTTGCCTTCTGGTGAACAAATCTCCGTTTATTTAACAAAAAACTTCTTTGTAGTACCGTTGCTGTACTTAACAATGTTTATACCGTGTTGCAAATCAGGTAGTCGTTGGCCGTTGGCATTGTAGATTGCTGTCACGGAAGACAGAAACTCACCGTCTATATCCCCGACAGGGTGTATGCCTGTAATTTCATTGTCGGAAATGTTGATGCTGAATGATGGGGAGGGCTTCCATGTTTCTGAATTGGGGTTTATGTTGCTGAGAGTGAAGAATGAGCGGAAAGGAGGGATTGTGGTGTCTCTGCCTGCAGAGTAAAACTTGTTTTCTGCAATGAAGTAGCTGTTCTGTTCAGAAGTATTTCTTATGGACGTTCCTGCAAATGTGCCGAACATCTTGGCATCTGATGTTGTCGGTTCTATGGCTTTGGTGCAGACGATACAGTCAGGTGTGCCAATTATAGTTATCTGGTTGTTGGCGGGGTCTTTCTTCTTTATTACGACAGGAGTGCCACCAGGAATGTTTACTACATAGGGAGACAGAGTCAATTCGTTGTCGCCCACGCCAGTGATGCTGTAGCATTCCACATTGCTGTTTTCAATGTCAATGACAAAAGGCACACACAGTGTTCCCCACGCACTTGTCATGCTGCGTGTGTAGGACGATTGTTTTGCTGTGAAACTTTTTGGCGAAGCAAATGGATTGCTGTCAGAGAGAACAAGATTAGTGCATGTGGGCTTTTGTAGGATGTCTCCTATTTGATTTGTTGAGGTAGTGCTGTTTGGTGTGAATACAAGAGACGAGGGTGGAACGGAGGTGTAGGCGTTAGGGTTGGTTGTATAGAGGAAGCCGTGTAATGCAGTGTTATTTACGATAACCTTTGCTGTGGAAGACTTTGAGTTGTTGTTGAATATTGCGGTAGTATTTGAATATATTTGTCCACCTTGCAGCAAAGTGCTTCCATTGACGGATATGAACAGCGCAACACCTGTCTTGCTTTCGTTTATCTTGAAGTCCGACTGCATAGGATAGGTGTTTTCTATTGTTCCACCCGTCATGTTGAGAGTTCCTCCATACATGTTTATCACACCATCTGACACGCGAGAAGAACTTATTCTGCCTCCACTGATGTTTAGTGTTCCCTTGTTAAGGTATATAATGTTGCAGTCGGTATCCCCGTTGTGAACGATGGCTCCGTTTCCTGTGATTGTCAGCGTGCTGTTTGTGCGCACGGTGATGAGATTGGTTGCGGTGCTGTTGTTGTTAATGGTATATTCTTGTAAGTCTAATGTTATCTTCTTTTTTTCTAGCGTGATAGGCGCATTTATGCTTGCATCGCTTGACATTATGATGGTGTCCCCGTTTCCTGCATTAGAGAACGCCTCTTCAACGGTGGTGTATTCTGTGTTACCAATCTTTGCGACTTGGGAATACACCAGCTGTGGAGCAAATGCTGCGGCAAGCAGCAATAGGGTAGTTGTAAGTCTGGTCATCGGGAGTCTTTATTTTTAGTCTGGTGTGTTTCCGTGATTCTGATTATGTTGTTGACGTTTTCTTCTGGTGTCACGGTTCCGTCAATCCAATGTATGTGTATGCCTCTACGTTCCATGCCTCTGAACCACGTCATCTGCCGTTTGGCAAACTGATGTATTGCAATCTCAAGGTTATGGACCATCTGGTCGTAGCTCATTCGGCCAGTGAGGTAAAGAGTGAGGAACTTGTATTCAAGCCCGTAGTAGATGAGGTCTTCGGGGTGAATGCCGTTGTCGAGCAACTGCTGAACTTCTTCCACCATTCCTTCCCGAAGTCTTGAATGCAATCTTCGGGTTATGCGTTCCCGGCGCAGGTCGCGAGGTATGTCAATGCCGAAAACCACAGAGTCTATTTGCGGGAACGAGCGTTGTTCTGCAGGCAGGTCTTTATAAAATGTTTCTATCTCAATGGCTCGTATTGCTCGTTGTGCGGTATCTGTGTCTGTGGTGTTGTGAAGCACCTTAAAAGACGAGAGAATGGCGGTGAGCTCATCAAGACTTTTGTCTTGAAGGGAATCTCTTAGAGTCTGATTTGCTGGAACATCAAAGAGGCGGTAGCTTCGAAGTATAGATTCTACATATAATCCAGAACCTCCGCAAAAAACGGGTTCTTTGCCTCTGCTTATTATGTCTTGGTATACGGGGAGAAAGTCGTGTTGAAAGTCGTAGACGGTATATTTGACGCCTGCTGGCACTATGTCAATGAGGTGATGGGGTATAGTTCTGCCATTGACGGTATATTCGCTGATGTCCTTGCCTGTTCCGATGTCCATGCCACGATAGACTTGCCGGCTGTCACCGCTGATTATTTCGGTGTCGAGACGGGATGCTAACGCAACGGCCAGAGTGGTTTTGCCGCAGGCGGTGGGGCCAACAATGGTTATCATGCGAATAATAGTTTGTGTTGGGATAATAAAAAGGATAGGAGATAAACACACCAAAAGTGGGTGTTTATCTCCTAAAGTGATATGATTGCTATACTGTCAAATCAATTAGATTTCAGAGAAGTACTTGATAGTACGTACCATCTGAGAAGTATAGGAGTTCTCGTTGTCATACCAAGAAACAACCTGTACCTGATATGTGTCATCGTCAACCTTAGAAACCATTGTCTGGGTTGCATCGAAGAGTGAACCGAACTTCATGCCAATGATGTCAGAAGAAACGATCTGGTCTTCGTTGTAGCCGTAAGACTCGGTAGCGGCAGCCTTCATGGCAGCGTTGATGCCTTCTACGGTAACGTCCTTGCCCTTAACAACTGCAACGAGAATGGTGGTAGAACCAGTAGGAGTCGGTACACGCTGGGCAGAACCGATGAGTTTGCCGTTGAGCTCAGGAATTACGAGACCGATAGCCTTGGCTGCACCTGTTGAGTTAGGAACGATGTTCTGAGCACCTGCACGTGAACGACGCAGGTCACCCTTACGCTGTGGGCCATCGAGAATCATCTGGTCACCAGTGTAAGCGTGGATGGTAGACATGATACCTGACTGAATTGGAGCGTATGCATTGAGGGCTGCGGCCATAGGAGCCAAGCAGTTTGTTGTACATGAAGCGGCAGAGATGATCTTGTCGTCTGCTGTCAGGCTCTTGTGGTTTACGTTATATACGATAGTAGGAAGGTCGTTGCCTGCGGGAGCAGAGATAACGACTTTCTTGGCACCTGCCTGGAGGTGAGCTTCAGCCTTAGCCTTAGATGTGTAGAAACCTGTGCACTCAAGTACAACGTCTACATCAAGCTCGCCCCAAGGAAGTTCTGCGGCGTTTGGTTTTGCGTAGATAGTAATTTCTTTGCCGTCAACGATGATAGAGTTGTCGGTAGCCTCTACGGTGTGCTTGCCTTCGCCATACTTGCCAGCGAAACCACCCTGAGCGGTGTCATACTTCAGAAGATGAGCAAGCATCTTTGGAGAAGTAAGGTCGTTGATAGCTACTACTTCATAGCCTTCTGCCTCAAACATCTGACGGAAAGCGAGGCGACCAATACGGCCGAAACCATTAATTGCTACTTTTGTTGCCATAATTTTTTAGTGATTTAAAAATGTTTATAATGAAAATATTTCTTTCTCGTTTCAATTAATTATGAAAGTGCACGAACTTCGTCGCTATATTCTTTTACAATTCGGGGGCAAAATTACTAAAAAAAATCTACTTTTGCATAATAACAAACTACTAAAAAAGAATTATTATGAGTTTTATTAAGGATTTTAAAGAATTTGCCATTAAGGGTAACGCTATTGATATGGCCGTTGGTGTGATTATTGGAGGTGCATTTGGCAAAATCGTCAGTTCTCTTGTTGACAATGTTATTATGCCACCAATCGGTGTGCTTACGGGTGGAGTCGATTTTACAGACTTGAAGCTTACTATCAAAGAGGCACAGGATGGAGCGGCAGCAGTAACACTCAACTATGGTCAGTTGATTCAAGACGTGGTAGATTTCTTGATTATCGCAATTTGTGTGTTTGTTATGGTAAAAACCTTGATGAAACTTACAAGAAGAAAAGAGGAGGCATCTGCTCCTGCACCGGAACCGGCACCGACAAAGGAAGAAAAACTGCTTACGGAAATTCGCGATATTCTCGCAGGGAAGCAATAGATGCGGCTTTGTTGCTTCTTAATTCTAATTAATAAAGGATCTGCCACACAACTGCCCTCAAACACGTTAGGCCCTGATGAACCGGTAGGGAGTTACATAATGTGGTAAGAGGTGATATTGACTTGTACCAAGAAGAGGTATGAGTCAGTGTTGTTGAGCAATCTACGTTTGTGAAATAAAGCATAAGTAGCATATGTTTTATATTTTTTCTTGACATGCCAAGAAAAATGATGCGAGTTGTGGTTTAGGGCGAATACAATGGTGTCAAGAATTGCGCTAAACGCCTGAAGTGGAAAGATACAATGGCAGCGTGGCTCAACTAAAATTTCAAGGGCAACGCTTATTGGTGGAATGCTTTGTACACCCCGAAATAACATTGATATATAATGAAGAAAATACTTTTTGTCTGTCTGGGCAATATTTGCCGCTCCCCCATGGCAGAGGCTGTTATGAACAAGTGCGTTGATGAGAGAGAACTTACCGCGGATTATGTAATTGATTCGGCAGGACTCATTGACTACCACGAGGGAGAATTGCCCGATATGCGTATGCGTCAGCACGCGTCAATGAGAGGCTATTACCTGACACACCGCTCACGTCCTATAGAAATGAATGATTTTGCTCGTTTTGACTACATCATAGGCATGGATGTTCAAAACCAAAAGTCGTTATGCGCAATGGCACGCAGGTATTCGGGACATGGCAAGGTGCTCGACATGGCTTCCTTCCTCACTCGCCACAAATCTGACTCCATTCCTGATCCATACTATGGTGGTGATTCAGGTTTTGAATATGTGATAGATTTGTTGGAGGACGCTTGCGCTTCTTTGCTTGACTGGCTTGAGAGTCAGTGATGGCAATGGGGTGGTTTTGTTTACAACGATGTCGTGAGGTCTGCAAAAAAAACCGAAGTCCGATTTTTTGTCGGGCTTCGGGCTTTTTTTTCGTAATCATTGGTGCTTTATCCCAATTCGGTCGTTAGGACTTATTGTATTTTGAATTTTGATGAGAGTAGACGTCGCTTGCTGTTTTTGTGAGTAATAGCGGGCTATTTCGAGCTAAAAGCAGGCGTCAGATGCCTTGTAAAAAACAAAAGACAACAAGAAGTTCTGAAAACATATCAAATACTACCTAATGACCGATTTGGGTTTATCTGAGTACAGAACATTATTTCTTAACTACTTTGTTATTAATGATATACAGACCGTGTTGTGTAGCTTCTGTAGGACGTCCTTGCAGGTCAAAGAGTTGTTTAGTGTCGGTGCTTGAGATTGAACCGACGTCGTTTATTCCGTCAATGAGGTCATCAAAATCAAATGTATAATACTGGAGGTTGGGCAGATTGGCAGTTCTGACCATGTATATTTCGTTGTCGGCGCCAAGATTGCTAAGCATTGCACGTTTCATTTTGGGGACACCCTTGACAGATGCCATGACGTAGTATTCGTTTTTCTTGAGGCTGGTGTTTTTGAATAGCGAGCCACTAAACACGTTCGTATTTTCATAAGGTTGTGTGCTGTTGACGGCAACTCCGAATGTAATGTTGGTTGATGGTGCATTCCTAAGCAGTACTGGAGTGCGGGCAGGAATGACTCCTTTTATTGGTGTTAGTTTAATGACTCCGTCTTCTGTAACCATGTTGGCCGCATAAACTTCCTGCCCCTCTGGAATGATGAGGTCGAAATCAACAAACAGCGAAGCGACACCGGCAGTGTTAGTGCGTATGGTGTATTCGTCGGCAATGTCGATGTTCCACAATGTGTTGGCATCGTTGGTATCAATAGATGCAACGGCATTGTTTTTGATGCCAATGGCATAAGAGGGGTAGGAATGGTCAGACATGTTAAATACTCCGGCAGCTTTCTCTGTAAGGTAATACTTTGCGGCAGTCTCAATGGAGGTGGTTGGTATAGTACCACCTTTGGGGTTGCCTTTCATATCTGTGGGAAGCATGCCCAGACTTTTTCCTTGTGATGAAATGGCAGCCCCTTCGCCAAGCGAGGACACTTTCCAAAAGGCGCCAGGCTTGGTGGTTGCAGATGCTATGAGTGAAAGCCCCGTGTCAGACATGCCAAGACTTGAAGTAGATGTGCCTGACGCAGAGGTTATCTTGTACACATGTTCGGTGTCAAGTTCCAGAAGTTTGATGTTCTCAACGCCTTCAATGAATTTCATGATGTTGTCGGTCTTGATATCCCCTCCGTTGTATATTGCTTCAAGTTCAGCTTTGGTTTCTGGTGACTTTATACCGCCTATGCGACCTGCTGGTACAGCAATCAGTGACTGGAAGCGTTGTTTAGCTGCTTCAAGACGCTCGTTAGTAAAGCTGGCCTCAATTATTGCGGTAGCTTCGGCGTTGTCGGGGCGCAGGAAGTAGTCTTCAAGCAGGAAGAAGCGTGAGTTGTTGCTCAGACTGCCCCATGACAGTGGTTCGGATAACGAGGTGTTAAGATTGAGATATTTGTTGTACTCGGCGGCGCCATTCTTTATCGAACGCAGAGTGCAGCCTTTGTTTGAGATGCCTATGCTGAACGGATATGGCTCATCGCTAAACCAATTCTGGCCAGCAGGGTTCAAGTATTTCTTCAAACCGATGTTATAGACGTATACGTTTTCAAACTTGTCGCTCCTGATAATCTGCCAAGCGTTTAGCGGTTCTGTTGCGGAAGCGGGTATCTTGGCATAATCCATTGACGTAGCTGCTGTCGCCCCTTTTGCTACAAGCCCCTTTTGAGTGTCTGCACAAAGGAAGCCCTGATTGTCAATATTCTGCATCAGGTAGGCTTTTGTGCCTGTGATGTAGAGTGCAGATGATGCCCTGCCATACATAAGTGGGAAACAGTCACGGTAAATGCGTCGTATTTCGGCAGACAGTAAGTCTGCGTCAGAGCATGTTCCGTTAGCATATATATACTTGAGACGTGCGATGTCTTCGGTCTTGTAGTACTGGAGGCCATTCTCGTTGTCGATGATTTCCTTGGCGACAGCCTTGGTCTTCTCAAGGTCGTAAGCCCCACGAAATACGAGAGTCGATATCTTGAGTCTTGCGGAGGTGTGAGAGTTTATTTGCTCGTGGAAGAAGAGTTTGACATATTCGCCACGAATGGTCACGGGTAATGTCACTTCGTTTTCGTCCTCGTTGTTGATAAACACATCCTTGGCACCGAGTGTCCAGTTTTCGCCATCGGCAGAAGTGTATGCGTCAACATAACGTACACGTGAGTTGTAGCCATCTGTGAAGTGTAGACGGAAAGAACTTACAGGAACTTCGCCTGTCTTTGACTTGAATACGATGGTGTGGCCAGCCTTTTCGGCTGATTCCCAAAAGCTGTATTTTTCATCGTTGAGCAGGCCTGCCCCGTTGGAGCCGGTGGCGCTTACAACAGTCCAATTGCTATGAGGATATTCTTCGCTGTTTCTGTTAAACTCATCATTAAGAGAGAAGTGGCGCCATAGTTGTGCTGCTTGGTCTATGCGTTTGTTGAGCGGGTTAAGGTCTATAGTGTCAACGGCGGTATCTGTTTTTGGCAGGCCAGCCACATTGCCACTGTCGGTAGGAAGCCCCCAGCCGCCGTAGGTCATCTGAAATGCGTTCTCATAGAGACTTGTGGTGCCGCTATAGCGGTCAGTGCGTGTGGTGCGGTCATCATAATGCGTGAAACCGACTTTGTTTCGGTTATACCATTTGCCAGAAGCGGCAGAGCGCATGTAGCCGTGTCTGAAATAGACTTTATGGGGATGATGCCCCTCTGCACCGCCAAAGTTCTCGATAAACGAGTACCAAGACCCCATCATCTCGTTCTTGCAAGCCTCACGTATTGTGGCAAGATAAGTCCATGCGGAGTCAGAAGCCATTTTATACCAAACAGTCAGAAGTGTGTTCTCCACGTTGACAACTTCACGGTCTCCCGAGCTGTAGTTTCTTTCATACTCGGTAGCGCTTTCAGGACGGGCATTGACGAGAAACTGTACCCATTCGTCTGACCGCCACCATGTGGTTTCGCTGTTAAGCTGAATGGTTCCTGATGAGCCTTCTCCTCCGCCATGTCCGCTTACTCCAAGGTGATTGTAATCATATACTTTCGCACGAAGATAATGTGGCAAATTTGGGTTTTCGTCTGTATTGCCTGAGTCCCAGCATGAGAATAGCACGGTGCGGTTGAAGTCATTGCCAACGCGTCCTACACTTTGAATACCCATATAGCACTGAAGGGTTGCAATGGTGCAGTAGTAGTCGGCGGGGTGTTGGTATTCGCGTGGAACAAGCACTTCCAGATAGGCCCAATCGTAGGCTTGTCCTGTGGGTGCGTCGGGAATGGTTGATGCCCATGTAAACAGGTGCTGGCCATAACCGCCTTGTGGATGCTGAAGAATAGGAAGCGTTGCTGTACGCTGGAACAGAAAGTACTTCACATTGTTGATGTAAGACCAATTGTCACAGTTGAGCTCGAAGCGGTAATATTCGTCGGCGGGAAATGTTGTATGAGGCAGTATTTCTGTCGTTATCTCCTTGCCTGTAAGCGCAAGATTGGTGTTTTGCGTTTCACTGACACAGAGAGTGTCGCCTGTTGAGACACGTGTGACTGTAAGTGAAATCTTTGGCATGCGGGCATACTTCGGTGTGTATACGAGGTCGGCTCGTGCTCCGGTATCGGGAATGCGCAGATAGTATACAAGACTAAGCCCTGAAGATGGCGTGGACAATGAGGTCAGCACTCTCTTACTTTCTTGTCTGGAGTGGAATTGTCCGTTTTGAAACTTGTAGCACCAGTTGCCCCATGCCGTATCTACTTTGGCCTGATAGCTTTGTGCCTGCGAAACAGTTGCCCACATCAATCCTGTCGTCAGGATTAGGAATAAGGCGATTTTTTTTGTAAGTGGTCTCATCTTGTTATAGTGTTTGGTTGTTTTTTTAGATATCGTGTCTGATTGCCGCCTTAACGGAAAACTATTCATTGAAAGTTACCCAAACCTTCATCTTGCCAGCCTTGCGATTGTCCCAACTGTAATACGGAACGAATTTCGCCTTTGTTCCGTCTGCCGATTCTGCGACAATGCTTTTTATCGGGTTCTGGCAGATGCTGTCGTCTGTAACTTCAAAAAATGTCTTGTCGCTGAGAACGAAACTGTCATAGCATAAGGGATTGTCAACTTCTTCCATGCAATAGACAAGTGGACCACGTTGAATGGCCCTCATACCTTCGTCTTCTTTAACCCTTTCGTCGGCAGCCATTATTTCTACTGGCATATCCATGTTTATAGTAAAAACATCACCGTCTTTCCATTTTTTTACAACGGCATATCCTCGGTCTGTCTGGTAGGGCTGTTTCTTGCCATTGCGCAAAATAGAGAATCCTTTGCACCAAGACGGCATTCTTATCTTCAGGGCTTGATTGACTTTCCCATCAGCGTTAATGCGGAGTGTGACGACTCCATTCCATGGGTATTGTGTCTGCATGTCCAAAGAGACCTTGTGGCTGGCAATGCTGATGTCAGCACTGTTGCCAATGAACATGTTGACACGGATGGCATCTTTCGACAGACTGTAGATATAGTTGCCAACAGACGGCAGCATGCGGGCAATCTGTGAGGGGCAGCAAGCAGTGCCATACCATGCCTGTCGATGATGGTTTCCCTCTGACTCCAATGGGTTTACATAAAAGAACTTGTCGCCCTGAAGCGATACACCCGCAAGGGCTCCGTTATATAAAGCCTTCTCTACGATATCAATATATTTTGATTCGCCTGTAAACTCATGCATCCTCATGTTCCAGAAGCACATTCCTACAGAAGCACAGGTCTCGCAATAAGCGGTAAGGTTAGGCAAGGAGTAGTCTGTTGTGAAACCTTCATTGGAGGCAGACTGGCCGATACCGCCTGTTATATACATGTTGCGCTCAACGACATCTTCCCAAACTCTCTTGAGCGCAGGCAGATAACTTGTGTCGTCCTTGGTGGCCGCTACGTCTGCTATGCCACAGTACAGGTACATTGCTCTTACGGCGTGTCCTTTGATGTCCGTAATGGCTCTGACGGGCACGTCGTCTTGCGCATAGTCGGGAATCCATTTGTTCCACCCACTTCTCGGTGTTGTTGCCCCATATCCGTGTCCTCTCTCATCAAGAAGCCATTGGGCGAAATCAAGGTATTTCTTGTTTTTTGTTGCCTCATACAGTTTCACAAGACCAAGTTCTACCTCTTCGTGTCCGGTTACCCAATGACGTTTTCCTGGACCGAAGATGTCTGTCATGTGGTCTGCCATCTTTGATGCCACGTCAAGCAGTTTGCGTTTTCCAGTAATCTGATAATATGCCGTTGCAGCTTCCATGAGGTGTCCTGCACAATACATTTCGTGCATGTGCATGTCTTTCCATCGCTCGTTAGGGGCGTTGAGCGTGTAGTAAGTATTTAGGTATCCGTCTGGCTGTTGGGCAGAGGCGATCTTGTCTGTCCACTCGTCAAACTTAGCCTCAAGTTCGGGGTTCTGTTTGTAACTGAGGCTGTATGCCATTCCCTCCATTGCTTTGTAGACATCCGAGTCGTCATAGAAGATGCCTGAGTGTTTGCCAGTGTGCTTGGCAGCGTTCTCAAAATTGCGTATTCTTCCGGTGACGTTTTCGATCTGGTTGATGCAAGAGGGCAATGTATGTGTGACGTGGCGTTCAATTCTGGGTCTCCAAAAAGAGTCGGTTATTCTGATGTTGGAGAAGCCCACGTGTTCTATAGGCTTGATATTTCCTGTTTGAGCGTATGTAAAACAAGGGGATAGTATTCCAACCCCAATAAAGCAAAACGCAATAATTGCGGAATATCTTTTCATTTTGTTGCGTTATTTCTATTTCGTTTACAAAGATATGTATTTATTTTCAAGTTTACGGTATTTTTTTGCATCTTAATAATTTGAGTCTGTTTTTTTTATGCCTATTTGTTCAGTATGCGAGGCTGTGTCAAAATAAGCGTAGGTTTATCTGATTTGGCCTTACAATTTGTCTATCTTACAGCGGGCACACACGGCAACGCAGAGTAACGGTTCTGAAATGTCGTGGCCGTAACAAACATCATTCTACTAACTAACGTACCAGTGTCCACTAACTTAGTAGACATTTGTCAGCTAACCTAGTGGACACGAGTCCGCTAGTTAGCGGAAACAGGAAATCTCGCGCTGTGAGCCACCTTATATCTTATTCTGTCGTTTTTGTATGTCTGTTTCTTCGCTTCTGTTAGCATGGTGTGTGGCAGCCTCAAATTGCCGTGCGGTTCACCCCAATAAGTCCTGACGACCGAATTGGATTAAAACGGGTGATACCAAGATGGTAAAAAAGAAGGCTGCTCCGTAAACTTTAATCACGGAGCAGCTTCGTACATATTATAGATATATGTGTTTTGTTACCTGTTATTCATATCGTAAGGCTTCAATGGGATCCATAGATGCGGCCTTGCGGGCGGGGAAGAAACCAAACAGAATGCCTATGAGTGTACATACGGCAAAACTGAGGATTATGCTCCATACTGGGATGCTAACAGGGAGATTGAAACTTGCGCAAGCCAATGTGCCTGCCCAACCGACAATTATGCCAAGTATGCCTCCCGTGACACTTATCATGATGCTCTCTATGAGAAACTGGCTGCTTATATCGATGCCACGTGCTCCGACTGACATTCGTAGGCCGATTTCCTTTGTCCGTTCGGTTACGCTGACAAGCATGATGTTCATAATGCCAATACCTGCAACGATTAGTGAGAATGCCGCTGCAACAACAAGAATGATGGTTATGGAGTCCATCGTGCTTGACATGGTGTCCATCATTTCTTGTTGGGAACGTATTGTAAAGTCGTCATCGTCTGCATCTTTTAGTTTGTGGCGTGTTCGCAAGATGCTTGTCAGTTCATCTATGGCCTGGTCTGTCATCTCTTCAGTCAGGGCAGAGCAGTTGATGGATGTGAAAAACGTCTGTGCCAATATTCGTTTCATCACAGTTGTGTAAGGTGCAATCATGACGTTGTCTTGGTCCATGCCCCACGAATTGTAGCCTTTTGACTTGAGCACACCGATTATTCTGAAAGGAATGGATTTAAACCTGATTGTCTTGCCTATGGGGTCGTTTCCGTTCGGGAATAACTCGTCAACAATAGTTTTGCCGACCAAACATACTTTGGCGCTCTTGCGTATATCCTCTTCGGTGAAGCAGTCACCGCTTTCTACCACCCATTGTTTGATGTTCAGATAGTCCGTGTTCTCTCCATACAGCGACGTGGAGGTGTTGTTTGCACCGTAAATGACTTGGCCAGAGGCTGTAACCTCAGGACTTACATAGGTAATGTATTTCTTGTCTTGAAGTATTGCGTCATAATCTTCTTGCTTGAGAGTCTGCATTGCAGAGGGGTCTTGGCGTACACCGCCACGCATGTCCGCACCGGGGCGTATCATGATTAGATTGGTGCCCATTTGCGAGATGTTTTCACGAATGCTTTGCTTCGAGCCTTGGCCAATGGCCATCATAATGATTACGGCCGCCACTCCGATGATAATGCCGAGCATTGACAGAAAGGAGCGGAACTTGTTGTTGGATATTGCCTTAAGGGCAACTTTGAAAAGGTTTATATAGTTCATTTAGTCGTCTTGGTTTACAGGAAGTGCGGCGAGAGACTCTGCTGCTGACCTTATGTTGTTGTTTACGACATCTTCTCTTATCTTTCCGTCGCGAAGCATTATGTTGCGACTGGAGTAGAGGGCTATCTCGGGGTTGTGGGTCACGAAGATGATGGTTCTTCCTTCAGCGTGAAGTTTTTGGAAAAGCACAAGCATCTCAAAAGAAGTACGTGTGTCAAGGTTTCCTGTAGCCTCGTCAGCCAGAATTACTGCGGGATTGTTGACCAAGGCGCGGGCGATGGCTACACGTTGCATCTGGCCACCGCTCATCTGGTTACTTTTGTGGTTAAGGCGTTCTGCCAGTCCTACAGCTTTGAGTGCCTCAATAGCGGCTTCGCGTCGTTGGCGGGCGTTGTATGCACTGTTATACATCAGCGGCAGTTCCACATTTTCTATTGCAGTCGTCTTCGGCAGAAGATTGTAGTTCTGAAACACAAATCCGATTTTTCGGTTACGTAAAACCGCACGCTCGTTACGCTTCATCGTTCTGACAGGAATCCCGTCAAGGTAGTATTCGCCCTCTGTCGGGGTGTCAAGGCAGCCCAACTGGTTGAGAAGCGTTGACTTTCCAGAACCTGACGTTCCCATAATGGTAACGAACTCTCCTTCGTAAATCTTGAATGAAATTCCGCGAAGTGCATGTACAATTTCATCTCCAACCTTGAAATTGCGCCTGACATTATCTAATTCGATTACAACTTTTCTGTCGTTCATCTTGTTTGATCGTTGCTCAAGTCGTTTTGTGTAACTGGTTGCAGACTATTTTTTCGAACTGTCGCTCTGCTTGTTTTTCTTGCTTGGCGGAGACGGCATGAAAGGATTTTTGCTCTGGCCGTTCTGTGCGCTGTTGTCGTTCATGATAAATTCTGTTATCACCTCCTGTCCGGGTTTCAGACCAGAAACGATTTCTGTCATGGTGCCGTTGCTTAGCCCGGGAGTTACGGCAATGGCTTTAAACACGTTGCCTTGTTTTGTCCACACCTTGTGCTCTGCTTTGTTGTCGCTGATGGTTTCGTCGGGTGCAAGCATGGCCTCGTTGGGTGCAAATTTGAGAGCCTTTGACGGTATTGCACACACATGTGACTTTTCAGAGGTGTAGATTGTTACATTGGCAGTAAGGCCCGGTTTTAATTTAAGATTGTCGTTAGGAGCCGAAATCACAACCTCGTATGTAACCACATTGCTTTCGGTCGTAGCTTCTTGTCGCACTTGTGTTACGCAGCCCTCAAAGGTGTCGTCAGGATAGGCGTCAACGGTAAACTGTACGCGTTGTCCTACTTTGACGTTGCCTATGTCGGCTTCGTCAACATCGGCTATTACACGCATGTCTGTAAGGTTCTTGGCAATGGTGAAAAGGGTAGGGGTGTTGAATGAAGATGCTACAGTCTGGCCTTCTTCAACTTCCTTGCTGAGCACAATGCCGTCAATGGGGCTTGTGATGGTGGCATAGCTTAGGTTGGTGGTCGCCTTTTTGACATTTTCGCTTTGTGTCACGACAAGCTGCTTCTGTTGGCTTACACTCTGCACGGCCTGCTTATAGCTTTTGAAAGCCTGGTCATAAGCGTCATCGCTTATGAGGCCCTTGTCGTGAAGGTTCTTCTGGCGGTTGTAGTTCTCTTTCTGGTAATTCAGTTCTGACTCAAGGCTGTTGAGGCTGGCTTTGGACGCTGCCAGATTAGCCTTTGCGCTGTTTAGCTCGCTGGTAAGGTTCGACTTGTCGAGTTCGGCAATTACTTGTCCGGCCTTTACTACGCTGTTATAGTCAACATATAGTTTGCTGACGATGCCGCTCACCTGTGTACCGACTTCAACTTTGGTTACGGGTTCGATGGTGCCGGTGGCGGTAACAGTGGTGCTAATGTCTGTGATTTCGGCTTTTGCAAAATTGTAGGATACTTTTAGTTCCTCCTTGTCACCGAAGGCAAGTTTGCATATCAGGATGATTGCCGCAATGGCAACAACTGCAATGGTGATTTTGTATGTCTTGCTAAGTTTCATATATGTGTGTATTTTTATAAATCAAGTTGGTTGTTGGCGTAAAAGTTGAGCATACTTCTGTTGTATGCCGTAAGATATTTGCTTTGCAAGACATCTTGTTTTGCATTAAGAAGTGATGTGCGTGCGTTGAGAGTTTCCACAATGTTCATCGTTCCTATTTGGGCCTTTGTGTAGATGGCATTGTAGTTTTCCTGATTATAGTTCAGCTTCTCTGTTCCAGCAATGTATTTCTGCTGGTTGTTGTATGCGTTTAGCCTGTAGTTCGCTATGCTGTAATACAAGTCTCTTGATGCATCTTCTTTGTCGAGAGTTGCAATGGTCTGTTCTATTCTTGCTTTTCTTGTGTTAGTCTTGTTGCTTCTTCCGTCTAAGATGGGCACACTGATTGTTACGCCTATTGAACCATCAAGATTGCGTTTCATCTGTTCAAACCAGTCTTTGTTGCTGCCACTGGAGTGATTGTCGCCAAATCCTGCCGACAGGGAAATTGTAGGCAGAAAGCCAGCTTTAGCCACCTTGTAATTCAATTCCGCCTCCTTTATGCTCAAATCTGCGGCCTTAATTTCGGGCCGTTGTTTGAGTGCGCTACTATACACGGATTGTGTTTCGGGAACGGCAGCCAGTGTGTGCGCATCGTCCAGAGTAATGTTGGCAATGTCAAAGTATTCTTCTGAGGGCAGTGACATAAGTTGCTTGAGTTGTAGAAGGTATTGGTCAATCTGTGTGGCGGAATTGACAATGTCATATTTCCCGTTTGCTACGGCTGCTTGAAGCTCCAGTAGTTCGTATTTTGCAATTTGCCCCTGCGAAAGCAGTTCCTGGCCTCTTTTGTAAAGCACACTATCCTGCTTCAGCAGCTCTTTGTTTACCTCCAAAGCTTCTCTTGTGTACATTATGTTTATGTACAACTGTACAATCTGTTCCTTTATAGTATTGATGCTTGTAAGCGTATTCAATTCAGATTCCTCTGATTGCAGCTTGGCTATTTTAATGTTATTGTTTGTTTGGTTGCCATTAAACACCGTCCAATACGCATTTATACCATAACTGTCGTTATATGATGTTTTCTTTGAACTGCTGCTCATGGCATTCCCGTTTACAAAACCCGTGGCCCCCTCCTGAAAAGGGCGGTATGTCAGCGATTGGCTGCTGTTTGCAGATAGTGTCGGAAGCCAGTTGGCTTTCTGTCGCTTCACGTTTTCGGTCGCGATGTCGGTTTGGGCCTTTGATTTCAATATCTCTATACTGTGGTCGGTTGCGTAGTTAATGCAGTCCTGTAGAGTCCATCTGTGTTGTTGGCCATAAGATGATGACGCACACAATAAAAGGCATAGTGCCCATGCTGTCTTTTTTGTCATTTGTGTGTTTGTCTGGTTAGAATGTTGTGTGGTTAGGAAATTGATTGATTTGTGGTGCAAAATTAATTATAGTTCGTTATACTTACTTTTATTCTTTAGCTAAATTAACAATTATTAGTAACGATTAAAAAGGCATAGACTTGGGGTGTGGTTGTAAATTGTTTGTCAAACTTTACAGTAAATTTAAAAATAGTTTGTATAGCGTGTAAAAAAAGATAAAGTTAATGTAAAATTCCTTGTGAAAACGTTGGGCCTTATAGCTGGCAATTTAGTAATTTTGTCATTGAACACCTAAAAAATTATATATGAGACGTGAAGAAAAGAATAACCTTAACATGTTTATTGCATCAAATCTTAACAAGCTTTTGAATAGCCGTGGCATTTCTCAACGTGAATTAGCCAAAATGGTAAATAAAAGCGAGACGTCCATTAGCCGTTGGCTCACGGGGCATAATGGATTTAGCAAGGAAACCATAGCTTTGCTGAACAAGGTCCTTGAGGTTAACATTACCAGAAATCTGGTTTCGTTAGGAGCGCATCGCCCAACGTCTTTCTCCTCGTCGGACTTAAACGGCAAACCCTTTATCAATGTCAAGAACCTAAAGACTGCTCTCATTACAGGAGTGACAGGGCAGGATGGTTCTTATCTTGCTGAATTCCTGCTTGAAAAGGGTTATGATGTTCATGGTATAATCAGGCGTTCAAGTGTTGATTACCGTGAGCGTATCGCTCATCTTGAGGGAGTGAAGAATTTCCATCTTCATTATGCAGACATGGGTGATTCAATGTCCATAGTGAAGGTCGTAGACACGGTACGCCCAGACGAAATATACAATCTGGCTGCACAAAGCCATGTGCAGGTTAGTTTTGACTCACCTGAGTACACGGCAGATGTCGATGCCGTCGGCGTGTTGCGTATTTTGGAGGCAGTAAGGGCTTGCCATCTGGAGAATACCTGCAGAGTGTATCAGGCAAGCACATCGGAGCTCTATGGTAAAGTGGAGCAGGTGCCTCAAAACGAGAACACGCCTTTTCATCCCTATTCGCCTTATGCCGTGGCGAAGTTGTACGGCTTTTGGATAGTAAAGGAATATCGTGAGGCTTACGGCATGTTCTGCTGCTCGGGAATCTTGTTCAATCACGAATCGGAGCGCAGAGGCGAAACCTTTGTGACACGCAAGATAACGCTTGCGGCTGCACGTATAATGCAAGGACTGCAAGATGTACTGTATCTGGGCAACCTGTCATCGTTGAGGGACTGGGGCTATGCCAAGGATTACGTGGAGTGCATGTGGATGATTCTACAACATAAGACGCCAGAAGACTTCGTGATTGCAACAGGTGTGCAACACAGTGTGAGGGATTTCTGCTATTATGCATTTAAACATGTTGGCATAGAACTGGAATTCTATGGCGAGGGTCTTGATGAAAAAGGTATTTGTGTCGATGGACCCGACAATCTGGTGGGAAAGACTTTGGTGGCTGTAAGCAAAGACTTCTATAGACCCACAGACGTTGTAAACCTCTGGGGTGACCCCACAAAGGCAAAAGCCAAGTTGGGGTGGAACCCGAACAAGACGAGTTTCGAGGAACTTGTAAGCATTATGGTGGAGTCTGATATGGCCAAGGTGGCAGGCGAAGGAGCCGCTGCAAAAATACGTACCAATCTGGCAGAGTATCTTGAAAAAGGTGTAGTAAAATAAAAAATATCCCAGCTTATTTATTGGCAGGCAAGGGCGAGGTTTATTTTGCCCTTATGCCTGCCGAAGCGTATAAAGAAATGATTGCTTCTAAAAGACCAGACGTATTGCTGTTTGAGATATCCCAGACTGATGTGTGCCACACGCTAAAGGAAACGTTTGAATTATGAAAAAGGAAAAACCTATATTGGAGAAGAAATACTTGCTGCCGTTTGTGTTGGTCACAAGCCTCTTTTTACTTTGGGGGCTTGCCAACAACATGACTGATACCTTGTTGGCGGCATTTCGCAATATTATGGATATGTCTGACACCCAGACGAGTTTTATCCAGATGGCATTCTATGGAGCTTATTTTTGTGTGGCATTGCCTGCCGCATTGTTCATCAAACGCCATAGCTTTAAAAGCGGAGTATTGTTGGGCTTAGTGCTGTATGCACTTGGAGCATTGCTGTTTCTTCCCGCTGCAATGGCCTCAAACTATGCCTTTTATCTGGTAGCAATCTATATCATGGCCTCCGGTTGTTCGGTGCTTGAAACAACAGCCAATCCCTATGTGATGTCAATGGGTTCACCCGAGACCGCCACGCGCAGACTTAATATTGCTCAGTCGTTCAATCCAATCGGCAGCATCGTAGGCATCATGATGAGCAAGTATTTTATTCTGGAAGACCTGTCCCTGTATTCTGTTTCGGGCACCTATTCTGTTTTGGGCATCGTGCTTCTGTTGATAATGGTAGTCATGATATTCTCCAACATGCCGCAGGGACGCAGTGCGGAGGGGGGAGACGGTTTGAGGGCTGTCTTTGTGCGGCTGTCCAGAAACAACACGTTCGTATATGGTGTTGTAGCCCAGTTCTTTTATGTTGGTGCGCAGATTTGCGTTTGGTCTTTTACCATACGTATCGTGATGCAAGAGTTGAATGTCAACGAGTCTGAAGCATCGACCTATTACCTTATTAGTATAGTTGGTTTCTGTCTGTCGCGTTTTGTGTACACATGGTTGATGAAGTATTTCAATCCTGTCTGGCTCTTGGTCTTCAGCGGTGTCGCTTCGCTGCTGTGTACATGTTTAGTTGCAGGAGGTGCAGGCGGTGGCTATGGTCTTGTCGTGGCACTGGTCTGTGTGAGTGTGTTTATGAGCATGATGTTTCCGACAATATATGGCACGGCTCTGGAAAGTGTGTTGGAGGGAGAAAGGCCCGAGGATGCAAAAATAGGAGCAAGCACGTTGATTATGTCAATATTGGGTGGTGCCCTGATTACCCCCGTGCAGGGTATTGTTTCAGACAATGCTGGTATCTACATAAGTTATTTTGTGCCATGCGGATGCTTCGCCGTAGTGTTGGCTTACGCATTGTTTTGCCTAAGGAGAAAGAAAATTAAAATACAAAAATGAAAAAGGATTCTAAAATATATGTTGCAGGCCATAAAGGACTTGTAGGCTCTGCAATATGGAACAATCTGTTGAACAGAGGTTATGCAAACCTTGTGGGCCGCAGCCATGCGGAGCTTGACCTTACCGACCAGTATGCTGTGAGGAAGTTTTTTGATGAAGAACAGCCTGATGCTGTAGTTCTGGCGGCGGCCTTTGTGGGAGGTATAATGGCAAACTCCTTATATAGGGCGGACTTTATCATGATGAACATGAAAATCCAGTGCAACGTGATTTCGGAGGCTTATCGCCATGGGGTCAAAAAACTTCTGTTTCTCGGTTCTACGTGCATATATCCGAAGAATGCTCCACAGCCTATGAAGGAGGACTGTCTGCTCACGTCAGAACTTGAGTATACGAACGAAGAGTATGCGATAGCCAAGATTGCTGGCTTGAAGATGTGTGAGTCATACAATCTGCAATATGGCACCGATTATATTGCGGTCATGCCGACAAACCTGTATGGCCCTAACGATAACTTCCATTTGGAGAATTCCCATGTAATGCCAGCGATGATGCGCAAGATATATCTGGCCAAACTTATTCATGACGGAGATTGGGACAGAATAAGAAAAGACCTCGACCAGCGCAATGTTGAGGGCGTAGGCGGCAATGCAGACCAAGACGAAATACTTGGATTGTTGGCCAAATACGGTATTCGTGACAACGTTGTTACTTTGTGGGGAACGGGTACCCCGCTTCGTGAATTTTTGTGGTCAGAGGATATGGCCGATGCTTCAGTCCATCTACTGCTCAATGTTGATTTTGCAGACATTATCGGTGAGCGGAAATATTCGTCCGTTCACTATGGTGTGGGTGCAGATGGTGTTGCAGACCGCAACAGGTCCGTGGGGCGAGGCGGAGCAATTCCAGCTCTGGGCGAAATCAGAAATTGCCACGTCAATGTGGGCACTGGCAGCGAAATCACCATAAAGGAGTTGGCTCACCTTGTAGCACGTACAGTCGGCTTTGAAGGTGAAATAGTTTTTGATGCGTCAAAACCAGATGGTACAATGCGAAAACTGACAGACGTCACAAAACTTCATAACCTCGGCTGGAGGCACAAAGTTGATGTTGAAGAAGGCGTGGTCCGTTTATTCGAGTGGTATTGTGGTACGCTGGATAACGAAAATAAATCCTGACAACCAAATAGAACAGCTCGTTGTCTGCCGTAATTGTCTGACGACTTCTGCAGCATTATAACATGAATTCCAAAACAGGCAGACTGATGCATTGTTTTGTAATTCTTATCTTAAAATAGCGATTTAGTGGTGTAAAAATTTGATAGCAATAAACTTTTTGTTATATTTGCCGACAACAAACTGATATCGTCATCAAAATTTTATACAAATAAAGAATATAATTATGGATTTAAAAGACATTGTATCCCAATTTGCTATTAACGGTGTTGTGAAAGACGTGGCTCCTTTCGGTGGCGGTCTTATTAATTCGACCTATAAGGTTACGACGGAAGGTGATGCCCCCGACTACATTCTGCAGAATGTCAATGTGTCGGTCTTTCCTGACATCGATTTGTTAATGAACAACATTGTGGAGGTTACAGGTCATATCCGCAAGAAGTTGATTGCCGCAGGCGAAAAAAACATAGAGCGCAAAGTGCTACATTTCATACCGGCCAAAGACGGCAAGATGTATTTTTTTGACGGCGAGAAGTACTGGCGTATGATGCTTTGCATAGCAGACTGTGTGACAAAGACAGGTGTCAGCCTTGAGAGCGCATATGTCGTAGGAGAGACCTTCGCCAATTTCCAAGCCTCACTTGCGGATATTCCAGTGAAACTGGGCGAAACCATCAAGGACTTCCACAACATGGAGTTCAGATTGCAGCAACTGAACGATGCCGTGGCACAAAACAAAAGCGGAAGGGCCAACGATCCTGAAGTGAAGCAGATTTTGTCGGAAATCTTTGAACGTGCTGACGAATATTGCAAGGCTGAGCGATTGTATCGTGAGGGCAAACTGCCTAAACGTATATGCCACTGCGACACAAAGGTTGACAATATCCTCTTTGACAAGGATGACAACGTGTTGTGTGTGATAGACCTTGACACCGTTATGCCTTCGTTTGTTTTCTCTGACTTTGGTGACTTCTTGCGCTCGGCGGCAAACACCACGGCAGAGGACGACCCCGATTTGTCTAAGGTAAGTTTTAACTTTGAAGTGTTCAAGGCCTTTACAAAAGGTTATCTCAAAGGTGCCGCAAGTTTCATAACACCTATAGAAATCGAGAATCTTCCTTTTGCAACAGCGTTGTTCCCCTACATGACTCTGGTACGCTTCATCGCAGACTACATCAACGGCGACGTTTATTTCCATTGCAAGTATCCGGAGCACAACCTCGTGAGAAGCCGCAACCAACTTAAACTGACAAAATGTGTAGAGGCCGCATTCCCACAAATGGAAGCCTTTATAGCTGAACAGATAGCGAAAAAATAATGTTATGGCATAGCCGCTCTGGAGCAGACAAAGTACAAATGCCGGCATCACTTGTTATGGTAATGCCGGCATTTACTGTATGTGACCAGCAAAAGTGATGACAAATGCAACCTAACCAAGGGCGCTTGCCTTTTTGTGGCCCTGCAAATTGGGTTGAAGATAGAGACCGTTTCCCTATTACTTCTTGCCCTGCATCATCCTGTGTGATTTTTCCCTTGCCAACGCTTGCATATCTACATCGTCTTCGTCCACAATTTCTACACCGGTCATTGTTTCTATGACATCTTCCATGGAGACCACACCGCGAAGGCAGCCGTATTCGTCAACAATGATGGAGATGTGTTCGCGCTTCTCGAGCATTTTTTCCCATATCCGATATAGGGATTCGTCCTCTTTGAAAGAAAGAATCGGACGCATCAACTCGGATAATTTGGTCTGGAAATTATCGTCTGAAACCAGTTTGAGAATAGCATCTTTCAAAACGTATCCCACGATGTAGTCCTTATCTTTATCATACACCGGAATGCGAGAGAATTTCCATTCACGCAGTTCATAAAACTCCTTGGTAGTCATGTTTATGTCAGCGGTTTCCACCACGATAGACGGAGTCATGGCCTCTTTGGCCTTAACTCCTGCCAGATGAATACAGCTTTTGATAATCTTGCTTTCTGATTCGTTGAACACTCCTTCTGTGGTGCCTACATCCACCATGGCTGACACCTCCTCACGACTCACAGAAATCTGGTGGTTTTTAGGGGTAAATGCTTTTGTAATGAGCTCTGAGAGCAGAACCAACGGATAGGTGAAGAAGATAAATGCTCGAATAATCTTGGTGGATGGCATGGCCAGAGTGCGCCAATAGGATGCCCCAATGGTTTTGGGGATGATCTCTGAAAGCACAAGAATCAGCAGAGTAAGAATGGCGGAAATGATGCCGAAGTATTCTTCTCCAAAGAGTTTGATGGACTCTGCGCCTACGCCAGCGGAACCAATGGTGTGGGCAATTGTGTTGAGCGAAAGAATGGCACCCACAGGGCGGTCTACGTTGTTTTTGTATTGTTTCATCAGCGAAGCGGTCTTGTTGCCTTGATTCTCCTTCATCGAAATGAACGACATCGGAGTAGATAGCAGCACCGCCTCAAGTATGGAGCATATAAAGGAAAGTGACAGAGCTCCAGTAAAATATAAAATAATAAAACCCATGTTTTTCAAAATTCGTTAATAATACGTTATCTGTAGCAAGATACGAGTACTATTTCCGAAGATTGCAATAGAGGATGTAGTGGGATATGTTACATCTATACTTATTCAATAATCGTGCAGTTGAAAATATCATCACATGCGTGTTTCAATTATATGCAAAAATATCAATAAAAATCTGAAATGGATATGTTGTTTTTAAAAATTAGATTGTTTTAATAAGTTTTTGGCAAATGTGTGCAAATGTATCAAAAATGCTAAAAATCTTGCTGTGACATCGAAGTCTCTCTAATATGCTTTTTTTTGTGTATTTCCACCCCAATGCCATTTGAACCCAATGATCGTAACAACCGTTTTGAGCCCAAAAAGGACGAGGCAAAAGTGTCATTCTGTCATCTTTCACTTTTTTTGATGTTGTTTTTGCAAAAAAAAGTGCGAATCCTTGGCGGGAATAAAATAAAACGCTACCTTTGCACTCGCAATTACAAAAGATATGGCACCGTAGCTCAACTGAATAGAGCATCTGACTACGGATCAGAAGGTTTAGGGTTTGAATCCCTACGGTGTCACAAAAGAATCAGTCAGTAACGCTGGCTGTTTTTTTGTATGTATATATCCGAAAATCACGAAACTTTTCTAAATAGGGTCAGCGGATCTCTAAAACTGTTGGCAGTCTGCAGACAAGAGTGTGCAACTCATGTTGACCCGACATTGCGGTCTGTAAGAGTGTGGTGAAGTCCATTGTGCGGCAAGACACTGACAGACAGCATCTTCGCCCACAATCATGTAGGCCTAAAAACTCTCTGTCGGGCGAATTGTTTGTGAGTTTCGGCCGAAAGGGACGTCTGCATCGGGCGGTGCAGAAATCCGTTTCGGCCGAAGGTGTGACCTTTGCACATGTATTTCTGATGTATAATAGTAATATATGTAAGTTATGAAGGTCATTAAATGTCGTTTGAAAGCTGCGGGCGGTGTCTTGCAGGGTGTGGGAACTGTTTACGCCAAGGTGATTGATGCCGGCAGGATTGATGCGGAGTCGTTGGTAGACATGATGGTGGCCAACCGCAGTGTGTCGCGCAGTCAGGTTATGGCGGTGTTGGATGCGCTGGCTGGAGTTGTGGGCGAGATGCTGACTTTGGGCCATTCGGTTGAGCTGCCAGGATTGGGTTTCCTTGCCCCGACGGTTCGAGGCAAGGTGGTGTTCGGTGACAAAGGCAGTCCAGTGGTGGAACGTGCAAAGGGTGGTGTGGTTTTCAAGGCCAAACAGAGGCTGCAGGAGCAATTTTGCTATGTAGTTTATAAGGTAGTATCTGCAAGGGTCAGAAACAATGTGTCACTTGCGTCTGGTGAGGCCGCAGAGATTGCCGAAGGGCTGTTGGAGCGCAAGGGGGTATTCTCTGTATCCGACTTTGCCAACGAGGCGGGCTGTTCGGAGGCTTATGCTGCAGGTGTGATAAGGGAACTGACTGCCAACGGACGTTTGGCATGTGTGAAGTTCGGCAGAATGAGCGTATTTCGGCCTCCGTTGGCTGTCAGTGCCGAAAGTTCCAGCTGAAAGTGCCGTTTTTTGGTGTATGGTGACTTGGGCTGCATGTTTTTTTTCTTGATGTCGTGAATTTTCAGTATGGTTTTGTCCGTATTTGAAAATCTTGTTATAACTTTGTTAATCTATTGATAAAGGATTTGGTGGATACCGATTGTTGATATAGGAACGAATTGTCTTTAAAAAAGGAAAATGATTTCAAAACAAGGTATTTATAGCTGTCTGAAGCAGTTTTTTGGCTTTGAGAAGTTTAAGGGCGAACAGGAAAATGTCGTCGAGAGCGTTCTGCAGGGCCACGATACCTTTGTGTTGATGCCAACGGGGGGTGGCAAGTCTTTGTGCTACCAGTTGCCGGCACTGATGGAAGATGGTACGGCAGTAGTGGTGTCGCCCTTGATTTCGCTCATGAAGAATCAGGTGGATGCGTTGCGCAGCCTTTTGGAGGAAGATAGTGTGGCTCATTTTATGAACTCCACCCTGTCGCGTCCGGAGCTTGCCAACGTGCAGAAAGATGTGCTGGATGGCAGGACTAAGTTGCTGTATGTGGCTCCCGAAACTCTTGCCAAACGCTCCAATCTGGACTTCTTCTCTCAAATGAACGTTTCGTTCTATGCCGTAGATGAGGCTCACTGCATATCGGAGTGGGGGCATGACTTCAGGGCAGACTATAGAAACATACGGCCTTCTATCAATTTTATATCTTTAAGGAAGATTGGCGTCACTGATGATGAAATCGACAGACTTCTTGAGGTGCGTAGCAGCGTAAGGATGGCTCTGGTGCACGATAAGTTGCCTGTGGGTGATCTTGTGGTTGTGCTGGCGGCCCTGTCAGACGGGTATACGGAAGACCTGTGGGCGGAGTTTTTCTCTACTCTCTGCTGTTGCGGCACTTTTGACAACAGTCAAGAGCCACAGAAGTTAGGGGATGTGCTTGAAGGTCTCGAAAAATGTAACGTTCCGTCAAGTGGCAGGGCAATGCTACAGGAAGCCCTGACGTGGCTGCGCAGGCTGGCGGTGATGCAGAAGGCATTGGCTGAGCGTCCGCCAATCGTGGCGCTGACATCTACTGCAACGGAAAAGGTTGGCTCCGACATCTTGAAAAATCTTGGGATGAGCGATGTCGTTACTTTCCGCAGCTCCTTCAATCGGCCTAATCTGTATTATGAGGTAAGGCCGAAGACCAAAGATGTAGACAAGGAAGTGGTGAGGTTTGTGAGTTCTCGTACACAGAAGAGCGGAATTATCTATTGCCTCAGTAGGAAAGAGGTGGAGCGCCTTGCCCAGGTGCTTCAGGCTAACAATATAAAGGCCGCACCCTACCATGCGGGTCTGGAACCCCACGAGAGGTCGCAGACACAGGACGATTTCCTTATGGAAAAAGTTAATGTGATTGTTGCGACGGTGGCTTTTGGCATGGGTATAGACAAACCCGACGTGAGGTTTGTAATTCATTACGACATTCCCAAAAGCATTGAGGGTTATTATCAGGAGACTGGCAGGGCTGGTCGTGACGGAGGCGAGGGCTACTGTCTCATGTTCTATTCAAACAAGGATTTGCACAAGCTTGAGAAGTTTGTTGAAGACAAAGCGAGTCAGGAACAGGAAATAGGGCGTCAGCTGCTGAAAGAGACGGCTTTTTATGCGGAATCGTCTGCGTGCAGGAGAAAAATCCTTCTTCATTATTTTGGAGAAGAATATGATAAAGATAATTGTGGAAATTGTGATAACTGTAATAATAATAATGTTAAAGTGGAAGCAAAAGAACAATTGTGTAGTATTTTGAAAATTGTACTGGCCGTAAAACAAAATTTTGCGGAAGACTATATACTTGATATCGTTTCAGGAAGAGAGACCGACATGGTGTCGGAATATGGCCATGCGGATCTGGAGCTCTTCGGCGTAGGCGAAAACGATGACCCTCTGATGTGGCAATCTGTCATCAGAAACGCCGTTCTTGCAGAGTATCTTGAAAAGGACCGAGAAAATAAGGGTGCACTGAGGGTGACCCCGAAAGGCCGCAAGTTCCTTGATAAGCCGACTTCGTTTGTCATAAGTAAAGATGTTGACTATGATGATGACAGCGACAATGTTTGCTTGGAAAACAGTTGTGAGGCGGTTGACAACACGCTGTATCAGATGCTGGTGGAGCTGCGCAAGGAGAAGGCCGACGATATAAAAAAGCCACCGTATGTCATTTTCCAGGATTCCTCTTTGTCGGCCATGGCAACGACTTACCCCGTAACAAACGAGGAACTGCTCAGCATTCCAGGTGTCGGACAGGGCAAAGTCAAAAAATACGGAAAGGAATTCTGTGAATTAATTAGGAAATACTGCGAGGAGAACGAGATAGAGCGACCGGAGGATTTCAGGTGCTATACCTTGCCTAACCTTAAGTCTAAGTTCCGTATTACCATTATTCAGAATATCGACAGAAAAGTTGATTTGGATGACTTTGCCGAGACAAACCGTCTGGATTTCTCAGACCTCCTCAGTGAGATAGAGGCAATCGTATATTCGGGTACAAAAATCAACATCGACTATTTTCTGAACGAGATAATGGAGAAAGAGAAAATCGATGAGATATGCGCCTATTTTGACGAGGCAGAGACTGATGATATCGATTTGGCGGTAAACGAATTGGGGGATGACTTTTCGGAAGAGGAAATCAGACTTGTGCGGATAAAGTACATGTCGGACAATGCGAATTGATGTAGGTAAAATGCCCCGACACTTAGAGGGCCAGTCAGAAGTAATCCCTCATGCGTTCTCCGTCTACTGCAGGCCTAAATGGCTATTGTTGTAAATTATTATTAAAAAAGGTAGAAAAGAAGCTCACTTTGAAAAGAAAGAAGTAATTTTGCTTAAATTAATACTATTGACAAATGAAATCGTTTATTGAAGATAAAGTAGTGTCAGATGGCTTGACCTATGACGACGTGTTGCTTATCCCCGCATATTCAGAGGTGCTGCCGCGTACAGTGGTGTTGAATACTCGTTTTTCTCGCAACATCAATCTTAATATACCGTTTGTCACGGCGGCAATGGACACTGTGACAGAGGCCACAATGGCAATTGCCATCGCAAGGGAAGGCGGTATTGGAGTTATTCACAAGAATATGTCGATAGAGGAGCAGGCCAGGCAGGTGGCAATTGTAAAGCGTGCGGAAAACGGCATGATTTATGACCCCATAACAATACAGCGTGGCAAGACCGTTGGTGACGCCTTGGCACTGATGAGTGAGTACCATATCGGTGGAATTCCAGTTGTTGACAACGACAGGCATCTTGTGGGCATTGTTACAAACAGGGACTTGCGTTTTGAATTGGATTCAAGTAAATTGATAGACGAGGTCATGTCATCGGAGAACCTCGTTACAACAGACCAGCAGACAGACCTTTCTGCTGCGGCAAAGATTCTTCAGGAGAACAAGATTGAAAAGCTGCCCGTAATAGGCAAGGATGGACGTCTTGTCGGGCTTATAACATACAAGGACATTACCAAGGCTAAGGACAAGCCTATGGCATGTAAGGATGAGAAAGGCCGTCTGAGAGTGGCCGCAGGAGTGGGCGTGACCGATGATACCCTACAGCGCATGGAGGCTTTGATAAAAGCAGGGGCCGATGCTATTGTGATAGATACCGCCCACGGACATTCCAAGGGTGTTATAGATAAAGTCAAGGAGGCCAAGAAGTATTTTTCTGGCGTTGATATCGTTGTGGGTAATGTTGCAACGGGAGAGGCTGCAAAAATGCTCGTTGAAGCAGGAGCAGACTCTATAAAAGTTGGAATTGGGCCGGGCAGTATTTGTACTACACGAGTGGTTGCCGGTGTCGGAGTGCCACAGTTGTCGGCCATATATGACGTTGCTCAGGCACTAAAGGGTACCGGTGTGCCAATGATTGCTGACGGCGGACTGCGCTATAGCGGTGATGTCGTGAAAGCTCTTGCCGCTGGTGGCGATTGTGTTATGATTGGTTCGCTCGTGGCAGGTACGGAGGAGTCTCCGGGTGAGACTGTAATCCTCAACGGCAGAAAATTCAAGACGTATCGCGGTATGGGGTCACTTGAAGCAATGGAAAACGGCAGCAAAGACCGCTATTTCCAGAGCGGAGTGGCAGAAGCTAAGAAACTTGTGCCAGAGGGCATTGCAGGACGTGTGCCTTACAAGGGTACAGTTCAGGAGGTTATCTATCAGCTCGTTGGTGGTCTGCGCTCGGGCATGGGCTATTGTGGAGCTGCAACCATAGAGAATCTTCATAACGCCAAGTTTACTCGCATAACCAATGCCGGTGTGCTTGAGAGCCATCCGCATGATATTACAATAACAAGCGAGGCGCCCAACTACAGTCGTCCGGATTAGTTCTATATGTAATTTGACTAAAAGAAGAGATTTGGAAGGTGTGATGAAAAGGGCTGTTGTCTTGTTGCTGGCTGTGTTTGCCGTATGGGGTATGTATGCTCAGAGTGACCCTGTACTCATGACAGTTGCAGGAAAGAAGGTTCTTCGTTCAGAGTTTGAATATTCCTTGAACAAGAGTGGCAAGGTGACAGCGAAGGAGGAGATTAGAAAATATGCAGACCTTTTTGTAAACTATCGTCTGAAAGTTCAGGCGGCGTTGGACGCAAAGCTCGACACACTTTCTTCGTTTAAAAAGGAATATCGTTTCTACCGTGATGCACAGTTGCGCACATGTGTCTACGATTCTGTTTATGCGGATTCTGTTGCACATGCGGTGTATGATGCCATGAAAGAGAGTGTAGGCGATTCTGACCTCGTACAACTCTCTCATATCTTCCTGCGAGTGCCGCAGAATTCAGACGATTCGTTTCTCGAAACGCAGAAAAACAGGGCGGACTCCATTTGTTCAGCACTGGAGTCGGGGGCAGATTTTGCCGAATTGGCGCGGAAATACTCCCAAGACAGATTTACCGCCGACAAGGGAGGTAAACTTGATTGGGTTGGGCCCTCCCAAATGGTGCCAGAGTTTAGGGAGATAGTATATGCCCTCAAGCCAGGAACTTTCTGTCGTCCTTTTGTTTCTCCTGCTGGAGTACACATCGTGTTCATGCATGACCGCAAACGCTTTGGCAGCTTTGCAGAGATGCGGGGGGACATACTGAAGGAACTTGATGCTCGCGGGCTGCGAGAAGATGCCGCTGAACACGAGATAAACCGTATGGTCAAGGAGTCGGGCGGAACGCTTTCTCGCGAAGATATCTTGACGACCATACAATCTAAAGCAGAAAAACAGAAACCATCGCTGAAGTACCTTCTTGCAGAGTATTATGACGGTCTGCTTCTCTATGAGGCAACAAATAGAATGGTTTGGCGAGATGCCTCCAACGACGAAAAAGGTCTGGAGGATTACTTCGACAAGCACAGACATAATTACAGATGGGATTCTCCCCGTTTCCGTGGCTATGTGGTCAAGGCTCGCAGCAAGGAAATGCTGTCAATGACAAGGAAGATTTTGAAGAAGTGTAAAGCTGATGAGGGATTGAAGTTGCTGAAAGAAAAACTGCCAGCAGATTCTGTAAAATTCATAAGCGTGCATTTCGGTATTTATAAGAACGGAGATAATCAGATAGTAGATAAGGTTGTTTTCAAAACAGTAGACAAAGTCAAGGCGAACAGGCTGTTTCCATACTATCAGGCAGTAGGTAAGAAAATCAAACAACCTAAGAATGTTGTGGACGTGAAAAATGCTGTGTTGTCAGACTATCAGAATTTCAAGGAGAACGACTGGGTTAACAGCCTTCGTAGGAAATACAGTTATACAGTAGATGAGAAAGTGCTTTCTACGATTAATGACCATGAATGATTTATTATGAACAAATTCAAATATGCGTTTTTGCTGTGCATAGCAACAGTGGCCACTTTACAACTGAAAGCGCAAAACAATGTGCTTGACGAGGTGGCGTGGATTGTCGGTGATGAGCCTATATTGAAGTCTGATGTGGAAATGATACGCCTACAGGCGGAGTTTGAGCGAAATCCTATTAAAGGTGATCCTTATACGACAATTCCAGAGGAACTGGCTATACAGAAGCTGTTTCTGCACCAAGCAGAGCTTGACAGCATAGAAGTGTCAGCCGCAGAGGTAGAAGATAGGGTTGAAGACCATTTGCAGAGGCTTATAGAGCAGGTGGGGTCGGAGGAAGCTCTTGCTGAATACCGAAATCAATCAATACGGGAATTGAGAGCACAACTGACCAAGTCTTATGTTGAGCAAGCGAAGATATACCGAGTGCGTGCAAAGATAATCGGTGACTATAAGGTTACTCCCGCAGAAGTGAGACGTTATTTTAAGGATATCCCAGAAGATAGTCTGCCCACGGTGCCTGCACAGGTTGAAGTGCAGATAATAACCGAGTCTCCTTATGTTTCTCCTGAGGAAATAGAACGTGTCAAGGCAGAGTTGGTTGAATATGCAGACAGGGTGAAGAGGGGAGAGTCTTTTGCAACTCTTGCGCGGTTGTATTCTGTAGACGGAAGTAGCGCCAAAGGTGGGGAGTTGGGTTTTATGGGCCGTGCGGATCTTGTTCCTGAATTTTCGAGCGTTGCGTTCTCTCTTACTGACCCCAAGACAGTATCAAAGGTTGTGAAAACAGAATATGGTTATCACATTATTCAGCTGATAGAAAGAAAAGGTGATAAAATAAACTGTCGACATATTTTAAGGAGACCAGAGGTGTCTGACGAGGAAGCGAAAAAGACTCTGGCAAGATTGGACAGTGTGGCTGCTCAAATACGATCAGGAAAGATCAGTTTTGAACAGGCTGTCATTCTGTTCTCTGAAGACAAAAACACAAAAAACAACCACGGCATAATGGCTTCGACGGATATGACGACTGGCGCACAGTCTTCAAGGTATAAGATGGAGGATCTCCATTTTATGCACCAAGATGTAGCAAAGGTGGTGGAGAGGCTGAATGTCGGTGAGATTTCCAAAGCTTTTGAGATGGACGCAAATAGCGGAATGAAAGTTTGCTCTATAGTGAAGCTGAAGAACAAGATACCTGAACACAAAGCTGACATTACGGATGATTTCAAACTGTTAACAGAAATTGTGAACGAAAAGAAGAGCGAAGAAATCATTGCAAACTGGATTAAGGAAAAAATCAAGACGACTTATATTAGCATCAAGGACAGTTGGAAGAGAACAGGCTATAAATATAATTGGTTGAAGTCGTAATTTGGTGCGTTGTTTCTATGAGAAAAGGTTTTGTGTTTGAACTGCAACAACACAGGAGAAAAACAAGTGTCTTTGTTCTGCTTGTTTTTCTTTTGTTTGCTATGTGTGCTTTGGATGGGCTTGCAGACCTTGCTTCTGTACAGGGCGTAGCTGTCAATAATGTGAAAAATGAACGTCCAAAAGGAGGACGGATTATTGTGAGGCATGCAGACTCGATAGTCTATAACGAAAATGTCTTGCCTGGTGTTCAGATATTTATCGGGCATGTAGAATTTTTTCACGATGGCATTGTGCTAAAATGTGATAGTGCTAATTTTTTTCAGGAAAGCAACTCGTTTAAGGCATTTGACAATGTAAGGATGTTGCAGGGTGACACGCTTTCCCTGAAATGTTCATATCTGTTTTACGATGGTAATTCTCAGGTTGCCCAAGCGCGAAAAGGTGTTGTGTTAAAGCATCGCAAGTCAACATTATATACTGATTCTCTTGACTATGATCGGTTGTACAGCATGGGGTATTTCTTTGACGGAGGCAAATTGGTTGATGCCAACAATGTTCTTACGTCAGATTGGGGGCAGTATGATGCACATAGCAGGCAGGCTGTATTCAATTACAATGTGGAGTTGAAGAGTGACAATTATGATATGCACACCGACACGTTGTACTATAATGTCATCACGAAGGACGCACAGACGAGAGGACGGTCAAACGTCATCAACGGATTGACAAAGATATACACGGAGAACGGTTTTTTTAATACAGAGACTAATAAGGCCATATTGCTCAACCGTTCAGTGGTTGTAAACAACGGCTCTAAAATGGTGGCGGATTCTATCGTGTTTGACAAGGATAGCCGTATTGCAGAGGGGTTTGGTGACTTTGTTTATAACGACAATCCAAACAAGACCATTCTGACAGGGGACTATTGTTACTACAATGACAGCGTGGGCTACTGCCTTTCATACGGCAAGGCTTTAGTAAAGAACTATTCGGAGCCTGATACGCTGTTTCTTCATGCTGACACATTGAAAATGCGGAGCTATTCTCTTAACACCGACAGTGTCTACAGAATAGTGAGTGGATACTATCATTCAAGGGCTTACAGGACTGACGTGCAAAGTGTTGCAGACTCGTTGTCGTATAACTCAAAGACAAAAGTGTTGTCGTTATATGGAAATCCAGTAGTCTGGAATGCAAGACAGCAAATTATTGGTGAAGAAATACATTCATTCTTCAATGACTCTACAATGGATAGCATTCAGGTAATTAACCAGGCTTTGCTTTGTGAACAGCTTGATTCGATACATTTCAATCAGATAGCAAGCAAGGAGATGCACATGTACTTTAAAACTGGTCAGCTTGAGCGATGTGAGGCGTTGCAGAATGTCAAGGTTAATTATTTTCAGTTAGATGACAAGGTCAGTGACACGGTGGTCGTTGCAATGAATCATACGGAGACCAGTATAATGAAGATGTTTTTTGCAAATCGGAAACTTAGCAATATTTGGACAGCAGAGTCAGAGGGCGTTTTTTATCCCATCTCTTTTGTAACAGACAGCCAGTTGTATCTGGAGAATTTCGCATGGCTTGACTATATGAGACCCAAGAACAAAAACGATGTTTTTGTGTGGCACGATAAACCTGCCGATAAAATTCTCAAGGTGACCAAGAGACGTGAAGTGCCGTTCCAATATTTGAACAATCGGTAATGTGTCCATTGATGGACGGCCCTCTTTATCTTTGGATATAATTTAGATAGACCATGTCAGACATCATTCATCTTTTACCAGATAGTGTCGCAAATCAGATTGCAGCGGGAGAGGTCGTACAGCGACCATCTTCTGTTGTTAAGGAGTTGCTTGAAAATGCTGTCGATGCGGGTGCCACCTGTATAGAGTTGTGGGTTACTGATGCAGGTAAGACGTGCATACAGGTTGTTGATAATGGAAAGGGGATGACGGAAACTGATGCTCGTCTGTCATTTGAGAGACACGCCACTTCAAAAATCATGCAGGCAGACGACTTGTTCAACTTGCAGACCATGGGGTTCAGGGGCGAGGCACTGGCTTCGATAACTGCTGTGTCGCAAGTGGAACTGCAAACACGTGTAGAGAGCGAAGAAACAGGAACGCACCTTGTAATGGAGGGGGCTAAATGTGTGGAACAATATCCGGTACAATGCCCAGTCGGAGCAAATTTTATAGTGAGGAACCTCTTCTATAATGTTCCTGCAAGGCGAAGGTTTCTGAAGTCTAATACGACGGAATTAAATAACATCATGCAGGAGTTTGAGCGTGTTGTTCTTATTAATTCCGATACTGATTTCAAGTTTTATAAGGATGACAGTCTTTGTGTAGATGTCAAGGGCGGTAGTTTTAAACAACGCATACTGGCGCTGTTTGGCAAAGCCTATGACAAGCAGTTGCTGCCGATATCTGTTGATACAAGTATTGTGAGGATTGATGGCTTTGTGGGCACACCGCAAAGTGCAAAAACAAGGGGTGTTAAGCAGTTCTTGTTTGTAAACGGACGATATATGAGGCATCCTTATTTTAGCAAAGCCATTGTTGCTGCTTTCGACAGATTGATACCTTCAGACAAACAAGTTTCTTTTTTTGTAAAGCTTAGCGTGAATCCTTCTCAAATAGATGTTAATATTCATCCAACCAAAACAGAAATAAAGTTTGAAGACGATCAGGCGATATGGCAAATGTTGTTGATGGCGGTTAAGGACTCACTGGCAAAATATAATGTGGTGCCATGTATGAATTTTGACAGCATAGAGGAGGCTGTTATACCCACATTTCGCATTAATGCTGGTATGCAGGAGCCACAGCCTTTGAACAGTCCTGATTATAATCCCTTTGAAAACAATAGGAAAGCACCCGAATACCGGCATTATAATACAAAAGGATGGGAAATGCTTTACAAGGACTTCGGAACCGAGGTTTCCGAAAAGTCGAAAAGAATAGAGAACGCAGAGATGCCAGATTGCTTTCAGGAATGCGGCCTTGAAAGTGGGGGAAAAGAGACGGAGGGGGGCAGTGCAAATGCCGAACAGAGTGCATATGTGCAGTATGGAGGCAGATATATAGTTACGCCCGTCAAATCTGGACTAATGGTGATAGATTTCGTAAGAGCTCACAGACGGATTCTTTATGACGGCTTTATGAATGATGTGAAATCTCGGAGTTGTGTGTCCCAAACACTATTGTTTCCTGTTTTAATTCAACTAAGTGTAAGTGGCAGCGTAATTATGGACACGCTGATAGATCAGCTTTCTTCCGTAGGTTTTGACATCAATTCTGTTGGCGGAGGATCATATTCTGTCAATGCCATTCCTGTGGCAACGGCAGATATGGATCTTAATTCGCTGATATTAGGGATTATTGACGATTATGATAAAGAGGGGTTAAAAAAAGATGCCCTCTTTCATAGGTTGGCCTTGGCAATAAGTCGCGGCAACTCTATGAACGAGGGGCGCAAATTGGACAATCAGGAAATGTCTTCAGTAGTAGACCAACTGTTTTCATGTGATACTCCTAATTTTGGACCTGACGGAAAAGTGATAATATCAATCGTGCCGAATGAAATCATAACTAAGTCTTTTTAATCCAATTCGACTTGTGCACATACACGGCTCTTTCATTTAAACTCGAAACAAACTGATACCCACTGATTATGTTGATCATACATCAACAGAGACAGATGGCATTTTAGTCTATGTTATGTCAATAGCGACGTTTGGCTGCTCCTAAATGCCTATCAGCCACAAACATTGAAAATTCAAAGCATTTTTAAATTAAAGAGCCGTGTCTTTTTTCCGAAAAAAGAAAAATTTTTCGCAATAACATTGCGTTTTCTTCGTTTATTTTAATATCTTAGCATCCAACAATATGACATTATATATAATCTCCCAATGAATTATGACAAGAAGATCAAATTATATTATAAATAGAAGAAATACAGAACTATGGAAAGAGGATACAATAAAATCTGTATCACTCTATAATGACTGGTTTCTGAATTTTGCACCTTCCACTTACACAAAAGAGCGCAAACGTGCAATGGAGCAAGTAGGATTGGCTATTCGTCAAACCAACAATTTCCATTTTACAACAACACATCTAAAAGAACATCCAGAATTCATAACCATTCTGAGAATGGCTACAACTCCTCCTATCGCACGTGATCGGCTTATTGGGTTTTCAGGTGTCAAACCTTCTTTCATCAAGAATATGGAGGAAGGACGTTTGCCACAAAGGATTTCTGAAGAAGAAAAATAGGATTGTTTGAATAGGCTTGCCCTTGTACTGAACAAATTGCTTGATGTGGAATTGTTCTCTTGGATTCAAAAAGGCAATACTCCTACTGTAGAAGAACTTAAAATTGCAGAATGTATTGTTGCCGACAGATTGTGTGGAACATTATCTGACCCAATAATACGTAATGAACAAGAAAAGAGACAATTGAAAGTCATCTGCGATTTTCTCGTCTCAGAAGGATACACTTTTGTGGATTCTAAAGATGTAACTTCATTTTCAGAAATGGAGCAAGGTACATTCACTTATCATCTTAATGTGCCTGTAAGGATGAGTCGCCTTGGTGTGAATATGCCTATTGATGTTGTGATAAAGCGAAAGGAGTGCTCCGAAGACACGCTGCCTCTTCTTGTAGAATGCAAGTCGGCAGGAGATTTCACAAATACTAATAAACGTAGAAAGGAAGAGGCACAAAAGATAGAGCAACTAAAAACTACATATGGGAATAACGTTGACTTTGTTCTTTTCTTGTGCGGCTATTTTGACAGTGGCTACCTTGGCTATGAAGCAGCTGAGGGTATTGATTGGATATGGGAACATAGAGTAAAAGACTTTAAGAAAGCAGGGGTATGAAGTTTGACATAGTTTCTTATAACATAGAGCGTGACATATTGCAAAAAGCACTGGATGCACAAAAGACTTCAAAAGAACGTAATATGAAGGGACAATTTGCCACTCCATACACTTTGGCATGCAGCATAATGAAAAAAGCGAAGACTTTCTGTCACAAAAGAACTGTAAGTTTTATTGAGCCTTCGATCGGTTTAGGTGCATTTTATGCCGCATTCCGCAGCGTTTTTAAAAGTGCAGCTGGTCATGCTTTAGGTTTTGAAATAGACAGTCATTATTACAATCCCTCTAAAGAACTTTGGGCAAAAGAAGACTTAGAACTAAGAAAAGCGGATTTTTTGAAAGAAAGAACAAATGGAGAGCGTTTCGATTTGCTTGTAGCCAATCCTCCATATGTAAGACACCATCACATTGATGGTGAAAAGAAAAAAGAACTGCAAAAAGAAGTAATGCAAAGTACAGGAATAAAGATTTCAGGATTGGCAGGACTGTATTGTTATTTTCTTATTCTTTCGGAGAAATGGTTGGCAGACGGTGCTTTATCTTGTTGGCTCATACCGTCGGAGTTCTTGGACGTGAATTATGGAAAGGCCATAAAACAATATTTGCTCGAATGTGTAGACCTTTTGTGTGTTCATAAATTCAAGGCTGATGATGTACAATTTGATGATGCACTTGTAAGTTCTACAATCATTTTCTTCAGAAAGGGCAAGCCGTCTGAAAAAGAGATAGAATTCTCATGTGGAGAAGATGTGAATGTTCCTTCAAGAAAAATGAAGATAGAAAGAAAACGTTTAACAGCATCTTGCAAATGGTCTAATTTATTTGTAGAAGATACGACGAACTATTCAAGTAATGATGATTGTAAATTAGGAAACTTTTTTACTGTAAAACGTGGAATTGCGACAGGAGACAATAGTTTTTTTTGTGATGAACATGGATACCATAGAAAAATACCATATACCGTCGAAATTTCTCAAGCCTGTACTTCCAAGTCCAAGATATCTAAAAGAAGATATTATATCTTCTGACAATGACGGAAATGTGGCATTGACACAAAAACAATATTTGTTCTCATGTAATTTGCCTGAAGATGTCCTAAAAGAAAAATATCCGAGTGTATGGGAGTATATACAAGAAGGAGTAAAACGTGGAGTAAACAAAGGTTACATATGCAGCCATCGTCCATTATGGTATTTCTGCGAAGACAGAAAACCTGCACCGTTTGTAGTTCCTTATATGGGGCGTGGTGATTCTTCAAAGAAGATGTTTCGTTTCATACTGAACAAAACCAAAACCATCACCACCAATGTATATTTGCTCCTGTACCCCAAAGACAATTATTTAAAATGTCTGACAGACACAAAACTGCTAAATGAAGTATGGCAAACTTTGAATGAGGTTACAAGTGAACAATTTGCAACTAATGGTCGTGAATATGGAGGAGGATTGCACAAGTTGGAACCCAAAGAACTACTCAATATAAAAGTACCTTCTCTTCCTTCCTTATTGCTGCCCAAACAGTATGTTCTTGAACTTTCTTTGTTCTGAAAGTTTATTTAAAAGAGGCTGCGCCTATTTTGACACAGCCTCTTTTTTGGTATGCTCGGCACGAGCATTGTCTAACGGGTGCAAGTCCCG
>ERZ779890.611-NODE-611-length-38806-cov-7.234497_pt1 | contig 38806 bp, 18 predicted proteins | sample MGYA00511553_ERZ779890 | MGnify/ENA primary metagenome ERZ779890 (study PRJEB29588, sample SAMEA2152064) | human gut metagenome | biome: human gut; feature: human-associated habitat; material: faeces | place: Denmark | collected 2008/2010 ... | reverse complement strand
CGCCGCCCTTGCCGCCGGCCAGGGACGACACCTCGCGGACCAGGTCCCCGGCGGACAGGCCGTCCGCAATGGCATCTTTGCCACAATACGCTCCCAGGAGCAAGGAAGAACTATCCACGCACAGCAGGAAGGCCGCACCCGCATACTGGCGTTTTTTCAGGCCGTTGAGCAGTTCCTGGAGAAGCTCTCCCGACCCTTCCGCCACCTGAATCAGGGAAGCGGGATCACCGGAAAGCCATTCGTTCAGCAGGGCGTCAGCCCTGGCGGCAGACTGGCCGGCGCGGGCCTTCTTCAGCTTCTTCTCCGCATCCAGGGCCGTCTGCTTGAAATGTTCCACGCTGGCGTCAAACCGTTCCAGGGATTCATTCACCGTGCGGATGTCGGAAGCGCCGATGGCGGACAGGCCGGGCTTGCCCTCAATCGTGGGAACCGGAACCTGCTCCATCCCCATGTCCTCCAGGGCATAATTCACCTCCTTGATCTTTTCCACCGCCTTGGCAATCTCCAGGCTCTTGGCAACGACGTGCTGGCGGATCATCTCCAGGGCGGCATCCCCTGTCATGGCCTCAATGCGGCGCACGCCGGAGGCGATGGCCCCTTCGCTTTTGATCTTGAACAGGCCGATATCCTTCGTATTCGCGATGTGGGTACCCCCGCAGAACTCCATGGAAACGCCGTCCAAAGCGTTCTCGCAGCCGCCCACCTGGACGACGCGCACCAAATCCCCGTACTTGTCTCCAAAAAACTGGGCGATGGCGGAATTCCCCTTCACCTCCGCATAGGCGCGTTCCGTGCAATACACCGGCAGTCCGGCGTCAATCCAGCCGTTTACCTTCTCTTCAATCTTCCGCAGCTGGTCCGGCGTAACGGCTCCGCTGTTGAAATCAAAGCGCAGTCGGTCTTCCGAGACGAAGGACCCCTGCTGGGCCGCATCCGGGCTCACCACCTGGTGCAGGGCGCAGTGCAGGAGGTGGGTGGCGGTATGGTGGGCCTCCACCCGGCGGCGGCGTTCCGCGTCAATGCTCAAATGCACGCGGTCCCCGGGCTTCACGTTCAGCCCTTCCTGATACTCCACCACATGGGCGCGCGCTCCGCCGATCTGCTGGACGGCCGCCACGTGGTAGCTGTCCCCGCCGATCTCGATCAGTCCGGCATCGGACACCTGGCCGCCCATCTCCGCGTAAAACGGCGTCTTGTCCGTAATAATAAACAGGGAGTCCCCCTGGCGGCTCACTTCCAGCACGGTGGCGGCGCACTCGTCCACATCGTAGCCCGTGAAATCCGTTACGGCGTCCGTCTTCAAATCCAGGGCGCGCACCACCTCGCTCTTCCGTGCCGCGCGGGCCCGGTCGCGCTGTTCCTCCATCAGGCGGTTGAAGCGTTCCATGTCGATGTCCAGCCCGCGTTCCTCCGCAAGCAGGGCCGTCAGGTCCACCGGGAATCCGTAGGTATCGTAAAGCTTGAAGGCAAACTCGCCGGTCACCTTCCCGGCGGAAGCCGTTTCCGCATCAAACAATTCCAGGCCGCGGTCCAGCGTTTCATTGAAGCTGGCCTCTTCACGGGTCAGCACCTCCTTCACCGTATCGGCGCGGGAAGCCAGTTCCGGGAACACCTGGCCGAAGGAGGCCATCAGCGTATCCACCAATTGGGCCAGGAACGGCTGGGAGAACCCCAGGCGGCGTCCATAGCGCACGGCGCGGCGCAAAATGCGGCGCAGCACGTAATTGCGGCCGTTATTGCCCGGCAGAATTCCGTCCGCAATGGAAAAACTCAGGGTGCGCAGGTGGTCGGCAATCACGCGGAAGGCGATCGCCTCCTGGAGAACGTCGTCCCCGGCGGCCACCAGCTTGGAGCCGGGAGCGGGATAAACGTCCATGTACTTCCGGCCGCTCAGGGCTTCCAGCCTGTCAAACAGGGGGCGGAACACGTCCGTGGCGTAATTGGAAGGCTTGCGGGAAAAATCCTTGAACCCGTCCGTGCACTGCATGATGGAGCAGGCGCGTTCAAAGCCCATGCCCGTATCCACATGGCAGGCGGGCAGGTTGCGCATGGAGCCGTCGCTCTCCGCATTGTACTGGATGAACACCAAGTTCCAAATCTCGATGCACAAATCGGAATCCTTGTTCACCAGCCTGCCGTGCGTATCACCGTTCGGCGTCAGGTCCACATGCAGTTCGGAACAGGGGCCGCAGGGACCGGTCTCTCCCATCATCCAGAAATTGTCCTTCACGTTGCCGTGCACGATGTGAACGTCCGGGTCCAGCCCATGGGAACGGAACAGTTCCGCCCAGTAATTCCAGGCCTCCTGGTCAAACTCGCCGGGATCTCCCTTGCTCTTGTCCGGAGCGTACACCGTGGCATACAGCCGTTCCGCCGGAAAACCCCAGCGTTCCACGACCAGCTCCCAGGCCCAGTGAATGGCTTCTTTCTTGAAATAATCGCCGAAGGACCAGTTGCCCAGCATCTCGAAAAACGTGTGGTGGTAGGAATCGTAGCCCACATCCTCCAGGTCGTTGTGCTTTCCCCCGGCGCGGATGCACTTCTGGGTGTCCGTGGCGCGGGCGGGCTTCCACGGCGGCGTCCATACGCCCAGGAAATACGGAACAAACTGGTTCATGCCGGCATTCGTGAACAACAGTCCGGGGCTTTGTGGCATCAAAGAGGCAGAAGGCACGACCGTGTGCTGTTTCTCGCGGAAAAAGTCCAGAAAGCTTTGGCGGATCTCGGTGGCGGTCATCATATCGATTGGAAAAGTAAAAGTCGCCGGATTATGCCCGTTCTCCCCCCCTTAGTAAACCGCTAATTCCTTCCCCGTCATGATGACTGCGTTTTTGTTTGCAAAGAAATATTATACATGCGTATAAACATAGACATGAAAAAGCTGGTGGTCATCCTGATCCTGCTGTGTGCCGCAGGCGCGGCGGCCTGGTTCATTTACCGGGAGGTTCCCGCCGGCCCCGAACAGGAAGCCGTGCTCTACGGCAACGTGGACCTGCGGCAGGTGGACCTGGCCTTCCTGATCTCCGAGCGGATCGACTCCGTGCTGGTGGACGAAGGAGACACCGTCACCGCCGGGCAGAAACTCGCCACGCTGGAAACGGTGCGCCTGGAGCAGGCCGCGGATGAGGCGCGCCAGACGGCGGAAGCCGCCCGCCAGAACTACCTGCGCGTGAAAAACGGCCCCCGCCGGGAGGAAATAGCCCAGGCGCGGGCGAATGTGGAATCCGCCCAGGCCACGCTGAACAACGCCGCCCTACGCAGCAAAAGGCTCGTGGCGCTGGCGGAAAGCAAATCCATCTCCCGGCAGGAAGCGGACGACGCCGTAGCCTCCCAGCAGGTGGCCTCCGCCAATCTGGACGTAGCGCAGAAACAGCTGGAACTGCTGCTGGCCGGCTCCCGCGTGGAAGACATAGCCCAGGCCCTCGCCCAGTACAACCAGGCCAAGGCCAACCTAACTATCAGGGAGCAAAACCTGAAAGACGCCGTTCTCTACGCTCCGAGCGACGCCGTGGTGCGCAACCGCATTCTGGAAAAGGGGGACATGGCCTCCCCCCAGAAACCCGTTTACAACCTCTCCCTGACCCACACCAAATGGGTGAGAGCGTACCTCACGGAATCCCAGCTGGGGAAAGTCAAGCCCGGCTTCTCCGCCACCGTCCATAACGACAGCTTCCCCGGCACGGACTTCAAGGGAACGGTGGGATTCATCTCCTCCGTTGCGGAATTCACGCCTAAAAACGTGGAAACGCCGGACCTCAGAACGGCCCTGGTCTATGAAGTGCGCATCATCGTGGACGATCCGGACAACCGGCTGCGCCTGGGAGCCCCGGCCACGGTCACCATCCCCCTGGACCAGGAAAGCGGCCGGCCCGCTCCGGAACACTCCAGGCCATGAATGCAGACTCCCGCCTCCTGATCGACTGCCGGAACGTCCGCAAAATGTTTCCGGACCCGGCAGGCGTCCCCTTTGCGGCGGTGGACGCCGTCTCCTTCCGCCTCTCCTCCGGGGAAATCGTGGGGCTGCTGGGGCCGGACGGCGCGGGAAAAACCACTCTCATCCGCCTGATTACGGGGCTGATGAAACCGCATGAGGGCTCCATCTTCGTCCTGAATCTGGACTCCGTGAAAAAAAGCCGGGCCATTCAATCCTCCATCGGCTACATGCCGCAGAAATTCGGCCTGTACGAGGACCTCACCGTCCGGGAAAACATGGAGCTTTACGCCCGCATGCACGGCGTCTCCGGCCAGGACCGGGAAAAACGCTTCCGCAGCCTCCTCTCCATGACCAGCCTGGAACGCTTCACCGGACGCCTGGCGGGCAAACTCTCCGGCGGCATGAAGCAAAAGCTGGGGCTGTGCTGCTCGCTGATCTCCTCCCCGCCCCTCATCCTGCTGGACGAACCTACGGTGGGCGTGGACCCCCTCTCCCGCCGGGAACTGTGGAACATCCTCGGGCAATTCTCCCATGAGGAAGGCGTGGGGGTACTCGTCAGCACCTCATACATGGATGAATCCGCCTACTGCAACAGAACCCTCATCATGTATCAGGGGCGGTTGCTCGTGGACGCGCCGCCCGCGGACGTCATCGCGCGCGCGGAAGGCATGTGCGTCACGGTACAAACCCCGGAAAAAATCAACACCCGCCAGTTCCAGAGCAGGCTGTCCGCCATGCCCGGCATCATCAACGCCACGCCCCAGGGAGGAACGGTCCGCATCATCCTGCCGCCGGACCACCCCACGCGGCAAAAACTGGAGGAATACCATCCGCAGCCGGGCAGTCCGGACTTCTCCGACGGCTTCATGACCCTGCTGGCGGAACAAACGGACCCGGCGCCCGAAGACGTTCCCGTTCCGGAAGGAAAACCGCTCCCGGAACAGGCGGCGGAAGGGGACGTCGTCATCCGGGTCACGGACCTCGTGCGCCGATTCGGCAATTTCACCGCCGTCAACCACGTCAGCTTCTCCGTCCGGAAAGGGCAGGTCTTCGGCCTGCTGGGGCCGAACGGAGCGGGGAAAAGCACCACCTTCCGCATGCTCTGCGGGCTGCTGCCTGCCACCAGCGGCACGCTCAACGTAGCCGGGGCGGACCTGCGGACAGCCGCGGCCCGGGCACGGAGGAAAGTAGGGTACGTAGCCCAGAAATTCTCCATGTACGGCATGCTTACCACGCGGCAGAACCTGGAATTCTTCGCCGGGGCGTACGGCATGGCCGGGAAGGAGCGGAAGGACGCCATCCAGGCCATGGAAGAGGAATTCCGCCTCACCCCCTACATGGACTCTCCCGCCGCCCACCTGCCCGGCGGCTACAAGCAGCGCCTCAGCATGGCGTGCGGGCTGCTCCACTCCCCGGACATCCTCTTTCTGGACGAGCCCACCTCCGGCGCGGACCCGCTGGCGCGGCGCGACTTCTGGCTGCGCATCAACTCGCTGGCGGAAAAAGGCGTCACCATCATCATCACCACCCACTTCCTGGGAGAGGCGGAATTCTGCGACAACATGCTCATCATGATGGACGGCACCACGCTGGCGGAAGGCTCCCCGGATGAAATACGCAAACACGCGCCGCCCCGGGAGGACGGCGCGCCCGCCTCCCTGGAAGACGCCTTCCTGGCCATCACGGAACAATACATGAAGAAGGGAGGGGAAAACTCATGATCGCCTCCCTCAAACGCATCGGCGCCCTCATCGTCAAGGAACTCCACCAGGTAGTCCGGGACCCCGGTAACGTGGGGATCGCCGTCATCCTTCCCGCCGTGCTCCTGCTCCTCTTCGGCTACGGCATGAGCATGGACATCAAAAACGTGCGCATCGCGTACCTCGCGGTGCCGGCTTCCGGCCAGTCCACCAGCCTGGAAACGCGGCTCACCCTCTCCAAATACTTCCAGACCCGGCGCGTCTTTTCCTCCCATGAGGCGGAAGAACTGCTGCGCACCCATGAAGTGGACGCCTTCATCGCCCTGCAAAGCAACGCCCCGGACACCCTCAACGGCGGCATCACCAAAATCCAGATCGTCGTCAACGGCGTCAATGCCAACCAGGCCACCCTCATCCGCAGCTACCTTCAGGCGGTCGTCGGCTCCTGGGCCGCAGAACTGGCCGGGCAAACCGCCCCCGCCCTGGACGTGCAGGCGCGCACCCGCTTCAACGAAGCCAACGACAGCCACTACTACCTGGTGCCCGGGGTCATCGTCACCATCATGACCATGATCGGCGCGCTGCTCACCTCCCTGGTCATGGCGCGGGAATATGAACGGGGCACGCTGGAAAGCCTCTTCGTCACGCCCGTGGGCAGCGGGGAAATCCTCACCGCCAAGGCGGCCACCAACTTCCTGCTGGGCATGGTCAGCCTGGCCATCTCCATGGTCTTCGCCGCCTTCGTCTTTGACATCCCCATCCGCGGCTCCCTCCTCCTGCTGCTGGCCGTCTCCGCTCTGTTCCTCATCGTGGCGCTGGGTCTGGGGCTGGTCATCTCCACGGCCACGAAAAACCAGTTCCTGGCCTGCCAGTTCGCCATCATGGGCACCTTCATGCCCGCCCTGATGCTCTCCGGCTTCCTGTACGACATCCTCAACATGCCTCCCGCCGTCCGGGCCGTCACCTACCTCATCCCCGCGCGCTACTACGTCACCCTGCTCCAGACCCTGTTTCTGGCCGGGGACATCCCCTCCGTCATCATTCCGTGCTGCATCACACTGGGCGTCTTTGCCGTGGTCCTGATGAGCATCGCGCGCCTGAAAGCCCCCAAATCCCTTGAATAACGCCATGGACTTCTTCATCCGGTTAACCTCCCTCATCAAAAAGGAACTGCTGGCCGTGCTCAGGGACAAAAAAAGCCGGCTGGCCCTCATCATCCCTCCCGTCCTCCAAATCTGCATCTTCGGCTACGCAGCCACCATGAACGTCACCCGCGTCCCCTACGCCGTGCTGGACAAGGACGGAGGAGAACTGGCCGCCCAATACATCGCGGACCTGGAGGGAACGGGCATCTTCCGGAGGCAGGCCACGGCGGCCACGGAAAAAGACATCGACAGCCTGATCGACAGCCGGGACATCGTCCTGGGCCTGACCATTCCGCCGGACTTCTCCCGCAATCTGCAAACGGGGCGGCCCGCCTCGCTCCAGCTCATTGGAGACGGCCGAAACACGAACACCGCGGCTATCGCCCTCAGCTACGCCCAGCAAATCGCCTCCAACTTCGGGGCGGAACTCCTCGCCAAAAACGCAGCCGCCCCCCCGGTTGAAATAGAATCCCGCGCCTGGTTCAACCCCAACCTCATCACCCGCTGGTTCATCGTTCCCGGCCTGATCGCCGTGCTTGCCCTCATCGGGTCCGTGCTGTCCGGGGCCCTCTCCATCGCCCGGGAACGGGAGGAAGGCACCTTCGACCAGCTCCTGGTGGCTCCCTACACTCCCCGGGAAATCCTGCTGGGCAAGGGAATATCCACCGTGATCACCTCCATCATGCAGACCTTCTTCATCGTGCTGGTGGCCATGTTCTGGTTCCGCATCCCCTTCCAGGGCTCCATCTGGTTGCTCTCCGGCGCCATTCTTCTCTTCATCATTACGGGAGCGGCCATCGGCCTGTGCATCTCCTCCTTCTCCCAATCCCTGCAGCAGGCCATTGTGGGAACCTTCCTGCTCGTCGTCCCCACGGTCATGCTCTCCGGCTTCGCCACGCCCATCTCCAGCATGCCGGAATTCTTCCAGGACCTCACCCTGCTCAACCCCATGCGGTACGGCCTGGAACTCATCCAGCGCATCTTCCTGGAAGGCGCAGGATTCATGGACCTCTGGCCCCTCTTCGGGGCCATCACGCTCGTTACCATCGGAACCGCCGCGGCCGCCATCTTCTCCTTCCACCGCAAAATCTCCTGACGGAAACCCAGGCTGCTCCCGCCGCCCATCCCTGAATGGCCCCTGCCCCGGGCAACTCTGACGGCCAGCCCTTCATCTGGGCACCCTCCCTTTTCCCAATCCCGTCACCCGCATAAAAATACTTGCATCCGGCCCGTTTTTTCTATTCTATCTCTCTCGTTCCGATTGGAACATGGGCTCGTCGTTCAATGGATAGGACATCGGTTTCCGGTACCGACGATGTAGGTTCGATTCCTACCGGGCCTACCAAAACAAATCCATGCAAGTTAAAAACTTGCATGGATTTTCCTTTGCCGGGACAGGCTGTCTGACAACCACCGGCAGCAGGCCCCTTCTGAAAGAAGGCCCCCGCCGGCGCAAACGGGACACGGGGCCGTCAGAACTGGTAACGGTAACCCAGATTGATTCCCCAGGGCATGGTGTATTTTTTGCCGAAGGCGGCGTCATAGCTGAAGTGCAGCTGGTTGCGCGCATCCATCTGCCAGATGACGCCGGCGCCGCACCGGAAGACGGAGCCATCCATGTTGGGCCGCCATTGGCCGTCCCCGGTGTGGACGCGGCCCCCGCTGCTGGCCTGATGGATGCCCTCCGCCGTCACGTAGGGCTGCAGCATGCCGTGTTCTCCGACGTTGAAGGTGCGACCCAGGTTGACTCCGTAGCGGAAGTTCAGGACATCCGTGCCGCCCAGTTGCGTCTGGAAGGGATTGGCCCCCGTGGTGCAGTAGCCTGCCCCTTCCCCGTGGAAGTAATTGAGCTGGAGCTGCGGTTCAATGAACCAGTCATTCCTGAATTTGAACATTTTGCCCGCTTCTACGGAGGAGCCTACCGCCCACTGGGTGTAGTCCCCGCTGGTGCGGTTGAAGCTTTCATCGTAGGCCCTGAAGTCATGGTAAAAGTGCTGCGCCTTGATGACCAGGTCCACGTAGTAGCCGTGCCGGTTGATCCAGGTGCCGTAGCCGCCGAAGTAGAAGCTGTCCGTGTCTCCCTTGGCTCCCGGCGCCCGGAAGTCCTTGCGCGCGCCGCCGTACCCGGCAAAGAGCCCCGTGTACAAGCGGTTGTGCGGGTCCAGCTGCCAGCCCCGGTCCACCCCGATGTCGGAACCGTAAACGTAGTCGCGGTAGCTGGAGCCGGTGGCTCCGGAACCGACGTTGTACCGGCTGCCGTAGCTGCGGATCCAGAAGTTGTCCACCCAGTTGCCGCTCAGGGGACCGTTCATGCGCAATTCACCCATTCTCCGGGTCAGCGTATCCGTCTGGGTGAACCAGAGCAGGCTGATGTCCGAGATGCCCAGGATGCTCTTGCCGGTGTCGTTGACGTCGTTGGACGGGTCTTTGGAAGAGTCGTAGACCAGGAACCAGTCTTCCTTGTGGTTGCCTTCCGCGTCCCCTGCCTGGACCACCGCCTTTCTCATGCGCACGTCCGTGCTCCCGTGGAAGGAGGTTTCTCCGTCCGCGTTCCCGGCGTTCGTTCCGTCCACGTCCACCAGCTTCAGGGAGAAGGTCCGGGCGTCCGTCAGGTCGGTCAGCGCATCGCGCTTGATGATGATGTGGTAGGAGCCGGAAACGGAACCGCCCACCTTGATCATGTCCGTTTTCATGGCGGCCAGGCTGACGTTCATCCGGAAGGAGCCGGGAATGTCGCCGTCGTTGTCCATGTTTCCGGTAACGGTCAGCGTCTTGAAGCCGTCCGCGCCGCTGTCCATGAAGTCGATGACGCCGCTGTTCCGCAGGTTCGTCAGGGTGGAATCAGCCGTCATGTTCCAGGTGCTGGTGCCGTCCACGGCCAGGGAGGCCGGGTCAATCATGCCCGTCAGGGTGGTGCCGTCCGCCAGGCGCATGCTCACCGCGGATTCCGGGGCGGCATGCACGTCGCCCCGCACGTCCTTCACGTTGCTGAACACGGCGTTCAGGGAGCCGCTGCCCCTGGCGTCCAGCAGGCGCTGGCCGTCATGGCCCACCGTGTAGCCGGCCATATTCCGGACATGGAGTTCTCCAGTGGCATCCTCCGCAGCAAAAAGGGTGTCTCCGCTGCTGCCGATGTTGCCGCCGTCCATGTTGACGCGGGAATCCCCCTTGATCGTGACGAGCGGCTTGTTGGCGTGGGCGGAAGCGCCGTTCATGGTCAGCACGCCTTCTTCCACCGTAGTCCCCTGCTCGTGCAGGATGCGGCCGCCCTGGAGGGTCAGTTCCCCGGCGCCCGTTTTCACCATGGTTCCGGCCCCCAGCATATCTCCGCGGTAGGTGCTGTCCGCATCCGCCGCATTGCGGAGCCGGAGGGTGCCTTCTCCGTTGAAGAGCACCTGTCCGGCGCCCGTGAGGCTGTTGACGTTCTGGTTGGTGCCGTTCATGTCGAACGTCGATCCGCTGCCCAGGACAAGCTGCCTGCTTTCCCCGATGATGTGGTCCGTGGCGGTCTCCGCCCGCAGCGTGGTTCCGTCCGTGACGGTGGTGATGCCGGTGAAGGTATTGCCGCTGTGGGAAAGGGAGATCACCTTGTTAATGTTTCCGGACGCGTGAATGGTCAAATGGCCGGTTCCGGCAAGGTGAGCGGAGAGGTCCGCCGCCGCGCCGGTGGCGTCTTCATTGTCCAGCACCAGGGTTTTGCCGTCCCGGATGTCCACCTGCGTCAGGATGTATCCCACATACAGGCCGTCCCTCTCCGCGCCCAGGCTGACGCCGTAGTTGTAATGCCCCGTCGCGACGACTTCGTCGCCATGCCGCAGGGAAACCGTCTGTTCGGTGGCGTCCATCGGCATCACGGCGCCGGAATCGCTGTCCACGACTTCCAGGGAAGCGGTGCCCCCCTGCGCCTGTCCCGCGGCGGTTTCCACCAGCTTGACGGGAGCCAGCTCCCTTCCGTCCGGGTCAAAGGTCATGGAGGGGTCTTCATGGGTCAGCAGGTTCGCCGTCGTGTCCACCGTCGTGTCAATGCCGGTCAGCAGACCCGCATTCACCTTTACCGTTCCGCCCGCCACCGTCAGCGTGCCGTTGGAAGCCACCAGGGAAACGTGGTCCGCGGATAGTCCCGGATGGGCCCCCGTGTGCTGAACGCAGGAGAAGTCAAGCTCGCCCCCGCGGAGGGTCAGCCCACCCAGGGCGTTTTGCCCGCTCCCCCGCCCCACGACGGCGTGGCTGCCGTCCGCCAGTTCCAGCGTGGCTTGGGCAAGGGCCTGCACGTTGCCTCTGCCCGGTCCGTTCAGCCTGAACGTGGCCGTCCCCAGCGTGACGGTGCCCGTGAAGCTCCGGCCCGTATCGGCGGCATGGGATTCCCCGAAGGCGAATTCCTCCGCTTCAGAGGAAAGATTGACCACCAGGTTCCCGGAGCCCGCCAGCGCATTGCGCCAGACATAAACGTTTCCTTCCGCCGGAGCGGCGCTGCGAAGGGTCAGGGTGCCGTTCAACAGCACGTCCGCGCTCTCGCCCAGATTGGCCGCGCCGGTGATGGAAACGGCGGCCCCCGCCTCCACGTTCCACAAGGCTCCGTTTTCTCCGTCAAATCCGGAATTGTCCCCGGAAAGGAGCACGTCCGCTCCGGAAAGCACATTCACCCTGCCGGTTCCACTGATATCGCCGGAAAGAATGAGGGAAGAGCCCGCCACATTCACCGTTCCGCCGTTGGCAATCCGGTTGACGAATTCTCCTGTGGTCTTTTCCCCCAGCGTCAGGACGCCGGAGGCCGTTTCCACGGCAATGTGCCCGGTTCCCAGCCCCAGCACGTGTTCCAGCCTGATTTCTCCGGCTTCGATGGAAGTAGAGCCCGTGCGGCTGTTTTCCGCATTCAGGACCACCGTTCCTTCTCCCTTCTTGACGAGTTCCCCGGCGTCCGTTCCATCGTCTGACAACCGGTTGAAAAGGTTCCATTCCGTGCCTTCCGAGGCGTCCAGCTCCAGAACGCCGCCGATGCTTACGGCGGCCTGTCCCAGCGTACCGGAGCCGGCAGCCGTGAGGCGGGAGGACGCGTCAATCGTGAAAGAAGAACCGGCCCCCAGCCGGGAGTTGTTTCCGGCCAGCGTCCATTCCGAATTCGTCAGACGAATGGCCGCGCTTTCCCCTTGCAGCGTTCCGCTCTGCGCGCCACGGCTGTTGACCAGGTCCAGGACGCCGCCGGGCTCGGAACCGAAGGTGACCGTATTGGACAGGTCGCCGGAGGCGGCACCCGTGATGGACAGTTCCCCGTCCAGCCGGATCGCGCCTGTTCCCAGTCCCTTGAAGTCCGTCAGCCGGGCGGCGTTTCCCGCCTGAATGTCCACGGCGGCATTCAACTGGCCGTTGGCTCCGCGGACAACCGTCGTCGTTCCGTCGCCGCCCAGGGTGATGCTCCCCCGGCCCGCCAGCGCATTCTCCCCTTCCAGGGAGCCTCCTCCCAGCAGGGTAAGAGCGCCGTCCGCCGTCTCTCCCAAGTGCAGGGAGCTTCCGTTGGCGACAGTCATTTCTCCAGCGACGGTCAGAGCGCCGCCTTCCAGCAGAATGCTGCTGCCGTGGTCCACGGCCGCCGTTCCACCCAGCGCGGCCTGGCCGCCCTGAAGGTTCATCAGGGCGTCATTGTCCAGCGCGGCGGCTCCCGTGAGAACGAGCCTGCCGGAAGCATTTCCCAGGTCCACCGTACTGCCGGAGAGGGCGGCGGAGCCGCGCACTTCCAGCTGCCCCCCGTTTATCAGAAGTTCCGCCCCGGCTTCGGTCATGGTCAGGCCGCCGATAAAGTGGCTGTCCCCGGTCTGGGTCTTGCCGTTCATGTCTACCTTCGTTCCGGCGGCCAGTTCCAGCTCGCTGGTGTTGCCGAAGGCGTTGTCGGCGCCGTAGGTGACTTTTCCGCTGCTCACCAGGGTTTTGCCCGTGTAGTTGTTGGCGGCGTTGGCGATGACGATGCCGTGCTCCCCGTCGTCAAAGGCGCGGAATTCAAAGCCTCCCCCCACGGAGGGGGCTCCAGCTTCCTCTCCCCTGGCAGTGCTGGTGAGCTGGGCGCCCATCACGTTGCTGCTTTCCGCGGTGTTGGCAAGCTGGTAGAGCGTGCCGGCCGTGTAGGAATTGATGCGGTTCAGGCCGTAGCCCAGATAGATGCCGTTTTCTCCGGAATTCGGGGCGGCGTCCGTCTTCACCGTCATGATGTAGTCATACACGGCTTCGGCCACTTCCCGGCTGCCGGAGTCGGTCAGCTGCACGTATTGCCTGATGCCCGGATTCCCGGTGACGGTGCCGTCCTCATTGGTGAAGGAAAGCTGGGCGCCGTGGACGGGCAAGGCCGTGCCTTCGGCCCGCACCACCTGATGCTGGTAGGCCTCCGCGTCGTGGTTATCGTCAAAGAGGGTGCCTTTGGCGTCCGTGATATGGATGGACTGGGGAATGCGCATGGCGACCGTTCCGCCGCCGTCCACATTCAGGTCGTCCACGGTCAGCATGCCTGCCGGGGCGCCCTTGGCGTCCGTGCCCACCTTCAGAACGCCTCCGTTCATGGTCAACCCGCCTATCCTGTAATCACCGTCGATGACGGTGGAACCCCGGCCCGAACCGGAGGCGGAAAGTTCCAGCGTTCCGCGCTGAAGGACTCCCCGGCCGGAAGCGTCCGCCGTGGAAAAGACGTACGTCCCGTTCTTCATGTCCAGTGTTCCCGTAAAGGAATTCCCCGCCGCCGGCGCACGGTCCGCGTCAAAGAAGAACCGGCTGTCCTGCGTGCCCAGCACGGCATGAAGAATGCCGTTGCCGGACAGCTTGTTGGCAAACAGCAGGTCCGCGTCTTCCGCATTCGTTCCGGAGAGGGTCAGCTCCCCTCCGTTCAGGAAAATGGAACTGCCCGTGCCGAGATTGTTGAGAACATGGTCCGGAGAAGCCGCGTCCCGGAGCGTGCCGGCGGCGAGGGCCCCGCCCGTAATTTCCCAGGTGCCCGCAAACGCGCTGTTGTCCGCGTCCAGCGTTACCCCGCGGCCGCTGACCAGGACCGTTTCCGCAGCGGTTCCGGCCAGGCGGTTGAAAAAGGTTTTGTCGGAAAAGGCCAGTTCCAGCAGGCTTCCGCCCTGCAGGGTCACCAGTCCGGCGCCCAGGCCGCGCTCCCCGCCCTCCCCAAGCACCACTCTGGTACCGGAAGCGCGGCGCAATGCCCCGCTACCCGTGATCACGGTACCGCCCGCATACGTATTTTCCCGGCGGATGTTCAGCGTGCCTCCTCCGGTGACGGCCAGAAGTCCCTGGCCGCTGATGGTTCCGCCCGCCGTAACGGTGCGGCCGTTCGTGTCCAGAACGCCCCGCTCCCGTCCTAGGGAAATGGCGTTGGACCACTGGAGGTCGTTCAACGCGCGGATGGTCCCGGAACGACCTTCCATGTTGATCAGGGCGTTCCCGGCGGAGGCGTCCTGCCCCAGCTCCAGAACGGCCCCGTCATGCAGGTTGACCTGCCGGAAGAAATGGTTGCCGCCCAGCAGCGCCAGCGTTCCGTCCGCAACGGAAACGGTTCCCGCGAACGTGTGGTCACGTTCCGAGACGAGCCTTCCCGTTCCCAGCTTTTCCCACGTTCCGGCAGCGGACCCGGCCACCACGTTGTCCAGGGTTCCGGCCGCATTGACTTGCAGCAGCCCTTCCACGGCAATGGCGCCGGCGGAATCCCCCTTGCCCAGGGCATTTGCATGGGTCAGCAGGAGGGTGGCATCCCGGCCTACCGCCGTCTCCGCCTGCACGGAGTCATTGGCCCCGGAAATGGTCAGCGTGCCCAGGTTCAGATGAAGCGTCCCGGCTCCGGCAAGCGCGCCGTCCCCGGCGATGCTGCCGCCCCCGGCAACGGACGGCGTGCCGTCCTCCGCATTGGCGCCGATGGTCAGAGCGCCTTCCCCGCCGTTTGCAGTTCCCAGGAAAATGCCGCCCCCGTGGCCGATGCTGACGCCTCCCGTGTAAGCCGCATGGCCGTTCAGGTCAAGCACGGCATTCACGGAATCCGCGATGAGCAGGGAAGTGTGGCGTCCGGCGCCGCCCAGGGCGGAATCGCCGCCCAGAACCAGCCTGGTTCCGGCCTCGATCGTCGTCGTTCCCGTATAGCTGTTGGCCCCGCTCAGCAGGATGCCGCGACCTCCGGCGGCATCCTTGAAACTGACATGGCCGGACCCCGCCCTGTCCGCCCCGGCGGGGTCATTCCCGTCCGCCAGCAGGGATTCCAGGGTATAATCCGTCAACGCAACGCTCAGTTCACGCGAAGAGTCGTCCGCATCCAGCACAACCGACAGGGTGCGTCCATCATAAATTTCCACCCGGGAAAGTTCCCGGTAGGCCACCAGGCGCGTTCCGTCCTCCGTTCCCGCCGACCATGCAGTGACGCCGCGGGCGATTTCCGCGCCGCCCTGCACGATTCCCTGCCGTACCGCCTGGAGATCCGCCTGGGTTTTCCCGCCCAGGCGCACGCCGGACAGGGTCCACAACCCGGCTCCGCTGACGGCAGTTCCGCTTTCGGCAAGCAGTACGGTGCCCGGTCCGTCAAAGAAGGACAGCCTCCCTCCGTCGTAAACGGCATGTTCGCTGAGATTCAGGTTAAAATCCGTATTCCCCGTCAGGGTGATGGAGCCGGCCTGCAGCCAGGCGGACGCTTCGTTGTCCGCATCCAGGGTCCAGTTCATTTCCCCTCCGGCAAAATTCACGGTCCCCTCCAGCGTTCTGGCGCGCAGGGCCGGGTCCGCCTGGGCTACGGCCTGAAGGGACCCCACGCTCCCGGCAGCCGTCTTCAGATGGGAGACGCTGTCCCCATTCATGAACCATTCCATTTGTTCGTCAACCACATAGGCCGTACTCCGCATTTCCACGGTTCCGGTGAATCCTTTTCCCAGATCTGCGGCACGGCTGCCGAAGGAGAATTGCAGCGGACTGCCATCTTCCGGGAGGCGGTCTTCCGAAAGGTCGATGACCAGCGTGCCTTCTCCCAGGATGTCGTTCGCCAGAGTATAGGGGGCGTCCTGGCTGCCGATGTAGAACATGGCGCCTCCGTGGATGCGGACGGAACCGTTCAGCGCCCCCTCTCCGGTGATTTTAAGGGTGCCGTTTTCCACGACGCTGCCGCCGGTATACTCCTGCGCGCCAGTCACCAGCAATGTTCCGGCGCCCCGCTGGATGAGCCTGCCTTCCCCTGCCGCCGTTCCCTGGTAATGAATGTCGTCGCTGCGGTTGAAGGCCAGGGCCGCTCCCGAAGCCACGGTGAGGGAAAGGGAGGAATCAGCCATGGAGAGGATGGAGCCGGTCCGGCCCCCGTCCCCCACCTGAAGCGTCCCTTCCCGGACGGAAGTTGCGCCGCGGTAGGTATTCTCTCCGGTAAGGACCAGCGTGCCTGTTCCCGTTTTTTCCATATCGCCGCCGCTGATGATTCCCTGCTGGACGGCCGCCTTTCCTTCATCCACGTTCAGCAGGCCGCTGCCGTTGATAGAGACGTCATTCCCCAGCTCAATGCCCTGGCCGTAGTCCAGAACAGTGCCGTCATTCATCGCCAGGGCTCCGTCTCCCAGGGCCTGGCCGTGGGCCACGGTGAGCGTTCCTTCTTCCAGGATGCTCCCTCCCGTAAAAGCGCTGCTCCCGGACAGGACAAGCCGGCCCGTTCCCCGCTTGACGAGGGTTCCCTGCCCGCTGACGCTTCCGGCATAATCCATGCGGTCACTGTGATTGAACACGAACTGCGTTCCTTCCGCCAGGCTGGCGCCTGCCGCGAAACCGGCTCCTGTTCCGCCGTTGCCCAGCTGCAGAACGCCTTCTCTCACTTCCGCCCCTCCGGTAAAGCTGTTCCGTCCGGTCAGGATCAGGGAGCCTCCTCCGGTCTTGACCAGCCTGCCCTCTCCGGACATGACGCCGGCCAGCACGGCATCCGTGGCGGAAGAACCGCCGTCCGCCGTCTGGACGGTCAATGCCGTTCCGGCGGACAGGGAAAAATTGTTCAGCACTCCGGTCAGGCTGCGGTCAATCCGCAGGGTGGAATCCCCCAGGACCTCAATGGCGCTGTCGGCATTACCCAGGGAGGAATTCCGGGAAATGGCCAGTATTCCTCCTGCCATTTCCGTTCCCCCGGAGTAGTTGTTGTCTGCCGACAGCACCAAGGTCCCGCTGTTCAGGCGGACTCCCCGGGACAGCGTATTGTCCAGTGTGCTACGCCATTCCAGGAGTCCCAACCCTCCCTTAGTTATATTGCCGTCACAGGAGAAATGATGGCCGTCGCCGATGATGAGCGAGGCTGAAGAAGCTACCGTGATCACCACGTCTCCGTCAATGCGGCTGGAATGGCCGCCGCGGTGGTCCAGCAAAAGCGAATGGGAGCCCTCGATGGCGACGTTTCCGCTCATGGCGATTTCATTGCTGAGCGTCCGGTCCTGCCGCCAGGCTTCCAGCGCGCCGCCGCGGAGCGTCAGAACGCCCGTGCCTACGGCTCCGGAAGAAACGCTCTGGTTGGTCAGGCGTTCGTCCTGGTTGATCCGCAGCGTGCCCTCATTCAGGAGGAATCCCCCGCTGAAGGTGCTGTTGCCGCTCAGTGTCAGGACGCCGGCTCCGTTCTTGCTGATCCTGTAGGTGGAATCACTGTCGTGGAAAACGGTCCCGTTGATCTCCAGGTCCGCCCCCTCTTCGTTGGAAATCTTCAAATGGCTGTCCAGGCGGACATTCGTGGAAATAAGGGCGTCTGAATTGCCCGTCATTTCAATCCCGGCGTCAAATCCGGATTCCGGCGTCTGGGCCAGCACCAGAGTGATGCCGCCTGCGGCGCCCCTAATTTCAAACTGCTGGTTCCGCGTGCCGCTGAATTTCAGGTCGCCCACGGTCCGGTCCGCCGTCAGCACGGCGACGGTGCTGGAATCAAGCGCTTCATTGCCGAACGTGACGGAAGCGTTGATGATGTTCGGCACCTGGCCGTCCTTCCAGTCTCCCTGGTCGTCCCAGGAGCTGCCCCGGGCGCCCGTCCAAACGTAGGTGGCGGCGTAAGGCAGGATCTCGTAATGGCCGTCCACCCAGACAATCCGGGCCCCGGTGCTGTATCCTTCAAAGGAAATGTTGCCGATGTACTTGGGGCTGGCCGCGCCGTAGCCGGTCAGCAGGAACTGGCTTCTCCCGCCGCCGGCGATGTTGCCCTTCCAGCCCTTGATGATGAGCGTGCCGTTTTCATCCCAGGCGCCCAGGTGCCCCGCCTCCATCACCACGTTGCCGGAGGCGGCCGTGCCGCCGAAGTCCAGCGTGGACAGGGAGGAACTGCCCAGAGACAGGGTGCTCCCCGCTCCCAGGGACTGGCTCATCCTGTTCAAGGCCAGCGTTCCACCGTTGAACGTCATGTCCGTCACGGACCCCAGCGCCTTTTCCAGGGCCAGGTTCAGCGTGCCTGAAAGCAGCGTGACGTCCCCGCCCATGTAGGCCCTGAGCGTGACATTCCTGTCTCCGGCGTCGACAACGATCCGGCTGCCGCCGCTTGCGGAAATCATGCCCTGCCCGGCTTGTCCGCCCTTGCCTGCCAGGGTCTGGTCAAAAGCCGTTCCGTCTCCCTTGCGGCCCAGCAGGAGGCTGCCGCCGCCGGTGACTTCAAACGTGCCGCGCGCCATTTCAAAAAGGCCGTCTTCCAGATAGACGTTCTTCTTCTGGCCGCCCGTGCGCACCAGCAGAAGCCCGTTGAGGCCGTCCAGCAGAATCTCTCCCTGGCCGAAGGGCGTGACGCGGTTGTCGTCCGCCGTGGCGCCGATGACCATGTCCTTGTCCCCCAGCGTGGTAGTGACCAGGCCGTAATTGCCGATGACCAGCGCGTAATGGCTGCTGTCCGGATCATAGCCCGTGCCGAGGAAGCGGCTGCCGTGGCCGTCATCTGTATTACCGGAAAAAGTCTTGGTGCCCAACAGTTCCAGTTCTCCTTCCTGGCCGGCCAGCCATGCCTTGTAATTGGTGGAATTGCCGTCCGCCAGAATGCCGCCGTTGGTCAGGTCATGCGTTTCCGCGAAGGAAACGATCACGCTGTTGTAAATCTTGCTGTTCCAGGCGGTTTCCGTACTGTTGATCGTGAATTTCCGCTGGTTGTAGGAAAGCCCGGCGTTCAGGTCGGAGGCCCCCGTGCCGTTCAGGTTCAGGGTGACTGTTCCTCCCGGCTGTTCTGCTCCGGCAATGCCTCCTTCCTCCACCAGGGAGGAGAAGATAAGTCCCGCATGGAAACGGAACAGGTTGCTCAGCGTGCGCACCGACCGGCCCGTTTCCCCCGAATAAGCCTGAAGGTAGGACTGCGAAGCCGCCGTGGCGCTGGTCCACGCGTAAACGCCTATGGCCTGGTCTCCCAGCGCGTTGTCGGCTCCGACGGATACGCGCCCCTCCAGGTTATTGTAATCGTATTCCTTTACTCCGATGTTGAATTCCTTGAACACGTTGTCCGGATTGGAGAAGCGGACGAACTCGGTCCCCCGCACCGCGACGGCCGCCTGGGAGGCGTCCACGCGGGAATTGATCACCAGCATGGTGGGGTACTGACCCCCGGCGTAATACTGCCCCGTGTACAGGGTCCTGTCCGTGGTGCCGAAATCCAGGGAGTTGACGGAATCCAGCGTCAGGGAGCCCTTGCCGCCCATGAATCTCAACTCCTCCGAGGTCCCCAGTTCAATATTGTTGTGAAGGACGTAATGGACGGCGGTATTGGTTTCAGGCGAATAAACGCCCAGGCTCTGGGACCGCCCGTTGCCTAAAAAGATGGTTCCCGTGCCCAGGGGGCCGGACTTGATGCCCGCTTCCGGATGGGCCGGATCATTCAGGATGCTGCTGGAACCTACCTTGAGCGTAATCGTCCCGATTCCCGTCGCGGTCAAGCCTCCGGAAAAAGTGTTCTGTCCCAGGAAAACGCCCGTAAGAGAAGTAGTGGACGTAGTTTTAAACTCCAGCATGGAGGGGACGTTCCCGTCCGCGTCCGCAACCGTGTAATTCTCCCCGAAAGTCAGCGTGGCCCCGGCATCGGTGGAAACCGTCTGGCGCGGGCCATACAGGAAGCCGTCCACATCGGAAGCGTCGGCATCGTTGAACGTGATGCTGCTGGTGAGAATCCAGGACTTGCCGTCATCGCCGTTCGTGGCCTTCAGATGAAGGTCGTTTCCTACCGTCCGGATGGTATAGCCGGTGAGATCCTTGCCTCCGAAGCGGCCTTCTCCGTCCACGGTATAGGAACCCGCCCCCAGCGCATGGTCATGCGTGATCTCCAGCCTTCCGCCCCTCTGGATGACGCCTCCGGTAAACGTGTTGTCCCCCTGGAGGCTGATGGTGTTCAAGGTCCCCTTGGAAGCGCTTCCCTCCAGAATCAAGGCGCCGGAAGAGCCGTCGGCCGCGTTGCCGATGCGGCCGCTCAACACAAGCGTCTGGTTGTAGGCGCTGTGGCTGACCAGCAGCCCGCCGGGGGAGATGACCATGTCAGCCCGGATGTCGGGAGACATGGCCCCGGCCATGAAAATCTTGGCGGGAGCGTCCCCCTGGCCTTCCCACGTCAGCACCCCCCGTTGACCGTCGGAAGAGGAATCAATGCAAAAACTGGTGGATTTGGCGCCTTCAAAATTGATCTGGGAAAGGGTGATGTCCTCCGTCAGCAAAATCGTCTTCTGGTTTAGGCCCGCATCCTGATCCCGGAAAATGGCGATGTTGCCGCGGGTGGCCGGCACCTTGCCCCCGAACCAGTTGGCGGTTAGCGACCAGGACCGGCTGTCCGCCCCCCCGCCTCCGGTCCATTCAAAAGCGGCGTCCCCGTTCGGAAGCAATTCCCATTTCTTCAAGTCTTCATGGTAATAAAGCTCCGCCCCGCGGGTGTACCCGGTAAAAGCCACCTGGTTGAGCTGGTCCGCCGTCAGGGCGTTTGCCGTCAACAACCAGATGTGTTCCGAGGAAACGTCCGGACTGTCCGGCGTATTCCAGATGCCGGAGGCGTTTTCTATGTTGACCAGGTAGGGCAGTCCGCCGTTGGTTCCCCAGTTGCTGACTTTGCTGAAGGTCAATTCCCCGCCTGAACCCAGCTCCATGGTCGCGGCGCCGTTGATGGTCAGCGTGCCGAACGTATTGCTGACTCCCTGGGAGCTGATGATGGAGCCCCCGTACAAATCCAGAGTGGCGTATTCCCCTGCACGGAGGCCCTGAATCTGGTTGTCCCGCGTCAGGGCGAGCCGTCCGCTGGAAAGCCTTACATTGGAGACAGCGACATGGCTGATCGTTTCCTCCAACGTGGAGGTGTACCCTGTACCGTTGATCATCAACCTTAAAAGACCGTCCAAACTGGCTTCGCCGCCGTTCAGGGAGCGGACGGAGACGTCCCCTTCCACGGAACCCGAATCATGGCGGTCCATGCTCAGGATCAGGGTAGAGGACCCGCTGTTGAGAAAGTCAACCTGCCCTATCTTCAAGACCTGCCTGCCGTAGGAATTGATGGTCACGGAGCCTCCGAAATTGACGTCGGTCAGCCGGACCTCCTGCGACTTCCCTTGCAGCCACAGGGTGCCGCCGTTTCCGGAAATGTTGACGCCGTTCCGGAAATCAACAATCGTCTGTTCACCGCCCCGGATGTAAAAATTGCCGCTGCCCGCAAAGGTGATGTCGCCCGTGCCGGCGTAATTGGCATTCTGCTCACGTTCCCCGAACACCATGTAATTCAATTCCCCGCCGTCCGTGCCGGTGGCGTCCGCCGCGTACAGCGTATTGCCGTTCAGGGTCAAGCCGCCGCTGAAACTGTTGTTGCTGGAAAAATTGTAAATGCTCACCACTCCTCCCGTGGGCGGCCCCAGCACCAGTCCTCCTGCGCCCTGAAGGTCGCGGCCTTCCCGGAAATACAGGCTGCCGGCGCCTGAAATGGTAAACACGCGGTCGAGATGGACCACATCCTTGACGGAGTTACCGGAAGCGGTGAACGCTACCATGCCCTGGGCAAGACGAAAATCATTCTGGATGACAAGCCGGTTGCGGAGTTCCGCGGAATTGCCGTTGCGGCCCAGAGCTCCGCCCTTGATGACCAGGGAACCGGTGCCCAGCACGCCGTTATCGGTCAGCATCAGGGTTCCGGACTCCAGAATGACGTTCCCGCGGTATTCCGTGTTACCCTTCTTCCGGATTTCCAAAATGCCGGATTCCCCTGTAATCACCAGGTCTCCGTCCCCCTGCAGGGCGCCGAATAGCTGCATTTTGCCGTTCTTGCCGATGAACTTCAGGCCGTTTTCCCCGATCAGGATATTGTTGGAAATGCTGTAGTTATTATTTTGAGTTCCCATGTACAATTCCGCCTGGGCGCCGCCGTTGTCAAAAACCAGAACGTCGTTCCCGCTGAGGGAAAAGGATCCGGCCACGTCGTCCGCAATGGTCATCTTGCCGACTACGAATTGTCCCGACGGGGAGTTCAACTTAATTCCCTTGCCCCGCAAATGGGGATCAAGATTGGCAAACACCATCTCCGCCCCCGCTCCGGCAGGCGCGCGGTTGGCGTCCCAGTTCCCGCCGAAAAGGGCATTCGTATTGGTGGACTTGCTGATGCCTTCGCCCAGGTAGGCCTGGCCGGTCCACGTATAAACTCCCCCCGTATTCACGGAGGCGGGGCGCAGTTCATACGCATCTCCCCGCGCGGCAACCTCAAGCCCCATTTCATCATTGTAGCCCAGGAAGTGGACCCGGGAAAACCAGGATTCCCCGCTGACGTCATGGTTGAAAAGAAGCTGGTCGTGCCCGTCCTGCCAGCCTTCCAGCGCCAGGTGTCCGGCGCCTCCGGAAAGGCTGTTGCCGGTAAAGTGCAGAATGCCGCCGCCCGAACCCGTTCCGTTGCTCAGCACGATGGTGGACCTGTCCGCCCAGACGGTGCTGGAAGTCCAGGACAAATCGGAAAAGGAAGCGGAAAATCCCCGCGTGTCCAGTGTGGAGGTTTTCCCCAGGGAAAGGGACGGTTCTCCCCCCAGCTGTCCATCCGCGCCCAGCATCAATGTGGAATGGTCGGAAACGGAGGCTTTCGCGGCAACCAGGCCGCCCAGGGAAGAATCCAGCGTGACGGAGTCTCCGGAAAGCTCTTGAAAGCCGAACGTTAGCTCGCCAAACGAGCCTTGCAGGCCGGAACCGTACAGGGTGGCGGAGGAACCGAACTGGACGTTCGGAAGATGGGAGGCAATCCCCCCGTCAATATGCACGTCTCCCCGCAGGATGAACAGGGTGGGAGTGGTTCCGTCAGTTCCGCCGTCCAGTTCCGCGCCTTCTTCCAGGTGCACGGAGGCGCGGTTCATCAGCTCAAAAACGCCGCCGCGGTCCAGGCTGATTCTTCCCCTGACATACACGTCACGCCCGGTATCCGGTGAAAGTTCCAGCCTGCTATTCTCTCCAATGATGGAAAGGGTTCCGGTTCCCAGCGGCAGGGCTTCCCCGTTCTCCGCAGGACCGCCCAGCACATAATCCGCCCCCCTGGCGGTAACGGCCGCGACGCCGTCCCGGACGGAAAAGGAACCGAATGCATGGCTGGTCCCCTGAATTTCAAAACGTCCCAACCCGGACTTGGTGAATCCGCCCGTTCCGGCCGTGGCTACGGTGCTGCCGAATATGAGGCTGGTATTCAGCTCGGTATCAATGCTCCTGTCGCCGTTCAAATCAATGGTCACCTGGTTGCGGGGCGCCAGCGTAATGGCATGCTGCCCGGTGATATTCAAATTGGTGTTCAGCCAGGAAAAATCGTTGGTCAGGACCAGGTCTTTCGTAAGCGCCTGAAGGGAAACGACCTGGTTACGGAGATCGTTATTGCCCAGAACCAGTACGGCCCCGCCCAGGGACTTGTCGCTTCCCAGATGAAGGGCGCCTTCATGGAGATGGACGTGCTGGATATAGCGGTTGTCCGCGGCCAGCACCAGGGTTCCCATGCCGTCCTTGGTCAGCGTATTGATATAGGAGGCTTCTCCGCGCAATTCCACGCGGGTTCCGGCGTCCGCATCCACGTTCAGGTTATGGTAAAGATTGGTGTACGTGCCGTTGAAAATGACGTTGGAGCGTTTGGAGATGATGGTGAAATCCTGGTCGGTGGAAACGGGGACATTCAAGTTCAGCGTCATGTTGCCGTTCAGGGACATGCCGGGATTTTCCTTGCCGAAGTAAATTCTTGCGCCGCTCCCCGTCAGCGTCAGCGTCTTCTGGTCGTCCGCCGTGCTGATCAGCTGGTTCAGGTAAACGTTGCCGCTGAGCGTGATGGTGGTAGCGGCGGACAAAAGCGCATTGTTGAAAATAACGGTATCATACCGGGCGTAATTCAGCCCCGGCGCTTCGGCAGGATTCCAGTTGGAAGCCTCCCTCCACGAAGCGCTGGAGGAAGTGGAGGTCCAGGTGAATTCATCGGCACGGGAAGCTACGGCCATGGCGGCCAGCAGCAATGAGGCAAGAAAAAGCGGCAATCTCAATTTCATAAGGGGAATGGGGTATGTGTTTAAAAATGGGATAGGGGATTATTAAAAGGAGTGGGGGCAAACGGCCTGCACCGGGAGCAAATGCCAGTACGCGGATTTGAGCGCATGCGGGACGTTCCGAAGAACAGCATGCGTTCACGTCAAAGGCCCTGGAACGGGCAACCGGATTCAAGAATCCGCCGATGCAGGAATAAATGCTATTCTATCATTTACAAGAGCCGGGGCGCCTTTCTCCACGTCAGAATTGTTCTACCGGACATAACAAACCTTGTGCCGGGAGGAAGGAGCACAACCGAAAAAAGCCGATGGAGGAAAATCGGCAACAGGACAAAAAAAACTTTCTCTAATGGAAAAGTGGGACACCACACGCGTCCTCGCGGGAAAAGCGGAGGAAGCCATCCTTTCCCTCCGGAAGCATAAGAAAAAGGAGGAAACCCCAGGTCCGGATGCACGCTGTAGCCTCCCGGCACGGACATAGCCTGCCAGGAACCATGCACGCAGATGAATGGCAGTATTCCCATATCTGTGCTGACCGAAACCGACCCTGTTTGTTCAGATGGAAACATTCTTTGAACGAACCATGTCAGACAATGAATCAAGGCGGCAAACCGGAAACAAATACACTTTTGGGCTTTTTTACAATTTGGTTGCTCCGCCATCTGGAAAAAACAAAACTGGACATGGCATATTTCCGTTAACTCCTTTATTTCAAGATCAGAATAACCCAAGCAGGGATATAATCCCTAACAAGAAACAGCCTTTTTCTCCGGCCTCCCCCCCTCTCCCCTGAAAAGCGCCAGCGCCCGCAACAACTCCGGCGTCTTAAAACTCTTCCCGCAAATTCATGAAAGGTCACACCGCTGTCCTTGAGATTCGTTCATGGCCACCGGCAAAACTCCTGCAATACGTTTCCAATGCCACGGCCTGTTCCCTCTTGCCAGGATCTGGCATAACACACGCCACGAAATCATGGCTATCCCCTACTTTTCCATTCTCTTGTATCCAGGCATGGTATTTCCCCCCTTGCCGGGGAAAGAGTCTTTCCCAAACTGGGCTTGAACGGCACTACCTGTGACCATGCCGCCGTCCCCCTCATTTCAGATACTTTTTCTCTGCTTCTGCGTTCCGGCTTGTTCTTGTTCGTTGGCATGAGTTGTTGCTCCTTTCCCTCCTCAATATCAGAAGAAAATTGTACTATTCCAGCACTAGATAATTACAACATATTGAAAATTAACTGCAAACAATAACAACAATTCTTTGGTCGCGGATTTGAACTCTACCGGGCCTACCACTTTCAACCTTCTGCTTCTTTGCAGAGTCACTGCTTCCGCAAGGGTTTTTCATTTTCTGATTCCCCCTCCTCTTCTTTCGGATGACCGTGCTTTGAAAAAGCTGGCGTGGCATTCCGGTCCGATCGTCGAAAAATCTGAACGCCGGGTGCTATGGGACAAGAATACCGGGGCCGCCATCTTGGAAACACGGGCGAAATGAACGGTATTTCCCAACATGATAAAAAAATCTTTGACATCTATAAGATCATTCCGTAACTAATTGCGTAACCAATTACGTTTTTAACAACACAAAAAACCGCATATGGATTTTTTCAACCAGACGGGCAAAATGGCCATTGGAAGCAGACTGCGCATGCTGACGGACAAGATAACAAATGACGCCGAACTGATTTACGGCATGTACGGCGTGGACATCCGCCCGAAATGGTTTTCCGTCTTCTTTGTGCTGTCCCGCGGCGGAGCGAAGACCATCACCGCGATCGCCAGGGAAATAGGACATTCGCATCCGTCCGTCAGCAACATCGTAAAAGAAATGGGCGCAAGGGGGCTGGTGAAAGAAACGAGGGACAAATCGGACGGAAGAAGAAACATGGTCACGTTGTCTTCCAAGGGAAAAAAAATGGCCGGAATCATGGCCGAATGCTATCCCGACGTTGAGTCCGCCGTGGAACAAATCGCCCGGCAGGCCAGGAACGACCTGTGGCGGGCCATTGAAGAATGGGAAGACCTGCTGTCGGAAAAAACATTATTCGAACGGGTAAAAGAAGCCAAAAAGGAGAGGGAGGGAAAAGACATCGCCATCATTCCCTATGAGCCCCGCTACCAATCCGCTTTCAAGGCTCTCAATGAAGAATGGATCACCGCCTACTGGGAAATGGAAGAACCCGACCACAAGGCGCTGGACCACCCGCAGGAATACATTCTGGACAAGGGAGGCCACATTTTCATTGCCCTGTACAGGGATGAACCTGTCGGCGTATGCGCTCTGTGCAAAAAAGACGATCCGGAACATGAATATGAACTGGCCAAGCTCGCAGTCAGTCCCGGGGTTCAGGGAAAAGGAATCGGTGTATTGCTATGCCGGACCGTCATCGGCAAGGCAAAAGAACTGGGATGCAAAAAAATCTTTCTGGAAAGCAACACGCTTCTGCGCCCGGCCATACGGCTCTACAGAAAACTGGGGTTCAAGGAAATTCCGAAAAGCCATCCGGCCTACGAAAGGGTCGATATTCAAATGGAACTGGTGATAGACTGACCATTTGCCGCAACTTCTGCGGCTATCCGTGATCCATGTACCCTTGGCGAATCTCCTCCCTTCCTCCGGGATTTGACAGAAATGAAGCAGCCCCTTTTGAGCCTGTACTGGCCGGAATCAATCTTCTCCGTTCTGTTTCGGAAACAGGTCATCAAGCAGTTTGAGCATATCCCGGGCTTCCTCCAGGCCTTGTTCCGCCGCCTTGGCAATCCATTTTCTGCCTTTTGCCTCATCCTGCTCAGTTCCGTTCCCTGTCAGGTAAAGCAGCCCCAGCCCAAACTGGGCAGCCGGAACGTTCTGTTCCGCCGCTTTCCCGTACCATTTCACAGCTTCACGGTAATCCTGCTCCACGCCTGCACCTTTCAGGTACATCCGCGCCAAATGATACTGGGCGTTTGAATTTCCCTGCCGGGCGGACGCCAGATACCATTTGAAGGCCTCTTTCAAATCCTTCTCCACTCCCTGCCCCCCTTCATACATGGTCCCGAGATTGTCTTGAGCCGCGGCATATCCCTGTTCCGCCGCAAGGGCGTACCATTTGCACGCTTCCTTCAAATCCTTCTGCACCCCGTCTCCCGCCTCATACATGGTCCCCAGATTGTTTTGAGCCGCGGGATGCCCCTGTTCCGCCGCAAGGGCATACCATTTGCACGCTTCCTTTACATCCTTATCAACACCCTTGCCATTCTCATACAAAAGCCCCAACCGGTACCGGGCATCATTCTCTCCCTGGACGGCAGCCAGGGAAAACCATTGGAACGCTTCTTTCAGATCCTTTTCCGCACCCTGTCCATATTCATACAGGAGTCCCAGATTTTTCTGAGCGGAAGAATTGCCTTGCGCGGCGGAAAGAGAAAACCATTGGAACGCCTCCTTTGGATCCTGCGGAACGCCACGACCGTAATAATACATGGCTCCGAGATTGTTTTGCGCCCATGCGTTTTCCTGCCGGGCGGCGGCGGAAAACCACTTGAACGCTTCTTTCAAATTCTGCGGGATTCCCATTCCTCTCTCATACATGACTCCCACGTTGTTTTGGCCGTCGGCCTCTCCCTGCTGCGCGGCGGACAAATACAGATCGAATGCTTTTTTTAAATCCTGCCGAACTCCTCTTCCCGTCTCATACATCTTTCCGAGGTTGCTCTGGGCCATCCCATATCCCTGCGCCGCAGCCAGGGAATATAATTCAAACGCCTTCTTCCAATCCTGCCGGACTCCGAGACCCCGGTCATACAGGGTTCCCAGATTATTTTGAGCAGCAAAATATCCCTGACGGGCAGCGGCGGAAAACCATTTGAAGGCTTCCTTGAAATCCTGAGGAACCCCGAGCCCCCGCTCATAAAGAATCCCCAGATTGTTCTGGGCATCGGCAAGTCCCTGCTGGGCGGACAAAGTATACCACCTGGAAGCCTCCTTGAAATCCTGTTCCATGCCCAGCCCTTCCGTACAACAGAGGCCAAGCAGGTTCTGCGACTGGGGTATTCCGCGCATAGCCGCCAGAGTCAGCCATTTGACCGCCTTCTTTAAATCCTTCTCCGTCCCCACTCCCTTATAATAGAAATTCCCCACATTGTGCTGGGCCGGCGCATATTCCTGCCCGGCTGCCAGCAGGTACCATTCAAAAGCCTTTTTTGCATCCTGTTCCACACCTTCTCCGCATTCATGCATCACCCCAAGATAAAACTGGCTTTCCGGATCTCCCTGCTGCGCGGCACGGGAAAACCATTGAAACGCTTCTTTCAGATCTTTCCCCACCCCTTCCCCGGTATAATAACAAACTCCGGTCAGGAACTGTGCCCTGGCATTCCCCTGCCGGGCTGATGCCATGACGGAATCCGCCATGCTGCGGAAAAAAAAGAAAGACGGTCCCTTCCTCTCTTCAACGGGAGGAAGGGAGGGAAGCGTCCCGGAAGCAGACACCGAAGGAACAAGCAGCATCAACGCGGCCGTAAACTTGACGGTAAACCGGGATAACCGCCGCCTCCGGCCGCCGGACGCCAAAGCAAAAACGCGCCTGCAACATGAATTGAAACAACCAGACATCATAGGAACTACCGGGCTTTTTTAACTGAAGACGGAGTTCGACCATATGCTGGACAGACATATAATCATTCCGCAAAGAACAGGTTATGTACCAATAACCACAAAAACAGGAGAAATCAAGAGCATACCTTCCGCATTTTTCCTCCCCGTCCGAATATCCGGCCTCCGTTTCCCCTTTCATTTTCCTCTTCCGGAACAATGCTTCAGTCCTCATCCTGTCTTCCGGCCATCTCGCGGTGCCTGCGGGCCAGAAAAAATCCGGTGGCCGCCCACAGGGCGGAAATAGCGGCCCCGCCCAGCATGGCAAGCGGGGAATGGCCGCCCAGAACGTCAAGTGAACGTTTCAGCCATGCGCTCGCGGCGTCCCCGCCGCGGTAAAGCACCGTATCTATAAAGCTTTTGGCCTTGTACTTTTCCTCCGGAGACAGCACGGAATTCAGCATTTCGCGTCCAGGCCGCACCAGGCCGTATTCTCCAATGCGCCGCGCTACCGTCACGACGGCTGCCACGGCAAAGACCGGAGAAAAAGCCATCCAGACAAATCCCAAGGAAATGAGGACCGGAACCGCCACCAGCAGTGCGGATAGTCCAAACCTCCGGACAATGCGCCCGGCAAAAAACACCTGCAGCAGCATGGTACTCCCCTGAACAATGACATCAATGATTCCGAACACCCGGGTCTGCCGGACAGGATCGGGAAAGGCGGAAGCCACAGCCCGCATCAGTTCAAAGTACAGGAAGGTGTTGGTACTGGCCAGAAGAATGATGAACAGCCCGATCCCCATCAGAAAGGGGGAACGGAACACGGCGGAAGCCCCGGTAAACGGGTTGCCGCCAAGGGGACGCGCCCGGCAATCCTCCGGAAAAGGCGCGCCTGCTTCCCCTCCGCTGGCCGGATTCCCGTCCCGCCAGCGGTGCAGATACATTCCCGCCAGAACCGCCAGCCCCAGAAGAACGGCCGCCGCGGCAAACAGCCACATGCTCTCCACTGCTCCGGCCAGAGTTGCCGTCACGGCAGGCCCCAGCACGGCTCCCAGGCTGCTGCCGCTGGCCACCAGCGCGAACAGGCGTTTTACCTGGCCGCCCCTCATCACATCCGCCAGCACGCTCCATGCCACGGATACGGCCAGCAGGTTGAAAACGGACAGCCACACGTAAAACGCCCGTGCCGTCCAGGCACTGTCCGGACACGCCAGCATCAGCGCGGCAAATACTCCCAGATTGAGGATGAAGAATCCGTACGTCCACGGAAGGATGGACCTTCTCGGCACGCGGCAGGCAATCCACCCGAACAACATCTGGAACAGGAGGGACGCCCCAAACGTAGCCGTAAACAGCCACTGCAAATTCCGGACTCCGCCCGCAATGCCCATCATTTCCCGGACCGGGCGCAGCATGGAATACGCCAGGAACAGTAGAAAAAAAAGCAGAATGCCTCCGGCAGCGGCAGGCAGCTCGGCCTCATCCACATTCAAGGCTCTTCGCAGCAGGCGCCCCAGGCTTCCCCTCTTCCAGTTGGACATGCCCGCAATGTACCATATACCGTACAAACGCCTAATCCCAATTAATCCGCTCCCCTGAATTTCCTTCTCCGTTTACCGACATTCCCGGTTCAAACCGGAAGACGGAGGACGACCATAAAAAAGGAATCCGCACATTCCCTTAAAGACGGATGAAAACCGCACCTTCCGGAATAGTGAACAGCACCTCCCTTTGCCCGGATTCCCGGTTCCTGGTTTTCTTCTGTGTTGCATGCATGATTCCTCCTTTTGAAGCATCCATTTCCCACAGGAAACATAAATTCCAGCGACATCCCCTTTTTCCCCGTTCAACTGGACTGGAAAGGGAAACCGTGGTATCGTGGGCCGTCTTCTCCGTCCACCCATCCGTCCCCGGCCGGAACACGGACATTCCCCATGAAACAGAGAAAAATCATCCATGTGGACATGGATGCCTTTTACGCATCCATCGAACAGCGGGACCATCCGGAATACCGCGGCAAGCCCATTGCCGTAGGGCGTGCGGAAATGCGCGGAGTGGTGGCGGCAGCCAGTTATGAAGCGCGCCGCTTCGGGGTCCGATCCGCCATGCCTTCCATGAAGGCGATCAAACTTTGCCCCAAGCTTATCTTCACCCGCAACCGCATGGACGTGTATAAAGCCGTCTCCGCCCAAATCCACGAGATTTTCCACCGCTACACGGACCTGGTGGAGCCTCTTTCCCTGGACGAAGCCTTTCTGGACGTCACGGAAAACAAGCCGGGAATCCCGCTGGCCGTGGAAATCGCCCGGCGCATCAAAAAGGAAATTCGGCAGGAACTGCGCTTGACCGCCTCCGCGGGGGTATCCTACAACAAATTCCTGGCCAAAATCGCTTCCGACTACCGCAAGCCGGACGGCCTGTTCACCATTCATCCCTCCCGCGCCGCGGAATTCATCGCCCGCCTGCCCATCGAATCCTTCTGGGGCGTGGGGCAGGCCACCGCCGCACGCATGCACTCCCTGTCCATCACCAACGGAGCCCAGCTCAGGGAACGGGACCAGGAATTCCTGGTCCGCCACTTTGGAAAAATCGGCATCCTGTTCTACAACTTCGCCCGCGGCATTGACGAGCGCCCCGTGGAATCATCCCGCATCCGCAAATCCGTGGGCTGCGAGCAAACCTACCGTGAAGACGTCACCAAGACCCAGGCCCTGGAAAACAGCCTCCCCATTCTGGCGGAAGAACTGGCGGGGCGCCTGGCGCGCTCCGGATTCCGGGGCAATACCCTGACCCTGAAAATCAAATTCCCGGACTTCGTCCAGAAATCCCGGAGCATCACCGTTCCGGACTGCCTGACGGACATGGAAGACATCCTGCCCCTGGCGCGCACGATGATGGAAGAACTGGATTCCGGAGACAGCACCTTCCGCCTTCTGGGCCTGTCCGTCTCCAACCCTTTGGAAGAACATCCTCCGGGCGTCTGGGAACAGCTTTGGCTGGATTTGGAATACTAATACCTCCACAGACTCCCATATTTTCTGGTTTCTTCCCTAAAAAAGAACCTTATACACAAGATATCGTGCCATGAATGAGCGAAACCGCATCTGCTCCGGTCTTACCCCCGTATGAATACGGAAGAACGGAAACACTGGATATCATGGATGGCGACGATCGCGGAAGGCGTGGCGGGCGTCATGGCCGTGGAAGGGGGAGTTCCCGCCTCCCAGAGCGTGCCTGACCCCGGCCCCTCCCGCAGGCGGCATCCGCTGACTGAAACGGAAAAGCGCATCATTGAGCATCAGGGAACGGAACCTCCCTTTTCCGGGAGATTCGTCAGCTTTTTCGAGCAGGGCACCTATGTCTGCCGCAAATGCGGGGAACCCCTGTTCCGGTCAGAAGACAAATTCGATGCCGGCTGCGGATGGCCCTGCTTTGACGACTCCCTGCCGGACGCCGTCCGGAGCATCCGCCAGAACTCCGGACAGCGCACGGAAATCACCTGCGCCCACTGCGGCGGCCACCTGGGGCACCTCTTCAGCGGCGAACGGATGACTCCGAAAAACATGCGCTATTGCGTCAATTCCCTTTCCCTGGATTTCCAGCCTGTGCCGCAACCGGTCATCGCCGGGCACATGTCCTGAGAACGGGAAAAGGAGCGGCCGGGACGCACGCCGGGAGTGCCGTCAGGGTACTCCTGCCGCATTCCGGTTTCCGGGCAGGCGTTTCGCTGAAACATCTATTCTCCCTCCCGCGTAATGACGTATCATGGGAATGTCCATCATACGCATCATTCCGGTCCTGCTGGCGCTCTTCCCTGCCCCATTGCCGGCGGCAGTTCCCAGAATCGCCATTCTGGGGGACAGCATCCCTTACGCCGGCTACTGGCCGGCTCTCCTGGAATCCGGCCTGCGGCGGAATTCCGCCTATAGAAACGCGGAAATCGTCAACTTTTCCCTCCCCAGTGAAACGGCCTCCGGACTTTCCGAGCCGGGCCATGCGGCAGGAGCCTTTCCCCGCCCCTGCATCCACGACCGGCTGGACGCCATCCTTTCCCGGTACAAACCTACCCTGGTCATCGCCTGCTACGGCATGAACGACGGCATGATGCAGCCTTTTTCCGAGGCCAACTTTCAAGCCTACCAGCAAGGCATGGAACGGCTGAAAGCGAAGACGGAGTCCGCCGGAGCCCGGTTCATCGCCGTGACGCCACCCCTTTACATGGCGGACACGCCGGAAAAAGATTCCGCCCGCTACAACGCGGTTCTGGACATTTATGCCGAATGGCTGAACGGGCAGAAAAAGAAAGGCTGGCTGGTAGCGGACATGCGTCCCGGACTTTCCCGCCAAATCAGGGCGGCCAAAGAAAAGAACCCCCGATTCATGTATGCCCCGGACGGCGTCCATCCCGGCCCGGAAGGCCATTTGATGATTGCCCGGTCCGTCTGGCCCGCAATAGCTTCTTTCCTGAATCTTTCCCCGAACGTCCGTTTCGCGGAAGGAGATGCCTTCAACAAAGTCCTGGAACGGCACAACCTCTTCAAACTGGCCTGGCTGTCGGAAACGGGCCATAAGCGTCCCGGTATTCCCGCCGGCGTCCCCATCGCCGAACTGCCCCGCATCGCGGAAGATGTCTGGACCAAGACAGCCCCAGAACCCGGGGCGGACCCTCACTCCCGCAACCTGAAAAATACGGTCCCCGTCGTGGACTTCATCCTGGATGCCCTCCGGAAAACGGGCGCTTCCATGCTCCGGGAGAACAAGGAGCCCGCACGCACGGGACCGGAAAAGGCTTCTTGAAAGAACCTCTTTCAGACCATGCTTCCGGCCTTCAGGACCGCAGGGGGATTAGCTTGACCTTTACCGGAATGTCGTTTACTTTGGTTCGAGCATTATTTGCAACCACTCACACTTATTATGACCGACCGCAGAATTGTTATCACCGGCATCGGAGTGATCAGCCCCCTGGGCAATGATCTTGCAAGCACCTGGGAAGCCATGAAGGCCGGACGCAGTGGGATTGACACCATCAAATCCATGGACGTCTCCGATTATTCCACGAAGATCGCCGGTGAAGTCAAGGATTTCGACCCCACCCCCTACTTCAAGACTCCGAAGGACGCCCGCCGCGTGGACCGCTTCACGCACTTTGCCATGGGTGCGGCCGGAATGGCTCTGAAGGACTCCGGCATGGATTTGGAAGCCGTGGACAAGACGCGCATCGGCGTCATGGTCGGGAGCGGCATCGGCGGCCTGGGCACGCTGGAAAGCCAGCACGCCACTCTTATTTCCAAGGGACCGGCCCGCGTGTCCCCCTTCATGATCCCGTACATGATCAGCAACATCGCCTCCGGCCTCATTTCCATGGAATACGGTTTCGGCGGTCCCAACATGTCCATCGTTACGGCCTGCGCCACCTCCAACCACAACATCGGGGAAGCATGGCGCATCATGAAATTCGGCGATGCGGACGTCATGGTCTGCGGCGGGGCGGAAGCCACCATCCTGCCTACGGGCGTAGCGGGCTTCAGCAACATGAAGGCCCTCAGCTCACGCAACGACGAACCCCAGCGCGCTTCCCGCCCGTATGATGTGGACCGCGACGGCTTCGTGATGGGTGAAGGCGCGGGCGTCGTCATTCTGGAAACGCTGGAACACGCCCAAAAACGCGGCGCCAAAATCTATGCGGAACTCGTCGGCTACGGCATCTCCGCAGACGCCTACCACCTCACCGCTCCGGACCCCGAAGGCCGCGGAGCCGCACGTTGCATGCAGATGGCCCTGGACCACGCGGGCATGAAGCCGGAAGACATCGACTACATCAACACGCACGGCACCTCCACGCCGCTGGGCGACATCTGCGAAACGAAGGCCATCAAGGCCGTCTTCGGCGACCACGCCAAAAATGGCCTGCTGATCAGCTCCACCAAATCCATGACCGGGCACCTCCTCGGCGCCGCAGGCGGCGTGGAACTGGCGGCCTGCCTCATGGCCATGCAGGACGGCATTATTCCGCCCACCATCAACGTGGACAACCAGGACCCGGAATGCGACCTGGACTGCGTGCCCAACAAGGCGCGTGAAGCCAGGGTGGACGCCGCACTGAGCAACTCCTTCGGGTTCGGCGGCCACAACTCTTCCGTCATCGTGAAGAAATTCGCCTGATTCCTTCCGGAACCCGGAATCTTCCCGGCGGAAGTGCCGATGCTTGTGTTTCACCGCAATCATCGCGCTTCCGCCTTCTGCATTTTTTACAACCATGGCCGCCAAAACACATCAGGACATTCTGCTCATGCGCTGGGCCCTGTTTTCCGTAACGGGGATCGTCCTCATCGTGGTGCTCTACTCGGTGGGGGTAACGCCTTCCTGGGCATTTGCCCTGAGAGAAGCCATGACCCAGGCTCCGTTCTTGCTGCCTCCGGACGCGCCCGCCCTGTCCCCCGGCGCCGGATTCCTGCTGTGCATACTGCTCACCCTCGCCGTGGCCTGCAATCTGCTGCTGATGCGCGGGCTTCTCCGGAAATCGGCCGTTCTCGCCGCCTTCCTGCTCCTGCTGGCCTGCTTCACTCCGGCTCTGGGCCTCTGGGGCGTTTTCTTCAACTTCGTGCCCTGCCTGCTTTCCGCCGGAACTGCGGGCCTGCTGGCCATCCTGTGGCCCCTCCCGGCGGAGCGGGAACAGGAACCATCTCCATCTCATGAATAATCTGGATTATCCCCTGCCTGTGCTTGAACTGGTCGCCGCCCTCAAGCAATTGCCGGGCATCGGCACGCGCGGCGCGGAACGCATGGCCCTCTGGATGCTCCAGGGGCACATGGGAGAGGCGGAATCCATCGCCCGGACCATCGGCCAGGCGGCGGACAGCGTCACGCCCTGCCCGGTCTGCGGCTTTTTCAGCACGGCGGAAGCCCCCTGCGAAGCCTGCCGGGACGAGGAAAGGGACGCCCGGACCATCTGCGTGGTGGAACAGGCCACGGACGTCATCCCCATTGAACGCAGCAGCGCCTACCGCGGATTGTACCATTGTCTGGGGGGCAAACTCTCGCCGCTGGACGACGTGGAGCCGGAAGACCTGAACATCCGCTCCCTGGTGGAACGGGTGGCCGGCCAGCCGGGGTGCGAAGTCATTCTCGCAACGGGGTCCGATGTGGAAGGGGAAGCCACGGCCACCTACCTGCACCACTTGTTGAAAGCCCTGGACTGCAAAATCTCCCGCCCCGCCCAGGGTCTGCCCGCCGGGTCCGGCCTCAGCCACGCGGACACGCTGACCCTGATGAAAGCGCTGGAAGGCAGAACCGTGCTTTAACCGCTCCCTTCCGGCAATCCACGTATTTCCGGAAATACGGACACTCTGAAGGAAACCGGCCGGAGAGTTTTTTCTGCCGTCTGAAACATATCCTACCAAGCCGCGCACCCCAAATCTCCAGAGGAAGCATATGCCGGAACTACTAAAAAACAGATACAATGACGAATCTCTCCGCGCGCTGGCTCTGAGTATTAACACCGTATATCCTCCGTTTCAGGTTGACGATTTTGTCAACGGCATCATGGACGAAACCTGGGACGGATTGGAGCTGAAAGCCCGCATGCGGCAAATTACCATCAATCTGGGAAGATATTTGCCGGACGATTATGAACAGGCGCTTGGCGTCATCGACAAGATTGTTGCGGGTTATCCCGAAGGATTTAATGACTTTACGTTAATGTGCTTCCCGGATTTTGTGGAAGTCTATGGGCAGGAGGAGCGCCATTGGAATTTGTCCATGGCCGCGTTGGAAAGGTATACCTCGTCCTCGTCTTCCGAATTTGCCGTAAGGCCCTTTATCATCAACCATGAAGAACGCATGATGCGGCAGATGGCCGCCTGGGCCCGGCATGGCAACGAGCATGTCCGGCGGCTTGCCAGCGAGGGCTGCCGCCCTCAACTGCCGTGGGGACAGGTGTTGGGCAGCTTCAAAAAAGACCCGTCGCCAGTTCTCGGTATTTTAGAACAGCTTAAAGCCGACCCGTCCCCGTATGTCCGTAAAAGCGTGGCCAACAACCTGAACGATATTTCCAAAACACATCCGGACCTCGTTGCAAAAATTGCAAGGGATTGGTACGGAAAAAACAGCCATACGGACTGGATTGTAAAACACGGGTGCAGGACACTTCTTAAAAAGGGCAACAGGGATGTGCTGGACATCCTTGGATTCGCGGATGCCGGTTGTGTGGATGTGGACGGCTTTGCGCTGGGCGCCGCGTCCGCTTCCATTGGGAAGGAAATGACCTTTTCCTTCAACATTGAGGCAAAAAAAGCGGCCAGGGTACGGCTGGAATATGGCATTGATTACGTCAAGGCGAACGGCAAAAGAAACCGTAAGATATTCCAGATATCCGAGCTCTCTTTAAAGGAAAACGGGAAAAGGTCTTACACAAAAACCCATTCCTTTGCGAATGCAAGCACACGGAAGCATTACCCCGGCACCCATTCGCTTACGCTTATTGTAAACGGCACTGAACGTGGAACACTGGATTTTGAGGTATTTGACACATAGCCCGCTTTATAGCAGGACATCCAAGCCATCTTCCCTGGTGTCCCGGCTTTTACGATATTCCCGTGCGAACCGAGTCAATTGATGTCCCCACTGCCCGCATCATGCACCTTTCATCCGCATCCCCTTTTTAAATGAGAAAACGCCTATTCCATGCGGCTTTGCGGAAGGCTGCCTGGAAATCATCTGCCTCTTCATCACCGCCAATTCACCTGTTCAGATAATGAAAAAGCCGCTCCCTTTACTTGCAGGAGCGGCTTGAAGAAACAAGTACCCTGCGGGAAATATCATCTTTTGCGGCGTCTCAGCAGCAACACGGCCAGTCCAGCCAATCCCAGGGAAGCCGTTGCCGGTTCGGGAACAGTATTCAACTCAATGGCCCCCAGCCCGACAAAATATCCATTGGTCTCCGCCCCCCGGGACAGGGAAAGTTCCATGGAATAAGTCTCTCCCGCCGTCAAGGTAACGGCCTTGTCCAGAGAAGACTCTTCCCTTACTCCGGAAGAACCGCCCCGTTGCCCCAGCGTCTCCACGCTGGCCTTCTGTGCACCGGAAGGAGTGACATCCCCCGTTCCCGCATAAGTCAGGGAGGAATCAGCACAACTGGCCAGAACCGTATCTCCCAATTTCAAATTAAACATATACGCACCTTTGCGGTTGCTGTTCTGAATCTGATTGGAACCGTTAAACGTAAAAAGATTCAGAGCTATTGAATCAATGGTTACATCTTCCGTTACGGTGAAGGACAAAGTCAGGGTCCATGTACCTCCAGTCCCCACATTCACGTTGGGACTCAAAAAGGAATTAACATAATTGGTACCCGTTTTCTGTCCCAGCGCACCGCCGGAAGCATTGGTAACCGTTTGGCCTGTGATAGAAACTCCGTCACTGACGGAAGGGTTGTACAGGGCGGCCGTCGTTCCGGGATTGGCTTGGTAATCAAAGATAATCGCTGCCTGGGCCGTGCCTGCAAGCGCGATGAGCGAGGTGGCAAAAAATAAGGAAGGCTTCATCTTCAAGTATAGTTAACTGTGTTAAATAGTGTTTTTTTGCACCAATTCCCCATGGATGGTAACACGCTACGAATAACGGATTAGGAATTCGGAGTCAATGGAAAAAGTTGGAAATAGAGTATTTTAACGCTATCCGGCCTGATCGCTCTTGAAGAAAAATAGCTTTTACTTTTTCTTGAACATTTTTATAAAACGCTGATTGACAAATGTGTTGAAGAACATATTTTTTTAAGGAGGATGGAAAGTCTGGCAAAAGGGATACATTATAATATATGCGCATGCGCGCGGAAAGGAACAACGGAAGGCTGAAAGAAAACACGGAGATACGGAAGGGCATTGCATGACACCCGGGTCTTGACATGTCTGACATCCGGGTCTCGGCATGTTCGACATCCGGGTCTCGGTATGTTCGACATCCGGGTCTCGGTATGCACGACACCCGGGTGTCGGACACAAGAAAAAGGCT
>ERZ779890.598-NODE-598-length-39399-cov-4.690296_pt1 | contig 39399 bp, 33 predicted proteins | sample MGYA00511553_ERZ779890 | MGnify/ENA primary metagenome ERZ779890 (study PRJEB29588, sample SAMEA2152064) | human gut metagenome | biome: human gut; feature: human-associated habitat; material: faeces | place: Denmark | collected 2008/2010 ... | reverse complement strand
CCTTCGTTTTAATCAGTTTCTCTAAGCCCTTCGCCGCATCAGCTGCATCATCAAGCTGTCCGAGTCCAATTTTAATATATACAAGACTGTCAAGGTACACAATTTCATTGATAATATCACTATTCCAAAAATCCACTCCTTCTGCTGCCGGATCTTTTCTTGTAACGTCAATCATTTTTTCCAGATAATATAATGCCTCTTCAAACAGATCATTCTCTGTAAAAGCAACTACAATACTATTATAGGTAGATTTTAAATTCATTCTGTTTGCATAGCCAGTCTCCACATATTTAAGTCCATATTCCACAATTTTAGGCTGAAAACCAGTTACGAAATAAAGACGCATAAGCGCCAGATAATACAATGCCTGATCTGCCGAATTAGGACAGTCCTCCAACAGCTTCTGGCAAAGTTCAATCATAGGAAATACACACTCGCGGTAGCTGCTGGCAAAGATACCATAGCTGGTAAAATACACGGCAAGACTATAATCTTCACGCCACTCTTTTGTCTTACTGCTCTGCAGATACTCCTGCTCTAAATCCTTTGTACAATTAAATGCATCCTGTGTACTCCAAACACCAGATTTAATTTTACTCATTAACTCTTCTACATCAACCATTTCATCTTTCCCCATAAAAATGCAGCTGCCTATCTAACACATGTTACAGCGACAGCTTTTTTTCCAAAAGCCACGTTGTAAGAATCATAAAAAGTGCCAGCTCAGCCAGATTAGCAAGTGCATATGGCCATGACTGCTGCAAAAGATAAATCAAATCAACTGTATCACGATATACCATCGGATGCAGATCTGTAATTACGCCTTGAATCTTTGACTCTGCATATATGCCAGCCACAAAAAGCGCAATCGTAACAACAAGCTTCAATCTACTGTTTTGCAAGAGTGTTGCCGCCAGTGTAATACAAAGATAAAGCATAGCCACTGTAGAAAACACAGAAAGCAGAAACGTAATAATACCAAACAGCGCCATTGATGCTACCTGTACTGTATCAATTCCAAAGTTTTTCATTACCTCTGAAATCACCTCACCCATGCTTTTATACACGGAATAGTGATTTAAAAACAGTGAAAAATCAAGCCATCCCAGTGCACCAAGCGCTGCCGCAAGTATCACTCCAAGCACAAGAACAGTCAGCATCTTTGACAATATTATGGAAAGAGCGCTCACAGGCGTCATAAACACAAGATAGCTTGTCTTTGAATTAATTTCCCTATAATAATTAGTAATTGCAAAAATAAACACGGCAAAATAGCACACTACTGCATACAAAACAAGAATAGTTGACCATATGATTGCATAGTCCTGCGTCTTTCCGCGAAGTGCAATCAAAAAGCAAATCTGCAGCGCTGCCAGTCCTGCAAGCAAAACAAATAGTGCCGTTCTATTTTTACGAAGCTCATACTTTGATAAACGAAACATTTTTCTGCCCTCCAAATGATCACATCACACAGTCGCTGTAAACTTCTTTGTAAAGCTCTGTCATTGTTTTTCCGTGATGTTTTGTTAGCTCATCCACCTTGCCACACATGACAAGACCACCATTTTTCATAAATATAGCATCATCTGTCATGCGCTCTAAGTCATCGACAAGATGACTTGACACAAGAAACGTTTTCGTTGGAGAGCAATACTTTTGAATCGTTTCCAAAATCTGATCTCTCGCAATAATATCAATGCCATTTAGCGGCTCATCAAGCATAATAAGACTTGCATCACGCGAAAGTGCGAGCGCTGCCTTACCCTTTGCCATCATACCAGAAGACATCTTTGAAATCTTCATTTTAGGTTCCAATGAAAATGCTGACAATAGCTGTTCATATACCTGCGGCTTAAAATCTTCATAAAAGTCTGAAAAATAATGACCGGCATCCTTCCATGTCATATATGAGTAAAAATACGATTCTGTCGGCATATAGACTGTCTTTGCCTTACTATTTTTACCAACTGACTCCCCCTCAAATAAAATCTTGCCGCTGCTTGGATGAATCAGCCCTGCCGCCATCTTCATAAACGTACTCTTTCCGCTTCCATTTGGACCAAGCAGCGCATAGACACGACCACGTTCAATCTGCAGATTCAAATTATCTACCGCTCTGTGTGAACCATATTTTTTCGTCAGCTCACTGCATTCAAGTATTGTTGCCATTAAAGTTCCTTTCTGTCCTCGTCTGACTCGCCTTCATTTATAATACTTTCTGGCTGTTCTTTTTGCTCTGTTTTTTCCTGTGTCATCTCCTGCTTTTCTTCTTCCTCTGACCAAAGCTTTTCCTGCCGAGGCGTTATTTTTGACTTTTTGACATATTGCTCATCATATGCCATTAACATATCGTCTCTTTGATTATAGCGAAGTCCTCTCATTACAAGTCTTGTGATAACATCATAGATAACTGCAAAGAACGGTACGCCGATAATCATACCGACAAAGCCCCAAAGTCCGCCAAAGAATAAGATAGAAAACAATACCCAAAAGCTAGACAATCCTGTGGAATTACCAAGAATCTTCGGTCCAATAATATTTCCATCAATCTGCTGAAGGACAATAACAAATATCAAAAAATAAAATGCATGAAGCGGATTTTCCAGAAGCAGCCAAAGAGTTGATGGAACTGCACCAATGTACGGTCCGAAAAATGGAATTATATTTGTCACACCGACAACAACACTGACAAGAAGTGCTGACTTAATTCCCATCATATACGTTCCAATAAAACAGATCACTCCAATAATCAGTGAATCAACAAGCTTGCCCATTAAGAAACCGCTAAACATCTTATCGGCATAAATGATTTCATCCTCAATCAGTCTTGCCCATTTTTCCTTAAAAACACCGTAAAGAATCAGTCTGCCCTGCGCAAGAAAACGTTTTCGTCCTGCAAGCAGATAGATAGAAACGATCAATCCTAAAAATGCATTTTTTAAGAAACCAACAATATTTACTACCTGATTGCTAAGACCGTTGATTATAGTCTGAAGCATCGGTGTCAAATCTGTCTTTAACCATTCACGCAGACGTGTGGACAGCTCTGCATATAAACCATCCCAGCTTTGCTGCATAGTTGGATATTTTTCTAACATATCGTGAAGCCACTTATTGCTGTTGTCAAGTTGATCTGGCAGCACACTGACAAGTGACAATATACTTGTTATTACCTGCGGAATTACAAGCATAAACAATGCAATTACAATAGCAAGTGATAAAAGTTCGCAAAATGTGATTGCCAGTGCAGATGCAATTCCCTGCGCATGTTTTACGTGTGCACGCGCTAAAAGCTTCCTTAACTCCTTCTCCCACCAGCGACATGTCGGCCTAAGCACATAGGCAATAACAAATCCATAGATAAATGGCTCCAAAATGCCTATCAGATCATGAAAAAAGGCGCCAAATCCGCGGATTCGATAAAACAAAAAGAAGCAGACCATCCCGATCAGCAGGATGGCTACTCCCGTGACAGCGATTTTAAAGTATTTCTCATCTTCCTTCTTTCTAAGCACTAAATTCACCTCCAAATTTTCTGCTGTTATTGTACACTTTTACATGCGCAAAGTCAAGCAAAGCTGGAGGGTTTGTGGGAGCCGTTACAGTTCACGAGATATGTTACGAAAGCCCTACGGTGCAATGGTTTCGTCGGCGGACCAAAAAATTAACCGCCCACTACTATATAGTGGACGGTCAATGAAAAACCTATATTTAACTTTTGTCACAAATTTTATTTTTTCAGTTCTCTTCTTACTATCAGCACAATTGCTATTGCCATTAGTCCTACGCCTGCTGTGACCATCATCATACCGATGCGTCCTGTTGGATCTTCGATACCGAGGATACGTCTTGGTGATTCTGGCGGTGTGGTGGGCTGCGGTGCTGTTGTTTGTGGTGCTGTGATTGGTGTTGTCTGACTTGGTGTCGTTGGTGCTGCCGGAGTCGTTGGCTGATATGGACTCGACTCTTCTTCCGGTGTTCTGCTCTCTGACGGTGTCGTTGACTCCGCTGGGCTTGTTGGCTCGGACGGTGTTGTCTCTTCTTCAGATGACGTACTCTCGTCTGGAGTTGTTTCTTCTGGAGTTGTTTTGTCTGGAGTTGTCTCTTCTGGTGTCGTTGAATTACTCTCGTGCGGATTGGTTGGTCCGTCCGGCTCATCTTCTTCTGGAATGGAATGCTTTGGAATAATGCGGTTTTGGTAGATCAAATCACCGTTTGCATCGCGTCCCGGAAGAAATACAAGTGACATAACTACTGGGCCATAATCATCATAGGAACTTGGAACAATCAGGTACATACCAAATGGAATAGAAGAAATACTGCAGCGTCCTGTCACATCTGTTGCCAGTGTATATGTTGGCTGAATGTCTTTCTCATCTATCCAGATCTTTAAGCGTCTGCTCAGTGCAACTAGCTCTTTTGCAGTCTTCACATCTGTCTTATAACCACAATCTTCGAAATCAGGCATAAACTTTAATGACTGTCCGTCTGGTGCCGTGATGCCGTCTGTGATCTGATACATGCTGAAGATGACACCCTCCATAGGAGTGGATTCATCCTCCAATGTAATCTCCAATGAAACATCCTGCTCGTCTGCATTGACTGCTATAATCTGTGCGCATGATGTTACCAGCAGACATATTATCAATAACAGGCCTTGCAAATATCGCTTTACTTTCATACTTTTCATACCCTCTTGTCTCCTTCCTATTATCGCTTTCTCTTGCGGCTATGCAAGAGAACCCAGATCAACAGCACTACTAGAATCGGCACTGCTACGGCTGGTGCAACCAACTTTGGTTCTATCTGAATCGCATCCGCTGTTACGCGAATGGCACTTGCGCTTGCCTTTGTCTCTACGCGGTGTCCTCTAACTAGAAGACGATGCGTATTGATTCCATATGGTGTACAAGTGACCAGTGTACACAGGTCTTTGTCTTCTTCAATCTCCAGATCTGACAGATCATCCGGTTCTACAATCCGAATCTGATCTACCTCATATGTCAATGTTTCATCCAGAACACGAATTAAAAATTCATCGCCTACTACCAACTCATCCAAATTGGTAAAAAGCTTAGCAGAGGGCAAACCTCTGTGTCCTGATAATACGGCATGTGTTCCCGGTCCTCCAACCGGAAGTGATGAGCCTTCGATATGACCAATTGCAATCTGAAGGATACCTTCGTCTGTACCATGATAGATTGGAAGGGAAACCTTGATCTTTGGAATTTCTATGTATCCTAAAATTCCATTGTCACTGACATCTAACAGTGATTCATATTCTTCTCGCTCTTCGTCTGTCATGATCCAGCGGTTTGACTTATTTTTAAGCTGCTGGTTATATTCGTAAGCATCATCCCACATATGCTCATACTGCTTATCATCTACTTCGGCAACTGCCTGTGCATATGTGGCAATTGCTCTCGACTGATGCAGCGAGTTCCAATAATCGCTGATGGTCGGATACAGCAGTAAGGACAGACCTACCAAGAGAATCAAGAGTAATAAGATGGTAGTCATATTTTTTTTGATCCACTTCATAAGCTCTCCTCACGGTTGTATCTGGATGCCTCAAGAGAGGCATCCGATTGCAACCTAGTTTGTTACTTTTTTTTCAACCCGGTAGGATACGAGGCGTTTCCGCGGCAAAACGGCTTTGTCGGCATCCCTTGTTCCCGCGGCGCCTTCTACGTTACTTCTCATCTAAGTATTCTTGAAAGCCCGCTCCACACAGGATGCCTCGTAAAGCACATTTGCCTTAGTCACGCCGGGAAGGTTACAATTTCTTTCCTCTACCTATTTAACCCCGGATTTTCACATTTACACTTTAATCGTATCAGATTATTTCTTCTTCAACTACGATTAGCGTGCGCTCATGCGCTTCTTGGTGATCAGAAGGATTGCTGCGCCAAGAACAAGGATAGAACCAACAACGTAGAAGATTGTGGTACCCATGCCACCAGTAGTAGGAAGGGTTGAACCGGACTTGTTGATTACATTCGTTTCAAGTCCTGTCTGAACGTTGTTATCATCTGTCTTTGGAGAAAATGTAATTGTACCACTTGCTGCATCTCCTGTCAGACTTGTCAAAATATCATTGCGATTTCCTGTTGTCCATTCAATATTATGTTCTGCAGTTACAGTAAATGTAATTGGAGCAATTGTATTATACTGAGCCGGTGTCTTTGTCTCGGTAAGGATATAGTCACCATCATCCAATCCCTTAAATGTAAAGGAAGTTTCATCGGATGACTTTACAACAGCAATCGCCTTTTTTGTTCCATCCTTTAATACTTTTTCAAGTTTAAACTCTGCTCCTGGTAACTTGTTACCAGCAGCAACACTGTTCGCATACTTATTAACAACTACCTGATATGTAAATACAATAACATTATCCCATGGTGTCTCACCTGTCTCAGGGTTTCCAATTTGATCATTATTTGGGTTGTTGGAGAACTCAAGCTTAGCTTCATTGACATTACCTGGCTTACCTAAAATTGCATTTTCATTTAATAAAGAAGTATACTCAACAGTAATTTTTGACTTAGCCTTTACACTTGAAATTGCTTTTAAATTTTCAAAAACCACTTCAAATGTACAATCATTGTGTTTTAATCCAGTAGTCTTTACTTCATATCCAGATGTAATTTCAACACCATCTACATAAACTTTAACGGAACCCGGATTGAAACTCAGACCATTTTCTTCCTTATCGTGGAAAGCAAAATAGTAAGTCTTATAATCAGCATAATTATCTGCTACAGTACCTTCCAGCTTAAATGGAACATTGTCACCAATGTCATAGTCAGCAGAATCCTGCCACTCACTTATAGCACCTGTTGTATCATTTGTATCCTTAATTTTCTTTGAAAACTCTGGAACATCACTCTTTGGTTTAATGGTAACATCACCTACTATCTTCACAATATAAAGAGTATATGCATCTGTTCCTGTTACAGAGCCTTCTTTATCTTTAATCAGATAGTAACCTGCTTTTGCAGAATAGGTGGCACCATTTGAAATAGTATCTACCGGATTCGATAACTTGGCATACTTTTTAATTACCTCTAACTTTTCAGTATCACTTGCGCTATTTACTGCTGTAAGCTCATTAATAACTGTCTCTGAAACAGCTTCGCCTTCTACTCCACTACCATTTTTGCCCCACTTCACATTGGACAATGTAGTTCCAGATAAATCGCCTGTAAAGATCTGATAGATCTCATACTGATGTGTTGTTGCCGGTGCTGTGATTGTAAATGTTGCTGCTCCTCCTGCAAATGCTACTACGCTCATTGCAAGTACCATGACTAAGCTGAGTAACAGAGCCATGACTTTTTTCATTTTCTTCATATTTTACTTCCTCGCTTTCTTTTTTATTACTATCCTTTTTTTGTTTTTGGGCTGTGCCCTCCCTCTGAATAATGCGTAGGAATTGCGTATATTGAGGGTTCCCCATGCTTGGGGAGTTTAGAGAATTTGTTACCAAATTCTCCTGCCTCCTTTCTGCATGTGTTTTTTATATATCAGGAACGCTGCCCCTGCTGTTAGGAGCACGCCGCCCATGGTATACCAATAGGTACCAGTTCCACCGGTTTCTGGTAATACGATTGGCTTCTTATCAGCCTTGTTAGTAATTACCATCTCATTTCCACCAACTATTATACCATTGTTATTTATATAACTTACAGAATATCCAGTTGGAACACTAACTTCCTCAACAGAATAATAATATGGTGCACCATCATCAGCATTTGCTGGAAGACTGCCACTTTCATTAATCCAAGTATACTGCCAGTTATTTGTTGCTGATAAAGTAATTGGAGATCCAACAGTAGTTTTAACACCATTGCCAGTGGTGTAGGATGCTTTCACATAGTCTAACTTTATTACCTTACTTGGATCATGATTGTTCCATCCCCAACTTTTAATTACAATAGTTGTATCATTTTCAATAATTCCTATCTCGCAATTATTATAGGCAGAACCACCTTCACGTTTGCTATTACCATTCCACTCATAAGTAAAATCGTTATAGAAATTACTAAATTCAATGCTGAATTCAGTTCCCGGCTTCACACTATAAGTTTGTGGCTGATACTTCGTATCATTTCCATTATAATCTTTAAATACAAGCGTCACCGTTCTTGCATCTAGCTGTGTCTTCTGCTGATACAATTGAACCTGAATGCTATCTGGCATTCCTGATGTCTGAATACCTCCGTTTTCATCTAGCCAAACCTTTCGTACTGAAACACCAGTAAACTTATTTGTAATGTAAAGTGCTACTTTTTTGCCCGCCTTGAAGTAGTAAACTTTTCCACTTCCACTAGTTGCTGTTTGCATCTCAGTATCAAAGTCTGAAGAAGTCTTTGATCCCAAAATCACAAAATGGTACGGTGTTTTATTCAATTCGTATCCAGTTGGTGCCTCTACTTCTGTTAAACGGTAGATTGTATCCTTTTTCAATAAACCTTTTGATGCATTATCTCCATCTGTATTGTATTTTTCAAAGCGAAGATAACCATCTTGAGAGGTTACATAAACTGTGTCATCACCTTCTCCTTCTTTAGTTCCCCCATTTTCTGATGGATTTGCGTATGTAACAACACTCCAACTTCCGTTTGAATACTCTTCCAGCTTAAATTTTGTATTTCCAAGGCGTACAGATTGGTCATCTTCATCTACCTTATAAATACTTAATTCACTCTGATCCACATTTGCATATGAAGAATTTTTTTCAATTTTTATCTCACTTTTACTTTGGTTTTTACCAGATAGTTGTGCTTCATTTTTAACTTTATATGCAGAGTTTAATGCTCCTTTATCAAAGTTATATGTATACACTAATATGCAAGGTGTCTTATCTGGAAGCTCAACCTTTATTGTTGGTGCATTCAAGTTACTATCATCATAATATAACTTGTATACAGAACGATCATACAAATTTCCAATATGATTTTCTGCTTCTGCATCATACTGATAAAGTTTTACACTATCCATCTCCAAATACGCTTTGATCTTCTTGGAGTTTTCATTTGCATTTCCCCCCTCATCTGTTATTGTGAGTGTATCTGATAATGTGATCGTATCTGATCCCTTAAGCAGATCTTCGCCCTTCGGATTTATTACAATTTGGTAATCAACCATTTCAAGATATAAAGGGTTTCCATCAGTATCTTTAATTACGTTTCCGTCTTTATCAGTAGCCACTCGCTGTTTTCCTGATTTTTCTACATTCTCTACATTTCTTTCTTTTACTTCTGTCTCTGTAGAAGTTGTAAGCTTTTCCCAGGTTACAGTATTTCCATACTTTTTATAAGTCTGACTTAAATCTTTCCAATGTGGATCATCAGAAATTTTTACACGATAGGTAATTACAAATGTGTGATTTTTCTCACCATTATCAAACACTTCACTATCACCTATTTTTCCTTTATTGTAACCACCTTGGATTGTGATAGTCATCGTCTGACCTGTTACAGATGCTGTTGGTTTTTGAGCTCCATTTAAATCGTATTTATATGAATCACTACCTAAATATGCTGTCCAATCATCCTTTAGGTCATTTACATTACCATACTTTGCAAATCTTACTTTAAGAGAATCCACATCAAATTTCATTTCAGAATCTGATAAAGTATCAGTTAGCGTAAGAACCTCATTATGATCTGAAGATGTGGTAAGAATCAAACGGTAATACAAATATCCATCTTTAATATCATCATATTTTACTGATGTAGATGTTGAATAATTTACATTTCCCCCTTGATCCTTAATACCACTTTCCTTTTTTAGTGATGATGGGTCTCCATGATCTGTCTTTCCCTCACTTGTTTTATCATGATAACCAGCCTGATTTTTCAGTGTCCATTTATCACCTTCTTTCATATTACTGTAGTCCGCATAAGTAAAATACTGAAGTGTCAACGTTTTTGCTTGGAAAGACATTCCATCTTTCTTTGTGACTTTCACAGTATAATACCCAACATGTTTAGTCGAATCATCGCTTACGATTTCTGTTGAATCTTTTGTTTCATAAAACTTAAATTCAAACTGATAACCCTGTGTTACTGCTTGTTGATAATTCAGCTTCGTGCTATCTTCCAATTCTAGCTGAATATTATTATCAGACTTTAAAGTCTCCTGCAGCTTAGAAGCAATTGCATAATGTGGATTCTTTCCATTCGCATCTGTTACTATACTACCAGACTTGTCCGTTGTCGGTAAAATCGTGTCTGCATAGAATATTTCAGTTTGATAATCCTCTGACAGGCTGATAGTACTTGTCCAGTTTAAAATATCCTGTTCCTGATCTTTTCTTTCACCACTAAATGATTTATTAATGCTTTCTCCTCGCGGTGAATATGGAACAGATCCACTTGCACTTGTTTCTTTTCCATCCTTTTCAATCGTTGCTGTATTTTTAACTTCACCTGCCGTTGTTGGTGGCTGCGTATAATATGTAATGGTATACGCTGCCTTTCCTGCGTTATTCGGGAACGTAAATGGGAAGTTATTAATCTTTGTTGTTCCATCCGGCAATGCTGGACTGATTGTGATACCCTTTTCTGTATCAAGACTTCCCGGAAGATTATCTTTTAACACATAGCCTCCGATATCAGCAACCGCATCTTCATTTACTTTAATTTCCCATTTAATCAGCTTCTTAGGCCACCACTCAATAGATCCGATCTTGGAAATAATAGTTCCTGGAATCTTTGTGTTCTCAGTCTTCCAATCTTGTTTATTAGGTGTTTTTGCTCCTGCTGTGTTAGTAACTGTTCCACCACCCTTATCATTTGGTGTTACATCTGCTTTATAAGTCAGTTTATAGCTTTCACCTTTTCCAAGTGCCGGAAGGTCAGTGTAATCAAACTTCTGACATCCATTTTCAGTTGTAAATGATGGTGTTACAGACACATCTGTTTTATTTCCATTTTGATCAATCTTCACTAACTTAAATGAATCTTGTTTATATGCTCCTGTTGCATCTCCACTAAACTTATCTGTAATGGAAACCAATTCTCCACTTGTTCCTTTGCTAGATGAAACAGTAACCGTATAATCGATTGTTTTGCGATCGTCACTTAGCTTTGCTGTTTTACCAACTGTAAGATCATATTGAGTCTTATCTCTATTTATAATAATTGACGTTGTTGAACCTGGAAATTTCATTTCCTCAGAATCATTCTCTCCTGTCATCTGAGCGGTTCCCTCAAATCCAGCATCTCCAGTAAAGCTCTTGCTTGGATCAAATTTATTCTTATCAATAACAATTGTAATTTTACCATCTGTCGTAATATAGTATTTTCCTACATCAGTTCCTCCCTGCATTACAGGACCTGATTGTTCCTTACTCAACTTAATGTTTTTTGGAAGCTGATAAACTAATGTATTTTTTCCATCGGGCAGACCATTTCCTATTTCATAATTTATGTCAACTTTTACATTATCGCCTTCTTTTAACCCAGACGGATCAACAGTAGTCTCTACACCATTTTCAATCTTTGAAACTGTTACTGATGTAATATAGGAATCCAACAATACAGATTCATCTCCACTTTGAACAGCATTCACACGGGACACTGCTCTTCGAGGACTTCTTCTGACACCAGAATCACCGTCTGATGTTAAGTCCTCTTCTGAACGATATACAACACACCAACTTGATTCATCAGATTCTTCAGCCTCTGAAGTTTCTTCCTCTGTAGATGCTTCTTCACTCGTCAGCTCTTCTTCAGATGTTTCCTCAGTAGAAGTCTCTTCGAAGCTCTCCTCTTCAGAACTCTCTTCCTCGGTACTTACTTCCTCTGAGCTTTCTTCTTCGCTTTCTGCCTCGATAGAAGAACTTTCCTCTGTCTCGCTTTCGGACTCTGATTCAACCTCGGATTCCGATTCAACCTCTTCTGCTGACTCAGTCTCGGACTCTGCCTCTGATTCGTCTTCGCTTGATGCTTCAAGGCTTGTTTCTTCGATGCTTGTTTCTTCGGTACTTGCTTCTTCTAAACTTGTTTCTTCGCTTGATGCTTCTGTACTTGGCTCTTCTGCATCGGTGTCTGCCTCGCTTGAAGCTTCTTCTGTTGAGATTTCTTCGATTGAAGCTGTTTCGCTGTTTTCGTCTTCGCTTGATGTTTCTTCGTTCTGACTAGTGGTTACTGCTTCACTGGTCGCTGTTTCTTCGGTGCTCTTTTTGTAGCACTCGTCTGTATGTACATGCTCTACTCTGTCACAGATTAATGTCTCTACGAGAACCTGCTTTTCTGTGAAACATGTTTCGCTATGCTTATGCTCTTTTAATTCTAACTTTCCACATGCGAGTACGCCGTCTTTGTAGCACTCTGCTGTGTGTGTATGAAGCTCGGCTGGCTCTTCACAGACAAGTACCTGCACATCCTGATAGCAGGCTTCGCTGTGTGTGTGACCTGCACTTTCTGGAATAGTACATGTCAGTATGTCATTCCACTCGTAGCATTCGTCACTGTGCGTATGCTCTTCTAGTGTGCAGATTAAATTGCCTTCTGCATCGTAGCAGCCTTCGCCGTGTGTATGCTCTTCTTTGCCACAGATTAGATTTCCCTGAGTCTTTGTGTAGCACTCTTCTGTATGGGTATGACCAACTGACTCTTCCTGTGTGCAAACTAGCTGCTTCTGCATCTGATAGCACTCTGGTGTGTGCTGATGCAGCTTATGCTCTGGAATGGTGCATACTAGATTGCCGTCTTTGTCGTAGCAGGATGCGTCATGTTCATGAATCACAAAGTCTGCATAACCGCAGATCAGCTTATGCTCTGCATCGTAGCAGGCATTTGTATGCTTATGTACACCTAGTGAATCTGTCGTACAGGCAAGCTCTTTCTCCTTCTCATAATGCGAGCTGTAACAGTTTGCGTCGTGTTTGTGCTCTGTAATACCGCACTCTGCTTTGTTTTCCATCGTTATAGCTGGTAGAATCAGCATATATGTCGTTACAAACACAACAACAACCGCCAGTGTGGTGACTATTCGATACCACATTTGACGTTTCTTATGATCCTTCATGATTGAACGAATCTGTTTTCTTAACGGATTTTCCAAAACAGACGCCCCCTTTCTCCTACTTGATCTGGCCAAAGTTTGTAAATGGCCAGACACAAAATACTAATTTTCCAACAATTTGCTCCTGTGCCACACATCCGACAGATGTGCTTCTGCTGTCAACTGAAACGCTTCGATGATCACCCATCACAAATACTCTTCCTTCAGGCACTTGATATGGCAGGTCTATGTCGCATTCGCCAAGCGCCTTCTCAAATACGTATGGCTCATCGAGGGATGTTCCGTCAACTGAAACATTTCCCTCTTCGTCGATATCTACCCACTGTCCTGCTGTTGCAATCACACGTTTTACTAAGATCTTATTATTGTAGTAAAATGCAATTATGTCCTGCGCTTCAAATTCCGAACCAGAAACAGAGACAACTATGTCTCCATCTGACAAGGTCGGCGTCATGGACGTACCATAGATCTGTAAAACAGGTAACACCAAAGTAGCTACCAGTACTGCTACTGCCGCCACTGTAATGAGTGTATAAACCGTGCTTCGAAGCGTGCTCCTGTAACTCTTTTTGTAAAGCTCTCTGTGAAGCTCTTTTTCAAGAACCTCTATCGGCGGCACTTCAAGTGGTTGTTTTTTATTTTTTTTCATGAGACACCTCCACCTACACTGGGAGATGTCTCAAGGCACGTCCTTGTGCTTGGATCGCTGCCTTCACTAGAATTGTTTTTCTCGATCTCTTCTTTTTCTAACTTAGCATACAGAGCGTCTCTTTTTGCCTCGCTCTCATAACGAAGCCGTCTGCAATACTCTTGTGTATCTTCTCTCATCACAGCACATGCATCAAGTGTCTTCTGGCGAAGCGCCTGGAACTCTACATTCTTTTCGTGCTCCATACGCTTTATACTTTCGATGTATTGGGATGCTGCCTGATCTGCAGCTTTGAATATGTCGTTTAATGCGAGAGCTGCTTCTGCAATCGAACCTGTCTGCTGCAACTGAATCGTTCGATCATCAAGCTGTTTCTGAAGCTCGTCAACCTTCTTTTTAAGTGACTCGACTTCTTTTGACTGCTCAATAAGCATTTCAAGAAGCTCTGCGCGACTTAAACGCTTGCTGTCTTTGCCCTCTTTGCTGTCATCTCCCTGCATATTCCATACTCCTTCCAAGTTTTCACTGTTTCCAGCTGAACTGATGAACATGCTTTTTTTGCTTACTTAAACAGTAGCACATTTCAAACACTTTGTAAAGTACCATTTTTGTTTTTTTTTCATATTTTCTTATGATTTTTTTCATTTTTGTTGTAATTATCTATAATCATAATTCATATATATATCACTGTTTACTGCAAATCACATAATAGGAATAGGTTTGACTTCTCTCCTCTCTTATGCTATAATGTAAGAAATTTTTAAGATTTGTATTTAATGTGATTTTTATATAACGGGGGAATTTCAATGGTTGTTATAAGCAAAACGTTTTCGATCCCGCAATTTTATGATTCTCATGCGATTGCACCCTTAAAGGATCTTGTATTTCTTGATATTGAGACGACAGGACTCACACCTGCCACCTCTTCTATTTATCTGATTGGTGCAGTCTATCATCAGCAGATGGAGTGGCATATCAGACAGTGGTTTTCTGATTCGCTTAATTCTGAGCAGGAGATCCTTGAGGACTTTTTTTCTTTTATAAAAAATTATCAGGTTATTGTTTCTTTTAATGGCGAAACCTTTGATCTTCCTTTTTTAAAGAAATGTGCTGCTGCCTATGGCCTTAATACTGATGTGCTTGACAATATTCGCAGCTTTGATCTGTACCGCCACCTGCGTCCTGTAAAGACACTTCTGCAGCTTGAGAACTTAAAACTTGCAACACTTGAAAGCTATTTAAATATTTCAAGACTAGATCAGGCTACCGGCAAGGAGATGATCGCTGTTTATCATGATTATCTTGAGACTGGTGATAAGCGTCTTTATCAGGTGCTTCTTCTTCACAATGAGGATGATTTAAAGGCTCTTCCTCAGATTATGCCGCTTTTGTCTTATCTTGATATCTTCCGCAGTGAGTGGACACTTGCCGGCTATTCGTTAAGCACTGCATCGTCCTCTCTTACTATTGTGGTGGACTGTTCTGTTAAGGTCCCGGTAGCTGTGACGCGTGAGCTGCCGCTTTGCCGTTTATCGATCCGTGCGAACCAGATCATTATTGAGATTCGTGCTTTTGTCGGGGAATTAAAGTATTTCTTTGATAATTATAAGGATTATTATTATCTTCCTGATGAGGACCGCGCTGTTCATAAGAAGGTCGGCCAATATGTAGACCCGGAGCATCGTGTTCAGGCAAGTGCTTCTACCTGCTACACAAAGAAAAGCAGTACTTTTCTTCCGCTCTCGCATGAGGATATGTTTGATCTTTATAAAGAGGAGTATTCTTCCAAGCAGCTTTTTACAGAATATATAGCTGATCCTGATTTTATTCTCGCCTATGCACATAATGTACTCGAAGATGCACTGAGATGTGCTGTACCTGTTCCTTCTGAGGAGGCGCAGGAAGCACCGCCGGAATTATTTTCTTGAACCGCTTGCTTTAATCAAAAAAGACCGGGTAGTTTTTTCTACCCGGTCTTTTTAAATTCACTTTATTTGATGTATTTCTTACGGATTATTCCTGATCCTCATCGTTTGCAAGAGCCTTCATGCTCAGGCTGATCTTCTTTGCATCTACGTTCAGGTCTACTACCTTTGCGGTGATTTCCTGACCGATGGACAGAACATCCTGTGGCTTCTCTACGCGCTCTCTGGAGATCTGAGAAACGTGAAGCAGTGCATCAACACCTGACTCTAACTCTACGAATGCACCGAAGTCAGTCATACGTGCTACCTTACCAGTAACAACAGTACCTACTGCAAACTTCTCTTCTGCATCCTTCCACGGATTCTCCTCCGGGAACTTCATGCTCAGTGCGATACGATTTCCATCGATTGCCTTTACAAGAACCTTAACCTTATCACCACTCTTGAATACCTTCTTAGGATTCTCGATACGGCCCCAGCTCATCTCAGAAATGTGAAGCAGACCATCTGCTCCGCCTAAATCTACGAATGCACCGAAATCTGTAACGTTCTTTACAGTACCCTCAACGGTCTGACCAACCTCAAGCTTTGCGAAGAGCTCTTCCTGCATCTTCTTCTTCTTCTCGATGATCAGCTCCTTGCAGTTACCGATAATTCTGTGCTTCTTCGGGTTGAACTCAGTAACGATAAACTCAACTTCCTGTCCCTTGTACTTCTCAAGATTCTTCTCGTATACATCGGATACAAGGCTTGCCGGGATAAATACTCTGGTCTGATCAACTACTACGCTTAATCCACCAGTGGAGATCTCAGTAACAACTGCCTTTAATACAGTCTTGTTCTCGAATGCGTCCTCAAGAACCTTGCTTCCTCTCTCTGCCTGCAGCTTGCGTACAGAAAGCTGAACCTGGCCCTCGCCGTCGTTCATCTTAACAACCTTAGCCTCGATCTCATCGCCAACCTTTACAAGGTCGCACAGATTTGCATTCGGGATGTTGGTAAATTCGTTGCGGCTAATGACAGCATCTGCTTTATATCCTATATTTAGGACAATCTCGTCTTCCTTTACTGCAATAACCTGACCGGATACAACTGCGCCCTGGCTAATTGCAACTTCTTTCTGCTCACTTAATAATTGTCCGAATTCGTCTGACATGGTGTAGAACCTCCTCAATGATTATATTCGGGGTTGATGCCCCTCCTGTAACACCCACCCTGTCTGCTGTCAAAAACCAATTGGTGTCTAGGTCCTCAGCGGTTTGTATGTAATGGGTATTATTACATTCTTTTTTGCATATTTCAAACAGCTTCTGCGTGTTGGAGCTATGACTCCCACCTATGACCAGCATGCCATCTACTGAGGCTGCAAGACTGGCTGCTTCCTCCTGCCGGTTTCTGGTTGCATTGCAGATAGTGTTAACGCAATTTATATTGTACTCTTTTTTTTCTAATTGGTCAACTATATTTTGAAATTTAATGTAGTGAAATGTCGTTTGTGCTGCCACAAAAACGGGTTTTTTAGGGTCTAATACCAGCTTTTGTGCTTCTTCCGCATCTTTTACAACTGATGCGCCGTCTGTGCTCCATCCTACAATGCCTACAACCTCTGGATGCACAGGATTTCCGGCTATGACGATCTGGTAGCCTTCTTTTGACTTTTCTTCTACAAGACGGTGAATCTTTTTTACAAACGGACATGTCATGTCAATAACACGCATGCCAAGCTCACGCATCTTTGTTTCGGTGTCACGGCCAACACCATGGGAGCGGATTATGACAATGCCCTTTTTAAGTGCTGCAAGCGACTCTAATGTGTCAACTACCTGCACACCTTTATTCTTTAAATCGTTGACCACTTCATCGTTGTGGATGATTGGACCAAAGGTATAGATTGGTGTATCCTTTTCTTCCTCAAGACAACGATAAACTTCGTTTACTGCGCGGCGCACGCCAAAGCAAAAGCCCGCGCTTTTTGCAAGAATTACTTCCATCAGCGTGCCGCCTTTGCAAGCTCTACTACCTTTGCTGCTGCTTCTTCAATTGTCATGTTTGACGTATCAAGGTATACAGCATCCTCAGCCTGCTTTAACGGTGCGATATCTCTGTGCGTGTCACGGTAGTCGCGCTCTTTAATATCGGCAAGCACAACGTCATATGGCGTATTATCGCCCTTTGACTGCAACTCTAAGTAGCGTCTTCTTGCCCTTTCCTCGGCACTTGCTGTCAGAAAGATCTTTACATCTGCATTAGGAAGAATACATGTACCGATGTCTCTTCCATCCATGATGATATCATTTTCCTGTGCAATCTGTCTTTGAAGTGATAAGAGATGCTCTCTTACAGCAGGCACTGCGCCAACTACAGATGCCATATGACCAATATGCTCTTTTCTGATCTCTTCACTTACATCCTCACCATTTAAATATACATGGCGCTCACCGTCGATATAACGAATGGAAACTTCTGTCTCTTTCGCAGTCTCTCCAATAGCGTTTGTATCTTCTTCTGGCACATGCTTACGATATACATACAGACCGATTGCGCGGTACATGGCGCCTGTATCTACATATATATAGGAAAGCTCGCTTGCTGCAAGCTTTGCGATGGTGCTTTTTCCGGCTCCTGCCGGACCATCAATTGCGATGTTAAAACCCATTTGTTTGTCTCCTTTTCTTTTTACGATTCTTCTGCGAGGCGTTTCGGTGAAGTGTTTGTCACGCTATTCACGTATTTATACAATACTATCCCCTACCAGGCTTCCCGTGGACCATGCAAGCTGCAGGTTGTAGCCCCCTGTGAGGGCATCAATGTCTAGTAGTTCGCCTGCAAAATACAGTCCCTGCACAAGCTTTGACTCCATAGTCTTTGGCTGTACTTCCTGCACTTTGACGCCGCCCTGCGTGATAATAGCTTCATTATAACTCCTGACACTAAGAATGGTCAATGGGAGATTTTTGGTTAAAGAAACAAGATGGGCACGTTCTTCTTTTGTTATGGCGTTTACTTCCTGGTCTGGATTTATGCCTGACAAAATGACGATCTGCTCTGCTAGTCTTGCCGGGAATAAGCCATTTAATGCATTTTTAAACTGCTTATTTTTTTCCTGTGAGAAGTCTCGCAAAAGTCTTGCATCAAGCTGCTCTTCTGTAAGCGCCGGCTTTAAGTCTATAAAAGCTGAAAGCGGATTTTTATCAAGCTTTTTGACGATTTTACTGCTTGCACTTAATACAAGTGGTCCGCTGATACCAAAATGAGTGAACAACATCTCTCCAAAATCCTCATACAGCTTCTTTTTGCCGTCTTTTACAGTGAAGGTAACATTTTTAAGTGACAGTCCCTGCAGTGTGCGGCACCAGTCTTCTTTTGTGTTAACTGGCACTAATGCCGGAAAGCATGGTGTCACTGTATGACCAAGCTCTCTTGCCATGCGGTGTCCGTCTCCCGTGGAGCCTGTTGACGCATAGGAAAGACCGCCTGTTGCAAGCACTATGGCATCGGCGCTTATTTTTTTTCCATCGGAAAGTGACACGCCTGCTGCACGTCCTTCTTCGGTGATGATATGCGTTACTTCCTTATTTAATATAATTTCTACGCCAGCCTTTTTTAAAAGGCGTGAAAAGCAGCTTATGATATCAGAGGACTTATCTGACTCTGGGAATACGCGCTGACCTCTTTCTATCTTAAGCGGACATCCGCCGCTTTCAATAAGTTCCATGACATCTGTGTTGCTGCAGTCAGAAAACGCACTGTAAAGGAAACGTGGATTTGTCACAATCTGGCTCATGATTGTCTCCATATCGGAGGCATTTGTCACGTTGCATCGACCCTTTCCTGTGATAAAAAGCTTTTTTCCAAGCTTTTCATTTTTCTCAAGCAGTGTCACGTCATGACCATTCTCGGCTGCCTTTAATGCAGCCATCATTCCAGCGGCACCGCCGCCTATTACTATTACTTTGCTCATAAAAAATTTTCACACAATCCTTTTTTCAAAAAAGGGACCCTTGTTTTCCAAGAGTCCCTTGTTCTTTATTTTTATTTAAATGATACCTACGAATTGCTCCGACTCTAATATCATACCGGGTATGCCTTATTCTTTGTATCTGCAGCAGCTGGATCTACCTTTGTCTGCTGTGCTTCACGATACTTGAAGAACTCAGTAGCAACCTGCGGGAACAGTGCATAGGTCAGTACATCCTCGTCCTGCTGGATATACTGAGCTGCCTCCTTGCGGAATTTGTCTAACTGTGGCTTGATCAGATCTGCCGGACGGCAAGTGATCGGCTTCTCGTCTCCGATTGCCTTCTTCTGAACTTCCTTGTTAAATGGCTTAACAGTCTGTCCAAACTCACCTCTTAAAATCTTCTTGGACTCCTTGGTCATCATCTTGTATCTCTCGCCCTGAAGAACATTAAGAACTGCCTGAGTACCAACGATCTGAGAAGACGGAGTAACAAGCGGCGGCTCTCCGAAGTCCTTACGTACTCTCGGAACTTCCTCAAGTACCTGATAGTACTTGTCCTCAGCGCCTGCTTCCTTTAACTGGCTTACCAGGTTGGAAAGCATACCGCCCGGTACCTGATACATCAAAGTCTTGATGTTAACGCCCATAACCTTCGGGTTGATGCGGCCAGACTTAAGAGCTTCCTCCTGGATCGGACGGAAGTAGTCAGCAATCTCTCCCAGAAGCTTCATATCAAGACCTGTATCGTATGGAGTTCCCTTGAAGGTCTCTACCATAACCTCAGTAGCCGGCTGGCTGGTACCCATAGCTAATGGGCTCATTGCTGTATCAATAACATCTGCGCCAGCCTCAACTGCCTTCATATATGTCATGGATGCAACACCAGAGGTGTAGTGGGTATGAATCTGAATCGGAAGCTTTGTTGCGCTCTTAAGAGCTGTAACAAGCTCAGTTGCCTTATACGGAACAAGAAGACCTGCCATATCCTTGATACAGATAGAATCTGCACCCATGGACTCGATCTCTTTTGCAATCTTCTTCCAGTAATCAAGTGTGTAAGCATCACCAAGTGTGTAGCACAGTGCGATCTGTGCCTCAGCATTTGGGTTCTCCTTCTTGATTGCCTTTGTTGCGTTTACTGCTGTCTTTAAGTTACGCAGATCGTTGAAGCAGTCGAAGATACGGATGATATCCATACCATTTGCAACTGACTTCTGTACGAAGTACTCTACTACGTCATCTGCATAGTGATTGTAGCCTAAGATGTTCTGTCCACGGAACAGCATCTGCAGCTTTGTATGCTTGAAGCCTGCTCTTAATTTACGCAGTCTCTCCCACGGATCTTCCTTCAGGAAACGAAGGCTAGCATCAAATGTAGCGCCACCCCAGCACTCTACGGAGTGGTATCCTACCTGATCCATTTTCTCAACGATTGGAAGCATCTGCTCTGTGGTCATTCTAGTTGCCATCAGAGACTGATGCGCATCTCTTAAGACCGTCTCTGTAATTCCTACTGGCCTTTTTACTTGCTCTGCCATTATATTACCTCCAAATTTTATCAGTATACGTGTTTTTAAATAAAGTTCACTCGCGCCTATTCACAAAACCGCGCTATTGCGCTATCACTGCTTCGCAGTTCTTGTTTTGTTCATGACCGGTCGCTCCCTTCGTCAGTCCGTTATGCAGGATCTTCATGTAAGCATGAGATCCCTGCACAACAGTCTGACGAGTGAACTTTATACTCCAAATATTGCCATAAATGTACCTGCCGCAACGGCCGTACCGATAACACCGGCTACGTTTGGTCCCATTGCATGCATCAAAAGGAAGTTGCTCGGATCTGCCTCTGAACCAACCTTCTGTGATACACGCGCTGCCATCGGAACGGCAGATACACCTGCTGAACCGATAAGCGGATTGATCTTGCCCTTTGTAACCTTGCACAAAAGCTTTCCAAGAAGAACACCGCCTGCGGTACCAAATGCGAAGGCAATCATACCAAGTGCAACGATCTTTAAGGTATCCATCTTTAAGAATGCCTCTGCACTGGTAGATGCACCTACAGAAGTACCAAGAAGGATAACTACGATATACATAAGTGCGTTGGAAGCTGTCTCAGTAAGCTGCTTAACAACACCACTCTCGCGGAACAAATTACCAAGCATAAGCATACCGATAAGCGGTGCAGTACTTGGAAGAATCAAAACAACAACGATTGTTACGATGATCGGGAACAGGATTCTCTCCAGCTTTGATACTGGACGAAGCTGCTCCATCTTGATCTTTCTCTCTTTCTCTGTAGTCAGTGCCTTCATGATCGGCGGCTGAATGATCGGAACAAGAGACATGTAAGAATATGCAGCAACGGCGATTGGTCCCATGTACTGGGTCTGTCCTAACTTACCACAAAGGAAGATAGAGGTCGGGCCGTCAGCACCGCCAATGATAGAGATTGCTGCAGCTGCCTTATCAGAGAATCCCATAAGGATTGCCATAAAGTAAGCCAGGTAGATACCAAGCTGTGCAGCAGCACCCATCAAAAAGCTGATTGGGTTTGCGATCAGCGGACCGAAGTCAGTCATCGCACCAACACCCATGAAGATCAGAGACGGCAGAATACTCCACTCGTCCAGAATATAGAAATAATGCAGTAATCCTCCAACACCGTTTGAAGTGTCTTCCGGGTTTGCCATGATTTCCGGATACATGTTAACAAGCAGCATACCGAATGCGATCGGCACAAGCAGTAACGGCTCGTATCCCTTCTTGATTGCCAGGTATAAGAATACCAGTGCAACAAGGATCATTAACAGGTTGCCCCATGACAGATTGAAGAACGCGGTCTGGTGGATTAGATTGCCTAATGTTTCAGTTACATAACTCATTGTCTAATACCTCCCGTATATTTCCTGCGTATGCAGGATTCACCTACTTACGTAGGAGCTTCATTAGTTCATTGTAGCAAGTACTGCGCCAGACTCAACGGACTGTCCTGCTGTTACATTGATAGAAGCTACGGTTCCGTCCTGAGGTGCTACGATATCATTCTCCATCTTCATAGCCTCAAGAACAACGATTACCTGACCCTTCTTTACAGCGTCACCAGCGTTTGCCTTAACACCAAGAATCTTACCTGGCATTGGAGCGCTGATCTTTACAGCACCCTGTGCGCCAGCCGGTGCTGCTGCCTTTGGAGCAGCCTTCGGTGCTGCCTTAGGAGCTGCCTTTGGTGCTGCAGCTGCTGCGGATCCGGTTCCTTCTTCAACAGTTACTTCATATACATTGCCATTTACAGTAATGGTATAATTTTTCATCTTAATCTCCTTCTGCCGCTTTGCGGCTGCTTTTATGCTCTTTTCCAGTTGTTTGTCTTGCCAACTCTCTTAATAGAACGAACTACCAGACCATTCGGATCGGTACCTTCGCTTGCTGCGATTGCTGCTGCAATAACAGCTACAAGCTCAAGATCGTCCTCTTCTTCTACTGTTTCTTCTACTACTGGTGCAGGTGCCGGAGCAGGCTCTGAAGCCTTCTTCTTTGCAGCTGCTCTTTCCTCTGCCTCATGGATAAACTTGAAGCAGTAGATGATCAAGCTGATGAAGATCAGCATAACGAATACGACTGCCAGACCCATAATGGTATTTAAGGCTGCCTTTGACATCTTCTCACCCAGTGTATAAACACCGTTGAATGCAACAGAACTTAAATTTCCCTTCTTATCAAAGGTAACAGTGACAACTGCATCACGCTTGTCAAAGGTTCCGTCTACACTGACAACATAAAGCTTGTTCTGGTTTTCGTAGCTGACATCAGCAGAATCCTCTTTGATCTCGCTAACTGCGCCGAGTTCTTCCTTTGCATCTTCCCACGCTGAAAAACCAGCCTCAAATGCAGCGGCCTCATCCTCGTCATTTGCCTCAGCCTTTAACTCGTCAAGTGTTTTCTGCTCATTTACAAGTGTATCAATGAGTGCAACTGCCTCTGTCTTGTAGACAGCCATGTCCTCACTTGCTGTATCAGAAGCACTGGATGAGGAGCAGGCAGTCAGCCCAAACGCACACAGCAGCACACTTAATAATACTGCTAACTTTCTTTTCATATCTACCTCTCATTCCACCCCGTACACACATAGGGGATCATTAATCCGCGATGTGTTCACACGGTACTGTGTTTCTGCATTAAACGGTACCGTGCTTCTTTGCCGGACGGTCCTCTCTCTTTGTGAACAGCATCTCAAATGCTGCTGCAGCGATCTGTCTTGTAGTTTCCGGAGCGATAATGCTGTCTACATAACCTCTCTTAGCTGCAGACTCTGCACTTGCCTGAAGCTTAGCGTAAGCTGCTGCCTTCTCGCTTATAAGAGCATTCTTATCATCTGCCTTTGCAATCTCATCTGCATACATGATCTTTGCTGCACTTACTGGATCCATCATGCCGATGGTAGCCTGCGGCCATGCATATGTCATATCTGCACTGTTGTTCATTGCTAAGGATGCTGTTCCGTTTGCTGCGCCTACGATTACATTTACCTTTGGAGCAGTCATATCATGGAATGCATAAATCAGCTTTGCAGCTGCCTTTGCGATTCTCTTCTCCTGGCACTTTGTTGCCTTGTATCCGGTAACATTTGTCAGTGTTAAAACTGGGATGGAGAATGCGTCACAGAAGTTTACGAACTCTGCTGCCTTCTCAGCACCCTCTGCGCTTAAGGTACCGTCGAAGGTCTCAGCCTCCTTGCCCTCTTCGTCATATAAAGCAGTACGGTTTGCAATTGCGCCGATGGTATTTCCGTTTAAGCGGATAAAGCCAGTTACCATATCCTTTGCGTAATCCTTCTTTACCTCGAAGAAGAAGTTATCATCAGAGATCATTGGCAGGCTAAGTGCCGGATCTGCTGCTGATGCTTCAAGATCTGTACATGCACGATTTAAGTCATCTGTGCACTCGCTGTAGGACATGTCATCCTCGTTGTTTGCCGGCAGGATGCTTACTAAGGTGCGGATGCTCTCTAACAGCTCATCTTCCTGTGCAACTACATCTACCATACCAGCCTCGCTGCTCTGGAATGCTGCGTTTGCTGTATTCTCAGTCTTGTTGCCCTCTAATGCATTTGGAGAATTAACGAACAGCTTTGCGTTCTTTGCCTCCATAAATGTGAAATCAGTCAGAGCCGGAACTACTGCCATACCGCCGCCGCAGGTTCCGAAAACTGCTGTGATCTGTGGAACTACGCCAGATGCAAGTGCCTGGCACTCATACAGCTTACCAAATGCCTCTAATGCATCGGTAGCCTCCTCTAATCTCATTCCTGCACAGTCTACCAGACCGATTACCGGTGCACCTACCTTTATTGCAAGGCTGTAAAGCTTTACAATCTTCTTTGCGTGCATTTCTCCGATGGAACCGCCCAGAACAGTTGCGTCCTGGCTGTAAACATAGACAAGGGCACCATCAATAGTACCATATCCTGTTAATACTCCATCTGCAGGTGTTTCTTTGTTCTGCAAATTGAAATCGGTATTTCTGGCAGTAACTGATCCGCCGATCTCAACAAAACTGTTGTCATCAAGCAAAGCACTGATACGGCTGCTTGCTGAATTCTGTGATGTTGTACTCATATTCGTCCTCCGTTTAATTTTTTATTCTAATGGTTAAAACCATCTTCTGCCATTTAACATTGTATCGTTTTTGAGCGAATAATTCAATAAGAATTTGCAATTTTTTGTACTTTTAATAAGACAAACTTCATTTCCTATGATATAATGAAAAAGAATGATAAGGGATACTCTATGTTTCCCCAAAAAGAAAGGAAGTATTTGTTATGGAACGTAAAAATGCATGGAAATCCTGCGACGAAGCAAAGCTCGCACAGGTAAATGCACTCTGCGCCGATTATATCAAATTCATCTCCGACTGCAAGACAGAGCGTGAGTGCGTAGAGGAAAGTATTCGTCTGGCCAAGGCTGCTGGATACAAGAACTTAAATGACTGTATCGAGGCTGGTACACCATTAAAGGCTGGCGATAAGGTTTATGCTAACAACATGGGCAAGACAATTGCTTTATTTGTAGTTGGTACTGAGCCGATGGAAAAGGGTATGCATATCCTTGGCGCACACATTGACTCTCCTCGTATTGATGTTAAGCAGAATCCACTTTATCAGGATGAGGATTTTGCTCTTCTTGATACACACTACTATGGCGGAATCAAGAAGTATCAGTGGGTTGCTCTTCCGCTTGCTCTTCACGGAGTAGTTGCAAAGAAGGACGGCACTGTTGTCAATGTTGTAATCGGTGAGGATCCGTCTGATCCGGTACTTGGCATCTCTGATCTTTTGATTCACTTATCTGGTGATCAGATGGCAAAGACTCTCTCTAAGGCTATCGAGGGTGAGAAGTTAAATCTGACTGTTGGAAGCCGCCCTGCTATGAATGCTGCTGATGACTGCAAGGAGCCTGTTAAGGAGCTGATCCTTTCTATGTTAAAGGAAAAGTATGACATTGAGGAAGAAGATTTCCTGTCTGCTGAGCTTGAGATCGTTCCGGCTGGTCCTGCAAGAGATTATGGACTTGACCGCAGCATGATCATGGGCTATGGCCATGATGACCGTGTATGCTCCTACACTTCTCTTGCTGCTATGCTTAAGGTAGAGAATCCTGTACATACAAGCTGCTGTCTGCTTGTTGATAAGGAAGAGGTTGGAAGCAACGGTGCTACTGGTATGCATTCCCGTTTCTTCGAGAATATCGTTGCTGAGCTTATTGCACTGACTAGCGCATCATACAGCGATCTTATTCTTCGCCGCTGTCTGAAAAACTCCAAGATGCTCTCATCTGACGTAAGTGCTGCATTTGATCCAAATTACCCAGAGGTAAATGAGAGAAAGAACAGCGCTTTCTGTGGAAGAGGCTTCACATTCAATAAGTATACCGGTGCTCGCGGAAAGAGCGGCTGCAATGACGCTAATGCAGAGTATATTGCTTATCTTAGAAAGGTAATGGATGATGCAGGCGTATTCTTCCAGACTAGTGAGCTTGGAAAGGTTGACCAGGGAGGCGGCGGAACTATCGCTTATATCCTTGCAAACCTGAACATGGAAGTTATCGACTGTGGCGTTCCGGTTCTTAACATGCACGCACCGTGGGAAGTTGTAAGTAAGATCGACGTTTATGAGACATGCCGCGGATACGAGGCATTCCTTCGCGCAGAGAAGTAAATAAGATTACTCAAATTTTAAACACACAAAAAATCCCCCGGTAGAGGATTTCTCCTCTATCAGGGGATTTTTTTATGGTTACCACGTAGTCGGCAGTCCGCCTCCAAATTCATATCCTGCGGCGCGCACTGCATCTATCCATTCTCCAAGGATCTGTGTGTTTGTCGCTGACTTTGCATGAAGCAGATAGATTGCACCAGGATGAATGCTGTCCATGCAAAGCTGCAATGTCTCTGCCGGATCTTTCTGAGCATCAGAGTTGTAATCTAAATAGTGGAAGCTCCAGAATACGCTCTGGTAGCCAAGGCTTTCTACAAGGCCTAATGACTGCTCACTTGTAGAACCCTCTGGGAATCTAAACAGCTTCATCTCGTAACCAAAGTTGTCTTTAACCAGGTTGTGAAGAACCATGATCTCGTTTGTCTGCTCCTCAAGTGAAAGCGATGGCATATTCTTGTGGTTGCAGGTGTGATTTCCTACAGTGTGACCGTCATCAATCATCTGTTTAATGTACTCTGGATTGCTGTCATAAAATTCTTTTGTGACAAAGAAGGTTGCTTTTACGTTCTTCTCGCGAAGTGTCTGAAGAATCTGAGGTGTAAAGCCTGCCTCATATCCCTCGTCCATAGTCAGATAAATTACTTTCTTTGATGTATCTTCGATAAATTTTGCATTATACTTTCCATACAGTTTCTTTAAGTAATAGCATCCATTCGGAACATTTAACGCATCGCGATCACTATAGTCTGCAATTCCGCTGAACTCATTTGTGCTGAGTGTACTTAAATCACCACTCCAAAGCTCTGTAGCTGCGCTTGGTGCCTGTACCTGCTGATTTACAGTTTCTGGTGCCTTATCGGAAAGATATTCACTTGCGATGTAACATGTTGCACCGTTATATTCTACCTTACTCCACTCTGCAGTGTAGCCTATTCTGTGAATGGATGCACCTGCCTCAAGAGAGCCTGCCTTTGCTGCGTCTGTTGAAGCTGCCTCGCGAATATTAACCTTTTGTGTTGCATAAACTTCTTCATCTCTCGGCTCGTAGCCATCTTCTGCCTGTACAGCCTGTGAAGATGCAGCTGCCAAGCTTGACGCGCTTGCTGATGAAGATGATGATACATTTACTTCTCCAGGCGCTACTGGAACTGGAATTGCCTCTTCCTCTGTTGTTACAGGTATAGTCTGCTCAATTGTCTCTTCTTGTGTCTGCTCTTGTGTTTGTGTCTGGCTTGGCAGCTGCGGAAGACTTGCTGTATCATTATTTTTTTTGCCGCATCCTGACGAAGCCATCATTACTGCTGCAAGTACAATTACACTGCTTCTCAATTTCCAATTTCTCATCATTGTTCCTTTCACCATTCCTTTTCAAAAAAGCCTTGTGTGTTAATTCCAAGCTCTGCTGTCAATGCCTCAAGCATATTTTTTTGTTCTGGCAATGTGCACCATGCAAGCCCACATCCAGCCTCTAGTCCGCCCGGAAGCGGTATCATGCGACCTGGAAGCTTATACTTTGTGGCTGCCTGCTGCATATGCATGGCATCTGTAGTTGTTGGAAATACAACCATCAACTTTTTTTCTCTGTCTAATTTACTCATCTTATACCGCCTGATTTTTCTACAAATTACAGCAGCAAAGAAAGTACACGCATAATATACCAGACAAATGCGCGTCTGTCTACTGCCTGTGCCGGATAAATTGGATATGTACCTAAACATACCTCACTAAGCCAAAAGGAGACTTCACCGCAAACTTCATCTTCTAATACGGGCGATGCAAGCTCTTTTCTGGCTCTGATTTGAATTTCGATTTTCTCTCCATCTTTTGCAAGCACCTGATATTTATCTGGTGCATCGGGACATATTAACTCTACCTGCGACTTTGTCTGCTTAGTCCAGTCATATACACCATCAATAACTGATGCGCTCATTTTGGGTACTGCCGGTGTCTCAAGCCTTTTTGTTTCATAAGCTGACAGCCCATAGTTCATAAGCTTTTTTGTATCAGCCCATTTATAACTTTTATTTCCCGGCCAACCACATGCAAGAAGCGATACTATATAAAGACGCCCATCTCTTTCTAGGGCACCGACATAACAATACCCTGCTTTTCCTGTAAATCCAGTCTTCCCTGTCAGTGCACCGTCCATCATCTGCAAAAATGCATTATGGTTATACACTGAAAATGAATACTTCCCTGTCGTATCGGTAAATTCATACTGCGCTGTACGCGTGATAGTTAAAAATTCTTTGCTTTTTGGCGAGGTACGAATGCAATAACGAAGAAGAAGCGCAAGCTCTTTTGCCGTTGTATAATGTGCCTCATTATCTAATCCGTTTGGTGTTACAAAATGTGTCTGGCTAAGCCCGATCTCTTTTGCCTTTTTATTCATCCATGTGGCAAAGCCCTCTACACTTCCTGTAGCTGCCTCTGCTAAGATGACAGCCGTATCGTTATGGCTTTCTAACATCAATGAATATAAAAGATCCTCGCAGCGAAATGACCAGCCTTTTTGCACGCCAAGATGCACCTGCGGCTGTGAGGCAGCATAGGCAGAGGCTGTGCATATTTCTTCTGGCTCCATCATTTCAAGCACAAGAATACATGTCATAATCTTTGTCGTGCTTGCCATAGGAAGTATCACATTTTCCTCTTTGCCGTAAAGCAGTCTGCCAGTATCTCCGTCAATTAATGCAGCTGACCTGGCATAGAGTGATTCCTGCGCTGGCATTTTTGCCTCATCAGCAGACAATACGATCTGTGCAAACAGCAGGACTGCCACAGCAAATGCTGCCAGTCCTGCCATCATGCTTCGTCTTATTTTCTTTGCTTTATTACTTGTGTTTATAGGATTCACCCACCGCTTTGCATTTTCTAACATACTTTATGCGCGGTGCGAAAATTTTATGAACAAACAAAATCAAAAGCTTTTTATCTCATAGTAAAGTGTTGCCACATATTGGCAGCCCTTCCATATCGGCTCCTTTGACGTATCTTCTCTTGACAGACGCCAATCAAGCCAAAGTTCTTCTGCCGCAAGCGCCATATGACACATAGCAATACCCATGTCAAGAAGCGTCAGCTCTTTCATTCGCTTTGTCTGCATAAGACTTTCTTTTTTCATAAAGATATGAATTTTTCCATCCTGCGGCATAAAACGCCAAGGCTGGAGATTGAATGCAGATGGCGCAATCCTTGCTGCCTCGATAATCTTTCGGGCATTTTGCTGCGCTACCGGCGGCTGATTCACAAGCTCTGTTAACTTCTTGCGGCTAGCCGGCTTTTTTACTGCCGTGGCCGCCGCCTTTCCAAATGCCACAACAATCATCGGCTGATACTGGTCAAGATCTGGCTTTGACTTTGCATCTCCAAGATAACATGTAGCAAAGCCCTTTGATACCAGATATAAAACCAGCTGCTCCATCACATATCCGGCATTGACTGCCGCAAATGGATGATCCTTTGCTGAAAGCACCAGATAATATGGTGCCTGTGCCAAAAACATGCCCTTAAAAACATGCTTTTGTGTATTGTATGCCTCCACAACGGCGATCCTGTACGCTGCCTGCGGATGCAGCGGTGCAAGTGTCTGAATAAAGCAATTAATCTGCTTCATAATATGCGGATCAATTGCCGTCATCTGAAAACGCCTGACGGAATGGCGTCTGCCTATTGCTTCGTATTGTGTCATGTTTCACCAGCCTTTCAGACAAGTGCTTCCAACTCTGCTACTAACTCTCCAAATAATGCCAGTGCATCGGCTACCGGCTTTTCTGTTGTCATATCTACACCAGCCATCTTTAAAAGATCAATCGGATCTTTGCTCTCACCGCCCTTTAAGAAGCTCATGTAGGCATCTACTGCCGGCTTTCCTTCCTTTAAGATCTTTGCAGACAACGCAACTGCTGCGGAGTATCCTGTTGCATACTGATATACGTAGAATGGTGTGTAGAAATGAGGAATACGCATCCACTCGTATGCAATCTCCTCATCCTTTTCCATATCTGGTCCAAAATACTTCTGATTTAATTCCAGATACATCTGACTTAATGCTTCTGCTGTCAGAGGCTTTCCCTGTGCACAGTAATCATGTGCAGTCTTCTCAAACTCAGCAAACATCGTCTGACGGAACAATGTTCCCTTAAAGCTGTCCAGATAATGATTTAACAGATATTTTCTCTGCTCCTTATCTGTTGTCTTTTCCAAAAGATCATGCATCAATAAGCACTCATTGCATGTAGAAGCGACCTCTGCTACAAAGATCTTGTAATCAGAGTATGCGTAATCCTGTGCAGTTATTGAATAGTAGGAATGAATGGAATGACCCATCTCATGAATCAGTGTAAATACGCTGTCAAGATTTTTTGTGTAGTTTAGCAGTATGAATGGCTGTGAGTCGTAGCAGCCCCAAGAGTATGCGCCGCCTTTCTTTCCCTTGTTTGGATAAATATCAATCCAGCGGTTTTCAAGACCCTCACGCGCATGAGAAAGATAATCCTCTCCCATCGGCTTTAATGCCTCAAGCACCATCTGCTTTGCCTGCTCAAACTCGTATGTCTGATTCTGTGCGGCAACGATTGGTGTGTAAACATCATACATGTGAAGCTTGTCTACGCCAAGCACTTTCTTTCTAACAGCAACGTATCGGTACATCATAGGAAGTGCCTCGTGAACAGCACTTAATAAGTTGTCATAAACGCTCTCTGGCACATTGGAATCTGCCAAATACATAGCACGTGCTGATGAATATTTTCTTGACTGTGCATAAAATTTTGCCTGCTTTAAGTTGCCGCGGTATATTGCTGCAAATGTATTCTTTAAGCTTGCAATCTGACCGTAAAGTGTCTTAAATGCACCTTCTCTTACTGCACGGTCTGGTGACTCCATGTAGGAAATATATGTGCTGTTTGTCAGCGGCAGATGTGTGCCGTCCTCAAGCACGATATCAGGATACTTCATATCAGCATTCATTAACACGCTGAAAATATCATCTGGTGCCTCTGCCATGTCTCCTGCTGCAGCTAAAAGCTCTTCCTTTTCTGCATCTAATGTGTGCTCCTGTCCGCGAAGCATCTCTTCAATCTTTCTTCCATAATAAGCAGTGCGCTCATTTTCTTTTTCTGCAGCTTCTAATTGCTCCTTGCTGTAAGAAAGAATCTCCGGCTCTACAAAGGCACTAGCTGCGCCAATCTTTACGCCAAGGCTGCCGATCTTTGCTGACATTGTCTGGTAAGTGCTGTCTGTCGTGTCCTGATCAAAGCGCATTCTTGCGTAAACACTCAATTTGCTTAAACGGCGATGCAGTCCATAGTAAGCATCGAGAACTGCCGGGATCTTACTAACGTCTGCTTCAATTGCCCCCTTTAACTTTGCAAATTCTGCTGCGTCCTTTTCAAGAGCGGCGTAATCCTCTTCCCACAATTCATTGTTTGCATAAATGCTTTCAAGGTTCCATGTATCTTTTACATCAATATCTTTTCTATCTTTTACTTCCATATATGCTTCCCTTCAAAAAATTTTAGAGCTTTTCGCCCTTACATTATTCTATCATACCGCAGAAAACGGTTACTTGCAACTTACAAAATTTTTACAAAGTGCGTGCGAAGCTCTGACAAACTAGGAAAAACTCCTTCGCACAGCGCGCGCGTTGCCTCATCTGGCTCATCTAAGTCAGGAATCATGAAAACACGGCATCCTGCTGCGGCCGCAGCACGTACACCATTTGGCGAATCCTCGATTGCAATACAATCTGACGGTATACGGCCTGCTTTTTCACATGCAAGCTGATAAATATCTGGTGACGGCTTTCCGTTTTTTACCATAACAGCACTTATTATTTCGTCAAAATAAGATGACAATCCTGCCATTTCAAGGTAACGGTTTGTGCGCTCAAGATCAGTTGCCGTTGCGATCATGCAGCGTATCTGACGGCTTTTTAGCCATAAAAGAATTTCTTTTGCACCGGGCTTTACAGTAATGCCATCTCGTTTAAGCATTTCTTCCATGATCTTTTTTCTATATGCGCGCATTTCATCATACGGAAAACCTTTTCCATATTTTTCTTCAAAAAAGCGATACACATGCGGCCGGCCAAGACTTCTAAGGTCAAGTGCCTCTTCTTTTGTAATGGTATAACCAAATTTTGCAATTGCTTCACACCAACACACATTGTAATATTTTTCTGTGTCAATCAGTGTTCCATCCATGTCAAAAAAGACAGTATCCATAGTTTTCTCCTTTGCAGCACGGGACGTTTTGCTGCCCCACACTATAATCATACCGAATTTTATTTTTAATTGCAAGGTATTTTCCTGCACCGAAGGTCTTTCGTAACATAGCACCGTGAACTATAAAATAAACGCGCGTATAAAGCCTCTTCTTTCTGTGCATCCTTTTAATGCATAATTTATGGCGGCAGCGACTGCTGCGGAAAGGAAGGATACAGATGGCAGGCTACAAAGTGGAAATCTGCGGAGTCAACACGGCAACGTTGCCTCTGCTTGACAGCAGTGAGAAGGAAACTTTGTTCCACCGAATCAAAAATGGAGATCAACAGGCACGTGAGCTTTACATTACTGGAAATTTACGTCTCGTTTTAAGTGTGATTGGCCGCTTTTCTTCAAGCGGTGAAAATATTGATGATTTGTTTCAGATCGGCTGCATTGGCTTAATGAAGGCAATTGACAATTTTGATCTTAGTCATCAGGTTAAATTTTCAACCTACGCAGTTCCGATGATCATCGGTGAGGTAAGACGCTTTTTGCGGGACAATAACAGTATACGTGTCTCTCGTTCCCTTCGCGATATCGCTTATAAAACTGTTTCCGCAAGGGAAGCTCTGACAAGGGAGCTTGACCGTGAGCCAACTCTTGACGAGATTGCTGAGCGTACAAGCATCAACCGCGAGGAAATTATTCAGTCGCTTGATGCGATTCAAAGTCCGCTCAGTCTTTATGAGCCCGTTTACAGTGACGGCGGTGACACGCTCTATGTCATGGATCAAATCAGTGATAAGAAAAATAAAGAGGATAACTGGGTTCAGGAGATTGCACTTTGTGAGGCATTAAAAAAGCTCCCTAAGCGGGAGCAGCGCATCATCAAAATGCGCTTTTATGAGGGAAAGACTCAGATGGAGATTGCACAGGAAATACACATTTCCCAGGCACAGGTCTCTCGCCTTGAAAAAAGTGCCTTAAAAACAATGAAGGGATATCTCAGCTGAGATACCCCCTACATAGGATGCCAGGGTCAAAAGCTACAAATCCGATCATGCTTGCACGACAAGGATTTTGAGCTTGGGACCCGCTAAAATATGAGAATGCAGCGATTTTCGAAGAAAATCAGCGAATCCGAATATTTTTAGAATTGCGAGAGTTACGAAGTAACGGAGCAATTCGTGGGCATCCTTTAAGCTTACCGAATGAACGAGAACACGCCTCCGCTTACTAATCCCATGATGATGCCTGCCAGCACGACACCACACATAACAGCAAGTGTGCTCTTTTTAAAATCCATATCAAGAAGGCTTGCTGCAAGTGTTCCTGTCCATGCGCCTGTTCCCGGAAGCGGTATTCCTACAAACAAAAACAGTGCCACATAAAGCCCTCTTCCTGCCTTTTCCTGAAGCTTCTTTCCGCCTTTCTCTCCTTTTTTAAGACACCAGTTGAAGAAGCCGCCAATGTACTTTTTATCACTTCCCCACACGAGAATCTTTCTTGCAAATAAAAAGATAAATGGCACTGGAAGCATATTTCCAAGGATACAGATGATGTAAGATGGCAATAGTGGAAGTTTAAATCCGATTGCATACGGAATTGCACCTCTTAACTCAATGAGCGGCACCATGGAAATCAGAAAAATAATCAAATACTGCATAAATAAAATAACCATACCTTTCCGCCGTATCTATTAACGGCTGTGTGCGTTACTGCATCAGACTGTTTAAGCGGTTCATTGACTCAATCGAACTGATTGGATCAAGTCCATTTAAGAACATTATATCGACCGTATTTATTCCCTCTGTCTGTGTGACAGTACGAATATATTCTGTAATATTTCCGTTGTATTCTCTGTAGTCAAACCAGTAAATAAACTGATAATGATCTGTTAAATACGGAACGAATGCATCTGCATATGATTCCTTTACAAGAATACATGCCTGTCCATTTGCGACATTTGGGTTTTCAATATAGCTAAATGGCTGATCTCCTGCTGCAAAGCAGCTGTACTTTTGTGTACTGCGATAGCCTGATACATCGTTTATGATAGGCCAGTTTAAGGTATTTCCATCAGTATCTGTAAATGTCATTCTGTCACATGTAAGCGGCTTATATGCAATGACTGTATCTGGATTTGCTTCCATTGCTGCTGCCTGCGTCTCTGTGTAATATGAACCTGTAAAGCCTGGGAATGTTACCTGCTCATATTCTTCAAGCGCGTGCGCATCTACGCCCTTTTCCTGTGCCCACGCAGTGTAAGCATAATATGCACCAAGTCCTGTCCAGTGGTGATCTGTTCTAAAATAAATATACTCATCTGTATGCGCTGCAAGCACATCATAAATATCAATATTTTTAACATTTGAGTTAAAGCTTGCCACATAATAATCAGTTGCCGCCTTCTCGTTTCTCCAATCCGGCTCTAACTGCGCACGCTCCTCATCTGTCAGATAAAAAGCTTCGCTGTTTGGAACAAGCATAGTATACACATTTGCTGTGCCTGCAAAGGTATCTGCAGTGCGGTTAACCATATCAATATATGTTGTAGCTGCCTGCTGGTTAAAGAAATACATACCGTAACCAGTATCTCCCTCTACATAAACACCATTTAATGTCTGACCTGTAATAGCAGGAAGTGAATATGACGGATCATCTGTCGGAAGCACAATCTGTGCCGGTGCTGTTGCCTTGGCCGGTGTACTTTCTGCTAGCGCTGTAGTTACTTCTGTCTGAACAGATTCCTGCTCTGATTCTTCTGTAACAGCCTCAGGTGTCTCTTCATTTTCATTTTTTGTCACAACTGGAATCTCATCTGCTGTGCCCTTATTTGATACAATCTGCTTTGTTTTTATTCCATAAAGCTTTTTCATAGCATTGCTTCCTGACATCCACACATCACGAAGTGGATAGGAATCAGAGTACCATGTGGAAATATCAGAAAAGTAACTTCCATCTAACACACCTGAAACAGTAATTTGCGGAAACTTTGCTAACTCTCTTTTTTCTAGTACCGATTCCTTTGGACGAACAGGAATCATCAATCCGAGAATACAGCAAAATGCCATTACCACAATAAATAAAAACAATCCAAACGTTCTAGCCTTTTTATAGGCCGCTCGTTTTTGTTTCATAAATTCTTCTTTTTCTTTTTTATCCATGACAAACCTTTCTTTCGGACTTAAATTAGAACTGGAAATACAAGAATGGATTGTAGCTGTCTCCGACAAGTGCCAAAAGCGACAGCAAAATCAATATTACCGGTGTAACTGCATCCAAATAGTACAAAAGTGTTGGAACCTTTTTCCTTTTATTTTCATAGTGATATGCCGCCATACGCAGATTCTTTCCAATTGGGAATACTGCGATAATGGAAATAATAAGAAGGAAAATATTATTTAACAATGTATAGAGTGTGGAAAGATTTCCAGCCATATGACCAAAGCCAAACATACCTGAAAGAACGTTTCCAAGCTCTGCCATATTCTCAAATTTAAATAATACCCAGCCGAAGTATACTACAAGCATTGCATAGATCCATCCTACTGCTCTTGGCAGTCTTTCGAGCACCTTCTTTAACACAAAGCGCTCCAATACAAGAAATACGAAGAAATAAAGTCCCCACAATATGTAGTTCCAGCTTGCGCCATGCCAAATTCCTGTCAGTGCCCACACAATGAACATATTGCGCACAGTCAGAAGATCTCCTCCTCTGCTTCCGCCAAGTGGGATATACACGTAATCACGGAAAAAGCTGCTAAGTGAAATATGCCATCTTCTCCAGAAATCCTGTACAGACACTGAGCTGTATGGATAATTGAAGTTTTCAAGATAATGGAAGCCTACCATCTGTCCCATACCAATGGCCATATCAGAGTATGCGGAAAAATCAAGATAAATCTGAAGCATGTAAAAGAGCATTCCTAGCCAAAGTCCTGCTGTTGTCGCACTCTGTGTATTAGCAAGAAGTGTATCAGCAACAGAAGCACAGCCATTTGCTAAAATTGCTTTCTTTGCAAGACCAATTGAAAAACGGCGAATACCATTAGTCAGATCTGTAAGTGTTACCTTTCTGTCATCAATTTCTGCTGCAACTGTCTGATAACGTACAATCGGACCTGCAATGCACTGATGGAAAAGGCTGCAGTATAAAAGAAGCTTCCAATATGCCGGCTGTGCAGCAACTTCCTTTCTATATACATCTACTACATATGAAAGCAGCTGGAAGGTATAGAAGGAAATACCGATTGGAAGAATAATCTTTGTTGCCTCTTTTGGAAAACCAATCAGTGCACTCAAATTTCCTGTAAGGAAATTCATGTACTTAAAAAAGATAAGAAGACCAAGCAAAACAAGACACTCTGCCCACATCCAAAGCTTTCTTGTTTTTTGCTCCTCATTTTTTTCAATCATAAGTGCACACAGCCAGCTCCAAAATGCCATTCCGGCAAGCAAAAGCAAATATGCAGCACCGCCCCACGCATAGAAAATGAGCGAAAATACGAGCAGTACAATATTTTTCTGACGAATCGTCTTTACCGAATAGTAACAGACGAGGTTTAACGTCAGAAATAAAAATACAAACAAAAGACTTGAAAAGACCATCGCTTTATCCCTTCTCCTTAATTATTTCTTAATTTAACATACAGAGCCATTTTATTAAATCAACATAGGTTTGTCAAGTCAATAACTTTATCTTTGCACAACCGTAAAAAATTGTTAAGAAAAAAGCTGCAAACGTCTTTTACAGCGTCTGCAGCCTAAATTTTCAATAAATATTTAAATACAGAAAAAGCATGGCATGAAGCCGCCTCCACACATACTTGAAGCACACATGCAGCAGCAAAGATCTGACAGACAATTTGAGCGCCCGTCTGTGCCAAAGCCATACTGGGTACCTCTGTCGGCATACCATCTGCCATTGTTCTCAAGACGGCTCACAAGCTGACGATACTCGGCATTTCCCGGCTCCATCTGTACTGCCTTTCTTGCATACTCAAGCGCATTGATCTGATTTCCGATACCTGAATTTGCAATCGCGCTGTAATAATACCATCTTGCATTTCGTTCCTGAATGGAATTTAAGACATTACATGCTTCCTGATAATGACCAGAGTTTATAAAGTTTCGTGCGGCCTGCATACGAGGCTCTTCCTCGCGGTCCGACGCACCAAAACCACCGAAGCCACCAAATCCGCCAAATCCACCGAAATCTCCATAATCAGAGCCATTTCGATAGGAACCGCCTCCATAGGAAGAATTTCCGTAGCCACCTGAGTAACCACCGTAGTGGGAACTGCCTGGTCCATACTGGCTGCCTGCTGTTCCATGGCCACCATACTGACGCTCTTTCATGATCTGGTCATATGCCGCCTGTACCTTTTTAAACATCTCCTCGGCCTGTGCCTTGTTTGGATTATTGATGTTCGCATCCGGATGGTACTTTCGGCTCAAATTCCGGTATGCCTTTTTTATCTCATCGTCCGACGCATCGCGGGACACTCCTAAAACCTGATATGGATCCATAAACACACTCATTCCGCTGCTTTTTCTGCAGCCTTATTTTCTCCCTCACCGGTCGTTTCCGGTTTCTTTCGCTCCTGCGTCACACGTGTATACTTCGCCCATACACCCGCATACAAAATATTTCTCATAATCTCTGCGTTGTCAATAATGGGAAGTACTTCAAATGCCCGGCAGCAGCAGCTCATAATTAACTCAAGGTACTGACGCACCTTTTCTTCAAAGCCTTCTTGTTTATACAGCTCCTTAAATGGGTTGTAGCTGCCATCCTTACTATCTTTCTCTACATCATCATAGGCATCCATCAGATAAATAAATTTACCCATGTAGTAGCCCATCTGACGCAGAGTATCCTGCCAGTAATCGTCTTTTGCTGCATAAATCTCTGCCATAGCCTCTCCTGTGAGATTGGCTGCGGCCTCGATATTTTTTTCATTGGCGGCCTCACAAATATGAAGCTTTTGTATATAAGAAGCGATTGCCTTATGCTGGCGCGGATATTTCTTTGCCAGCTTTCTATAATTTTTCTGCATCAGGTGAACCATATTTAATGAAACAAAGCTATGCTCATCAAGCCAGTTATCCATATGGTTATGATAAGCAAGCATATAGTTCATATCTGCCGCATAGCCAAGCGACTCTGTGACTACTGCCGTCTGACTAAGCTGCTTTTTTGATTTCTTCTTTAACAGCTGACGTTTAAAGCCTGGACGACAAACACGCTTTGCCGGTTCTTCCTTTTCTTCATAAAGGCTTGACAATAGCATGAGAAAGTAAATAATTTTTTAAAACAATAACAGACAACTGTTCAAATTCCTGGGTAATATCACCTGTAAATTGCTTAAAGACATTTAAATTGGAAGATATTACCA